>Ga0070727_10001049_pt1 | contig 30620 bp, 24 predicted proteins | sample tdAd472_FD_66722 | JGI IMG/M metagenome (GOLD analysis project Ga0070727, IMG submission 66722) | Marine sediment microbial communities from the Atlantic coast under amendment with organic carbon and nitrate - tdAd47.2 | ecosystem: Environmental > Aquatic > Marine > Coastal > Sediment | place... | reverse complement strand
GCCATTGACCATGATGGATGTACCGAAGGCCGCTTCGACCGTGGCTGTCATGGAAACGGCATTGCCTTCTGTGTCGATGATGGAGATGTGGGTCGTGCCCGGCTTGTGCTCGGTGGCGTCTTCCCCCCAGAGCGGGCGTAGCGGGTCGCGGCCCAGCACAACACCCGGATCGCCTGGCTCGGCATGGCCATCCGGCGCGAAGGCCTCGGTAGCGCGCACTTTCAGATAATCCGGATTGATCAGATCACTGGAAGGCACGGCCACAAAGTCTGCGTCCGCAACATAATGGTCACGGTCGGCATAGGCCAGGCGCTGTGCGTCGACAAAGGCCTTCAGGAAGTCATCTTCTGTGGCCGTGTCGGATGTCGGCTTCAGGTAATGATACAGCCCCATGATCATGTTCTGGGCCACACCGCCGGAAGAGGGGGGCGGGGCAGAACAGATGCGATAGCCTTCCGGAATGGTGCCGCACAGGGCCGGTCGTACCTTAACCTCGTAGTTCGCCAGATCTTCCAGCGTCATATTGCCAGCATTCGGGCCGCTGTTAACAGCGGCGACAATCGCCTCGGCATTTTTGCCCTCATAAAAGGCGGACGGGCCTTGCATCGCGATGGCGCTGAGCATGTCCGCATAGTCCTGGTTCTTGCGGATGTAGCCAACCGGTAGGGGCTCTCCATTCGGATAGAAATAGGCCGCTGGAACCGGCAGGTCATCAATGCGCACAACGGCTTTCAGACGGTCACTCGCCAGCAGTTCAGCAAGGCGCGGAGAGACTTCAAATCCGTCCTCGGCCAGCTTGATGGCAGGCTGGAAGACCTTTTCCCAGTCGAGCGCGCCGGCGGCATCATGCGCTGTCTTGTAGAGGGCAATCTGTCCCGGAACGCCAACAGCCTTTCCGGACTGCCAGGCCTCCAAGAAGCCCATCACCTTACCATCCTTGACGAAATGTTCGGGCGTCGTGGAGGCCGGAGCGGTTTCCCGGCCATCGAAAACGGTGATTTCGTCCTTGGCGTGGTCATAATAGACCATGAAGGCACCGCCGCCGATGCCGGAGCTTTGCGGCTCAACCAGGCCAAGCACGGTGTGAACAGCGATCGCGGCGTCGATCGCATTGCCGCCTTCGCGCATCACTTTCAGGCCTGCTTCAACCGCGCGTGGGTCAGCTGCTGCCACCATGGCGCCCTTGGTCCAGGCTTCTGGAGCCGCGGCGTCAGTCTTTGCGGCTTGCGCCTCAGCCTGATGTGCGGTGTCTGCAGCCCGTTGGGCTTCGTCTGAGGCGCTCACGCCGCTCTCCTGAGCGGGAGAGCAGGCAGCTAGCCACAGAACGGAAAGGAAAAGCGGTAAACGTGTCATGGGGATCCCCGTGTCTTGGCGTGAGTCGCGGCTGACCTTATGAAACTGTAATGGCAAGGGAAAGACAGAGGCGCAATTAATGACAGCACCCGGCAAACGGAATCTCATCACGGATGTCCCTGGCATTCGTGTGGGGCAGGCTGAAGACAGCGCGGTTCGCACGGGCGTCTCCGTCATTGTGCCGGAAAGGCCTGCCATTGCGGCAGTTTGCGTGGCGGGCGGCGGGCCGGGCACGCGCGAGACGGATTTGCTGACGGGCGGGCGTCTTGTGCCAGGTGTCGACGCCATCTGCCTGTCCGGAGGCAGCGCCTTTGGGCTCGCGGCAGCAGACGGTGTCGCGTCCGGTCTCAAGTCAGAGAGGCGAGGCTTCTCTCTGGTGGCCAGCGAAGGCGTGCCGCCGACACCAATCGTTCCGGCAGCCATTCTGTATGATCTGGCAAATGGCGGCGACAAGGATTGGGGGGAGGTCTCCCCCTATGCCAGGCTGGGCCTTGCGGCATATCGCGGTGCCGGTGAGACCTTTGTTCTGGGGCGGGCAGGGGCTGGATATGGTGCCAGGGCAGGAGCTCATGCGGGCGGCACAGGGTCTGCCAGCATTGTGACAGGGGATGGCATAACCGTCGGGGCGCTGGCCGGAGTGAATTGCTTCGGGTCTGCCTTCATGCCGGGAACAGAGACATATTGGGCGTGGCCTTATGAAATCTGCGGCGAATTCGGGGGCAAGCGACCGCCTGAAGGCTTTGTCATGGACCCGGATGACTGGGGCGCAGCTAAAGCGAACCCGGCTCTGGGTCAGAACACTACGATCGCCTGCATCGCCACAGATGCCTCACTTACGCAGGGCGAGGCGCACAGGGTGGCGCAGATGGCACTGTCCGGCTTTTCGAGGGCGATCCGGCCGGTGTTTGCACCATTTGATGGCGACGCCGTGTTCGTTCTGTCGACCGGCCGGGTCGATATAGCCGAAAATCGCCCCTTTATGGTATCTCGTGTGGGAGAGCTGGCCGCCTCTACGCTTGCGCGTGCCATCGCGCGGGGCGTTCATGAGGCCAATCACGAGAGACAGGGGGAGCCATGATGTCTGGTTGGAAAGGTCTTGTCAGTGCAGGCCTGCTGGGGCTTGCGGCCGCCTGTGTTGTCGCCGGACATGATGCAGACCCCGAAGATTGGCCGGGCATGGCGTCTTTGCAGGCCGTGCAGGGACGATCTGTCTATCATGAATGCGGCGCGACCATGATCTCACCGGAATGGGCCCTGACCGCGGGCCATTGTGTCGAGGGGATCGAGATCGAGTCCGATGGGCGGGCTGCGCAATATTTCCCTGACGCAACCGGCGAGAAGATGCAGCGGTTTGGTCCCGTGGTTCTGGTCGTCGGTCGCGGTGATCTGATGGAGGTTCCTCGCTCTGCGGTCTTTCCCATACAGGATATTGTTGTTCACCCTGACTATGTGCCGGGCGCGCCAGAGCAGGGCAATGACTTGGCCCTGCTGCATATCGAAGGGACATGGACCGGGCCGGTGGCTAGGCTGGATGGCCTCGGCGGGATGGAGGTGGATCTTTCCGGCACGGCCTCTCCGCAAACCTTTGTTGCAGGCTATGGCAAGATGGGGGAAGGCGCCCGGAACCAGTCCGGTGTCAGTCGTGGCGGCCGTCATGTCAGCGCGCCTAGCCTGATCCTGCAGGAAGGCATGGTGCCCCCGGTGGATATGGCGCTCTGCAAGCAGCAGGTAACCGATCTGATCGAAACCTACGGCATGAGTGATTTGCTGGCGGGCGTATCCGTGGACCCGGATACGCAGATCTGTGCGGGCGTTGGGGGCGTGGATTCCTGTCAGGGAGACAGCGGTGGGCCGCTGATGTTGAGGACAGGAGACGATACCCCTGTGCAAATTGGTGTGGTCAGTTGGGGGCTTGGGTGCGCGCGACCGGACAGCCCTGGTATTTACATGCGCATATCGGCCTATGCGGACTGGATCAGCGCTGTCGCGGATGGGGCTGAAGGGCCGATTTGAGGGCCATTCCAGCCCTCGCTGCGAAAGGTGTGAATCTTGCGCGCAAACAGGCTTGCATCCGCTGATCCATGCCTGTATGTGTCCGCCTTCCTTATGGCCGGGCACCGGTAGCTCAGTTGGATAGAGCACCAGACTACGAATCTGGGGGTCGGGGGTTCGAATCCTCCCCGGTGCGCCATCTCCATTTCTCTCCTGCAAATATCACCTAACGCCTTGAAAGGTAAGGATATTTCTGGTGTTCGAAACCCCGAATTTCGGCAATACGCCAGTTGGTCCTTGAACGCGAGTTTGAGGACCGTTTGACGGTGCTCAATCCTTCCCTTTTTCCAAAGATTCCAAGGGTTTGACAAGAACGACATCGAGTGTTCGAAAGTCTCCTCGTAGGTCTGCAACGGCTTGCCGCAATTTTTGATCCGCTCACGGAGGACCATGCGCTCCATTTCCAGATTGCCGATGCGCTTCTCGTAAGCCTTGATCACAGATTCGCTGTCTGTTTCGACCAGCCGATCCATCAGTTGCTCAATTTTCCGGTCGATCTGGGACAGCTCAGCTTTCATCGACTGCCCCTGCGCTTTCATGGTCAGTGCACGCTGATCCCATAGATCGCGGAACAGTGCCGAAGCCCGTTCGAATAACTCCGGTGTGGGACGCAGTGATTGCAGCAGCGCCTCGAATTCCTCCTCGACCACCTCGCGACGAATCGATTTGCCTTTCGCCGCGCAGTCCTTCTGGCGGCACAAATAGTAGGGATAATGCGCCGCCTTGCCCTTTGACCAGTTGGCGGTCAGAGGATTGCCGCAGCAGCCGCAGAGGACGAAGCCCCGCAACGGGAAATCCTCGTTGATGTCCTTACGCGCCGGAACGCGCACGTTGCCGTTCAGGCGTTCCTGGATTGTCTTGAATGTCTCTAGAGTGATCAGGCCTTCATGTTGGGCTGGCCGCAACGAAACATCCCACTTCGGGAGTTCGAGATAGCCTGCGTAGAGCGGTTGCGTCAGAAAATCATTCACGCGCTGGTTCGTCACCTCGCCGCGCGGCGTTTTCGGGAACTCCGGCTGTGCTTCGAGAAAGCGCTTCACTTCAGCCTGCGTCGAGAAATGCCCGCTGGCATACCCTTCGAGCGCTTCTGTCATGATCGATGCTAACGGCTCATCGCGGCGAAGGACTTTCCCTTGTCCTGATGCACGCTCGTAGCGGTAGCCTACCGGCGCATGAAACACCCAATAGCCATTCATCGCGCGGGCGCGCATCCGGTTCTTTGTCTGCTCGGCGTTCTTCTCGCGCTGGTGCTGTGCGAATGTCGCCATCATGTTTTCGACCATGCGCGAGTCCGCATCGTCTTTGAATTCCATACTCGGGCTGATGAGCTTCCCGCCCGCCTCGCGCAGAAGATCTCTGAGGTCGAGATGGCCGCGTAAGTCGCGTGCGAAGCGGCTGATATCGTCAATAATTACCATCCGCTCGTCGTTGCGGTGCGCCTTGAGGTGCTTCAACATCGCCAACATGCCGGGTCGGTCGTTGCGTCCCCCGGTCATATCGTCACGGAAGACCTCGACCACTTCAAAGCCCCTGAACGCAGCAAACTCCCGGCAGCGTGTTTCCTGGGAGGCAAGGCCGGTTCCACGGATCGTTTGCTTTACGTCCGATACACGGCAGTAAATAACAGCCTTATTGTTGTTTCCTTCTTTGTCTTTCATAGAATCCATCACCTTTCCGCAGGCGGGGCCGCAGTCTCTTCTTCGTCACATTGTTTTGGTTTTGTTCCTATCCTAGCATAATGTGCCTTCGCTGAAAGTGATTTGTGCCTCGTCTCTTGCCTCGCAAGCTGAGCTGGATGGACTCCCCAAGCGGCATCGATGAACGCGGACATGATCGCTGATAACCTGTGGATAAGATCATCAGCTTGCTCGTCGGTATAGCCGAGTGCTTTGAAGGATTGCCGATGTTTTTTTACTATCTCTTTCATGCGAGCAAACTCCGCCCGTTTCAGCAATGCGCTGCATGCTGATCGATTACTTTCCTTTTGGGACAATAGAGCACCGGACCACCCGCAACGGGTGATTAACGCAAATAATTGCTGCACGGATGCTGCGTATTTTTCTACTATAAGTATAACTTATAAATATTCTGAAACGCAAACTCAGAGCGGCTTTCCGCTTAGTCTGTGCTGAGTATTACTATGCTGATTGAGAATTCTATCTCTCGCGTTTGAAGTGCGATTTGGCGTAGCCGAAGAGACGCGAAAAACTATGCTGCACCTCCACCACCTCATGTGCGTTCAGTAAAGAAGTCCGCAGGAGAGCGATGCGACGATCGTTCTCTCGCTGTAATGTCTTGAGCGATTCCGAAAGCTCCGGCCCACTCGGCGTAAGCCGGGTGTGTACTTGCGGCTTCTGACGGTCTCGCAAACGTTGAAGCAGCTCCGCCTTTGTTGCGATGGCAGAGCTGCCTGTGTTGTCGTACCTGGGGCGGTTCACCTGTCGCGGTCATCCCGATTGCGGCGACGGAGCTTTTCGTCCCGTTCCTCTTCCAGCCGCTCCATCGGCGTCCGAAGTACAATGCGACCATTGACCGGCACGGAATCCAGCACGACCGTATGTCCCTCACCGTCCTTGTGCGGAAAGGCTGCGCCGACGCGGTTGAAATACGATTTATCGTCCGGCCCATCCTTCGCATGGAATGCTTCGAAACTGGGCTGCTTTCTATCCGAACGTTCGCTCATGGCTTTTCTCCGTGGATTAGGAGGGGCGATGGCCCTCGACATAAGACCAGGTGCCGGAGGCATATTGCGGGTAGTGTGCAAAATGCTGCGGCACGGCTTGCGTGATTACCCTCGCACGGTGTTGCCCCCACCGTGAGGGGATAGGCACGGAATCGTGCGGCGGATGGAACGGATTGGGCAGGAAGCGGCCCGCGAAATCGCTGCGCGTGTAGTAGGGATGCTTTTCGGCAAAGACGTGTTTAAGATTCTTGCCCGAGATGAACAGGATTTGGCGGTCCTCGGGCATCGCCAGCACCTCTTCAGGCATCATCAGGGCGCGCGCCTGTTTGGTGCGGTTGGTTTCGGCGAAGGCGTGGTATTTCATATCGGCATAGGCCGAGAATGGATCGCTTCCGTTCATAATGCCAAGCGCAGCATTGAGCTTTTGCCGTCTGGCATCGGCCTGCCGCAAACCGTCATCATATTCGAGCGTTTCGGTCCCAAGCATCGAAGAGACCATCTGCGCGGTTTGGTAGTCACGGACGCCGAAGAACTGGCGCAATGCGGCGGAACCCATAAATCCCTGCAATGCCGGAGCGCCGAAGTTGCGCACGATCTGCCCGACATCCTGAAACAGCGCCCAGGTGCGTACACCCGCTCCGCGACCGAAGGTGAAGGCGCGCAACAGCGCCTCAAAATTACCGAGCTGTCCGGCCTCATCGATGATCATGTTCACAGGCGGCGCGGATGGCGCGCGCGACTTGTAGAGCATCTGCACCGTGAACATGGTGCGTAAGATTGGCGACCACAGCCCGACATACTCAATCGGCACATTGATCGCCCAGCTCGTCGCTTGGTGCGCATCGCAGGTGTCGGCAAGCGACGCATCGGCGTTATCGAGCGAGGCCAGCAACATCGGGTCATCGAGAAAGTTCAGGTGGGCGTATAGCTCACCGATGATCGAGCCGAATTCTTTCTCGCTCTCCTGCTGCTTGGCTAGCATCTCGCCGGCGGTTCGGCGAACGCTGTCCATAGAGGAACCCAACATGCATTCTAGGCAGTCGGCCCAACGTTGCGTATCGGACTCAATCCAGTTGATGACGCGATAGAGCGAAGGAAAGCTGACGCGTCCCGTCGTCTCGACCAGCATCTTGATGATGTTTTCAACCCACTCGCGCGCGCGCAGCTCGAAATACCGCCCGTTGGATGCGCCGCTCGCCGGGATCAGGCTTTCGGCGATGAACTTGCAGTCCGCATGGAAGTGCGGGTCATTCAGTTTGAGAATATCGAGCGGGTTCATCCGGTGTTGCGGCAGGCCGCGCATGCCTGTCGGGTTCCAGCAATAGAGGTAGCTACGCTCAAATGCGAAATTGACCATCGTGACCGAAGCGATTTCGCCACGCGGATCGAGGATGAAGTTGCGCCTGCCCGCATTGCGCGCGACGGCGAGCGCGAGCAGGTCGCGCATCTTACCTGAGCCTGCACCGGCGATAGTGATGATCGGCGCATCGGTTTCGAGGCAGAGCGGCTTGTTTGCGGCGTATCCGATTTGCAACCCGCGCGCGTCCGTCAGGCCTGCGCGCTTTAGATCGTGCTCGTTCGCCCAGGATGCTGATCCGAAACGGTATTCCTCATTATCATACATGGCTGCGTTCTCCTGTTGCTATTCGCCTTTGAAAATCCGGTCATGCGTAGCCATGATTTTCGTCTTCTCCGGTACGGTGAGGACGTGTTCACCTGCGTCGGGATGAAAGCTCTTGATGAAGTGGGAGCGTATTTGGCGCGGCTTCACGGTCGGGTGAAACGCGTTGATCATCCGTATCCAGACGCAGACCTTCACATCACAAGGGATGTCAGATTTGGGAGAGCCGGGAGCGAAGAGCAGCTTGAAGCGGTCGAATATCGGCTTCATCTCCGGTTCTACAAATTCGATCTGAATGTTCTCCATGGGACGCGTCTTTCGTTCAAAAAAGAAACGCCTGAATTCCGCGTGCGGGAACTCAGGCGTCAGGTGGTGAGCATGGCGGACTTACCCGCCAAGCGATCCGAGGACCGCGAGCCCCACGATCACCCAGAAGACGACCGCGATCACCGCGCTCCAATTGGTTTCCTTTTTGTAGATACCGCCGACGCGGCGATGACGTGTGAACATCTTCGAACTCCTTTTCATGGTTCACAGGAAGCGGGTCGCAAGTGCGATCCCGCCCATCACCAGCGCCGTCGAGATCGATGCGCGGGAGATGAAAAAGACCAGGGCGGCGCAGATCACACCCCAGACAAGGGCTGTCATGTCTTCAACGCCGTAGCCGTAGTGACCGACCGCGAAGGTCTGAATCCAGCCGATGGATTTACTGTAGAGCGGTGGCGCGCCGAGAAATGTCACGACTAATGCGAGAGTGTTCGCGAGACCCTGTATGGACGACATGAAAATCGACCGGCCCGCCTCTTGGTGCTTTCTCATAAATGACATGCGTAGACCTTGATGTTGCCGTCGAGCTTGATTGCCGACAGCTAGACCATGGCACACAGCCCAAAGCAGCTTGGGGGGATAAGCGGATTGATCGCGAAGAACGCATCAGCACGGATGAAAATTCTTGAGAAAACCAAAGACGAGAGCTATAGAACAAACGTAGAACATAAATATATGAGGTAATACGACGCTGTATGTGGAGCGCTTCTGCCAACCAAATTCCGAGACGACAGATAATCGAGAGTGCGTTCGAGGCTCTGGAAGGCGAGCAGGCGGCAATCTTCTATGAAGGCCCTTCATCTGAACGCGTGGATCAAGCGTTGGCCATCCTCGCAAACGGACCCGTAACGGAAGATGATGACGCGTGTCGCGTGCGCCGCGCGCTTTTTCATCCCACATATGACGCGGCGACACGGTTTCGCGCGACGGACGAGGCCTTGGCGCGCTGGAAACGACAATTCGGTTTCATGCGCTAGGGGCAACTTGAAAGGGACAAGCGGTGACGACGAACATTTTGGATAGCGAAGCCGAGCGGAATCCGCTCGATTTTGACAGCGTTAGCAGAGCAGAGCTGGAGGTATTCGGACTGATCCCAGAGCTGTGTCCGACGCTGAATATCGCTTATTGCCGGTACATGCGGATGGTTGGCTATCACTCATGCGCGGACGAATTCGAGCAGCGCCAGAAGCAGAAGGACAAACAAAAGTTCTGGCCGACGCTGAAAGAACAGGGAGGCCCGCATCCCGCGAACAATGCCAATCTCTGCGCATTGTTCATGAACCACTATTGCGGAATACCATTTGACCAGGCCTATCTTTGGCATCGCCGCGTGGAAGCGCAGGAATGGCGGCAGGGCTTGAGAGCGGTTCGCGGTGTTACCGTGTCGGAACGATACCAAGCCTTGCAAGGAGATAAGACGAACAAGCTGACCAAGGCGGCGCTGATCAAGAAGGATGGTAAGACCTCCATGATCGACGCCGACGACGCCCCTTTCTAACGGTCCTTCGCATGGACAGAGCGCTGATTGTCGTTCGCGGCGCGAACGCCCCACATGCTGGCTTCGAACGGAAAGCGCGTAGACAAGATGGTGGCCAGAACGCGGATGCGCTCGCGGGATTCTTCACGCAAGCGCGGCTGAGCACCGTCTCGCACTGGCGTACATGCCCAGTCACGAAACCACTCGCGGATGCTCGCGGCCTCAAGGGCTTGCGTATCCAGAAAGACTTCGTGACCCTGATGGACGATCCGACCGCGATAGTCGCGATAGGCGTCTGTGAGGAAGTCGAGCCAGTGATCGGGACTGATGTTCAGGCCAACCGTGAAGGCGCGCAGATCGACGAGAAAGTCCGGGTTCTCCATCCGCTTGTCGGTGACAAGGAGGGTGGTCGTCTTCCGGCAGTATCCTAGGCCGAGGCAGTGCCAACACAGGTTCATAGTCTCGCTCCATTCACTTCGTGAGGTGAAAACTGATGAATCCAGCGTGGCAGGCCGCCGCCGTGCATGGAATCGAGAGCGATTTTTCTTGTAAGGCAGAGCAGCCCGATCTGATTTTCTTGTAAGGTAGAGGGTACACGGTCCGTTGCGGCGCGGGTTCGGATTGAGGAGCTTAAGAAGCGTCTCTGGCTTTGGATGTTGAATGACTAAAGGTGCCGAACTGAAGAATCTGTATTGGAAGAATGCTGATCCGAGGAATACGGCGGCGCTCTTCAGGAATGTCGTGTTCAATTACGCTCACGGCACGACGGTTTCGGAAGTTGCCGAAAACCTGCCGATGTCGCGCGCGGCGATTTCAAACATGTACAAGCACATTGGCGAGCGGCTTTCGTTCTGGATGAACCATCGGCTTTTGGGATTCTATAGGGAGTGCCAGGGGCTGGCATGGGACGACGAACAAATCTCCGAGCCGACCGATCACTTCTGGAAATTTTCCTACGAGTATCGGGAAGAGCAGATCAAACATGTCGTCCATCAGAAGAGCCTCGAAGGTCGATGCGTCGTCTGTGACGCTTGCCAGCGGCTCCCGGAATTCCAGTGGATGTTCGCGCGGTATCGGGAAAGACGCGGACTGAAGACGGAGGACATCTGGCCGCTGGTCGCGCTGGGGTATGCACGCAAACAAGCTTTCGACCAGCTCAATTCATTCGACACCCAGTACGACAGCTTCGAACGATGCGGCATGAGGTTTCCGATAGAGCGCGGGAGTGATGGTGTTGTCCCGTTCGATTCGACCAGCGTATCGGGTTACGTGACGGCAACGCTTCTCCATCATATTCAAACATATCCCATAGGGACGACAGTCGGTCAGACCCTTGGTCCCGCCGCGTTCGGACGGTGGAGAACCTATGCCGACGAACTGGCATCCGTGTTCAAGCTCATCAATGACCCGCAAACCCGAGATCAGCGCATCTGGTATCATCAGGAGCTTTATCGCCGCTGATGTGCCACTCGGTCTAGAACCGCGTTCTCCTTCAAATGCTGCTGTGCGTCATGCATCTCCGTTTTTCCCAGTTTTATCAATAAGTCCGACCCGCAAGATGTGCGGTGTACTACACCGCGATCTTGGCAAGGGAGCCCGCTGCGCGCTCCCGTTGCATCCCTCCGGCCTTGGCTCTTCCTGGGCATTGAACCCATGCAGAGCCATCAGAACGTTTCGCCGTTCCATCACTCGCGGGAGACTTCGCTCTCCCTGCACCCATCGATCAAAGGGGCTATCGCGCCACCTTTGAAATCCACTCGTCAGGGTAGTGGCCCCCGACACCTGCCAATCAGACGAGCGTTCCTGCTCCCACCGATACCCCCATGACCATTTCATGGAGACCAACCCTGCGCGGTTTGGATGCCGATCAGGTCTGTCGCGACCCGATACCTACGACCAAGAGCCTCCCCGTGCTCTTTGGATACATGGGCCAACCTTGCGCAGGTTGGATAAGCGCCAGCATTTCGCCGCTGGACTACGACCAAAGAGACGCCCTTGGATGCGGGTGGGTCTGTGGAGGAATCCTCGAAATACCGTTGGCACATTGTGTATCCAACGGCTACACTCGGTCAGATGAAGGACGTTGGCCTCCGAATACGCATCGACCGCGATTTGCGGGAGAAATTCCTCCGCGCCTGCAAAGCCGAGGATCGCCCTGCCGCGCAGGTGATACGCGAGTTTATGCGTGCGTATGTGGAGGACAAGGATCGCGACAAAACCAAGAAACGAATAAATGATTCTTGATAACAAAAAACATGGAAAAGTCGGCGATGAGCTGCGCAAACACCTGCAAGCAGGTGTGACCCTATCGGCTATATCGAGCGAATTCTCGATCTATGGCTTTGACGCGCTGAAATCCGAACTAAAAGCTATCGATCACGCGCGACTAATGCTTTGCCCGCTTCAGACGAACGAAAGCAAGGAGCTAGCTTTCGAAAGCCTCGCGGGCGATGATTCCGAGGTCCGATATCGAAATCAGCTTAGGCAGAGACAAATTGCAAAGGAATGCCAGCGCTGGATCAAAGACAAAACCTCGGTAAGGGTTGTGAACGATCCTAAATCCCTAAGCCAAAGCCTTCTTCTTGCGACCGATAACAATGGCCATGCCGTAGGAATACAGGGAAGCTCTACGTTCACTAGCACGGGCCTCGGTTATTCCGAGAGCAAGCGCCTTCACATGAATATGTGCGCGCGTGACGCGGAAAATACCGCAGCGATGCTCCAATGGTTCGATGCTCTTTGGAACGATGATCACGCGGCTTCCGATGCGAAGGCAGCCTTCCTAAAGCGCCTTGAGCTTCTATCTTCTGACCAGTCCCCAGAGTTCATTTACTTCCTCACGTTGTATCATCTTTTTCGGGACGTTCTGGATGATCTTGATGAGGAAAGCATCATCCGCTCCAAGACAGGTTTCAAGGATACGATTGTCTGGAACAAGCTATACAAATTCCAACGCGATGGTGTGCTTGGCGCTATCGATAAATTGGAAAAGTACAACGGTTGCATAATTGCCGATAGCGTAGGACTCGGTAAAACATTCGAGGCACTTGCAGTAATAAAATACTACGAACTTAGGAATGATCGTGTCCTCGTCCTGTGTCCTAAGAAACTACGCGACAACTGGACGGTCTATACGATCAACGACAAGAGAAACCTGCTCTCCTCGGATCGTTTCAACTACGACGTTTTGAACCATACCGACTTGACCCGAACACAGGGGCGGTCGGGAGAAATCAATCTCGAAACACTAAATTGGGGCAACTATGACCTCATAGTCATAGATGAATCTCACAACTTTCGGAACGCGAGTTCCGCGAAAGAAGGTCTCACCCGATACTCCCGACTGATGGACCAGATCATTCGGTCAGGTGTAAAGACCAAGGTGTTGATGCTTTCAGCAACACCTGTAAACAACCGGATGAATGACCTGAAGAACCAGGTAGCTTTCATCACTGAGGGTGTGGACAGTGCTTTCGCTGACAACGGCATCAACAGCGTCGAAGAGACGCTGCGCAAGTCTCAGACTCGTTTCAATCAATGGCTGAAGCTGGGCGACAGTGAGCGCAACGTCGAAGCGCTCCTAGACAGCATGAACTTCGACTACTTCAAGTTGCTCGACCTTCTCACCATCGCACGTTCGCGCAAGCATATCGAAAAGTATTACGACCTCGGGGAGATCGGATCGTTTCCCGAGAGATTGCAGCCCCTGAATATCAAAGCCGACATTGATACTGACGACCAGTTTCCACCCTTGAAGGATATCAACAAGACGATAAGAAAACTTAACCTGAGCGCTTACTCTCCACTTAAGTATGTGCGTGGAGATCGGCGGGAAGAGTACAGTCGGAAATACGATATTCAGGTTAAGGACGGGTCATCTGTGTTCCGGCAGGTGGACCGTGAACAGAGCCTTATCCACCTGATGCGGGTCAACCTGCTCAAGCGAATGGAAAGCTCGATCAGTTCGTTCGCGCTCACTCTTGGAAAGCTTCTTGGGGAAGTAGAGATGCTTCTCGAAAAGCTTGATTCCCATTCATCCGATGACGTCGAAGAGCTGAGCATTGAGGACATCGAAACCGATGCGCCTGAATTCGATGACTATCTGATCGGTCGCAAGGTCAAAGTTCTCATTAAGGATATGGACGAGCATCGATGGCGTCAGGATCTTGAGGACGACCGCGCCAAACTTGAAGAGCTTCTGGATGAGGCCCGCAAGATCGAAGCCAGTCGCGATGCAAAGCTCTTGTCGCTCAAGCAGTTGATCGCCGAAAAGTGCCAAAATCCTATCAACGAGGGAAACCGAAAGATCATCGTCTTCACGGCCTTCTCGGACACCGCTGGGTACCTATACGGGAACATCGCGGACTGGGCACGTGACGAGCTTGGCGTCTATTCGGCTCAGATCACGGGCAGCGGCACAAACAAGACAACTCTCCCAGGCCATAGCAACAACTTTGATAGCTTGCTTGCATCCTTCTCTCCAAGGTCGAAGGAGCGCGGCAAGATTGACGCGAAGGCAACGGAAGAGATCGATCTATTGATCGCCACCGACTGTATATCCGAAGGGCAGAACCTTCAAGACTGTGACTATCTAGTGAACTACGACATTCACTGGAACCCCGTGCGCATCATCCAACGCTTCGGACGTATCGACCGCTTGGGCTCAACCAACAAAGCGATTCAGTTGGTGAACTTCTGGCCCAACATGGAGCTGGACGAGTACATCAATCTTGAAGCGCGTGTCAGCGGACGGATGGTGCTTCTCGATATCTCCGCGACAGGCGAAGAGAATGTCATCGAGCAAGACGCATCTGGGGCGATGAATGATCTGGAGTACCGCCGAAAGCAGCTTCACCAGCTTCAGAACGCAGTGGTTGATCTGGAGGATATGTCCGGTGGTGTCTCGATCACCGACCTCACCTTGAACGACTTCCGCATGGACCTGTCCGAGTACATGAAAGAGCACTTGGACGCACTGGAAGACTCGCCCATCGGCCTCTACGCAGCGGCGACCCTTGATAAGGGGCTGAAGGTTGAAGGGCTTCCGTCAGGCGTTGCATTCTGCCTGAAAAATGTCGGCAAGCAGGTAAATCGCGAGGACGGATATGCGCTCGCCCCGTACTACCTGACCTATGTGTCCGATGACGGCGCAGTCGATCTCAACTTCGTCCAGTCCAAGCGGATAATGGACGTCCTCAAGAAGCACGGGCATGGAAAGCCCGCGCCAGATGCGGGCGCTGTCGCGCGGATGGACGCCCTCACCAATAACGGCAAGGATATGAGCCACTATCGCAATCTGTTGGAGATCGCGGTCAGCAGCATCATCGGCAAGTCTGAGGAGAAAGGTGTGGAAAGCCTCTTTTCGCGGGGCGGTACCAATCTGACGAAGGATAGCTTCCAGGGCATGGAGGACTTCGAGGTCATCAGCTACATGGTGGTGAACGCGTCATGAGCGACATTCGCAGCATCGAAGACTTCTATGAAAATCTGGGCCTTCCTGAAGCGTGCGCTCTTGGAAAGCGGTTGTTCAAGAAACAGTTTTACGAGCACGGCCAGCTCGGCGCGGCGGATAAGAAGGCGTTTGTTGAGGACATCGAGGGGATCGACTGGGCCTATACGCTCAAGCCGTCCACGATAAACATCCCGAAGCTGGAAGATGACACGCACGAGTATCTGGAGATTGCTGTCCTTCAGGTGATGCTCTCGGCCATTGAGCGGTGTACGCGGATCGCGGCTGTCATCCAGAAGGCCATTCCCTATCCGATTCTGATCGTTTTCGTGCGGGGCAATGGTCTCGCGATCAATGCCGCCGACAAGCGGATCAACCGAGCCGACGCGAACAAGATCGTGGTCGAAAACATCTATGATACGGGGTGGATCGATATGACCGCCGCTCGCGCCGAACAACAAGCCTTCCTGTCTGACTTCCGCGTATCGAACTTCAGCTTCCGCAACCTCTACGCCTTCTATCAGGATGCTGTGGGACGGATAATCGCACTAAACTGCGCAAGCCACTCAGGTCGCTACGAACCGCCATCGGAGAAGACAAAATCGAACGGCAACCGACTGGAGGCTCTGAGGCAGATGGAAAAGCTTCATCAGGAGCGGGCCGAAGTCCGCAATAAACTGAAGAAAGAAAAAAACCTTGGGACGCAGGTCAGCCTGAATACCAGGATCAAGCAACTGAGTGATCGCATCGAGGCGATCCGCAACAACATTTGAGGAAAACATAATGGACGCACTGAAAAAAGAAGACGGGGAAAGCCTGAGCATCGTGGACGAAAATATTGAAGCCCTGAAGGCTATTCTGCCGGATGCGTTCACTGAAGGCGGCATCGATTTTGAAGTTCTACGCCAGTTGCTCGGTGATGAACTTGCGGAAAGCGAAGAGAAATATGGCCTCACCTGGTATGGCAAGAAGAAAGCCCGTCAAATTGCACTCACGCCGTCTACTGGCACATTGCGCCCGTGCCCTGAAGAAAGCGAGAGTTGGGCGACGACGCAGAACCTTTTCATTGAAGGCGACAACCTCGAAGTTTTGAAACTCTTGCAAAAAAGTTATGCCGGAAAGATCAAGATGATCTATATCGATCCGCCTTATAACACCGGGGGGGAATTCATTTATCCAGACAAATATCAAGACAATTTAGATACGTATCTTCGATATACAGGCCAGAAGGACGAAGAAGGGTTCAAGCTTACATCAAACACGGAAAGCCATGGCAGATATCATACCAACTGGATGAACATGATGTATCCGCGTCTCAAAACCGCGCGCACGCTACTATCAGCCGATGGGATTATTTTTATTTCTATAGATGACAATGAGTACGAAAATCTAAAAAAAATCTGTTCAGAGATATTCGGCGAGGAAAACTTCGTAGGGAGCGTCTGCGTTGTAAGCAATCTAAAAGGCAGAAGTGATGATAAGTACCTCGCGACTGCTCATAATTATTTATTGGCATATTCCAGAGGCGAGTTCGAATCGTATGGAATCCCTCTTCCTGAAGAGTACTTGGATGACTATCCTGAGACTGATGATGAGGGCCGTCGGTTTCGGGTACAGGGACTAAGGAAACGTGGTGCAGGCGCTCTACGCGAAGATCGTCCGAATATGTACTATCCGTTCTACGTCAACCCGCGCGATGGGACTGTAAGTCTCGAAGAAGTGGGAGACTTCACGGAAGTGGTGCTCCCGAAGCTTAGTGATGGTCAAGATGGTCGGTGGCGCTGGGGAAAAGAAACGGCTGGTGGTAGGCTTGATGAACTAATCGGCCGCCAAGTGGGAGCGGATGCAAGATGGGATGTCTTTCAGATTGACTATGCCGAGGCTGATGGCCAGGCCAAGAGGATAAAGCCAAAAACTCTCTGGATGGGCTCTGAGTTTTCAAATGAAGCGGGAACGCTAGAGGTCAAAAAGCTCCTTGGAAAAGGAATCTTTGAGACACCAAAGCCTATTGGCTTGATAAAGTACATGCTGGCGCAATCCGCTAAAGATAATGACATAGTGCTCGATTTTTTTGCCGGTTCATGCAGTACTGCACATGCGGTTTTGGAGCAAAATCTAGAAGGAAATTTTGGGCTGCGATACATTATGATCCAGTTACCTGAACCTTCCGATGAAAAGTCTAATGCATTTAAGCAAGGATACAAGAATATTGCAGAAGTAGGCAAAGAGCGAATTCGAAAGGCCGCAGAGAAAATCAAAGAGAATTATCCCGATCACGAAGGCGATCTCGGATTCAAGGTCTTTAAGCTGGATAGCAGCAACATCCGCGCGTGGAATCCTGATGCGTCCGATCTCGAACAAACACTGCTCGATCATGCCAACCACTTGGTTGAAGGACGCAGGGAGCAGGATGTTCTCTATGAGCTTCTGCTCAAGCGCGGCGTTGATCTCACGGTCCCGATTGAAGAGAAAGAGATCGCGGGCAAGACAGTTTATTCAATCGGCTACGGCGTCCTGTTCGCCTGTTTGGACGAAACCATAGACAAGGCCGATATCGAAGCCCTCGGGCAAGGGATCACGAAATGGCACAAGGAGTTGGAGCCTGCGGCGGACACGCAGGTTGTCTTCCGTGACAGCGCTTTTGCCGATGACATTGCTAAAACGAACATGACCGCCATTCTGGAACAGAATGGCATTGCTCATGTGCGCAGCCTGTAAGATTGGGGGCTGAGCGATGAAACTGCACTTCGAAGACAATCTGGACTATCAGGAAGCGGCGATCTTATCGGTGGCAGACCTGTTCAAGGGTCAAGAGATCAACCGTACCGAGTTCACCGTCACCTATCGCTCGGGCGATGCCGCTCAAGGCTCTTTCGGCGTGACCGAAAGCGAGCTTGGCATCGGCAACAAGCTCGAACTTCTTGATGATGAAATCCTTGAGAACATGCGAGACATCCAAATCCGCAACGGGCTCTATCCGTCCGAGTCCCTTACCAGCGGTGATTTCACCGTCGAGATGGAGACGGGCACGGGTAAGACCTACGTTTATCTCCGCACCATCTTCGAGCTGAATAAGCGCTACGGCTTTACGAAGTTCGTGATCGTCGTGCCCTCCGTCGCGATCAAGGAAGGCACATACAAGACACTCCAAATCACGCGCGAGCACTTCGAAAACCTCTACCCGATGGCGAAGGGCTATGAGTATTTCCAATACGATTCTTCGAAGCCAGGAACGGTTCGTAACTTTGCCACCAGCCCCAACATCCAGATCATGGTCGTGACCGTCGGCGCGATCAACAAGAAGGACGTGAACAACCTCTACAAGGAAAGTGAAAAGACAGGCGGCGAGAAGCCCATCGACCTTGTGCGGGCGACCAATCCGATCATCATCGTGGACGAACCGCAAAGCGTCGATGGCGGGATGACTGGGCGCGGCAAGGAAGCGCTCGAAGCCATGAACCCGCTCTGTACGCTGCGCTATTCTGCAACCCACGTGGACAAGCATCACATGGTCTATCGTCTTGATGCAGTGGACGCCTATGAGCGCGAGCTGGTGAAGCAGATTGAAGTCGCTGCGCTGGAGGTCGAAGGCGGGCACAACAAGCCCTACGTCAAACTGATATCGACCGAAAACAAGCGCGGTTCCATCACGGCCAAGATCGAGGCTGACATCTTTAGCGGCGGTAAGGTCAAGCGTCAGATTTTCACGGTTGAAGACGGTGATGATCTTCAACAAGAGACAGGACGTGACCTCTACGAAAACTTCCGCATTGGTACGATTACGGTCGGCAACGACAACCAGTCCATGGAACTCAGCATGCCTGGGGGCGAGGCTTTGTTGCAGCCAGGCGATGAGGTTGGCGGGGTCAACCAAGATGACCTAAAGCGCCTCATGATCCGCCGCACGATCAAAGAACATCTCGACAAGGAAATGCGGTTCGCCGCGCAGCAGCGCGAAGTTAAGGTGCTCAGTCTCCTCTTCATCGATAGCGTTGAGTTTTATCGCCAGTATGATGACGACGGGAACATCGTGAAGGGTAAATACGCCCTGATGTTCGAGGAAGAGTATCGCAAGCTCGCCAAACACCCCGATTACCAGACGCTCTTCGAGAAAGTCGATCTCGATACTGAAGCCGATGAGGTACACAACGGGTACTTCTCAATCGACAAGAAAGGAGGCTGGACTGAAACCGCAGAGAATAACCAGACCAATCGCGACAATGCCGAGCGGGCGTATAATCTGATTATGAAGGATAAGGAGAAGCTGCTCAGCTTTGATTCCAAGCTGAAGTTCATCTTCTCCCACTCAGCCCTCAAGGAAGGTTGGGACAACCCAAACGTCTTCCAGATTTGCGCCCTCCGCGATATCGGTACCGAACGCGAACGCCGCCAGACCCTTGGTCGGGGACTGCGTTTGTGTGTCAATCAGGAAGGACAGCGACTTCGTGGCTTTGACGTGAACACGCTCACGGTGATTGCCACCGAGAGCTATGAGCAGTTTGCTGAGAACCTTCAGAAGGAAATCGAAAAGGACACAGGCATTCGCTTCGGCGTGGTGGAAAAACACCAGTTCGCGAATCTGGCAGTCACGGAAGACGACGGGAGCACAAGCCCGCTTGGGGTGGAGAGGTCCGAGGAAGTTTGGAACTACCTCAAGGACAACGGTTTCGTCGATGCGCGCGGCAAGGTGCAAGACTCGCTACGCACGGCCTTGAAAGAAGATACGCTCGAATTGCCAGATGACTTTTCCGAGCAAGAGAACGGTATCAAAGATATCCTCAAGAAGCTCGCAGGTAAGCTCGATATCAAGAATGCCGACGAGCGAATAACGATCCGTACACGCGAAGCCATACTTGAGAGCGAGGAATTCAAAGCGCTCTGGGAGCGGATCAAACACAAGACGACATACCGCGTCGAGTTCGACAACGATAAGCTGGTTACAGATTGCGCCCGAGCAATCACCGACGGCCCGAGCATTACGAAGACGCGTGCGCAATTTCGTGTGGCTGATATCGCTATTGGGAAAGGCGGTGTGGAGGCTAGCGAGACTTCGGCTTCGGGTTTCACATCCATTAGTGAGAGCGATATCGAGCTGCCTGATCTCCTGACCGACCTACAGGATAAGACCCAACTCACCCGCAAGAGCATCGTGAAGATTCTTACGGATAGCCGACGGCTTCCTGACTTCAAGAAAAACCCGCAAGAGTTTATTGACCTTGCCTCAGAAGCGATCAACCGCACGAAGCGCCTCGCCCTTGTCGATGGCATCAAATACCAACGGATCGGAGATGACCATTACTACGCTCAGGAACTCTTCCAACAAGAAGAGCTGACGGGATATCTCAAGAACACCCTTGAGACCAAAAAGTCGGTCTATGAGCATGTAATTTATGACTCGGCTGGCATTGAGAAGAGGTTTGCCGAGGAGCTTGAAACCAATGAGGCCGTCAAAGTCTACGCCAAGCTTCCGGCGTGGTTCAAAGTGCCGACACCACTTGGCACCTACAACCCGGACTGGGCGGTCGTGGTCGATGATGACGGTCAGGAAAAGCTATACTTTGTAGTCGAAACCAAAGGTAGCGGTTGGTGGGATGATCTACGGCACAAGGAAGGCGCAAAGATCGCTTGTGGGAAAGAGCACTTTGCGGTTCTCGCCGACGGTGAAAACCCTGCACAATACATTCATGCGACTTCAGTAGATGAAGTTCTTAAGCGAGCATAGGAAGCAATATAGAATGGGGTTTGCGATAATAAAATGGGATTATATTAACAACTAGGTTCAGGAATTCATGACCATAAAGCTCATACACACATCGGACTGGCAGATCGGCAAAGTATATCGCTTTGTTGATGACGGCACGATGGGGCTACTTCAGGAGGCTCGACTCTCGGCGATTACCCGGCTGGGTGAGCTGGCGCTTGAGCATGGTGCGGGTCATGTTCTGGTTGCCGGCGACGTCTACGACATGGAGGCGTTGTCACCACGTTCCCTCAATCAGCCTCTGGAACGCATGCGGTATTTCGAGAAGGTTACGTGGCATCTTATGCCCGGAAACCACGACCCGCATCGGCCGCACGGCCTCTGGGATCAGCTCTTGCGACGAGGCGTGCCGGACAATGTGATCGTCCACCTCTCGTCTGAGCCGAAGATATTCGAAAGTGACGGCTTCGCCGTGCTTCCGGCACCGCTCCAGTATCGACGCACGCTTCAGGACCCCACGGCGTACATGGGCAATGCAGAGACTCCGGACGGGATTATCCGCATAGGTCTCGCGCATGGCACGGTCACGGGCTTCGGTTCCGATGACAAGGACGTTCCGAACTACATAAGCCCCGACAGGCCGAAGTCGGCGGGGCTCGCATACTTGGCCCTGGGCGATTGGCACGGTCAAAAGAAGATCAACGACAAGGTTTGGTACAGCGGCACACACGAGACTGACGCCTTTGATGTCGAAGGCGGTGGTCAGGCGCTTCTGGTCGAAATCCAGAGCGCTGATGCTGCGCCGGTCGTTACACCGGTCGAGACCGGCCATTACCGGTGGATGACGTTTCGCGAGCAGATCAACAGTCGTGAAGAAGTTGATGCTCTCGTTATGACCCTGCGCGGCAGTGGAGACGACCTGAACCGGATTCTGGTGCGCCTTTTTGTCGAGGGTGCGGTCTCACTTCTGGATCGGCAATATTTTGAGGAACAGATCGTCGATCAGGTTTCGGCGGCCTTCTGTTATCTGCGGGTTGACGATACGCGCCTCTTCCCGAGTCCCAGCGAAGAGGACCTTGATCAGATCGACCGGGGCGGCTTCGTGCGAACCGCCGCCGATGTCCTGAAGCAGAAGGCCGAGGACATGAGCGATCCCGAACACGAGATCGCCGCGCTGGCGCTCCAGCGGCTATATGTCGAGCACATGAAATTGCAGACGAGGAGCCAATGAAAATTCGCTCCATCGCTGTCAATCAGTTCAAGAAGTTCACGACGCCGATGTGTCTCGACGACATTGGCGACGGCCTGAACGTCGTCGTCGGCCCCAATGAAATGGGGAAGTCAACGCTACTCGATGCCCTACGCGCCGCGCTGTTCGAGAAATACAGCTCCAAGGCGCAGCCGATTACAGCGCTACAGAATGACCGGAACCAGGCCGCACCTGTCGTCGAGCTCGCATTCGAGGTCGACGACGGGACCTATCGGATCAGGAAGCGGTTCGTTAAGAAGCCCTACGCTCACCTGTTCTGCCCGGACGGGCGAAAGCTGGAGGGCGATGAAGCGGAAGACACGCTGCGCGAACTTCTCGGGTTCGACGAACCCGGCAAGACGGGCGCGAAGCCCGAGACCCTCGGTATGTGGAATGTGCTCTGGGTCCAGCAAGGCCAGTCTTTTGGTGCGCTCGATCTTCCCGACAGCGCGCGCTCGAACCTCCATAGCGCATTGGAATCTGAAGTCGGCGAGGTTCTCGGCGGCAGGCGCGGAAGGGCGCTGCCCGACGCGGTGGATAAACAGCTCTCCGAACTTGTCACGTCCACCGGTAGGCCGCGCGGGGATTACAAGGAGCTGATCGACGAAGTGGAGACTCTGCGTTCCGATCTCGAAGGGTTGCAAAGCCGCCGCAGCGATCTCTCCAAGACTTTGGAAGACCTCGAAGCCGCACAGGAAACGCTCGCGCGTCTCTCATCGGGAGAGCAAGACCAGAAGGACAAGGAGGAACTGGACGCAGCGCGGAACCGACATGGTGAGCTTGCCAAGCTGGAATCACGCATTGAGGCCGCAGCGACTGATGTTGAGCTGAAGAAGCGCAATCTGGAACAAGCCGAACAGGCCCTTGCCGAGCGTCTTGCTCTGAAAGAGCAGCTCACGACCGACGCTGCGGCGGTAGAGGCGGCGAAGGAGAAGCTCGACGAAGTTCGCGAGAAAGATCAGGAGCTGAGGAAACAAGTTGAGGGCCTTCGCAAAGATGCGAAGAAAGCCGAGGATGCCGTCACTGAAGCGGATAAGGCTGTGTCAATGGCCCGCCGCGTTCTCACTGCTGTTCAGCGCGACGGCCGCATTCGCGAGCTTCAGGAGCGGTACCAGAAAGCACACGAGGCCGAGAAGAAGCAAAGGGCTGCCCAACAGGGCGTCGCGGCCATTCTCGTGACCGACGAGAATATTGAAACGATACGAGATGCCGCGAAGAAATTGGAAACTGCGCGTTCCCGCCTTTCTGCCGCCGCGACCCTCGTTGCGTTCGATATGCCTTCGGACCGGTTGTCCACAATAGAGGTCGATGGTGCGGCCCTTGCGGCCGGTCAGACATCGGTGGAAGCGGTCGAAGGGACGACGATAACCATCCCCGATTACGGCAGCATTTCTGTTCAGCCTGCGATTAAGGATCGAGACAAGCTCATCGCACAGCAGCGCGATGCCAATGACGCCCTCAAGGCTGCGCTGGAAGAGTGCGGCGTCAAATCAGTTGATGCGGCAGAGGAACAGCTTGCGAAGCGCGAGAAGCTCTTACGAGATGTGGAGCTTGCGCGGCAGGAAGCCGAGTTGCATGCGCCAGAGACGGATGACTACGAGGCCGGTGCGGAGCCGCTTGCCGATTACATTGCGGGCCTGAAAGCAGTTCTCGAACGTGAGCTGGCGGACCTTGGGATCGAGAGCTTGCCATCGGAGAAAGATGCGGAGCAGGCCCTCACCTCTGCCCAGGAAAGCGCCCAGGAAGCAAGGGACACCCAGACCACAGCCCGAGCGGCCCTTGGCGGGCCGGAAGAGGAGATGGGCCGTTTCCAGACCGAGTTGGGGAGTGTGAAAACACGATATGACGACGGTAAGGAACGCCTCGAAAAGTTGAAGAGCAGTCTGGCTGAAACCGAGGAGCAGACTTCTGATGACGACCTTGAGGCCGGTGTTACGACCGCTCGAAAGGCCCTGGCGGATCAGGAGAAGGCTGTCTCGGGGCTTGAAGGACAGCGTGAGGGCGAGACGCTGCCGCAACTGGAAGCGCGGATTACTCGGTTGGAAACAGCGCTACAGGAGCGTCGTGACAAGCGCTCTGATCTGAAAGAAAGGGTTGTCGGGCTACAATCACACATTGAAGCCCTTGAAGGCGCTGGTCTCGATGAGGCCATTCAGCGGAAAGAACGCGAGGTCGAGTTGGCCGACGACCAGCGTCAACGCTCCGAGCGCGAGGTGGCCACACTCTCGCTGTTGCTATCGACACTACGTTCCGCCGAGACAGAGGCGAAAGAGCGCTATCTTTCGCCGGTGCTCAAACGGGTCCGTCCTTACTTGCAGCTCTTGTTCCCCGGCGCGGAGATCGCGATTGACGAGAACCTGCATATCGTCGGTGTGGTTCGCGAGAACGGCTACGAAGAATCTTTCGAACACCTGAGCATGGGGACGCAGGAGCAGATCGCTGTTCTCGTTCGTCTTGCATTTGCCGAGATGCTTGTCGAGCAAGGCCATCCCGCTACTGTCGTTCTGGATGATGCGCTAGTGTTTTCCGATGATCGAAGAATGGGCCGCATGTTCGACATTCTAAACATGGTCGGGAAGCAGGTTCAGATCATCGTACTTACGTGTCGTGAGCAGCTTTTCGAGGGTATTGGCGGTCGCCAGTTGTCCCTGGAATCTGCAAGCGGTGAAGAATTGGTTTCAGCATGAGGTATTGAATTGATTTAGCGCCGGGTTGAATGCCGATCTGCGCAAATTGATGCAGGAAAGGGGGAACTCTTGCCATTCGAAGAATTGCTAGATTGGGCGTCCAATGAAAATCGACCGACTTGGCAGCGCGATGCTTTGCGTCGCCTTGCGGAAAATGGAGAACTGACCGAAGAGGATCTTTCGGTATTACAAACGTATATTGAAGTATCTCAGGGCCTATCGGCGGAGGCACTCCCCGCGCTTGTGCCTTTGGCACAGGAACATCTCTCTGAGGCTTCCAGCAACGCCCCCAAAACAGTTCTGGCTTCCCTTGGGCCTGTGAAGCATGTGGATCGGCTGGAATCGGACCAGCCGCCCATCCGCTTTGCCGTAAACGGGGTTACACTGATCTACGGCCCCAATGGATCGGGTAAAAGCGGGTACTGCCGCATCACAAAGCAAATATGCCGCGCTCTGGAGACAGGCAGACTGCGGGGCAATGTCTACGACGACACTCCCCCACTCCCGGCGGAGGTGGGTATCGGCTTTCGTGTCGGTGGCGATGACCAAGAGAAGGACGAACTAGTTTGGCGTGGTGACGAACAGCCGCCGTCGGAACTCGCCCGAATTTCCGTGTTCGATACGGCTTCCGCGAGGGTTTACGTCGATAAAGAGCGCAAGATCGAGTTTCTACCCTACGAGCTGGACCTTCTGAACAAGCTTGGCCTTGCGGCGCGCAGCTTGGACGACGAATTTAAGGCACGGGAAGATGCGCTCAATAATGATCTTCGGGTTGCTCTGCCGACCGGCTTTAACGAAGGTACGGCAGTTTCAGGTGTTCTGGCCAAATTGGTCCCTGAAACCGCGCTTTCAGATTTACCGTCCAAAGAGGACATCGAGAAACACGCCGTTTGGACGGATGAGGAGCAAGCTGAGCTGGATCGCCTGCTCGAAGAATCCAAGAACGATCCGGCAGCCATGGCGCGTTTGCGCCGTGAAGCCAAACAGGCCTTGGAAACAGTGCGAGGTAATATCTCCGATTGCGAGAGCAAGATTGGGGATACGGCGATTAAGACCCTATCGGAAAAGCAGAAAGATGCCGTGCGCAAACGCGAGGCAGCAGAGGCGGCAGCCAGCGAACTCTTCAAGGGACAGCCGATTCCTGACATTGGCTCAGAGACGTGGCGACAGATGCTCAAATATGCTCGCGAATTTGCACTGGAAGTTTTCCCGGATGGCGAACCCCCACGGATATCGACTGCCGGTCGATGCGTCCTGTGTCAGCAGGAGTTGGACGAAGATGCGTCCGCTCGATTGAAGGCGTTCGATGAGTACCTGGAGGATCGGGCCGCAGCGGATGCGGCCGCAGCCAATATAGCATTCGAAAAGGCAGCTACGATAGTTTCGAATTACAGTATAAAATCCAAAGAGGAAGTTGGCACACTTCTCGCGGGCTTCAGCGCGTTGCACGACAATAGGAAATCATTCGCAGAGAAGATCGGTGAATATTTCGAAAAGGCTAATGCGCGACTGACGCTTCTCAAGAAGGCGTTGGAGGAACAGGACTATACGAAATTTGAAGAGCTTGAGCCTCTCCCGGAATCGCCCGTCGATTTGATTTCCGCCGATGAGAAGAAACTGGCTGAGGAAAGCGAGGAATTCGACCGTCTTGCCGATGACGATCAGGAGGCGAAGAGGAGGGCTCTGCGAATTGCGGAGTTGAACGACCGCAAGAAGCTCAGCCAGGAAATTGCTGTGATCCTTGATCGGCTGGCTAAACTTGAAGAAAGGCTCAAAATTGGCGCTTGCAGAGGGCTTTGTCAGCTAAACCCGATCACCCGTCAGATTACTTCACGTCGTCGAAAACTGCTCACGCCGTCTCTAAAGGGCGCGCTCAAGGATGAATTGTCGGCATTGCATCTGACGCATATCCCGGTCGATCTTAATGATCGTGGTGACTTGGGTAACAGCATAGTCGAAGTGGCTTTGTCCGCCCAACAGCGAGTCGCCAATAACAGCGAAGTGTTGAGCGAAGGGGAACAGCGCGGGTTGGCGCTCGCCTGTTTCTTGGCGGAGCTTGAAGAGATAGGCCGAGATCACGGCATCATCGTCGACGATCCGGTTTCGTCGCTGGACCACTCACGCATGCAATCTGTTGCGCGTCGGCTAGCTGAAGAAGCAGCGAAGGGCCGTCAGGTGATCGTGTTTACACACAATATTCTATTTCATCACATGCTCAGTGCGGAGGCGCGCCGGCTTCAGGTCGCCTGTCACGAAGAATGGATGAGCAGCCTTGGTGAAGACCACTTCGGTATTATCGACAATGCACAAAAGCCGAGGCAGATGAAAAACGTATCCGAACGGCTCACGGAGATTGATGGCGATAATAGGAGCCTCAATGAGTCGGGATATGACCATACCGATGAGCAATTTAGGACGCCAATCGTCGGCCTTTACACGCAAATGCGTGATACGTGGGAGAGAATTGTCGAGGAGATCCTTCTCAACCGTGTTGTTCAGAGGTTCAGGCCGGAGATCATGACGCAGCGGCTTGAAGAAGCATGTATTGATCCGGGGAATGACTATCCGCTGATATTCGAGGGAATGAAGCGATGTTCCCATTATTCTGGACATGATCCCGCAGAGGACTTGCCGACAGAACTCCCAAAAGCAGACGAGATCGTGCAGGACATCGAAGCCCTCAAGGAATTCGCCAAGATTGCTACTGAACGCAGAAGCAAGCTTCGAAAAGGCCGTAAGTACGAACAAGGCGTGGAAGCAATCCTTCTTTAAAGTAGAACTCTTTGGCGCGTCCGACCGGGCTGGGCTTCCGTGAACCGAGCCAACAAACTGCCTCGACCATGGGGCTTCAATCGGTAGCGCTTCATTCGGTAGCCTTAAAAGTTGATTGGCTTTCGGTAAGCAAATGAGCAGATTAGCTAGGCGACTTCCGCTATCAACTTGACCAACTTCAAAGAATCCTGCACGCTGAACTTGGCCTTAGGTGCATGCCGGTGTGTCCGCCACGCAAAGCAACGCAGCACTTTCATTGATAAATGAAAATCCAGTCCATTTGTCGGGATCTGGTTAGTAGCGGGCACCTAGTCGGATCCCCATTTGGGAACTGTACCATGACTATCAAGAACGAAATCCAAACACTCAAAATACTCGCCAAGCGCTATGCGCGCGCCAACAGGTTGCCTCTACACAAGGCGCTTGACGCCATGGCTACCGAGCTCGGCTTTGCACATTGGAGCGAAGCAGCGAAGAAGGCCAAAGCGGGATGGCTTCCTTCCGAAGAGGAAGTGTCCCGTGCCAAAGCCTTTGCGCGCCAAGTTCATCAGGATGGGGACAAGAAGCAGAGCTTCATCGAAGCAAGCTTTGCACGTCCCGTTGATGAACCCGTCAGGCAAGGAAAGATCGGAGACTATGGTTTTGCTGTCTTCGAGGTCTTCGGAGATATCCGCATGGAGGGTGAAGGCTGGCGCATCCTCGTAGACGAGGCTCAATTTGCCCAACCGGTAGTAGAGATCGAGAAGCTGCATTCAGAGACAAGCCCCGCACGGACCCGTGAGTTTTTAGATGCAGCGCTCGTGATCGCCGATGAAGAGGCGGCAAAGGTCCGCGCTGGAATTGCAACAGACTGGCCAAGGCGCTCCACAAAGCCTGATGCAGAAGGAGTGGTTGCTCATCCGCTGTTCGGGGATCGCGCCGCCTCGTGGTTCTGTCTTCATTGCGACGGTGAAATCACAGGCTCGCAACTCGCCGAGAATCTCTGGCACTGTCCTGGCTGCGGAGCAGCACCTATCGACATCTTCTCATCACCTGACTGGCTCGACGGCGATGACGTGAAAACGAAACCTGTCAATGTCTCGGGCACTCTGACGCGACCGGAACCACGGGTCGAGGTCGTGGACTCACGGCCAAAACTGAACCTCAATGAAGAGAACATCACCCTGCTTTTGCGCACGGCGTTGCTGGAAGATGCAGCCAATCCTTCCGAGCGCATTGGCGCGCTCTTGGCGGAAATTTACGTCGATGAAGAGGGTGATACTTCCATTGTCCTCGATGAGGACCTTTGGCCCGAAGACAAAGACCCTGAAGCCGCGATAGCGGTCGCAAAGATGTTGGGTGCTGAACTAGACCTTGCCGTAACCAGCATGACCTTCCCGTTAGCATGGCCCGATCTGGGTCACGTGACGACAAGCACGCGGGAGTATGTTCAGATGCTTTTGGATGCCTACGCCGACCACGGCGTCATTCATCGCGGCGGCGACGGTCACTGACTTTGAAGCTTGGCGAGCGCCTGTTCCAAAGTCTCGCAGTCTATCTTGCGAAGGATTTCCGTCTCGTAAGAGGGAGAGAGAGCGGTAACTATGCCGCTCTCTTTCGCGGCTTTCAGATAAGTGATGCCGTCGAGGCCTGGATCAGCTCTCGCAACGCTTGCTATGGCTAGATCGGCGAGCCTTTCAGCCGTCAGAGGCAGAATTGTCGCGGCGATCTGTGTATACAAAACAACGTCCAGTCCTGCGAAGTCAGTCAGACGTTCAACCAAGACATTCTTCTCTGTCACAACTTTCGGACGTCTGTAGAGACAGTCGGTTTGGCCTTGCCTGCCGATTTCCCGCCTATAAAGGACATGGGTCGCTTCCTCTTCAGACAAATTCATCACGAATACTTGGCCCATCACCTGAGCGCCGCCGTTTGAAACGGGGACAAGCGTTGGTGCACCGCCTCGACCAGAACTGCTACGCGCGAACTCGACGTGGAACGGTGTCATAACCTCTCGGATGATTTCAGTGTGGTGCGTTTCGATCTCGATACGCGGATCGGAAATCAGTGAGCCGTAAGCAAGAATACCAATCGTTTTTCTGTTTTGCGTGCCTTTCGACATTTTTGATATCTGCTTTGTACGTTCAGACCAACTTCAGTAGATCAGGATTCTACCTTCTCTTTCAACTATCGGGCGCACCCCCTCCACATATTCGGGGGCGGGCTCTCGTGAACCGAGCCAGCAAGTTGTCTCGGCCATACGGCTTCGATCCCTTGCGCATCATCTGACAGCCCTCGCGGGCTGACCTCTTTCTTTTCGTTTCGAGGGCCTGCGGCCCCGTCCTCCGTCAAGACCAAGCCCTTCGCATTGGCTTCGGGCGAAAGCCATGGGCCGTGGCTCGGCTTCGCCTGCGCCCGCACCTCTTCAATGGCTTTCGGTCTGGACGGCCGTCCCCCCGCTCATCGGCGCGGGCCTAGTCCGGTTGCATGCGCAACCGACTACCCAAGAGAGGGGACAAAGATGAAAACCGACATTTATGAAAGGGTTACCAACAAGATCATTGCCGACCTTGAGCAAGGCGAGCTGACATGGCTGAAGCCATGGAAAGCGGGCAATATGGAAGGCAAGATCACTAAACCGCTACGCCATAACGGCGTGCCCTATAGCGGCATCAATATCCTTATGCTTTGGGGAGCCAGTATCGAGGCGGGCTATCTCTCACCGTACTGGATGACCTTCAAACAGGCGAAAGAACTAGGCGCGCATGTTCGCAAGGGCGAGCGTGGTAATCTGGTCGTCTATGCGAACACGATCACCAAAACGGAAGAGCAGGACGACGGCAGCGAGGAGGAGCGCAAAATCCCCTTCATGAAGGGATACAGCGTCTTCAACGTCGAGCAGATCGAAGGCTTGCCCGAGCACTATTACACCAAGCCGAAAGCGATCATCGATCCCGCGCAGCGCATTCAGCATGCGGAAAGTTTCTTTGCGAGCACAGGCGCAGACATCCGCCACGGCGGCAACTCGGCCCACTACAGCGGTGGCAGTGATCATGTGCAAATGCCGTATTTCGAGACCTTCAGAAGCCCACAAGCCTATTATGCGACCTTGGCGCATGAGCTGACCCATAATGCCGCGCTCCGGTTTATGCCGCGCTTGTTCAGGCGAAGTCTTGTTTCCTGCGGTTTTTTGTCGTTTTCCGGCTGCATAAGACTGTAGTTCAGAACCGCCATGTGAGCGTGGCGAACTGCGCAATTGGGGCCGGCGAT
>Ga0070727_10001043_pt1 | contig 30678 bp, 30 predicted proteins | sample tdAd472_FD_66722 | JGI IMG/M metagenome (GOLD analysis project Ga0070727, IMG submission 66722) | Marine sediment microbial communities from the Atlantic coast under amendment with organic carbon and nitrate - tdAd47.2 | ecosystem: Environmental > Aquatic > Marine > Coastal > Sediment | place... | reverse complement strand
CGGTAACAGTGGCAGCCTGTTTGGCGACACGCCGGTGGAAGGAACCGCCCAGAGTCTTCATGGCCTGGTTTCCTGCGCGGAGTGGACTGGCATCCGCCTGTCGACGCTGCTGGACGAAGCCGGTGTGCTTGACAATGCCTCCTGGATTAACGCAGTCGGCGCGGATGGTGCCAGCATGGGACGCTCTGTCCCGTTGGCCAAGGCAATGGACGATGTGCTGATCGCCCTGTATCAGAATGGTGAACCGCTACGCCCCGAACAGGGCTACCCAATGCGCCTGTTCGTGCCTGGCTGGGAGGGCAACATCAGCGTCAAGTGGCTGACCCAGCTGAAGCTGGCCAGTGGTCCCGCGCAATTTCGCGACGAAACCTCGAAGTACACGGATCTGCGTCCTGACCGCATGGCCCTGCAGTTTACCTTCCCCATGGGCTGTAAATCCCTGATCACCAGTCCTTCCGGTCAGATGTCGCTGACCCGGCAGGGCCTGTACCAGGTTACCGGCATCGCCTGGTCCGGCGCCGGCGCCATTCGTCGTGTGGAAGTGTCAGCCGACGGCGGCGTCAGCTGGGCCGATGCCCTGCTGGAATCCGGCAGGTCGGCCAAGGCCCTCACCCGGTTCCGGATACCCTGGGAATGGCGTGGCCAGGATGCCGTTCTACTCAGCCGGGCCAGCGACGATCAGGGCAACGTTCAGCCCACCAGGGCGTCGCTATTGTCACAGCGGGGTAGCCTGGGCTTTTATCATTATCACGGCATGCAAAGCTGGGCGGTGACCAGTGGGGGCCGTGTGAGGAATGTCTATGTCTAGGAAATCTCCCCTGCCGGCTCGCCTGGCACTGCTGCTGGTGACGTCGCTGGCTGCCATCCACACAGGCATGGCAGCGGACAACGAAACCCCTGGCCTGGGCACACCGGTTACGCCGGCGGACCTGGCGCAATTTGACCTGATCGTGGAGCCGGACGGAGCAGGCCTGCCCGCCGGCGCCGGCACGGCCATGGCGGGTGAAGCCGTGTTTCGCAGCCGCTGTCAGTCCTGTCACGGTGAAAGCGGCGAGGGTCGAACGTCGGCGACGGTACTGGTCGGTGGTTCCATGCAGTCGGAAGGACCGCCGCTACGCACCGTTGGCAGCTACTGGCCTCATGCCACCACCCTTTTTGACTTTATTCGTCGCGCCATGCCGGCTGATGCCCCCAAGTCGTTATCTGCCAGCGAGGTGTACCAGGTCACCGCCTACGTGTTGTACTTGAACGGTATCGTGGCACGTGACGAGGTGATCGATGCTGACACCCTGCCGGCCATCGAGATGCCGAATCGTGACGGCTTTGTCGACCAAAGCCACCTGCAGTGAGACCCGGGCAGACGTGGCATTGCTGATGATGCCGATAAACATGCCCGGGCGCCCGGGCATGTTTATCCCACCCTTTGCAACCCGCATCCCGCATCCCGCATCCCGCAATGGCTTTAATCCGCATGCCGGTACGGGTATTATCAGCCACCCCGCCTCTCTACTGTACAGGTGATCATGCCATGATTTCAGCTATCCGGGTCGGCTTGATCGCTGTCCTTGTTTTTCTGTCGACCCTGTCAATCCGGGCCACCGCCGCCGGGGAAGGCCTGGTAATTCCGGTAATAGACGGGGAGCCGGAATTCGAAGATTTTACCGGCATGCAGCCGGCATCCGTACTGGCCCGTTCCATGGCCCGGGTAAGTGGTTTCACCCAGCGATTGCCCGATGACGGTGACCCTGCATCGCAACGCACCGAAGTCTATGTCGGCTATGACCGCGAGCAGCTTTATGCGATTTTCCTCGCCTTCGACTCGCAGCCGCAATTGATCAGGGCCAACCTCTCCTCCCGGGAAAACATCGACGGCGATGACTCCGTGGAAATGACCATTGATACATTCAATGATCAACGTGCCGCCTTTTCTTTCCGTGCCACGCCACTTGGCATCCAGTGGGATGCGCGGTGGACGGAAGGCAATTCCCGTCGGGCCGGATTCGATACCACGCTGGAAGCGGTCTGGGACAGTGAAGGTCGCCTGACGGAACAGGGATACATGGTAAAAATGGCCGTCCCGCTACGCAGTCTCCGCTTTCCGGATTCCTCGGAACAGACCTGGCGGGTACAGTTTGGACGGCAGATTCCCCGACTCAGCGAGGAAGCCTACTGGCCTCCCTATTCCATCAATATCGAGGGCAGGCTCAACCAGACGGCCATGATGACCGGTATCGCGGATGTATCGCCGGGAAACAACTACCAGGTGATTCCCTTTGTTTTTGCCCGGGATATCGATTCTCTGAATAGCGGCGCCGCCAGCGGTCCGCGGCTGGTTAACAATACCGAACAGGATGTCGGCGTAGACGCCAAGTTCGTATTCAACGATTCCTGGGTACTTGACCTGACCCTGAACCCCGATTTCAGCCAGGTTGAATCGGATCAACCCCAGGTTACCGTCAACCAGCGTTTCGAAGTCCAGTTCCCCGAACGGCGCCCCTTCTTCGTGGAGAATGCAGATTTCTTTGCCACGGATTCCATCCTGGTATTCACCCGTCGCATCGTCGACCCGGAGGGCGGGCTGCGCTTTACCGGACGTTCCGGTCAATACGGATTTGGCGCCATTATGATGAACGACCAGGCGCCGGGACTGAATCGTGCAGCGGACGATCCCCTACGTGGCGAAAAAGCCGGTATCGGCATCCTTCGCGGCTTCCGGGACATCTCCGAACAGTCCCGTGTCGGCTTCCTGGTGAGCGACCGGCAACTGGGTGACGGCTACAATCGCGTGGCCAGCCTGGACGGTCGCATCAAGCTGAACGATAACTGGATCACCAATGTGCAACTGGTGGGCACCGAATCCGAGTCGGCGCTCGGCGGGCCGGAAACCACCGGCTACCAGCGTAACATCCAGGTCAACCGGACCGGCCGCACGGTCAACACCCATACCCATTTTATCGAAACGACGAATGACTTTCGTACCGAGCTGGGCTTTCAGAATCGTTTTTTCCGCAACGACACATCCGGCATTCATAACCGCGCCGGTCTTACTTTCTATCCCGACAACTCCAACCTCAATAGCTGGAATCCCGTGCTGTTCCTGGTTTACCTCGAAGACCTGGAAGGCACCAGGCTGTTTGAACAGGTGCAGCCAAGTCTCGACTTCAGCTTTGACACGACGGACATCGGCTTTCAGTTCGTGGACTATACCGAAGTACTGCGGCCCGGGGACTTTCCCGGCATTACCAGCACTACGGATTACGACTACGACAACTGGCAGATCAGCCTGGATAACAATACCCTCAATACCCTGGAGTTTGGCGTCAGCTACAGTTTCGGGACCACGCTGAATCTTGTACCGGCCCAGGGCAACCTGCCGTCGGTAGCGGACACCAGCCGCATCGATCTCGACATGCTCTGGCGTCCCTTCGACCGCCTTCGCGTTGCCAATACCTATCTTCATACGGAACTTGAATCCCGGCAGGGACAGGGAAAGATATTTGCCAACGAAATAATCCGCAGCAACTGGAATTACCAGTTCAACCGGGAATGGTCACTGCGCTTTATCGCCCAGTACGAGGAAACGGATGCGGGTTTCAATACGCGCCTGGCGGATGACCGTAATCTCAATTTCGACCTGCTGCTGCGGTACGTAATCAATCCCTGGTCAGCTTTCTACCTGGGCTACAACACCAACCGCAGCAATTTCGATATTGTTGACATGGAGGGCGAGCGGGAACTGATCACGACCAGTGACCTGCGCAAGGATGGCGAGCAGTTCTTTGTGAAATTTTCCTACCTGTTTCAGCGCTGACCGTAGCCGACCACTGCGTGGTACACCAGGTCCTTGAAGCTGGCGGAGAGGCCATGGGCACCGGATGGCTGAATCTGCATCATCAGCACGGCCACCGTACCGGTTGTCGGATCCGCCCAGGAAAACGTCCCCAGGGAGCCGTTCCAGCCGAATTCGCCGTTATTGACCCCGAACGTGCTTTGCGCCGCATCCACCACCACGGCCAGGCCGTATCCCCAGCCCCGATCGCGCATTGGTCTGGCCGGGTTGGTGCCCAGCGGAAACAGCGCTTCATCCACCTGGTTGCGGGTCATTTCATTTACCGTGTCGACCTGCAGTATTCGATTGCCGTCCAGTTCCCCGTCATTCAGCAGCGCCTGTAGGAAACGCAGATAGTCGGGTACCGTGCTGACCATACCGGCCGCCCCCTCGAGGAGCGGCGGATCCTCGGTAATGGGGATTGCCATTTCGTCAAGCCGGGTCAATGGCTGCTGCCCATCCGGCGCCTGGTACGGTCGCGCCAGGCGCTGAACCCTGTCAGCAGGCACAAAGAATCCGGAGTCCGGCATTTCCAGCGGACCAAATACATGTTCATCCAGGTAGTCGTCCAGCGCCTGATCGGACACGATTTCCACAATCCTGCCCAGCACCGTGATTGAAATGCTGTAAACCCATTGTTCTCCAGGATCACCGATAAGAGGGACACCCGCTACTTTATCGACGAGTTGGGCCAGCGTATCGGCCCGGGATCTGACCCGCATCTGTCGATAGAGGACACTGTTGCGATGGCTCAGTCCGGCGGTATTCAGCAACAGGTCCCGTATGGTGATTTCCCGCTCCGGTTTGCGCTGGGCACTGAGGAAAGGTTCGTCGGGGTTGATATAGACAAACATGTAGCCGAAGCGTGGAATAAAACGGGAAACCGGATCGTCCAGGGACAGTCTACCCTGCTCGATCAGCTGCAATGCCGCCACCGCCGTCACCGGCTTCGACATGGACCGGATCTGGAAAATTGACGAAGTCTGCATGGGCTGCTGCTGTTCCACGTCCTGCCAGCCGACACTTTCCAGGTATACCACTTCACCATGGCGGGCTATACCGGCAACGGCTCCGGCAATCAGACCTTGGTCAACGTGTTGCTGCAGCAGCTGGGTAATACCGGCCAGGTTCTCCGGGTTTATGCCCGCCGACTGTGAATCGGCAAGCGGTAAGCCTGAAGGCGGAGCGGCCACTGATGCTGCATGGCCCATCAGCAGGATGACACCCGCCACTGTGTTTCGAAGTAGTTTCACCGGGTCAGCTCCTGTGGGAAGGCAATTGAGGAAATCTTTGTCAGTCGGCTAACAGGTCTTTGTATTGATCGCGTAACACGTTCTTTTGTACTAAAACCGTGCTTGTTAGTTGGCTAACAGGTCTTTGTATTGATCGCGTAACACGTTCTTTTGTACTAAAACCGTGCTTGTTAGTTGGCTAACAGGTCTTTGTATTGATCGCGTAACACGTTCTTTTGTACCTTACCCATGCTGTTTCTGGGGAGGGCTTCTACGAATACTGTTTTCTTCGGCTGCTTGAATCGGGCAATCTGGCCGGACAAGGTCTCGTAAACCTGCTCTTCCGTTATCCCGGCTTCGCTGTCGCTGACGATGACCGCTACCACACCTTCGCCAAAATCCTCGTGGGGCACGCCGATGACGGCAGACTCGACCACTCCGGGCATTTCATTGATGCAGGTTTCTATTTCAATGGGGTAGATATTCAGCCCTCCGGAAATAATCATATCCTTGTTGCGCCCCACCAGGGTGATGCGACCCTCGTCATCACGACTTGCCAGGTCGCCGGTAATGAAAAAACCATCTTCACGAAACTCTTCTGCCGTTTTTTCCGGCATCTGCCAGTATCCCTGAAAGACATTGGGGCCTTTCACCTCAAGGATACCGACTTCCCCGGGCGGCAGGATTTCCCGATTGTCGTCAACAATCCGGGTTTCCACCTCCGGCAGGGGAAAGCCCACGGTGCCGGCAACCCGCTCTCCGTCAAGGGGATTGGAGACCAGCATGCCGGTTTCGGTCATGCCATAACGTTCCAGAATCCGATGGCCGGTGCGCTGCTCGAATTCCGTGAATGTTTCCGCCAGCAAAGGTGCCGATCCGGAAATGAAAAGACGCATCGAATGGCAGACCTCACGGGTAAAACCGGTATGCTTCAGCAACCGTGTATAAAACGTTGGCACACCCATCAATACCGTGGATTGTGGCAGGTAACCGATTATCCTGTCGGCATCGAATCCCGACAGGAAATGCATGGTGGCATTGCTCAACAGGGCACAGTGCAGGGCCACGAATAAACCATGCACGTGATAGATAGGCAGTGCATGCAGCAACACATCGTCGTCGGAGAACCCCCAGATATCAATGAGGTGCAGGGCGTTACTGGCCAGGTTCCGGTGACTCAGCATAGCCCCCTTGGAACGACCGGTGGTACCGGAGGTGTACAGAATTACCGCAATATCATCGTCTGCCATGGTGGCTACGCCTGCATCGGCACCGGCATCGCGTGCTGATTGCGCAACCTTGTCAGGCAGGCTGCCCTGACCATTCCCGTCCAGGGTCAACAGCGATGCCCCGTGCTCTGCCGCTACCGGTTGTAAAGCGTCGGCGGATCGTGGATCGCAAACGAACAGTTTCGGCGTGGCGTCACCCAGAAAATAACTTACTTCCTCCGCGGTGTAGCTGGTATTCAGCGGGATATAGATTACCCCGGCCCGGAGGCAGGCCAGGTATAGCGCAACGGCGTAGGCTGATTTCGGCACCTGCACCACCAGCCGGTCACCTGTTTGGATACCACTGTGTCCAATAAAACTGCTGATTGACCCGGCCAGTTCCAGGATCTCTGCGTTGCTGACCCTGGCACCTCCGTCGCAATTGAGGCAGGTCTTCTGCGGGTCTTCATGCAGGCGGGCTTCGATCAGGGCAAAAAAATTCTTATTCATTCCGGGGCAAGTTCCTGTCAGCTGATTCAGGGTGGTAGATGGATGATAGCGGAATAGCCAAGTGGGTCAATGCTGACAGCGACCAATGCCCGGGACCGGGACTGCGCCGCTCCGATTCCGGATGCCGACAACTTTTCCCGGTTGCGCCCGACCATCGCCGCCCGGGATGGACTCCGTAGTAGCCACGGAAAGGCAACAGTAGGCTACAATGCAGTCTTTTGACCGGCAGGCCCACCATGAGCTACATCCTGTTCAGATACCTGCATCTCATCGCTATCGTGATCCTGGCAGGCGCCCTGGTCATCGAAAACATGGCCATAGCACGAAAAATCACCGGTGAAGATGCCCGTAACCTGGCGAAGATCGATGCCGTCTACGGGCTCAGCGCCCTGCTGGTTTTACTGTTCGGATTGACGCTGTGGCTGTGGGTAGGCAAGCCCGTCGAGTTTTATTCCAGCAATGTTCTGTTCCAGGCCAAGCTTGGTATTTTCGTGGTCATTGCACTGCTCTCCATTTACCCGGCCGTGTTTTTTATCCGGCATCGGAACACCGACGTCGATGAATTGTCGGTCCCGCCATCCCTGGTCCGGTTGCTGCGCCTGGAACTGGCGCTGCTGGTAGTGATGCCGTTGCTGGCGGTGCTGATGGCAAGGGGTGTCGGCCTCTAGTGAATAACGCATTCTGCTTCCAGCCAGCCGGCAGTTGCAGACAGGGCGCCGTGGTATTAACGTACAGGTGTGAACCCATTCAGGAGATTCCCATGAGAATTTGTAAAGGAGTGGCCCGGACCACCAGGCCCGGCCTGTTAATCGCCTGGTTCGGCCTGTTGTGTCCTTTAACAGCTGTTGCCCAGGAAAACGGCTACCAGGCACCCCGGACAGCGTTCGGTGCCCCGGATCTGCAGGGCACCTGGACCAACAACACCATCACGCCGCTGACCAGGCCAGCGGAATTCGACAACCTGGTACTGACCCGCGAACAGGCGATTGCCCTGGAACGCCAGGTGGCAGAATATTCGGCGCAACAGGATCAGCCCAGCGACCCCGATAGACCACCACCGGAGAAAGACCAGATTGACCTCGAAGACAGTTACAACAACTTCTGGTTCGATGACGGCACCCGGGTGGCAGTCTACAACGGCGAATACCGCAGTTCCCTGCTGGTAGACCCCCCGGACGGTCAGCTGCCGGACTACACGGCTGCCGCCAGCGCGCGAATCGACCGGGCCAGGCAACAGCGGGAAGAACGGGGCGCGTTTTCCGGCCCGGAAGCCCGGCCGCTCCCGGAACGCTGCCTCATGTCATTCGGTTCCAGCTCAGGCCCACCCATGCTGCCCATTCTCTACAACAATCACTACCAGATAGTCCAGTCTCCCGGTTACGTGATGATCCTGGTGGAAATGGTTCACGATGCCCGTATTATCCGCATCGACAACAGCCCGCTACCTGAAGTCCTGCGGCCCTGGATGGGTGATTCCACGGGATACTGGGACGGCGACACCCTGGTGGTGGAAACTACCCGCTTCAATCCCGGCCAGCGGTTCAGGAACTCCTCACCGGAAATGACCGTTACGGAACGCTTCACCCGAGTTGCCGACGATACCATCAACTACCAGTTCACGGTGCATGATCCGGCAACCTTCGTCAGTAGTTTCAGCGGTGAAATACCCATGAAGCTGACCAGCGACAGGCTTTACGAGTATGCCTGTCATGAAGGCAATTACTCCCTGCCCGGCGTGCTTGCCGGCGCCAGGATTGACGACGTGGAGCAAGCCGGGGACTAGTGTCCTGTCCGGGGAAGCCATGAGCAACAAGCAGATGACTTTTTTCACAGACGGGGAAAAGGCCAGCGCCAGACCGGTGAAATTCCAGATTCGCCGCAGTTTTTCGGCAACCCTGGAAAATGTGTTCGATGCCTGGCTGATTCCCTACCTGGCAGGCAGCTGGATGTTCGGGTCAAAGGATCCGGATCAGGAGGTCATCCGGCTGGAAAACAAGCCGTTGCCCGGCGGCAGCTTTATTCTCGAAGTCATACGGCAGGGTCAACGGCATCTGCTTTGTGGCGAGTATCGCGAGATCCGTCGTCCGGACAAACTGTCCTGTACCATCGGTGATGATCCGGAAACTGCCGCCCTGGTGCTGTTGACCATGGAACTATACGAGGATAACGGGAAGACCCGCATGAAACTGAGTTTTGAGCTGTCCCCTGCCCTGGCCGGTCATGCCGACAGCATGCGGGAGCAGTGGAATACCCGCTGCCGGGCACTGGCCGCCCAGGTGGAGCAATCCCGGAAACAGACCAGGCTGTTCCGATAAGTCGAACTATTGCCGGTGCCCATTGCCGGAATGGCACCAGCGCCTGTCAAGAGCCGGGCGTTCGGTCCTCTGCGCTGGAAGAATTACCGCCCGGTCGCCGGTCAAGGTAAGCCTGCAGAGACTGCTGTTCGGCCTGGGTAAAGTGCAGACCAAGCTTGGTTCGACGCCACAGGATATCATCGACAGTCCTGGCCCACTCCCTGTCTACCAGGTAATCCACCTCCCGCTGGCTCAGTCCGTGACCGAATCCGGTGCCCAGATCTGCTGGCTGGCTGCAATCAGCCAGTAGCGTCCTGGTCAGGGTGCCGTAACTGGCTATCCAGCGCCGCAGCAGTCCGGCATCAAGCCATGGATATTCCCGGGACAGGGCATCCTGTAGAGTGTCCCGCGTTTGAAAATCTCCTCCCGGCAGGCAGTCACTATCGGTACGGGATGGGCCGAGATCGGGGAAAACTTTCTTCAACCTGTCAACGGCCTGTTCCGCCAGCAACCGGTACGTGGTCAACTTGCCGCCGTAAACCGACAGCAGCGGCACCGGCGTATCCTCGAAAACCAGTCGATAATCCCGGGAGGCCCGGGTGGCCGACGCGTCGCTTTCGTCGATCAGGGGGCGGACGCCGGACCAGGTGTTGACGATATCCGTGGCGTCCAGCCGGGTCTTGAAATAGCTGTTGAATATCTCCAGCAGGTAGTCCACTTCCCGGTCAGAAATGGTTGCGGCGCCCGGATCTCCCGCGAACTCGGCCTCGGTTGTACCGATCATGGTAAATTCTTCCTGGTAAGGAATAACGAATGCAATGCGGCCGTCCTCGTTCTGCAGCATATAGGCCTGGGACCCGGGATAAACCCGCGGCACGACGATATGACTTCCCTTGACCAGGCGCACCCGGTGGCTGGCCTGATTGCCGGTGCAGTTGTCGAACAGGGAACTGACCCATGGCCCGCCGGCATTGACCACGGCCCTGGCCGTAAATCTCCGGTCGTCCGTGGCATCAAGGTCTGCGACAGTCAACTCCCAGCAGTCATTCCCTGGCTCAAGCCTGTTGCAGCGATGCCGGACAAACACGTCAGCCCCGTGGCTCCGGGCCTGTATCGCGTTCAATACCACCAGGCGGGAGTCGTCCACCTGGCCATCGGCAAAGCTGAACCCCCGGTTCAGATCGCTTTTGAGTGGCGAGTCCGGTGCGAATCGAACCGCCCTGGCAGCAGGATAAGAGGGACGCGAAGCAAGGTGATTGTAAAGAAACAGGCCGGCACGAATCATCAGCCAGGGGCGGAGATGCTTCTGGTACGGCAGGTGAATATCGACAGGCTGAATCAGGTGTGGTGCCAGTTCCAGCAGCAGCTGGGATTCCTTGAGCGCCTTGCGCACCAGCGCGAATTCCCAGGTTTCCAGGTAGCGCAGACCCCCGTGGACCAGCTTGGTGGACGCCGACGATGTGGCGCTTCCCAGGTCAGCCTGTTCGAATAGTGCGACCCGCAGACCCCTGCCCGCTGCATCGGCGGCGATGCCTGCGCCGTTGATACCGCCGCCGATAACCGCGAGGTCGTAATTGTCCATATCAGGGCATCCCGTGCTACCAGTGACAGGAGGATAGTGCAGTTCACCGGCTTGTCTTCATGAATGACTACCGCCCGACCTTGTCACAGTGTCAAGGCCCGGCTGGTGCGCAAAGGGCGGCAGTATAGCAATCCACCGGGTCGAGCATAAGCTATCGACCGGAGGATGTCGTCGGTTTTGCTCCAACAGGTAACTGTGCCGCTGTCCGCTTACGCAGTGCCAGCCGGATAGGATACACTGCTTTTCCAGGTGCATGTCCACCGGTATACCTTCGCGGCATAGCCGGAAACCAGAATGGCGTTGACACCCGGTTCTGGCATATCTTGCTACCGGATTCAAACGATTACGGACGAACAGGATGACTTGCAATATTCTGGCTATAGATCAGGGGACCACCAGCAGCCGCGCCATCGTTTTCGATCAGCAGGGTAACCGGCTGGGCATCGGCCAGGAGGAATTTCCACAGCTGTTCCCTGATAATGGCTGGGTGGAACACGATCCCGAAGCAATCTGGCAGACCACGTTGAACAGCTGCAGGCTGGCCCTGCGAAAAGCCGGGCTGATGCCCCGCGACATTGACACCATCGGCATCACCAACCAGCGTGAAACCACGGTGATCTGGGACAGGAAAACGGGCAAACCCGTTCACCATGCCATCGTCTGGCAGGACCGGCGAACTACCGAATATTGTGACGCCTTGAAAAAAAGGGGGCTGGAGTCCCGCATACAGCAGAAAACCGGTTTACTGTTGGATCCTTATTTCTCGGCTTCCAAGATCAACTGGATCCTGGAGCACGTCGACGGTGCCCGGGAAAGAGCGGAGCGCGGAGAACTGGCCTTCGGCACCGTGGACAGTTTCCTGTTGTGGCGACTGACCGGCGGCAGGGCCCACTGTACCGATGCAACCAATGCCTCCCGGACGTTACTGTTCAATATACGTGAACAACGATGGGATGAGGAATTACTGGAACTGTTTGACATTCCAGCGGGGATTTTACCCGAGGTGCGGGATAGTGCGGCAGATTTCGGTATTACTTCCGTCGATGTTCTTGGCAGTGAAATTCCTGTCCAGGGAATCGCCGGCGACCAGCAGGCGGCAGCATTCGGGCAATGCTGTTTCGATGTCGGAATGGCAAAAAGCACTTACGGAACGGGTTGCTTTCTATTACTGAATACCGGTTCGGAAATACTGCAATCCCGGAATCGTCTGCTGACCACTGTTGCCTACCGACTGGCGGGCGAGACTGCTTACGCCGTCGAAGGCAGTATATTTATGGCCGGTGCCACCATGCAGTGGATCCGGGACGGCCTGAAACTGATCAGCAATGCCGCCGAGTCCGAAGCCCTGGCACGGCAGACCGGTGACCAGCTGTCCGTTTACCTGGTCCCGGCCTTCACCGGACTGGGGGCACCTTACTGGGATCCCGACGCCCGCGGTGCGATTTTCGGCCTGACCCGGGATACCGGCATCAAGGAAGTGGTCACCGCCGCCTTACTTTCCGTCTGTTACCAGACTCGCGACCTGCTGCAGGCGATCAATGGCGATGGCGCCGGTTTTACCACAATAAGGGTTGATGGCGGCATGGTGGCCAATGACTTCATGGTGCAGGCCCTGGCAGATATTCTCGGCTGTCGCATAGACCGGCCCGCCGTTATCGAAACCACGGCACTGGGGGCAGCTTACCTGGCCGGACTGCAGGCGGGCTTTTTCAGCTCTACCACGGACATCTCAGAACACTGGTTGCTGGAACGTTCGTTTTCCCCGGAAAAGGACGAAGCCTGGAGAACGGAGCGCTATGCCGGTTGGCTGGATGCCGTGGCGAGAACCCGCAGCAAGCGGAGTCCGTAGACGTGCTGATTCACCTCATTCGCCACGGCGAAACCGACTGGAATGCGATTCGGCGCATCCAGGGACAGCAGGAATCCCGCCTGACCGAGCGTGGCAGGAATCAGGCCAGGGAACTGGCCAGGCAGCTACAGACCCATGACATCAGCCGCGTCTATTGCAGCACCAGCCACAGAACCCGACAAACTGCCGATCTGCTGTTTCACCATGCCACCGTGGAGATCAGCTATCATGACCAGTTGCGGGAGATCAACCTGGGGCCCTGGGAAGGCAGCTTTTACGACGACCTGGCACGCCAGGACCCTGAACAATTCCATTATTTCTGGCATGAACCCCAGCGGTTTTCCCTGCCCGGTGCCGAGAATTTTCAACAGTTGCAGGACCGGGGCATGGCGGCGCTGCGGGAGGTCTGTTGTCTGCCCGGGCACGACCAGGTGGCAATCGTCAGTCACGGGGCAATTCTCAAATCGATTCTTTGTCACGTCGAAAGCCGCCCCCTTGACCGCCTCTGGGATCCACCGAAATTGCATAACTGCGCCCACAGTATCATCGACGTCGATACTGCCGGTAGTGGCCGGATTGTTCTTTATGCCGGCGAGGATTACACGGCTGCCACTGCTCTCAGCGAAGCCGGTCAATGCGGCGACGATGAAAATGGATCCGGCGCCGGACCCAGCGCTTAAGCGGCGGAATATCAGTGGCCATTACCGCCAGGCCCAGGGGGATCATCCAGAAACCGACTATAGGCAGGAAGCCGACAAAGCCCAGCAATACCAGCAGCAGTCCTATCAGCCCCCGCAACACTGGCGGCAGATAGCGCTGGGTTTTTTTAAAAAGCAGGTAGACGATAACTACCCGGCGTCGATGGTGTCTTTGCTTGGCAGGGTCGGTCATTGCTGAAGGGAACCCGGGGTGATCAAGTAGCGGGAATCGCTGGGCGACCCGGGGCGGGCACGGGGAACACCACCCGGGGAGTTAAGGCCGGGAGTGTCACCCCGGCGACTGTGCTATTCTTGGCGACTAACACGGCAACAAGCGACCCGGGATTTCATACAGGATTACAGCATGCACCAACGTTCAAGTTACCTGCTGCTGTTTTCCGCCATTGCCCTGGCAACCCTGGGATTCGCCCAGTTCAGCGGCTACCTGGTCAATGCCAGTATTCCTGAAAACAGCACCGTTGAAATTAACAACCTTATCCATTTTACCCACATACGCAATCATGGTGGCGTTTTCGGCATGCTGCAGGGCAGCGGCTGGCTTTTCGCCCTGATAAGCGGCCTGCTGTTGGCCGGCGTCACTCTCTACCTGGCAATCGGACAGGGTATACACCGCTATGAGTATGTCTGTTTCGGCTTTATTGTCGGCGGCGGTGCCAGCAATGTTATGGATCGGTTTGTTTACGGCAGCGTTATCGATTTCATCGATATTCAACATATTCCCTATTGGAACTATGTCTTCAATACCGCCGATATCATGGTACACGTGGGCATCTGGCCAATCGTCCTGCTCAGCCTGGTTGGCGGACATGCTGACCGGAACCAGTCGGGAGACTCCGGTACCGACAACCGCACCAGGTAGACCTGCCGGACGTTGGGGACCCTGTCTGACCACGCGGACTCCACTTCCGCTCACATCCGGTAACAAATAGTATAAACCGAATCTTCCGAATAGGGTTCAGGCAGCACTCCGTTGGAGGGATTGGTATTGGCGCCACGGCTCCCCCTTGTTGCCCGCAATCGTCCACTGGCACCCTGGCCATCGTCCATCTCGAGATCAATGGCCTGTGCCGCCGTTCCGGGTACCTGGCTCATGCACACCTTGTTGCCTTCCAGGCCGCCACCCATTTCGTCTGCCATCACGCTCACCAGTCCACCCCAGGGATTTACCGGCAGGGCCTGCTGACCGTCGATCGCCGGATCACCGGACCAGAAGCCCGCCGCCCGCAACTGCTGCCAGAACGGGGCCGATTCACCATTGCCGGTAAACAGCTGGTTGATACTGACGTCCAGCCGACCGTCGACATCACCTGCGGTGACACTGGACCAGGCCGCACCCCTTGCTGCCAGCGATGCCGCGGGACCGTCATCGCCGGGGGTTCGACCGTAGCGGTCCTGGTAGGCAAACACGGCGGCTGTGGTACCGTTGAGTGCCGCAACTGCCTGCTCGACCCGGGAGCGTTCCAGGTAGCCGGCGACCAGCCAGACCAGCGTCGCCACCACTACCATACAGATCAGCAGCAGCATCAGGCCGGTCATGCCCTTGCCCGCCTGTTGCCGCCCGGGGCCCCGAAGACGGGATCTGCCCGACTTGACTACCGTGACGCCTGCTTTACCGCCGGATTCTGTTTTCCTGCTGTCCATAATCAATCCTGTTCAATCGCGGCGTAACTATAGCGCCCCGGGATTGCGACAACAACTGTTCCTGGACCTAAGTGTCGGGTATCGAAAGGCTTTTCCCTCGCCGAAAGATGACGGGATTTGCTAGTATGCCGCAACCGCAATGTAACGTATCACGCGATTATTGTCGTTGCTGGATTCCTGCCAAGCCGATGTCCGCTACCTGGCGGGCACCGGACGCGGCAGGCAACAGCGGTCGGATGTCAGTAAGTGATAGGGAAAAGCAGCCAGGGGAGTATGAAGATCGTGGGCAGTCAACGATTCCAGGGAATTCTTGCACCGGTGGTCACGCCGTTCGACCGTCACCTGAATCCGGATTCCGGCCGCTTGATCAGCCACTGCAAGTGGCTGCGATCACAGCGCGTCGGGCTGGCGGTTTTCGGCACCAACAGCGAAGCCAACTCACTGTCGGTAGAAGAAAAAATACGCCTGCTTGATGCCCTGGTCGAGCATGGCGTCGATCCGGAATGGCTGATGCCTGGAAGCGGCACCTGTGCGCTGAGTGATACCGTCCGCCTCACCCGCCATGCGGCCGACCTGGGCTGTCGGGGAGTACTGATGCTACCGCCGTTTTATTACAAGAACGTCACCGACGAAGGCCTGTTCCGCTATTATGCAGAGGTTATCGAAAGAGTCGCCGACCCTGGACTGCAGGTCTACCTGTATCATATTCCACCGATAGCCCAGGTGCCCCTTTCACTTGCCCTTATCGACCGGCTGGTTAATGCCTTTCCGGAGGTCCTTGCCGGTATCAAGGACAGTTCCGGCGACTGGCACAACACCCGCGCGCTGCTGGAAGCCGGCTGGAAGGATTTCCGCGTCTTCTGCGGATCGGAAAGTTTTCTCCTGCGGACCATGGAAAATGGCGGTGCTGGCTGCATTTCCGCCACCGCCAATGTCAATGGCAGCGCACTGGTCAACCTGTGGGAAAACTGGCGCACCGACGCGGCCCCGGGACTGCAGGATGCGCTGGACGAAACTCGCGGATTTTTCCAGGACTTCCCGATGATCGCCGCGCTGAAAGCCACGGTAGCCTGTTATTCCGGCGATCCGGACTGGCACCGACTTCGGCCGCCCCTGACCACGCTGTCCCCGGAGGAGCAGACCCGGCTTGAGGAAGGACTCCGGCAACGTGACTTCCGGATGGCCGGATTAAGGGATTTTTACGTGCAATAACAGCACGTTTAGTCACCGCCTGCTGATGGACATCCGGCGGTCCTTGCGGTAGCCTTTGCAAGGCTGAGCGCTGCGTTCACCTGGCGGCGCGCCTATTATTACAGCTATCCAAGAGAGGTAGAAAATGAAAACAACAACTCCCGTGGAGGCGATTGGTAAGGCACTGAATTTCAAGAAATTTATTTCTGGAATCGCTGCCCTGCTGCTGCTTTCACCGTCATTCGTTCTGGGCCAGGATACGGTCGAGTGGTACACCCTCGGCAATGACTTTGCCCATACCCGATACACCCCTGCCGACCAGATCACCGCCGAAAACTTTGCCGACCTTGAAGTGGCCTGGCAATGGGACGGTTCGAGCTTCAATGCGCAAAGCGGACGCTCAACGCCCAGTTACATCGACGGCAAACTGTTCACCGTGGCCGGGGCGCGACGCCACGTTGTCGCGATCGACCCCAAGACCGGTGAAACAATCTGGTCCTACCGGGAACCAAATACCGAGCGCTGGGAATATTCCATGCGCGCCGATTACGGTAAGGGCGTAGGCTACGCTGAAATCGACGGGCGCGGAGTTGTCTATATCATTTCGCCGGCCTTCTTCCTCACCGCACTTGATGCGGAAACCGGCGCGCCGCTGGAAGGATTCGGCAACCCGGTTTCGGTGGAAGGGTTTCCCCAGACCGGCGTCGTCGATCTGCTGGCAGACCTGGGTCATCCCTTTGATCCCTACGAAGGCATTCCCCTGGAAGTCGGCTATATCACATCGTCTTCGCCACCCATCGTGGTCAATGATACGGTAATCGTGGGTAACTCCGCAGAGCAGGGTTATCACCAGTCCCGCGTCGAAAACATTCCTGGTGACATTCTTGCCTATGATGCCCGCACCGGGGCATTCAAATGGAAGTTCAACGTGATTCCCCGACCCGGCGAATATGGGCATGAAACCTGGGAAAACGACGCCTGGCAATGGACCGGCGACGTGTCGTCCTGGGCACCGATTTCCGCCGATCCGGAAAACGACCTGGTGTACATTCCGACCAACGGCGCAACAATCGATTATTACGGCGGATTCCGCCCCGGTGACAACCTCTACGGAACCAGCCTGATCGCCCTGGAAGCGTCCACCGGCCAACGCCGTTGGCATTTCCAGATGGTGCATCACGATATCTGGAACTATGACAACCCCACGGCACCGGTGCTGCTGGACCTGAATATGCCAGGTCGAGGCCAGGTACCGGCAGTGGCCCAGGTAACCAAGCAGTCTTTTGTTTACGCCTTCAACCGACTGACTGGTGAACCACTATGGCCCATCGTGGAACGGGAAGTACCCCAGTCCATTGTCCCCGGTGAAAAGCTGTCACCGACCCAGCCGTTTCCCACCCGCCCTGCACCGTTCGATATACAGGGTGTCGGCGTAAACGACCTGGTTGACTGGACCCCGGAACTGCGACAGCAGGCTATCGACGCCTTTGCCGAATACCAGATGGGTCCGCTGTTCAATCCGCCAATCCATGCCGGCAACGAACTGGGCAAGCGTGCCGCCATGTTCTGCCCGGGGGGCGGTGGCGGTGCCAACATTACTGCACCGGCGGTTGCGGATCCCACTACCGGAATGCTGTATGTCTCTTCACATACGGCCTGCAGCCCGATCAGGCTGGTTCCCGGTGAGGAAGCTGACCTGCAGTGGGAAGCACCCACGGGAACGACCTTCGCGCAGTACGCCAATGGCCCGGGTGCCGGTGCACCCCGTCATCCCGAGGGTATTCCACTGTACAAGCCACCCTACAGCCGTATTACGGCCATCGACATGAACACCGGCGATCATGCCTGGATGATTCCAACCGGCGAGACGCCGTCGCGTATCCAGAACTTTATCGACGAAAACGGACTGGATGTCGGTAATACCGGAACCGGTAACCTGGTACCCATGGTGGCTACTGCCAATATGCTGGTTTACTCCGATACGGCCACCGACGGCACACCCATGCTTTATGCCATCGACAAGGCCAGCGGCGCTATCCTCGGTGAAATCGAAGTGCCGGATCGAAGCCGCTACGGCATGAGTTCCTGGGTCCATGAAGGTCGGCAGTACATCATCCTGCAGACTGGCTCGAGCCTGACAGCCATGGCTCTGCCCGATGACAGTGAAACCATGTCAGCCGCACACTGACCGGGAGACCGGTTAAACAAAAAACCCGCTATCGAAAGATAGCGGGTTTTTTACTGGGAAGTCCAAATTTCCGGAGCCAGGCTCAGGAATGAAGGGTTCGCACCTGGGCAAAGTCAGTATAGCCCTGCAGGGTTTTTTCGATACCATCCTGTTTAAGACTCTTCACCGCCAGCATCACGGATTTCTCCTGTATCTGTTGCCTTGATACCTTGTTGACTACCAGGCGGCGCAGCTCCGGCGTCATCAACAACAGCTGGTGTACCCCGGTAAGTCCTCGGTAACCGGTATCAAGGCAATCCTTGCAGCCGGTTGCCTTGTAGAGCTTAAAGTGACTTTTTACCTGTAATCGCTGTTCCCAGGCTTTGATTACCCGGTTAACGGCCTCTTTCATTGACTCGGCGGTCATGGTTTTACCGGCGATGTCCTCGCAGAATTCACTGGCCAGGAAGACCAATTCCCTGGTGTCGGCCTGATAAGGTTTCTTGCAGGAAATACAGAGGGACTTGACCAGTCTGCGGGATGCTATGCCCAGTACGGCATCGGCTACATCCAGGTGACTGATACCCAGGTCCAGCAATCTTTGCAGACCGTCCACTGCCGAATCCACGGCCAGGCCGGCAATGACAAGTCGGCCGTTCAAGGCCGCGTCTACCGCCGCCCGGGCAGTTTCGACATCACGGATTTCACCCACCATGAGGATATCGGGATCGGCCCGCAGGGCGGCCTGCAGGGCATCGGTGAAGTTCATGCCACCTTTTCTGCTGGTTTCAATCTGCCTGATGCCCTGCTGACGAATCGATATAGGGTCCTCCACCGAGACGATCTTTCGTTCCGGGTGGTTGAGGTAGTTGAGCAGGGAGTGCATGGTGGACGCTTTGCCGGAACCCACCGGTCCGGTCAGGATAAACAGGCCCTGCTTCTGCGATACCGTATCCAGCAGGCGGTCCAGTTCCCCGGAGGCGAAGCCGAGGGCATTGACCGGCATACAGCGACTCTTGCCCAACAGGTGAAGAACCACGTCTTCGTTGCCTTCGGACGTCGGTATGGTGGCAATACTCAGATCCAGATCGATAGGCGCCACCTTACGGAAATCGATCTTTCCTGACTGTGATCGATTTTTTTCCGTCACGTTAAGCTGCGCCATGGTTTTCAGCCGCGTATTGAACGCGGCCGCAAACTTCAGGGGAAAACGAAAGTAAACCGACAGCGTGCCGTCCTTGCGAAATCGAACGGCAACGGTGCCGCTGTCATCCTGCGGTTCAAAATGAATTTCCGACACCCGGTTGCGGTAGGCGTCCTCGATTATCCTGTTGATAATCCGGGAAACCGACTGGCTGGTAACTTCGGCAATTTCGAAGGCGGAAAACAGGCTGGTATCAAAATCCTGTTCCGGCTCCCCGGAATCAGTAGTTGTGGACAGCCCCCTGATGAGGTCCTCCGAGGAGTAATGAAAATTCAGCGCCCAGCTGATATCGTCCCGGGACGCCATCACCGGTTCGATCTGCCTGTTGGAACAGTTCCGCAGCGCGTCGGTAACCTGCCAGTCCATGGGATCTTCCATAGCCACGACCAGCTTATTGTCGTAAGTATAGAGTGGTACAGCCTTGTTGGTGAAAGCGATTTCCGCGGAGACCTGGTTAATAGCCTCCGGTCGGATATTGAAACTGCGCAGATTGATGAACGGGATACCCAGTTTCTTGGACAGGCAGTGGTAAATCTGGTCCCGGTCTATCAGCTCCCGTTCCACCAGGATCTCCCCCAGGGAACTTTTCCGCTGACGCTTCTGATGCCGTAACGCTTCCTGCAGCTGGTTCTCCGTAATCAGTTCTTCACTCAACAGGATTTCGCCCAGTTTCACGTTGGGCATACTCTGCTGCCTGACCAGAACCTTCTCCAGGTCTTCGCCCTCGACGATGTGATTCCCGAGCAGGTACTCGCCAAGCAGTTTCGACCGTTGTTCCTGTTGTGTTTTCAACACCTCGTCCAGGTCGTCCTGGCTGATGGCCTTGTTGCGAACCAGCATGCCACCAATCTGTTCACCGATGATGTAATTTTCAACCGCGGATTTCGACACGAACAGATGCGTACAGTAGCGCCACTTGCGCCCTTTCTTCTGCTGTTCGTAAAAGTGTATGCCGTTCTTGTCTATTCGTGAGCCATAGGTCTTGCCGGTGATTTCCAGGCGGTCCTTGAAGAATACCTGGAAATCCCGCGCCTCGTTGTCGACAGGCAGGGCCTGGGCGGAGTCTTCGCCGGTCTTCTGCTCGACGTTGATCTGATAGGGTTTTTCAAAACGGATGAATTTGATATTGGCGAATTCAAGCTCAGTTGGTACGGTCTTGCTGGCTTCGAGAACTTCCAGGACCTCGGCATCCGCATCGAACCGGCACAGCTTACCCTTGATGCGCTGATTCCGGTGAATTTCAACGCCGACCTGGCAATTCCCGTAATCCGGACCATCCATCAGCTCGGCGAAGGGTGGTGGCTGTAGATCAAAGCGTGGTGCAACTTTCGGTGATTTCTCCGCTTTCGCGGTATCGACTTCCACCACTTGCATGACTGAATCTGTTCGCATTATTACTCCCCGGTAGCGCTTCCTGACAGTTGGGTTGGCCCCTCAGCCGGACTGACAGCCCGAGACTGTTGCAGGTCGGGCTGTCGCAAAAGCGTCGGGAAATCACCAATTCCCCGGAAAGGCAACCGGATGGCAGCGCAGTCCCTCGCTCCAGCTTGTTGGAAGCACTATTTTCGTACAACGGAGAAGCAATGAACGTTGACCCAGGTCGCAAACCGGCAAACCCGATGGTCCTGGCGGAAAGCCGGGCACGGCAGGCGGGAGGTGACGGGACGCTGGCAGGCCACGGAGGTAATGCCGCGAATGCGGCCGGGCAGGCCCTCATGAACGCGGCATCAATGGGGAGATTCGCGTGGAGGCTGTTAGCAGGTTCGGCGCCGGGTTTTCAACCGGTTACTGTCAGGCGCTGCGGTAATAATTCCGTGCGGCGCTGACCGCAGCACCGCTTTCGATACCGGCCCCCAGCTCTGACAATACACTGTCAAGTGCACCCAGGCAAAAAAGAACATTCTTTCGACTGGAGGCAAATCCCATCAGGCCGATGCGCCAGACCCTGCCGGCCAGTGTCCCCAGGCCCGCACCGATTTCCAGGCCGTAGTCGTTGAGTAACCGGGACCTGACTTCCGCCTCGTCAATCCGTTCCGGCACGGTAACGGTGTTTAACTGGGGAAGCCGGTAATTTTCTTCGACGATGAAGGACAACCCCATGGCCTCGATCCCGGCTGCGAATGCCAGGTAATTTTCCCGGTGGCGGTTCCAGGAGTTTTCCAGTCCTTCCTCTTTCAGGATCACCAGGCTTTCGTGAAGACCGTAGAGCGAATTTACCGGTGCAGTATGGTGATAACTGCGCCGGGCACCGCCGCCCCAGTAGTCCATTACCAGGTTGAGGTCGAGAAACCAGCTTTGCGAGCGCTGCCTGCGATTTCTGATGACCGCGGCAGCACGGTCACTGAAACTCACCGGAGACAGGCCCGGAATACAGGACAGGCATTTCTGTGTACCGGAATAAATGGCATCGATTCCCCAGTCGTCCACCCGCAATTCGATACCGGCCAACCCGGTCACGCTGTCGACGATGCTGAGACAGTCGTTTTCCCTGGCCAGGGCTGCCAGGGTCGCCACGTCGCTACGCGCACCGGTGGAGGTTTCGGCGTGCACAAAGGCCAGTGCCTTGACACCAGGATTTTCTGCCAGCGTAGCAGCGACAGCCTCGACATCCACCGGCCTGCCCCAGTCGTCATTGACCATGATGGCCGTGGCACCACAGCGTTCGACGTTTTCTTTCATACGTCCGCCGAACACGCCGTTCTGACAGACCACGACCTGGTCTCCAGGCTCCAACAGATTGACGAATACGGTTTCCATGCCAGCCGAACCAGGGGCGGAAACCGGCAACGTCAGTTCATTTTCAGTCTGAAATGCGTATTGCAGAAGCGCCTTGACTTCATCCATCATGGTGATGAATTCCGGATCCAGGTGACCGATGATCGGCCGTGACAGTGCCTGCAGCACCCGCGGATTTACATCCGAGGGTCCGGGTCCCATCAGGGTTCTTACTGGCGGATTGAAAGATGAGGTCATGAACTTACTCCGGTGTTAAACAGCAGCCAGCAAACCTGTGACGTTGGCCGGGGGAGGCAGAGAGTGACTGCCACAAAAAAGCCGAGTGTTACCCGGCTTCGTTGTGCTGTTGCATTATGGGGTTACGGCCCGCCGTCCCTTCACGCTGAAGCAATGATTGACGGGCAGTATCGACGGTGCCGGGTTATTCCTCTGCTGTGACTGCATCCCCGGTGCCATCGTCGTCATCGATTATCGGTCGATCAACCAGTTCAACATAGGCCATGGGTGCCTTGTCGCCGGGTCGATAGCCACACTTCAAAATCCGGATATAACCCCCGGGCCGTTCTGCATATCGCGGACCCAGTTCGGTGAACAGCTTGCCTACTGCAGCCTTGTCACGGACACGGTCGAAAGCCAGGCGACGATTTGCCACACTGTCTTTCTTAGCCAGCGTAATCAGTGGTTCCGCCACACCTCGCAATTCCTTCGCCTTGGGGAGGGTGGTCTTGATGACCTCGTGTTCCACGAGGGAGACAGTCATGTTACGAAACATGGCTTTGCGGTGGGGACTGTTCCGATTTAATTGACGCCCACTGTGTCGATGACGCATAACTACTTCCTACCCTTTTGTTTCGGCCGTTTTTGATATCAGCTATCAAGCAGCCCGATCGTCTGATTTAAGGCTTGCTGGCGGCCAGTTTTCCAGACGCAGGCCCAGGGAAAGTCCCCTGGTGGCCAGTACGTCCTTGATTTCGGTGAGTGACTTCTTGCCGAGATTCGGTGTCTTCAGCAGCTCCACTTCGGTTCGCTGGATCAGGTCACCGATATAATAGATGTCCTCTGCCTTAAGGCAGTTTGCCGAACGCACGGTGAGTTCGAGATCGTCAACCGGACGGAGCAGTATCGGATCGATTTCGTCCTCCCGCTCTTCCGGCTCGGATATGACTTCGCTCTGCAGGTCTACGAACACGGCCAACTGATGCTGCAGGATGGTTGCCGCGCGACGGATGGCTTCTTCAGGCTCAATGGTACCGTTAGTCTTCAGGTCTATGATCAGTTTGTCCAGGTCGGTCCTTTGTTCCACACGGGCGTTTTCCACGGCATAGGAAACCCGGGTTACCGGTGTGTAGGACGCATCCAGCAGCAGTTTGCCCACGGCCCTGGTTTCATCGTCATCGCCCACCCTGCTGTCCGCCGGGGCATAACCGCGACCTTTACGCACGGTAATGCGCATGTTCAGCTCACCGTTCTTGTTCAGGTTGGCGATTACATGTTCCGGATTGACGATTTCCACGTCGTGGTCGGTTTCGATATCGCCCACCGTTACCACGCCCGGCCCCTTCCTGGACAGGTTCAACACGGCTTCTTCACCACTGTTGATGACCACCGCCAGTCCCTTCAGGTTCAGCAGGATCTCGATAACGTCCTCGCGAACGCCTTCAATAGTACTGTATTCGTGGACCACACCGTCGATTTCGACTTCTTCGACAGCGGAACCCGGCATGGAAGACAGCAAAATCCGGCGCAGCGCGTTACCCAGCGTATGACCAAATCCACGCTCCAGTGGTTCAAGAACGACCTTGGAATGACACTTGTCATGCTCCTCGACCTGAATCACTTGTGGCGTTAAAAAATCTGACAATGAAATTTGCATGAATCCACCTTTGCCTTGGCAATTAACTGGGTTGCTACTTGGAATAAAGCTCGACGATCAGATTTTCATTGATCTCGGCGGGTAAATCGGCACGATCCGGCGTACGTACAAATTCACCTTCCAACTTGGAATGGTTTACCGAAATCCATTCCACCGGGCTGCGTTGACCGGCCAGTTCAAGGGCGGCCTTGATTCGCAGCTGCTCCTTCGCCTTCCCGCGAACCGCCACGACATCACCCTCCTTGATCCGGTAGGACGGGATGTTTACCACCTCGCCATTAACCAGAATTGCCTTGTGAGTGACCAGCTGTCGGGATTCCGCACGAGTGGATCCAAACCCCATCCGGTAAACCACATTGTCCAGCCGGCTTTCCAGCAACTGCAGCAGGTTTTCACCGGTCGCACCCTTGATTCGAGCGGCTTCCTTGTAATAACCACGGAACTGCTTTTCCAGAACACCATAGGTGCGTCGCACCTTCTGTTTTTCACGCAACTGCACCCCGTAGTCAGACAGTCGGCCGCGCCGCTGACCGTGTTGACCGGGGATAGTATCTGTTTTGCACTTGCTGTCTATGGGGCGGACGCCGCTCTTCAGAAAGAGGTCGGTGCCTTCGCGCCTGGCCAGTTTGCATTTTGGGCCTAAATAACGGGCCATAACGTTCTCCTGTAACTCGCGGTTACTTGGTCTTTATCCAGTCGGGTGGAGTCTCTGCATAACAGTGACTCGCAATTTAAACCCTGCGTTTCTTCGGCGGGCGACAGCCGTTATGTGGAATAGGCGTCACGTCCGTAATATTGCTCACTTTCAGGCCACAGGCATTGAGGGCCCGCACTGCCGACTCGCGTCCCGGCCCGGGGCCATTGACCTTCACGTCCAGATTTTTCAATCCGTACAGTTCGACGGCCTGCTTGCCAGCCTTTTCGGCTGCCACCTGAGCTGCAAAGGGTGTACTTTTCCTGGAGCCTCGAAATCCCGAACCTCCGGCAGTTGCCCAGCTCAACGCATTGCCCTGCCGATCCGTAATGGTAATGATCGTGTTGTTAAAGGAAGCATGAATAAAGGCAATACCGTCGATAACGGCTTTACGTGCTTTCTTCTTGGTTCCCTTGGAGCCTGGAGTCGCCATACTTTATTCCAACTGGTATCGGTTTACTTTCTGATGGGTTTGCGCGGACCTTTCCTGGTACGGGCATTGGTCTTGGTACGCTGGCCACGAACTGGCAGAGAACGACGATGGCGGATGCCGCGGTTACAGCCCAGGTCCATCAGTCGCTTGATGTTCATGGAAACCTCTCGTCGCAGGTCACCCTCCACCGCCAGATTGGAAATTTCGTTCCGCAGCGCATCAAGTTCCTCAGGAGATAACTCACTGGTCCGCGTGGACGGCACGATGCCCGTCCTGTCACAAAGTGCCTTTGCAGTGGTCGGACCAATGCCGTAAACATACCGCAATGAGATCACGATATGCTTGTTATCTGGTATGTTGACACCGGCAATACGTGCCATAGTTTACTCCGCTTAAGTTCTGTCGATTGACGTGGTCCTGCTTGCTCCGCTTGAGCAGGCCTGACCCCGTCACAAAAGGCGCGAAAGCATATACTCAGGTTCAGTAAAAATCAACTGAAAGACCCGAGACCCGCCGCGCTGTTTCAGCCCTGACGCTGCTTGTGCCTGGGCTCCCTGCAAATCACCCTTACCGTGCCGTTCCGCTTGATCACTTTGCAGTTTCGGCAAATTTTCTTGACTGATGCTCGTACTTTCACAGCTATGCTCCTGAAGCGCTGACTATAATCCGCTGCGCCCGTAATTACTCAATTTCGATTTCTTCATCAGCGAATCGTACTGATGGGACATCAGGTGTGACTGGACCTGGGACCAGAAATCCATGGTAACCACGACCACGATAAGCAGCGCAGTTCCGCCAAGGTTAAATGGCACATTGGCCATCATCTGCATGAAGTTGGGCAGCAGGCAGACCAGGGTAATATAAATAGCGCCAAACATGGTCAGGCGGGTAATCACCCCGTCAATGTATTTGGCGGTTTGTTCGCCGGGACGAATCCCCGGAATGAAAGCCCCCGATCGCTTCAGGTTGTCCGCCACGTCCCTGGGATTGAAAACCAGTGCCGTATAAAAGAAACAGAAGAAAATTATCATGGCACTGAAAATGATGATGTAGAGCGGTTGACCGGGGCCGATCATCAATGCCAGGTCCTGCATCCACTCGAATCCCTGGGACGATTGTCCGAACCATTGCCCCAGTGACGCGGGAAACAGCAGGATGCTGCTGGCGAAGATTGCCGGGATCACGCCGGCCATGTTGATTTTTAACGGCAGGTGGCTGGACTGGGCCTGGTAAAGTTTACGTCCCTGCTGACGCTTGGCGTAGTTCACGGTGATGCGCCGCTGTGCACGTTCAACGTAGACGATGCACGCAACTACCCCCACGGCGATGACGCCCACCAGCAGCAGCAGTACTCCGCTAATCTGACCTTCGTAAGCCTGGGTCAGGGAGGTGCCAATGGCGCCGGGAAAACCGGCGACGATGCCGGCAAAAATCAGCATGGATATGCCGTTGCCGATACCCCGCTCGGTGATCTGCTCACCCAGCCACATCATGAACATCGCCCCGGTAACCAGGGAAATAATGGCAGTGATATTGAATGCCAGACCCGGCGCATACGCCATCGGTGAAAGTACGCCAACGGTCATGCCGGAGCCCTGCACCAGGGCCAGGCCCAAAGCCCCGTACCGGGTATACTGGGTAATTTTTCGACGCCCGGACTCACCCTCTTTCTTCAGCTGATCCAGCTGGGGGCTTACCGCGGTCAACAACTGCATGATAATCGAGGCCGATATGTAGGGCATGATGCCCAGCGCCAGAATACTCATGCGTTCCAGTGCGCCACCGCCAAACATGTTGATCATACCGGCAAAGGTGTTTTCATTGCGGTCAAAAAACAGCGAGAGCTGTATGGGATCGATTCCCGGTACCGGGATATGAGTACCTATGCGGTAAATGAAAATGGCGAGCAGCAGGAACAGCAGCCTGGATTTCAGTTCACCCAGACCGGCGCCTATGTTTTCCGGATTGATGTTCGGTTTAGTTGCCATGATCGCCTTTATTACCTGTCAGCCACGTTCAGTCCCGGAATTTACCGGGCAATCACGTAGACCTGAATGATTCCTGCAACGGTTCGGCTTACCCGTCACCCCGTGGACGACAGCGGCAAACCTGGTCGGCGGGCTGTCTACTGGACTTCGCCGCCTGCCGCCTCGATTGCCGCCTTTGCTCCCTTCGTTACGCTGATACCCTTCAGCTTGACTGCCCTGGTGATGTCGCCGGACAGCATGACCTTCACTCGCGTGACATTGGAGGAAATGAGATTCGCCTTGCGCAGCGCCTCGACGGTGATTTCCTCGGCATCCACCTTGTTCAGTTCACTGGTTCTCACTTCCGCCGTGGAGCGACCGATGCGTGAGTTGAAACCGAATTTGGGCAGGCGCATGTGCAGGGGCATCTGACCGCCTTCGAACGCGGGGCTGATTGAAACTCCGCTGCGGGACTTCTGACCTTTGTGTCCGCTGCCGCAGGTTTTACCCGAGCCACTGCCGATCCCGCGGCCGACACGCTTTCGCGCCTTAATACTACCTGGGGCGGGACTCAATGAATTCAATCGCATCAGTCTTTCCTCGTTAACCGTTCGTCTCGCCTACTCGCCGTCAACGGCCAGCAGGTAACGCACCTTATTGATCAGCCCGCGTACGGCTGGCGTATCTTCCACTTCGACAGTCTGGTGCATCCGCCGCAGGCCAAGACCACGAACGCATTCTCGATGATTCGCCATCTGTCCCGCCGGACTGCGTACCAATGTCACTTTGATTTTGTTGCTGGCCATAACTCTAGTCCAAAATTTCTTCAACAGTTTTACCGCGCTTGGCAGCAATCTCTTCGGGAGCACGCATGTGCTTGAGACCCTCGAATGTTGCGCGGACCACGTTTACCGGGTTGGTGGACCCATAACACTTGGCCAGAACGTTCTGTACACCGGCTAATTCCAGGATAGCGCGCATGGCGCCGCCGGCAATTACACCGGTACCTTCCGATGCCGGCTGCATGTAAACCCGGGACGCTCCATGACGAGCCTTGATCGGGTACTGCAACGTATGGCCATCCAGGGTGACGGTAATCATATTGCGTCGCGCCGATTCCATGGCCTTCTGGATTGCCAGGGGCACTTCACGTGCCTTGCCCCTGCCGAAGCCCACGCGGCCGTTACCGTCGCCTACCGCAGTCAGTGCAGTAAAACCGAAGATCCGGCCCCCTTTTACCACCTTGGCCACACGGTTAACCTGGATCAGCTTTTCCTGCAGACCCTCTTCATTTCTGTTCGGCTCGTCTTTAAATGCCATATCTCAAACCCTTAGAATTCCAGACCACCTTCACGTGCCGCTTCTGCAAGTGCCTTGACCCGTCCGTGGTAGTTGTAGCCACTACGGTCAAAAGCCACCTTGCTGACTCCGGCAGCCTTGGCGCGCTCGGCGATTAATTCACCAATTTTCTTTGCTGCCTCAACGTTGCCGGTCTTACCTCCACGCAGAGACTTGTCCAGCGTCGATGCACTGGCAAGCACCTGGTCGCCAGTAGGCGCGATTATTTGCGCATAGATATGTCGCGGTGTACGGTAAACGCACAGGCGATTGGCTCTCAGCCCGCTGATCTTTGCCCTCGCGCGACGAGCGCGCCGCAACCGGGCCTGTTTTTTCACGTTCATAATCTCTAGCCCTATTTTTTCTTCGCTTCTTTACGGTAAACCCGCTCATCTGCGAAGCGAATACCCTTGCCCTTGTACGGTTCCGGTGGTCGGAATTCACGGAGCTCTGCGGCAACCTGGCCCACCTGCTGCTTGTCGGCACCACTGATAACGATTTCCGTCTGCGAAGGCGTCTCGGCGGTAACACCGTCAGGCAACTGATAATCAATCTGGTGGGAATAGCCCACCGTCAGGTTTACCGTCTTGCCCTGAGCCTTGGCACGATACCCTACTCCCTGCAGCTCCAGTTTTTTCTGAAACCCCTCACTGACCCCTACAACCATGTTATTGATGAGAGCCCGGTATGTGCCAGCCATGGCATTTGCCTTTCGCCCACCCATACGCGAGGAAACTTTCAGTGAATCTCCATCCTGTTCCACTGCAATCCACTCATGCAGCGCCAGGTTGAGGTTGCCCTTGGCGCCTTTCACCGCAATACCGTCGCCACTGAGTTTTGCTTCAACTCCCTTGGGCAGTTCAACCGGTGCATTTGCTATTCTGGACATAGTTAATCTCTTTTTACTCTAACTGGCTGATAACTGCTCTTTAGAATACAGTGCAAAGTATTTCGCCGCCGATGCCGGCCGCGTGTGCCTGCTTGTCGGTCATCAGGCCCCTGTTGGTTGACAAGATGGAAATACCCAGTCCGGCGCGGTTTTTGGGCAGATCGTCCTTGCCGCGGTAAAAGCGCAGACCCGGACGACTGGCCCGCTTGATCTCCTCGATCACCGGTCTGCCCTGAAAGTATTTCAGTTCCACATTCAGCACCGGCTTGCCATCGTTCGCGTCAACTGAATGTCCGGCGACATAGCCTTCCTCTTCGAGCACCTTGCAAATGGCCACCTTGATTTTCGATGACGGGCAGGAAACGGTCTTCAGACCGGCCAGCTGCGCGTTACGAACTCGGGTCAGAAAATCTGCTATAGGATCCGACATACTCATAAACTTACTCCAGCTTACCAACTTGCCTTATGCAGGCCGGGAACATCGCCGCGCATGGCCGCTTCCCGCAGCTTGTTTCGACAAAGTCCGAATTTACGATACACACCATGTGGCCGGCCTGTGACCTGGCATCGGCGCTGCTTACGCACCGGGCTGGCATCACGGGGCAGCTTCTGCAGCTTTACCTGGGCCGCCCATTTTTCGTCATCGCTGACCTTGGGATCGGCGATAATTGCTTTCAGCGACTGACGCTTTTCGGCGTACTTCGCTACCATCTTGGCCCGCTTGACTTCACGTGCAATCATTGATGCCTTAGCCATCGGCAGACTCCTCTGCTTTCGCGTCTTTCTTGATGTTCATTCCACGGAATGGAAAGTTCAATGCCGCCAGCAATGCCCGGCCCTCGTCATCGGATTCCGCCGTTGTCGTAATGGTAATATCCAGGCCTCGCAGGGCATCAATCTTGTCGTAGTCGATTTCGGGAAAAATAATCTGCTCGTTAACACCCATCGCGTAATTGCCACGCCCGTCGAAGGACTTGGGGTTAAGTCCGCGAAAATCCCGGATTCGCGGAATAGCAATACCTACCAGTCGGTCCAGAAAGTCGTACATGCGCCTGCCGCGCAGGGTCACCTTGCAGCCAACAGGCCAGCCTTCCCTGATCTTGAAGCCGGCAATGGATTTGCTTGCCTTGGTGATAACCACTTTCTGACCACTGATCATGGCAAGATCGCTGGCTGCACTTTCCAGCACCTTCTTGTCCGCAACCGCCTCTCCCAGGCCCATATTAAGAACAACCTTGGTGATCTTGGGCACACTCATAGGATTGTCGTAACCGAACTGCTGGGTAAGCGCCGGTATCACTTCGTTCTGATATTTCTCTTTA
>Ga0070727_10001042_pt1 | contig 30679 bp, 29 predicted proteins | sample tdAd472_FD_66722 | JGI IMG/M metagenome (GOLD analysis project Ga0070727, IMG submission 66722) | Marine sediment microbial communities from the Atlantic coast under amendment with organic carbon and nitrate - tdAd47.2 | ecosystem: Environmental > Aquatic > Marine > Coastal > Sediment | place... | reverse complement strand
CCATCAGGAACTGGGGCATCATTTTAAACCAGTTCCTTACGATCTATGAAAAAAGGGTCAGGCTCTAGAAAAGCCCAACCCCCGTTATTTTCAACTTACACACTTATTGGGATAGTGTCGGCAAAAGGTGGAAAATTTGTCTAAAATTTTTATGCTTATCCATATAAATCAGAGGGTCTTGAATACTGTCTAAGGCTTCTTTTAGCTTTATCATTTATCAAACTCTTTTTTGAAATATTCTAGGAATTTAGGTCTATGGATACTTGACAAGGTGCTAAATGTAAAATCCTGACTTGCCGCTCCCCACCAATGATGGGCTGATTCTTCCTCTATTACTTTTTGTAGGGCTTCGTCTTGGTATGTATATCTTACTATATAAATCATATAATCGCTACCATTTTTTAAGCTTTCCTTTTCAAACTTTACGGTAGACCAATAATCATAGATGCCTTGGTTTTTAGTACCCTTACCCGCTATAAAAACATTTGGGTCGTTTTGATAAATAAAAATTTCCTTTTTGATATTAAATTGGTTATCTGTCAATAGTAGCATTGATTTTATTGATAATAATGTCCCGTTTCTTTGACCTTCGTTGATGAATCTATGCCTAAATACATACTCCGCAGAATCCTTATTTATGGGAACGAACTCTATATTACTTGAATAACTAACTATTTTGGCCGATTCCAAATCAAACCTTTTTCTATCTCTCTCATTTTGCTCATCAATCAATCGCTGAAATCTTTTGGCTTCATCTATCGAACTCTCCATTAATTTTACTTGACCTTTCAAATCCTTCTTGACCAAGTTTAGACTATCTCCCAAAGAGTTAATATTTTCGATTACCTCGGAAGTTTTCTTTAGACTTTCGCCTAATGAGTCCGAAACCTCTTTTACCGAGGATTTTAGTTTATCCTCCGCATCTTTGTTTTCCCTCTCCTTTGCTTGGGTACTTAAAAAAGTGAATAGAATAACTAATAAGCTAAGTACTGTAGCTATGGCTGCATATACCATTGATTTATTTTTGAAAATTTTGCTCACGCTAGAAATATTAAGGAAATTTAGTAATTTTTATCTTACTTCTTAAGGCCATAAATTAAAAGCCAGTTGGTTTATTGATATTTATCGAAAGGTCTCACAATAATCTAAAATTTTTATGGGGTACTATATATCTAAAACCTAGTCAAATACTGTCCTTGTCATATTTTTGACTTTTTTCGAGGTAGCGTGGAGTATATAGCAAGAAGGATTGCAAGTCAAATAGCTAACGTATTGCGTTCTTTATTTTCATTGCAGTAGTATGGGAGACCCCTGCAAGTTTGGCAGCCCGACGTATGGACTCCCCAGACCTCAACTCTTTGGCGCAATTGGCATTTTTAGGCTTAGCCAGTAGCTCCTTTTTAGATAAGGGCTTAGAGCCTCCATTAGTCTTATAAGCCCCTCTCTGCTTTGCTCTCTCGATACCCTCCCTCTGTCTCTCCTTTATGGTGCTAAGCTCAAACTCCGAGAGGGTGGCCATTATGGACAGCACCATCTTTGAGGTAGGACTCTCTTTACCGTCCACAATGGTACTGAGTCCCTCTTTCTGGGACACAACATTAATGCCTTTAGCCGTGAACTCCTTTATTGTGGAGAGTATGTCCATAGTATTACGTCCGAGCCTGTCAATTGACTGTACGTGTACCTCCGTAATGGTGTCGTCGTTTAATAGCTTAACGGCCTGAGACCTTTTATGGAACGGTACAGAGCCACTAACTTTGTCAATGTACAGCTTATAGCCGTCCTCCTTTTGCCTGTCTACGTTCTGCTCCATGGTGGAGACCCTGATATACTTTGCTTTCATAAGTAAGATTTAGAAGTTCAATCTATGTACAATTCTGGACGTGTACAATTATCATGCAGTTTATTCGACGAAAGGAGAGATAATATCCGTACAAGTTAAGGGTATACATTCATAATGGTACAAAAGTAGCTTTAATGCTGTTTATTTTGGTAGTTTTTTCTGGGTGCATGTACAAAAAATATGCATGTGTAGAAATTATGTACCTCAAACGTGCTTAGTATTGCCTTATCCCAATGGATACGTAGGATGCGGTACATTAGAAACAGGGGAAATATCTACACATAAGACAATATTATAAATGATGTATTTTTTCCCCACATATTTCATGTATTTTCAAGTACCGCATAATCCCTAAAAGGACTTTGGACTTTTTCATGTCTAATGTATACCTTCCCACTATATAGATACCGTCATAACCTCTACATTTGTAGAGCAAACAATATATTATGTACCATTTCCAACACTATTTTAATGTCCATTCTGGTACGTTTTGTTTATAAAAAGTCCCATATTTTGACATACAGGGCTATAATTTTAAAAATACCACCGTTTTCCCATGGTGGATATGGTAATTACGATTACTGAGGGAACAGCATTTCAAGCTGTCCGCTCTTTACGTTCAAGAGTCCAGTACCGTACCTTACATAGGTGTCCTCCCTTACCACCACTTTCTCCTCTATCTCCAGAGGACATAGCCACTCCTTTAGCCACTCGCTCACATACGCATCGTCCTTTACCAACTTTTTGTGCTTATAGTTGTAGTTCCAGTCAGTATTGGAATTTATAAAAGCCTTTACGGCCTTCATTTTACTGGTATCCCGTTTGTTGTTTGGCTTTAGAGCGTGTCTGTAAAGTCTGGCATTTACCCAGTACCTCTGTATGTCCCCATTGTTCATGCTGCCACCATTGTGGTTCTGGCATAGAGCTATGAACTTTGAGTACTTGTCCTTTTTGCGCCTGTCGTTAAAATGGGGTATCTGTAAGGTGGACTGTAGGTCTAAAAACTCTTTCATGACCTTGAAACTGGCCTGTTTCCTCAGCCTGCCCTTTTTGTCGAACAAAGCTCTCTCAGGGTCTAAGAGGCATCTGGGCTGCTCCGCTATCTTAGTGAAAGCGGACAGGTACTTTAACACCTCTACAACATTGTCCCTGTTAGCTCCAACGAAATTTATAATGCCCTCGTCAACGTCCAGTATATCCATATTATTTAGCTCCAGACCAAAAAGCCTGTTTTTCTCGTGTCTGGTCAAATGAGGCACTATTGCCACCTTTATCTCCTCTAAATGGTCTCTGAACATATCGGAGAAAGACCTGTCAGACCAACTGACCTTTTTATTGCTTATGTGGTCTATCTTGACTTGCTCGTACTCGGAGTTTATATTATAGGTAAATCCAAAATTAACGTTCATGTACTCGAACAGCTCCAGAGTGCTTAAACTTCTGTACCACCCGTCAGAGACGACCTGAGCCAGTTTAAACTCATTGAGTTTGCCACGCTCTAGGATATATGGGTCAAAAGACCCCACAGGCGATAGATAGGACTCTCCGCTTATCGTGTCCATCTCCTCCCTGATATACTCTGATTCGTTGACAAAAGACCCTTTGTCATTATGGAAACCATTTTCTTTCCAAACCTTTAGATAGAGGTAAACTTTCATATCTGGCATAGGATGCCTAAGCCTAGCTATGAACTGTTTAAAGCTCTCTGGTTGTGGCTCGCTACCCTGCTCAAAAAAATGAACCTCCGAGAAATCGTCATTATCTATGTTTATCCCCTCATCCAGAACAGGGCTTAACAGGACTAGCTCCACATTATCAGGTAGTTTTCCATCCCTCATCAGGTTATCGTAAGTAACCTTTCCCTCTCCCACTAACTTACTGTCCCCAGTAAGGGCTATTATGTTGTCCCCGTGGTAAATCCCATTCTCCTCAACCCATTTTTTGAGTTGGAAAGGTGCTTTGGTACTCATCATCCTGAGCAGCATTTTCTTGCCCGTCCCACCATGCTCGGATATAACCTGTTTTCCCCATAGAAAGGCATCATAGGTATGCCTCTGGGCTTTAAAATGTACAGGGTTCTCCTCCTTAAGTAGCTTTATCGTATAAAAGCCCAAATCCTTGAAAATTCGTAAGGGAGTCCCTGAAAGTCCCAACATCAATAGGTCGGGATAGTAGGTCATGTACTTGTTAAGTGCCATTTGCACATCCTTTAAGACTGGCTCTCTATAGCTGTTGGACTTGATAAGGGTGTGTACCTCATCAAATACGATAATATCAAAGATGTTACGCCTATGTTTTAGTATCTCGGCAGCATGGTTATAGGTGCATGTAACAATAGGGGTCTCGTACATCCTTTTATAATCCTCATCTTTCCTGCTTCCCGTTACCCTAGTTATGTTGTCCTCTGGGAAGTACCCCCTACCTGCCCCGTCCGCAATACCCATCAAAGGGGAGATTAACAATACCCTAGCCCCCTCACTTTGATTGATGACCCAATTAAATATCCCGTACGTCTTACCAGATGAGGTAGGACTCCAGAGTATCAATTTCTTATGCTCCTCTAAACGCTTATAGATAAGAGGCATCAGGTCGCTGACCCGACCCTCTAACGGTATATGCTCATCATAGGGTATCCTCAGGTTTTTGACCCCGAGGTAATACCTTACCTGTAGCATGTATGTAGGGTCTCCAGTTACCTGTTTGAATATCCCGTATCTGGTCTTATAGTCGTGGTTCTTCAACTTGTCCGAAATGTCCACTAACTCATCATGGGACACCCCCTTTTGTAAGCGTCTTACAATTTCTTTTGTATTTACCTCTTTGTTCCTGTATCCCTCTTTCCTTAGCTTCTCGGAAAACTCCTTACTGGACAGGCCGTAATACCTCTTTGCCAATTGCCAACACTTCAAATTTCCCAACTCTGATAAAGCAGTACCCGAAAATGACGATATACTGCCATCTGGATGCAGTTTTATACCATTGCCACTACTGCTGTTAGGGTGTCTGTATCTATCCCCGTTTTCGTGAATCATGCCCAGACCCAAAAGAAACTTATGGGATAAATGGGCATTGTCCCTGTCAAAATCGCTGTACATGGAATAGGAGTAGCCATCGTCCAAAGATTTTTTGGCTACTATACGAGTACCCTCTATCATTTTCGGACTTTGTATCTCTTTAAAAACAAATGGAATGGGAGCAGGGTTATATACAGCCTTTTTATTTTGCTGATATACGAGTCGGTTCTGCCTAAACTTACCTTGAGTATAGTCGAACTTTACAATAATGTTCGGGTCATCAAGCTCCTTTCTAATCTTTTTCTCAAAGAAAGAGTACACGGCCTTTGAACACTCCAAACGCAAAAACTCCCCTAACTTTCCAGATTGGTAAACATCTATACCCTTTACCCTGATAAGCCCCATTAGGCCACCTCCTCCAGTGTTGCCCAAAACGTAGACATAAGGCTCTAGCTCCTTTATTACCCGACCTACCGTGGATATATCCATTAACCATAGGTTTTCGTCCCTACCATCCTTTTCCTTGCGCTTAATATCGATGTCAATAGGCACTACATCCGTAGGCTTATAGTTATGCATTGCACTAATGCCACCGCTATAAAGACCGCTTAAAAAGGTGTTCTCCCCTGAGCTTTTAGGCACTTTCCTGTCTATGCAATTCATAAAGTCCACAAACTCCTCTATAGAATATAGTCCATGTACGGCCTCCTCAGGTCTCTTGTAAGCAGCACTAAACCGCCCGTCGATATGGGACAGCTTTTTGCTCCCATCGTCAGGCTCAGGCTCTCCGAGACCTACCTCAAAAGTATATTTGATAGCATCTAAATACTTGCTCTCGTGCATCTGTTGGTACATTGTTTAATTGTGCAAGCCTAGGGAAATCCATATTTTTGTACCGACTAAGATTACAAAAAGGTCTGGCTTCCAAGGCTGCGCTTTGGTTCTGGACTTTTTTTATTTTTCTTTAGAGTACTGTATTTATAGCCCTACATTGACAATAGAGCAACCTGAATACTCAAAGTGATACTTTGACACCTTAGTCCAATGAATACGCATGTTACGACCCTCCACGGTCATGTAGCTTTCCTTTTCCCCTATTTGACCATCTAAGTACATCTGGTCTAAACACTTTTCATAATCCTTTTGGGTAAATGGCAGGAGCGTTAGCAGCTCTTTGAACTCCCCGTTTTCGGTGTTTACAATCTTACTTTTCATTTCAATTATTGATTTTGGTTTTTTTTTCTAAAAGTCTGCAACTTTCATGTTTTCAATTTTTACGTTATGCTCATTCTTGTCAATGAAGAACACCTCCCTAGAGGTTTTGGGTCTAGGGTCGGGAAAAAATGATTGCAGCATAAGGTCTGCCACACCCCTTGTGTGTTTTTTTCCGTCCCGATACAGTATTACCCTTAAAGAGTTGGAGCGATAGTGTCCAAAAGGCTTAAGCTTATAGCGTCCCTTTGGTTGTTTTCCATCCCCTGTAGCCTTTTTAAACACCTCTCCGTCTTTGGTTATTTCGTAGTCGGGAAAGTCTCTTAGATTAACTATATGGGGTTTGTTTTCCAATGGTTTAATAACCCTGCCCATTGCTATTGTTTTATCCCGAGGATTTTATGGAAATGCTCTTTATCAGCTTTAAATTTAGCTGCCATCTCCCCCTTGAAACTGCTTAAATCATCTTTAAGACTAGTAGTCAATTCATCGACAGCCTTAGTGGGTATTGCGTTAAATTTTGCAACAAAGCTGTCGTCCAGTATAATCTCGACGAGCTTACCTTTTTTAAAGTGATAAATATCCCCAGTTGGGAGCAATACCGTGCCGTCGATGGGTATGTTATTTGAGTCATGGGCAAAATCCCCGATACTGGGCATATCTGGAGCTTCCAAATCGTCAAAAATCACTTCATCCGCTACTGCATCTTGCAGTATCAGTTGTGCAAGTATTTTTTTAATGTCTTTCATAGTTAAAGTCTTATAATGTTGTATAAATATCTCTGGTCAATAAATTGGACAGCATAGTAACCTACTGCCTGTCCTGCCTTGTGTTTATAGCTAATCGGGGCTATCTCATGGATTACATCCCCGTTGTCCAAATCGTATTGCACAATTGCTAATAGGGTATTCTCTGGCCTCTTGTTGTCCAGTACAGTCCTCTTGGTTATTCTTGCTTTCTTAAGCTTGGGTAATCGCATAAAATTTCAAATGGGTTAAGACAACCGTAGCCCTAACCAAGCCAAGGAAAACCATAACGGTCGTCCCAAGCTCAGCCGAGCATGGTTGATAATCAAAAATTAACTAAATGAGTATTTTACCTGTGTACGTAAAGCAGTGAGTCAAGCTTTACTTTAAACTGCGTCCCTTGAAATTGGACTAGACTACGCTTCTCTTGAAGAGTGAGGGTTTCATACCACTTTTGAAACTCCAGAAATTTTCTGGCAGTCTCCTGAAATTTCTCATGAACCTCAGGTGTAAACCGTCCTTGTAGGATAGGAACTGCGTCTGGGGATTGTTCTATAATACCTTTTTTGTTGACAACGATTAACTGCTCCTCAATTGGTGGCGAGTTAAGCTCCTTTACCTTTAAATAGACATCTTTTACATTCAAGCTATCAGCAGCCATCTCTAAATTTTTGAAGCCTGTCGTTTTCTCTAGGTACTCCTCTAACTCTTTTATTGTGCCCACATCAATCCCTATTTTCTTATTCACTAGATTGATTTGTGCATTGTAATCATTGGCCTGTTTGATTTTGGCCTGTAATTCTCTGAGTGCTACTAAATAGCCTCTCCTTTCCAAACTACCGTTAATCGGTTGTTTCTTTGTCCCTTTCGTGGGATTCTCTACAGTACTCATAATTATATAACATTATTGATTTTTGCGGTGTCTTTACAGGCGCACCACTACTCCTTTGGTTTTACTCCCCTACTTATCACAGCCAAAAAAGCGGTAATCAATTACCGCTCTAAAGGAAGTTGATGAAAGTAGTAGAGAACCTTGCATATTAGTAACTGGGCTTTTCTGAATATTAGTAAATTTTATTATGGTTTTAACTTATTTTAACATAATAAATTTGATTTTTATAAATATTATACATATTGGATAGGCGAAATTATGCAAATGAATTTGCGTGGGAAAACGTAGTTGTGAGGAGTTATCAACTAGAAAAGCTAGAGTAAAAAGTTAATAGGTGGTTGATAACTAATGTAAAAGCAACGAGTTAGAGGTAAAATATGGCCTAATTTTGTAGGAATATGACACTAGCCCAATACTATAATTTATCTGTCGATCAAACAAATGACTGGTTTGATCCTTTATTAATGCTTGACACCAAGTTATTCATTGATCCTATATTGATAGCCCAAACAAATCATCCTGCTTTTGCAGGAGCCAATGATGAAATCACAAGGTTTTTTACTGAAGTGTTTAAATTGGCTGCATCTTGCTCCAGAACAAATGCCGATATGAAATACAGATCTCTGAAACGAATGCTTCTTTTCCCAGAGGTCAACGAATTGAACCTTGGCTACTCAAGAGGCAGTTTTGGATCTGGATCGGGCTCTGGTTTTGCAAAAGACATTATGGAAGGGATATTCAATTCCATCGATATTGGAGTTCAAAACCTTGAGAGGTTTGAGAATATTGGATTATTCAGCGAGGGCATAGGAAGGGATAGAATAAGTGATATTACAGCAAATATTATAAAAAGATACTTCATTGACTATACTCAAAAAATTGCGGTGAAACACAAAATTCCGACTAAGAAATTTGCTGTTAAAAATTATTATTATAATTACAAATATTCAAGATGGGAGAATGGAGTTATGGAATTGCCTATCAATCCCTATGAAGATTTTGGCGTGATTCTTTGTCCAAAAGAGTTTATCAATGATTATCCTACAATCACAAGGGATAGTTTTTATGATTTTGTTTGGGAAAAAAAGGATGAGGATATCCGTGATGAGTTTAGTATTAGAATAAAGAGTGATTTGCCTAGGAATCAGATTATAGCAATTGCACGGGAAAATAAAGATTGGGTTGAAGAATTCAACCATTACCTATCAACCAAGTTTATAGAAGGATATGACCTTGAAGAGGATAAAAGTGGGGTGTACAGCACTCTTAAATATGCCTCCTTGTTTGCGAAAAACAACCTAAAAACTCTTTCAGCAAACAACAAAATCACTTTTGAAGCCGTGGTATCTGAGATTATTGAGGCATATGCTCAATACATAGAAAACAATTCTGGGTATAAACTTCTTTGGAATGAAAATGGCAGACCAAAAAGCGAGGAGGCAGCTCAATTGGTTTTCGTTGCAATCGCTAAATATTTTTGTATTGCCAATGATATTGATTTATCGAAAGAAAACAATATGGGACGTGGCCCTGTTGATTTCAAATTCTCAAATGGCTACGAAAACAGAGCGTCAATCGAAATCAAATTGGCTAAAAACTCGCATTTCTGGAATGGTATACGACTTCAATTACCAAAGTATATGGAGGTAGAGGATATCAAAAAAGGCCATTTTGTTGTGGTTTGCTTTAGAGAAAGTGAGCTTAAAACTATGAACAAGCTTTCTGATGAGGCAAAGAAAATATCCAAAGAGATCAATCGAGAGATAATTCCATATGTAATTGATGCAACTCTCGATAAATTGAGTGCGTCCAAGCTTAAAGTATAGTATTTAGATAACTACAATAAAAAAAAGAAATGGATTCAGTTAGTGCCAAAGATTTAGGGATAACAATAAAAGATGTACCTGAGAATTTTAGGGTAGTGATAAACAGAGAAGAGCTAGAAAGTGCCAATGATAAACGATCATATCTTTTGGTTAACGAGGAAAATATAAATGATGAAATGGCTGACATCTTAACGGGTGGAATTGATTTTGATTCTGACACGTTGACTATCAAACCTTTTATGGTTCATATATATGATGAAAATGGTGTATACAAAAAGAATGCCTTAGAACATTTTCCAATCAATTACAGAAAGAAAAAGTCAGATTTAATTATATTAAAATAGCATTTTATCGAATTAGTGATGACCTCCACTACAATCGTGGTCGCCTCAATGCCAAAAACGGCACTTCCGTAAACTTTAATGAGCATATTGGATTTCTAATTGAAAAAGACTGAAAAGTAGACAATCCCGATTCAAAAAGAATTCTCTTTTGATGAATACCCCAATTTGAATTGACGAATGCCCGTTTTGAATTAACGGAAGATTAAAATAGACTCGGCAGTTTCCTCTATTTCCTGTTTGTTCATCATCATTTTACGAAACTCACCATTAACGTACATTTGGGCTTGATCCTGATAATGTTTGCTCAACGGATTTCCTGACTGCCCCGTGGGCAATATGCTGATACTGTTCTCCACATCCGAGAAATCGATGATTCTTCGGGTGGATGGTCCAGAGCTTACTTTGTAAAATCCTGTGCTATCGTAAGGAAAAGAGAGGTTGTTGATAACTTCGCGGGTACCTTCAATAGGAAAGGGTCCCACGTTAAAATACTCTCGAAGGGATGCCACCTGCCCAAATGGGTGTTGATGTTCAATGGTATGCACTTTGTCCCATGTCCATTGGCTTGTGTCCTCTCCAAAATCGTTCACTAAAGACTCCCATGTTTGGGCGAAAGACATCATCACAATATCCTGCCGAGTTTCCACTACATCAGGAGTATTTATGTTATCCCACCATTTTCCGCTTTCCATACGTGCTCCCCATGCAATCTGTCTTTTAAACAAATGGGTGGCTAAAAATTGCTTTAACATTTCAGGTCCCAACTCATCCTCCATAGTGTTTTTTACCATATTATAAAGCGTTCTATGGTAAATTACTGGGCTTGTGCTATTTAACGTGTATTTCCCGTTCCAATTCTTTAAAGAGTCCAAAAGCACCAATTGTTTGCTGTTTAAGTGTGTGACATCAAACAGTTTTATCAGCTCCGTAACCACTTCTGTATTTACCGGAGCGGTGACATCCAATATCATTTCTGAAATGGATTCTTTGTCCCAATCGTCTTTGGCATCCAATAATTTTACAATTCGTTTGGCTCGGTTTTCTGGTAGATAATATCCCGGATAAAGCATTCCCGCAATCGAGTCTGGTTGATTATTGGCCGAGTACACATAATTCCAAGGCGGGTTCTCAGCCATAGGGTTTTCGGAAAAGTCCAGATAGCGTGAAGGTTCCTCTTTTCCCGTTGTTCCGTCCAAAACAAATTTGGTGGATAAACTATCAGGCATCTCATATAGCTTTGCTGTTGCCCACCAGGCTACATTGCCTTCGGCGTCCCCGTACATTACATTGAGACCTGGGGCGTGAATATCGGGCAGTGCAGTTTTAAATTCTTCCATATTGGTGGCATGGCTCATATGGTACAAAGCATGCACCACCCTATTTTTGGGCTTGGTGTACATCCAAGACATCGCAATGGGCCGTTCGCCGGAAATTTGGTTGGCAATATTGTTTAAAACTGGACCGTGATGTGTTTTTTTATAGGTGAAGGACACATCTTCCCCATCTTTTACCTTAATGGTTTTGTTTACGAATTCGTAGTCCTTCCAACCTTCAGCGGTTTTATATTTTGTACTATCGGAGGGACTGGTCTCTTCGTAATAAAAATCAATGTCATCGTTCTCCAACATCGTGAGACCGTAGGCTAATTTTCTATTATGGCCTAAGAGCGGAAAAGGCACGCCTGCCAAATGATATCCATATTTTTCATAGGTCGGAGTGCTAACGTGCGCCTCGTACCAAACCGAAGGTTGAGCAAACCCAATATGCGGGTCGTTTGCAAAAATCACCTTTCCGTTTTTGGTTTTTTTCGGTGCCACTACCCAGCTGTTGCTCCCCTCAAACTGTGGAATGGGCAATTTATCCAAAGCTGCCGTTACACTTGCGGTAATATTGGTGCCCAAGGTATCCGTTTCAATTCCCTTATAATTTTTAATCCATACGGTTGAGGTATCGGAACTTATGGCCAAGTCGTTCAAGTATTCCTCTCCCAGTTTGTTGCGCATACTTGTCAACAAAGGGTCCGTTTTGTGCGCCATCGCAAAACTGAAAGCCATATACCCTACGGCATTGTAAACATCTTCGATGGTGAACGGTTCTTTATCAATCCCGGTCAAATAAAATTCCACAGGTGTTGGGCCTTCCTTTATAAACTCGTTGATACCATCCAAATAGGCTTGGGACATCTTAATGGTTTCGCTTTGTTCATCCAGGTTGGAAATGGTTTCCTTGGTGTGGTCATCAATACCCAAGGAAAGGAAAAACTTGTCGGTTTTAAGCATATCCGCTCCAAAAACTTCAGAAAGTCTTCCCTTGGCGACCCTTCGCAACAACTCCATTTGCCATAATCTGTCCTGTGCGTGCACATAGCCCAAGGCTTTAAGTGCATCGGCTTCATTCTCGGCATAAATATGTGGAATCCCGTAGGCGTCAAAATAGGTGGTCACCTCATTGGAAAGTCCCGGTAAGGATTTTTCACCTCCATAATCGGGTTTGAGGGAATTTAAGAATATGGCAATACCAATAATTACAAACAAAAGCAATCCTGCTATAACAAGAAGAATCTTTTTGTACTTTTTCACAAAAATGATGGTTAAGTCGATTAGACAACTCTAAGGTATAATTAATTTCTTAGATGGATTAAAAAGATATTGACAAATGTCAATTATTTGTTCATAGAAAGATGGTGTTTTTCCAAGCCAGATTTCAACCATTCCTCATACGTTTCAACGTCAACATATTGCACGGCTTTGTTCAAAATTTCCAAGTTTGGAGAGAGCAGGACATAATACGGTTGTGACGCTGCATTAAAATTGATGGTTTGGAATGTCCCCCATTTTTGACCAATGGTCTCAATGGCTTTTATGCGTCCAGAATCATATTTAAAGTCGAACTGTTCCGATTCCGGCAATTCCTTTCTGTCATCCACATAAAGGGAAATTAAAACGTAGTCCTCTTTAAGTATGGGGTACACATTTGGGTCGCTCCAGACGTTTTCCTCCATCTTTCTGCAATTTACACAGGCCCAGCCCGTAAAATCCAGCAAAATAGGTTTGTTCACTTCTTGTGCGTAGGCTACGCCTTCTTCAAAATCCTTGAAGCAGTCCAAACCTAAGGGACAATCGCTTTCCGTTTCCACAACACTGTAAAAGCTTGGTGGTGGAAATCCACTAAGTAGTTTTAAGTTACTGATATTGAAAAGTCCCAGAATCAAATAAATCGTAAAAGCCAAGCTTACTATTCCTGTTAATTTTCTGGCAGGTGAAAGATTCTTTTTAGGTCCATCATGTGGAAACCTAAAGATTCCGAACAAGTATAAGGTCATCAAAATGAAGAGCACGACCCAAATACCTACAAATATTTCTCTTTTAAAAATGCCCCAATTACCTACTAAATCGGCATTGGAAAGGAACTTAAAGGCCAAGGCCAGTTCCAAAAAGCCAAGTACCACTTTAACCGTGGTCATCCATCCGCCGGATTTTGGCAAGGAATTCAACCAAGCAGGGAACATAGCAAATAGTGCAAATGGCAAAGCCAAGGCCAAACCAAAGCCAACCATACCAGAAGTTAAATTAGTGGCTACGTTGCCTTCAGCGAGGGTTGTACTTCCCAACAAGCCGCCCAATATGGGCCCTGTACAAGAGAATGATACAATCGCCAAGGTCAACGCCATAAAAAAGATACCGAGCCCCCCTCCTACTTTGGACGAGGCGGAATCCATCTTGTTGGCCCAAGAACTGGGCAATGTCAGTTCGTAATAACCGAAAAACGAAAAGGCAAAGAATACAAAAATGATAAAGAAGAACACATTGAGCCAGATGTTCGTGGCAATAGTGTTCAATATTTGTGAGTCCACCGAATTGAACAAATGGAACGGTAAACTCAACAAGAAATAGATCAAAACGATAAAAAACCCGTAAAGCAAGGCATTTGCAACGCCTTTTGACTTATTTTGTGTCTGTTTGGTGAAAAAGGAAACTGTCAACGGAATCATAGGAAACACACAGGGCGTCAACAAGGCGATTAGGCCGCCAATGAAACCCAAACCGAAAATCACCCAGAGGTTTGACTTTCCTTCGGAATCGGTGATTTCGTTTTGATTTAGTAATTGTTTGTTTTTTAAATCTACCTTTAGTGATGCTCCCAAGGCCGAACTTCGTTCATCCAAGGTTGTTTCCTCGGCCACAAAACCGCTCCCATCCAAGGAAATTTGAAAATACTCATCAACGGGAAGACACACTTCCTTGCAAATCTGATAAAACAGGTTTACCGAGATTTGGTTGACTTCAGGATTTAGCAACTTAATTCTCTGGGTGAAGATGGCTTCGCCTTTGAAAAAGGTTTCTTCCACCTCAAAAATATCGCTATACTCTTTTATAGTTTCACTTTCTTCTGTTTCACCAATAAGTTCGTAGTCTTCACCAGCTTTTTCAAAAGTAAATTCACTAGGGAGAGAACCTCCTTCGGCAGTATATTGCGAATACACATGCCAGCCGTCCATTATTTTACCCTTGAATACCAATTCGTATTCGGTATCGGACAGTTTATGTACTTCGTGGCTCCAAATCGCAGGATTTTCATCTGTTTGGGCAAATGCGGTTAAATTGATGAAGAATAATCCTAAAAAGAGTACCAATAATCTCATATCAGTTGCGTGATCTTTAATATTTGTCGGGTCGAATCCTCAACCTTGAATCGTTCGTCGGCTCTTTTGCCCACAACCCAAACAATTTTGTTGTCCGAGCAGAGCAGCCATTGTTTTTCTTTGGAAAACAAGTCCATTTTTTCATCCTTGAAAAATTTGGACAGCTTTTTTTTGCCTTGCATCCCAAAGGGGTAAAAATAGTCGCCTTTTTCCCAATTCCTTAACGCTAAAGGGAACATTAACTTTTCCTTATCCAAAAATACGACATTTTTCGCCTGTTCATCTATGGCATCAACAAGTTCCAACTTTAATTTTACGGGCAATTCTTTGTGACATTTATCCCAGTGAACAGGATAGGTTCCATTTGGCTGGGATTCAATTTTTGAAAGAATGAGGCAATCCCTATCCTTCAACAATCTATGGGTTTTGGAAAACACTTGTTTACCGCTCTCAGCGGTCAATAAACCAGCTACATCGTTCCACTCCGTAAAACCATAACCTTGGAACAATCCGTACAAGTAAGATTCAAAAGGCTGCAACTGTTCCAGTTCTGAAATGGCCATTTTAATGTTACCATCCCTTGACTTGAACAATTTGGATTTCACCTCATTTAAGTGATTGGTGACCAAATCGTTGTTCTGCTGTAAATGGTTTTGAGTATTCAAGAAATTTTGTAGAAAAGTTGGATGCAATTCCTTTAAGGGAGGTACAATTTGATGACGAATCTTGTTCCGAAGGTATTTGGAACTGGCATTGCTACTATCTTCTCGCCAAGCAATACCTTCCGATTCTGCATACTCCAAAATCTCACTTCGGGAAAAGGGCAGCAATGGCTGAACCACTTGCCCGTTCACCTCGGGAATTCCAGACAGTCCATCGATTCCCGTTCCTCGTGATAAATTGATCAGGAAAGTTTCCAGGTTATCATCCGCGTGGTGGGCCGTTAACACATAATCAAAACCTTTGGCAAGCAAAAGTTCATCAAACCATTGATAGCGCAGTTTCCTGGCTGCCATTTGAACGGACAAACGTTGTTTTTCGGCATACAGCTCGGTTTCAAATTGTTTCACAAAGACTTGAATCCCGAATTTAAAGGCCAATTGCCTCACAAAATCTTCATCTCCATCACTTTCACCACCACGAAGTTTAAAATTGCAATGGGCCAAAACGATGTTCAAGTTGGTCGCCTCGCACAAATGCATCAACACAACACTGTCCAAACCTCCACTACAGGCCAATAACAGCTTCTTTCCTTTTAAGAAAGACATCTCCTTATCAATGTGCTCTTTGAACTTTGGGAACATAGCGCGAATTTACAAATAAACCTTAGCCTTGTATCTGTGTTAAACTGATATTATGTTACTTGGTTATTTTGTTGTTGTATTGTTGGCATTTGAGTTGGAACTTGCAGTAGACAGTTTAAAGTAGGCAGTATGCTGTATATGAATAAATTAGTCGGAAGCACGAAGCCCGATGTCAGAAGTCCAATCCTGGTTTCGGGTTTCAGGTTTCGGGTTTCGGGTTGTTGAATGATCCAGTTCTTGTATCTTGTATCTTGGTTCTTGAACTTGCACTTGATTCGAGAAATTAGTGAAATTCGCGTCCAACCCTTTACCTTTTCGCCCAAAAAAGGTTATAGACTGTTCCTTCGACTGCGCTCAGGATGACAGTTCGAAATAATTGGTATTCGTGATGATTTGTGCTATTCGTGTCTGCCGTGGAGGGGTCATTGGAGATTGATGCTCTAGGCAGTAAGCAGTGGCAGTCCACAGTAACTCAATAACTTCATAACTCCGAACTTGTTCTTGAACTTGATGCTTAAACTTAATTCTAGCAATTGGTGAAATTCGTGTCAGACCGTCATTCCGAACTTGATTCGGAATCCCATACGAGTCCGAAGTCAATCGGCAGTTGCAGTACGCAGTCGGCAGTAACTCAATAACTTTGTAACTCTGAACTCCTAATTTCAAAAGTCTGTTCTTGTATCCAACGGCGCAGCGGTCTTGGTTCCTTCCCTATTTTTCCCTTTCCTCCAAAACGGTCCGCATAGCTTTAGCTTTTAACAAACATTCTTGGTATTCCTTTTCTGGGTCGGATTTTGCTGTAATAGCACTTCCCACGGAAAAGGATACATATTTTTTAGTGGCATTGTACAAAATACTCCTAATGACCACATTGAAATCAAAATTACCGTTTGGTGCAAAATAACCTACGGCCCCACTGTACAAACCGCGTTTGGTTTCCTCCAATTGCTCAATAATGTTCATTGCAGATATTTTTGGGGCACCAGTCATACTGCCCATAGGAAAGGTTTCCTTTATCAATTCCAATGGATTTTTATCAGAAGAAACCTTTGAAACTATGGTGGAAATCAATTGATGTACCTGCTTGAAAGTGTACAGTTTGCAGAGTTCCTCTACCTTAACAGAGCCCTTTAAGGCACTTTTGGACAGATCGTTGCGGACCAAATCGGTGATCATAATATTTTCGGAACGCTCCTTCTTGTCCTGAGACAGTCCCTTTTTGATTTTTTCATCTTCAAATTCATCCTTCCCACGAGCTGCGGTACCCTTAATGGGTTGGGAAATCACTTTTTGGCCTATTTTTTTGATGTATCGTTCCGGTGAAGCGCACATTAAGTACCTATCATCCAATCTAGCCAAAGCTGCAAAAGGAGGTTCGGATATACCGTTCAGTTTTTCATAGGTCTCCCAAGGGTCGATGGATACCTCTTCCACATAAAATTCTTGACAAAAATTGGCCTCGTAAATATCCCCGCGATGAATATGCTCCAAAAAACGATGGGCTTTCTCAAAATAAGCATCCTTGTGGATGCGCATCTTAATTTTGATGGGGTCGCTCTGCTTGGTAGAAGATTTTCCTTGTTGACCATTGGTTATTTTCTCATAATCGATTTCAATTTCATCAGCAAAAGCATCCAAATACTTAAAATGAAGTTGTCCATCATCAATAATTATAATTTTATTGGGCCTGTAGAACTGAAGTATCGGAAATCCTAGAGCATCAAAATTATTGGAACTTAAATCTTCCAGTTCATTTTTAAAATCATAGGAAAAATAACCGAACAACCAATCCCGTTCTTGCTCCACAAAGGTTTGAAGCTCATCCAGATCATTCAACTCTTGAGATGCCCCAACAGCCAAGCAAGCATCAAAACTGGAATATTGGTCACGGTGTAAGTTACTGTCCAACCAAACCACATTCCTATATGCTTTAGCCCATTGTAGTAAAGCTTTTTTACTTTGTGAAGTGGAATTTATACGAAAGGAACGCTGTGTCCGCAATACGTGTTTATTTTAAAGAGTTCAAGAAATATTCCAAGGCCTTTTGATGTTCCTTTTTCAAACCTTTATCCAAAATGCCCGTATCGGTAAAGGTATCATAAAAAGAGGGCAAGGAAAAAGTAGTTACTACCTCGGCTCCGAACCTGGGCAGCATAACTTCAACAACCGCCATAGCACCTTTTGCTCCCCTTTTACCTCCAGAAGTGGACATCAACAAAAGCTTGGTACCCTCCAAAAAGTTTCGATCCAATCGCGAGAGCCAGTCCAGCACATTTTTAAAATAGGCCGATGGATTTCCGTTATGCTCGTTAACCGATAAAATTAGTCCCTCCGCTTTGTTGATTTTTGCTTTCAGCCCAACCAAAGATTCCGAAAATCCATTTTCCTTTTCATGGTCTTCACTATACATCGGAAAAGGGTGTTCCGCCATATTTAGGGTCTGGACATCATGATCTTGCAACATTGAAGTAGTGAGTTGCACCAATCTAAAATTGATGGAAGTGGAAGAATTGCTCCCGGCAAATGCCAAAATTGCGGCCATAGCGTAAAATGATCGATTGTTTCGCTAAAATACCCCGATTGTGGCAGACATGCGACTATTTTGTATATTTTTGACGCGCAGAACATCCAAACTACCTGCTAAACAAGTATATAGGGTGATTATGAACCAAATGACTGCCAAGAATAACAGGCTATTTTTTATTGATGCTATGCGGGCGTGGGCCATTCTGATGATGCTCCAAGGGCATTTTATAGATGGTTTGTTGGATCCTGTTTTTAGGGATTCCAGCAACACCATTTACAACGTTTGGCTTTATTTTCGTGGGATTACGGCGCCTGTATTTTTTACTGTTTCCGGGTTTATCTTTACTTATTTATTGATACGGGTTCCTCAAAACGGTTTGGAAAATCCAAGGGTTTCCAAAGGAATTCGTCGCGGACTTCAGTTGGTTGCCATCGGTTATTTGCTGCGGTTGAATCTGGGTGGCATCTTTAAGGGTGAGATTTACAGTTCATTTTATTTAGTGGACGTCCTCCATTGCATCGGACTTTCCATATTGGGCTTAATTACTCTTTATTTACTTACCGCCAAACGAAAAAAGTATGTGTTTCCGCTGGTGCTTATGAGCATCACTTTTTTGCTCTTTTTATTTGAACCACTATACAAACAATGGTCCTTTTCGTTTTTGCCAAACGCTCTTGCAAATTACTTTAGCAAATCCAACGGTTCGGTATTTACGATAATTCCTTGGTTTGGCTACGCTGCCATAGGAGCCTTCATCTCCGTGCTTTTTACAAGGTTTAAAGACTACAAGTATCTTTACCCTGCTGCCATTTCCTTAGCAATTATAACTGGAATAGGGCTTTGTTACTTTTCGTCTCCGACATTTTTGTTTTTGCACGAACTGACTGGAATCGAATTATTCAAAATGATTCAAGACAACAATTACCTGTTTATCCGATTGGGGAATGTTTTTGTAGTATTTGCCGTGTTTATGATACTTCGCCAATTAATGACAAACAAAACGGTTTTAAAAATCGGGGCGAATACACTATCCATTTATGTGATTCACTTTATTATTTTGTACGGAAGTTTCACTGGCTTGGGACTGTACAGGTTCTTCAATTATTCCCTTTCTCCAGAAATTGTGATTCCGGGCGCTGTATTTTTCATGATTGCCTGCACATTCCTATCTCTCCAATACAACAAATACGAAGCAAACATCAAATCTCAAATGGCTTTGGGCGTTTCTTATGTACAAATCCAACTCTTTGAGTTGAAAGAAATTTCCATTCCTATACTACGGGAGGTTTTCAATAGGGCCCGACTTTTCCTAAGGCGCATATTGCGCACTGTTAGAAGCTAAAAAAGCATCCAACCTTACGATTGAATGCTTTGTAGTTGTCTAAAAATGATTGAAACACGTCATTCTGAATTCCTGCCGGCAGGCAAGGTATTTCAGAACCTCATTGTACTTGTAAGCGATGATTATGGGAACCTGAGTTCTCGATACTTTTCTTAAAGGAAAAACTCGAACTGACGAATTTTTTTATATGCTTGTCAAAAAGTAAATTAAACATGCAAGGCCCTGTCATCTGTGGCAGCTAATGCAGCTTCCTTAACAGCTTCCGCAAAGGTAGGGTGTGCGTGGCTCATACGCGAAATATCCTCGGCCGATGCCCTAAATTCCATTGCAGTCACGCCTTCAGCAATTAAATCGGCGCATCTCGCACCTATCATGTGTACTCCCAATACCTCATCCGTGTTCTTATCGGCAAGAATTTTTACAAAACCGTCAATATCCATACTGGCACGGGCTCTACCCAGGGCACGCATAGGAAACTGACCTGATTTGTACTCGACACCTTCTTCCTTCAATTGCTCTTCTGTTTTACCTACAGCGGCAACTTCTGGCCAAGTGTAAACTACTCCAGGAATCAGGTTGTAATCGATATGTGGTTTTTGACCTGCCAATATTTCAGCGACCATAGTGCCCTCTTCTTCAGCTTTATGTGCCAACATAGCTCCTTTTACCACATCACCAATAGCATAAATGTTGGAAACATTGGTCTGTAAGTGCTCATTTACCTCTATTCTACCCCTATCATCCAATTTTACTCCAGCAGCTTCGGCATTTAATCCTTCGGTATAAGGCTTACGGCCCACACTTACCAAGCAGTAGTCACCTGTAATGGTCACTTCCTTGTCTTTTTTGTCATCGGCTTTCACAATTACCTCATCACCTTTACGCTCCACAGATTTAACTTTGTGGGATAGGTTGAACTTCACCTTTTGCTTTTTCATCACCTTAGTGAGTTCTTTGGACAAAGCGCCATCCATTCCCGGGATAATTCGGTCCATATACTCCACAACGGTTACATCTGCACCCAGGCGTTTGTATACCTGACCCAATTCCAATCCAATTACACCACCTCCGATAACAATCAAGTGCTTTGGAATTTCCTTAAGTTTCAAGGCTTCCGTGGAAGTGATCACACGTTCTTTATCAATATCAATAAATGGCAGAGACGAAGGTTTAGAACCCGTGGCTATGATAATGTTCTTAGCTTCAATGGTTTCTTCTCCTTCTTCTTTTGCAATATTGATGTGCGTGGCATCCTTGAAACTCCCAACTCCGTGATAGACATCGATTTTGTTTTTGCTCATCAAAAACTCGATACCCTTGGTGGTTTGGTCAACCACGCCTTGTTTACGGGCGATCATTTGCTCCAAGTTTACTTTTACTTCTCCCGGAATATCGATACCGTGCTCCTCGAAGTGCTTTACGGCATCTTCGTAATGGTGCGAGGAGTCCAAAAGTGCTTTGGATGGGATACAGCCTACGTTAAGGCAAGTACCTCCTAAAGTGGAATACTTTTCTATTATTGCCGTTTTCATTCCCAGTTGGGCACATCGAATGGCTGCTACATAGCCTCCAGGTCCAGAGCCAATGATAGCTACATCATATTGATTCATATTATATTATTTGTAAGGATAATTGCTAAAAGATTTGTTTTTTAAAAACAACCGTAAAAATACAAATGTTTTTCGGGACAGTATCAATGTATTATGTTGGATTGTTCGATGGTTTGGGGTTTAGGGTTTGGTTTTAATGGCGAAGGTTAAAAAGGAAAAGGTTCTCACATCTCATATCTAATTCTAGATTCTTCGATTATTATTCATTGTCGACTGTTAATGGATAATTGTTCATTGTTCACTGCTTCGACACGAATAGCTCGAACATTTTTTTCTTGAGCTTGAAATTTGTCGACTGCATACTGCCCACTGATTTCTGACTTCTAAATATGCACCGAAGGACTATTCTTCACTTCATTAATCACAAAAGAGCTTTGCGTGTTGCCGATATTGGCGATGGCGGTGAGCTTGGTCACCATAAACTCCCGGTAACTTTTCATGTCCTCAACAAATATTTTCAAAATATAATCGTAATCCCCACCTACATGAAAGCATTCGGAGACTTCTTGAAGCTGTAATACCTCGCGTTCAAATTTTAGAACGTTCTCCTTGGTATGCTGTACCAACCGTATTTGGCAGAGCACCATAAAATCGCGCCCAACTTTTTCTTTGTCCACCAAAGCAGCATATTGGGTAATTACCCCATTACGTTCCAGACGACGAATTCTCTCATAGACCGCCGTTTTGGACAAATGCAAAGCATCTGCATACTGCTTTGTTGTCTTTTTGCAATCTTCTTGGAGCAATCTCAATAGCTCAATGTCCACTTTATCCAGTTTCATACCGACGATTTTTCTAACTATAAAGGCTAAATTCCAATTTTATGGAACAATTACCTAATTATTTTATTATTTAGGACAAATATTCCTTATTCAAATATATCTATTGATTTTGGGTCTATCAATTTATATTTTTACTAAAAACGGTACATTATGGACTATAAAGCATCAGAACACATTCAAGACCTTCAATATTTTGGTGAATTCGGAGGTGTAAACCCCTCTATATCAGATTCATCAACTTACACTTTTCTTTCTGCAAAAACCATGTTCGATACTTTTGAAGGGAATACCGAAGGCTGCTACCTATACAGCCGTCACTCCTCCCCTTCCAACCTATATTTGGGCGAAGCCATGGCACAACTGGAAGGAACGGAAGCTGCCAATGTATACGCCAGCGGGATGGGCGCCATTACTGCTGTTATACTTCAACTCTGCGATTCGGGTGACCATATTGTTTGTAGTAGAACCATTTACGGGGGTACCTACGCCTTCTTGAAGAACTTCGTGAAAAAGTTCCATATTGATGTTTCCTTTGTAGATATTACCGATTTGGAAACGGTCGAGAAATCCATCACCCCAAAAACCAAAATGATCTACTGCGAGGCTATCAGCAATCCGCTCTTGGAAATTGCTGATATCCCTTCGCTATCCAAAATTGCTAAAAAGAACGAGATGCCATTGGTCGTCGATAACACCTTTTCTCCTTTGACGATAAATGCGGCACAATTGGGAGCCGATATTGTAGTGCACAGCCTTACCAAATTCATCAACGGTAGTAGTGATTGTGTTGCTGGAGCGGTTTGTGGAACAACAGATTTTTGTCTCAGTTTAAAAGATGTGAACAACGGTGCTGGAATGCTCTTGGGAAGTACTTTGGACAGTTTGCGGGCCGCTTCAATCCTTAAGAATATGCGAACACTGCATATCCGTATTAAAAAACATAGCGAAAATGCCCATTACTTGGCCAAACAATTTGAGAAAGACGGTTTAAAAGTGGTATACCCCGGTTTGGAAAGTCATTCTGGCCATGACTTGATGAAATCCCAGATGAACCGCGAATATGGCTTTGGCGGCATGCTCACTCTAGATGTTGGTTCCGTAGAAAGGGCCAATGCTTTAATGGAACTTATGCAAAAAGAAAAACTGGGCTATTTAGCAGTAAGCCTTGGTTTCTATAAAACCTTGTTCAGCGCTTCTGGAACTTCAACCTCTTCCGAAATTCCAGAGGAAGAACAAAAAGAACTGGGTCTTTCCCAAGGACTTATCCGTTTTTCAATCGGATTGGACAACGATATCCATAAAACATACATCACCATGCGTGAGTGTATGGACAAGCTAGGTATTTTATCTCCCGATGCAAGTTTGGCCTAAGAAGTAAACCAACGTTGTTTGCACAACATAGTGCAAAATCGTAATATTACCTTCTAACAAACTCAGACCAAATGCCGGACAGAAAGAAAAAACCAAAGTTTAGGGAAAATGAAAATATTGTAGAAAATAAAAATTTGACCATAGCGGAGGCATTGATTCCGGTGCTTGCACTGGTCGCCATGTTGGCATATAATGTTTATGTCTTTGGAGATGAAGCACTAAGCGGTTCCAACCAATTTATTTTGTTGATGGGCGGTGCCGTGGCCGCAATCGTAGGTATTTTCAATAAGGTTTCCTATAAAAGAATGATTGCCGAAGTAGCGGAGAATGTTAGGTCCACTACGGGAGCTTTGCTCATTTTGTTGATGGTCGGCGCACTTTCGGGCACTTGGTTGGTCAGCGGTATTATTCCCGCGATGATTTACTACGGTCTTCAAATTTTGAATCCCACTATATTTTTGGCCGCCAGTGTCATTATTTCTGCGATTATCTCTATTGCTACCGGAAGTAGCTGGACCACGGCTGCGACTGTTGGTATTGCACTTATAGGTATTGGCGATGCGTTGGGCATTTCATTGGGCATGACGGCCGGCGCTGTACTCTCAGGAGCCTATTTTGGAGATAAGATGTCCCCTTTGAGCGATACTACCAACTTGGCCCCCGCAATGGCTGGTGGGGATTTGTTTTCACACATTCGCTATATGACCTACACTACGGTTCCGACCATCGTAGTGACTTTGATTGTTTTCATCATTCTTGGATTTACGATTGATACCTCAGGAGTTGCCGATACAAGTTCACTACTAGAAAATATTGGCTCCACCTTCAATATAAATGGATGGTTGTTCTTGGTACCATTGGTTGTAATTGCTTTGATCGTAAAAAAGGCCCCGCCATTAATGGCGCTTTTGATTGGTACGCTGTTAGGTGGTGTTTTTGCGCTTATTTTTCAGCCAGACATTGTGGCCAACATCGGTGGAGGCGCAGCCTTAAATTTTGAAACAGGTTACAAAGGAATCCTAAACGCTATAACGATTGATACATCAATTGCCACGGACGACCCTGCACTTAACGATCTTTTCTCCTCGGGAGGAATGTCCGGCATGCTAGGCACCATTTGGTTAATAGTCTGCGCCATGGTATTTGGAGGCATTATGGATGGCATCGGTGCTCTGGAGCGTATCACTGAATCTCTTCTAAAATTGGCCAAGACTACCTTTGGGTTGTTCGCCAGTACAGTTGGTAGCTGTTTGGCATTGAACGTAACTGCATCTGACCAATATTTGGCCATCGTAGTTCCTGGTAAAATGTTTTCCAAAGCTTATGAAGAACGTGGATTGGCCCCAGAAAACCTAAGTAGGACTTTGGAAGATTCAGGTACGGTAACTTCCGTATTGGTGCCTTGGAACACCTGTGGAGCCTACCACAGCAGTGTTTTGGGTGTAGGTGTTGGGGAATATGCACTATATGCTATCTTTAACTGGCTCAGTCCGTTTATGACATTGCTTTTTGCTGCATTCCGAATCAAGATCAAGCAATTGGCCACAACAACGGCTGAATAATTTTTAGGAACCACAACCAATCATCACACCCTGTCTCTTCGAGCGCAGTCGAGAAGTTATGGGACACTTAGATTTTTAAGTTAGGTCTCGACTGCGCTCGACCTGACAACTTTTGTCTATTAGATTGATTCGTTCACTAAGATAAATTTTCATTCCGTTTTTTTTTATTAAACCTGATTCTTTGCAGAGTTCTCAATTTTGATGGCTCAAATTTGTCACTACCTTAATATTGATGGTGCTTTTTTACGACATAGTCACGACTTATTAGACCATAAGAAAAAGTAATTTCCGAGCTGGCAAAAGCCGTCAAACCGCACTATTTTTGCTACTCGAATTCTAAAAAAATCCAATAAATGACATTAGTAGGAAGAAAATTTCCAAACATTGAAGTAAACGCCATTGACGAGTTGGGCGATACGTTCAAAATCAACATTTTAGAGAAAGCCAAAGCCGAAAACAAAAAAGTTTTGTTGTTCTGGTACCCAAAAGACTTCACTTTTGTTTGCCCTACGGAGCTTTTCGCTTTTCAACAAAACTTAAGTGAGTTCGAAAAAAGAAATACCATTGTTATTGGAGCTTCTTGCGATACTGCCGAAGTACATTTTGCTTGGTTGAGTACCGAAAAAGACAACGGTGGAATCGAAGGTGTATCCTACCCTCTTGTTTCTGACAGTAACAGAAACTTGGCAACCGCCTTGGGCATTTTGGATATTATGAAAGAAGACTACAACGAAGAGACCAACTCTGTTGTGGTAGAAGGGGACAATGTAACTTACAGAGCTACGTATTTGATTGATGAAGAAGGAACCGTATTCCACGAAAGCATCAACCATATGCCATTGGGAAGAAACGTAAAAGAATTTTTGCGTTTGGTGGATGCCTTCACCCACGTGCAGGAAAAAGGTGAGGTTTGCCCAGCCAACTGGGAAGAAGGAAAAGAAGCGATGAATGCTGATAGAGCAGGTGTTTCTGAGTATTTGGCCAATCACGTAAACTAAGCACTATGATCGTAGAATTGGATAAAGACAATTTAAACGAGGTCATTGCCGAAAATGACAATGTAGTGGTGCAGTACAGCGCATCCTGGTGTGGTAACTGCAGGATTATGAAGCCGAAGTTCAAAAAAGAAGCCTCTTTGAACGAGAACATAACCTTTGTGATGGTCGACGCCGAAAAATTCCCGGAATCCAGAAAATTGGCCAACGTGGACAACTTGCCCACCTTCGCTGCTTTTTCCAAAGGATCTCTGAAGAATCAGGTGCAGACCAATAAGTATGATGTTTTAAAAGACTTGATCAATGAAGTTGCCCATAATTAAACAACTGGTCAATTTTGCAGAAGAGCACGATGAGGACTATTTGCAGGAAACTGCCGATACACTTGAAAGTGTTTGTGAGGTTTCCAGTTTAAAAGATGAGGAACTGGATATGATCGGGGAGTTGATCTCCAATATTTATGGAGCCTTGGAAGTATCCGGAGAAATCAAGAATGGAACTCCAAAAAAAGAAGCACTCAACGGTTTTATGTCAAGGGTGTTTGGCTCAATAGACAAGTAACGGACATTGTAAAAAACATTGAAATAAGAACCTTCCCGTAACAGACTTCGGGAAGGTTTTTTTAGTATTTTTGGTTCCAAATCAAAACAATTACTATGGCAACTGTAACACTAAAAGGAAATGAAATTCATACACTTGGCAACCTTCCGGAAAATGGTTCCCAAGCACCTAGCTTTACTTTGGTAAAAAACGACCTGTCCACTACCTCCCTTTCTGATTATAAGGGTCAAAAAGTGGTTCTCAATATATTTCCAAGTATAGATACGGGCACCTGTGCCCAATCCGTGCGTCAATTCAACCAAGAAGCGGCAGAATTGAGCAACACCAAGATTTTGTGCATTTCTAAAGATTTGCCTTTCGCTCAGGCCCGCTTTTGTGGTGCTGAAGGAATCGATCAAGTAGAAACGCTATCCGACTTTAGAGATGGCAACTTTGGAAAATCCTATAAGGTGGAATTTACCGATGGACCGTTGCAAGGTTTGCTATCACGATCCGTAGTGGTGGTCGACGAAAATGGTAAAGTAGTCTATTCCGAACAAGTGTCGGAAACTGTGGATGAACCTAACTATAAAGCCGCCCTTGAAGCATTGATGGATGCCTAAGGAATCTTTTTTACGGAACAGAATCAAAAGTGTGGGATATGCCCTAAAGGGCATGTTCCTTTTATTACGGACCGAGTCCAGTATCAAGATTCAGTTCTTTATCGCATTGATTGTTACCGCCTTCGGCTTTTATTTTGAAATTTCTAATACCGAATGGATTCTCCAACTGTTGGCTATTGGTTTGGTCATGGGAGTGGAAGGTGTGAATACCTCCATTGAAAAAATATGCGACTATATTCAACCCAATTTAGACCCCAAAATCGGTTTGATAAAAGATATTTCCGCAGGAGCCGTTATGATAGTATCGGTCTTGGCAAGCATTGTTGGTTTGATCATTTACGTGCCCAAAATCTTTTAGTAAAATCCAAGACCCCGAGTAGCAACGTAAATTTGTAACTTAGCCCCGCTTAAAATTGATTGATGGCCAAAAAAAGAACAAAATCCAAATCAAAAAAAACCAGCACTACTGCTAAGAAGAAGGTGTCTTTTAAACCTTCCAAGCAGAACAAGATTATTTTTGGCAGCCTTTTGATTGTTCTCAGCATCGCACTTTTCTTCTCTTTTATGTCATTTTATTTTACGTGGCAGGAGGATCAAAGTATGTTGTCCCAATTTGCCGACCGCAATGCAGAAGCCAGCAACCTCCTGAACAAATTCGGAGCCAATGTAAGTCACTTTTTTATGTACAAAGGCTTTGGCTTAGCATCTTTTGTGTTTCCGCTCCTATTGGCAGTCACCGGACTTTATTTATTTCTTGGGTTGCATGGAAAACGATTGATCTCCAAATGGATTTGGGGCTTGGTCGGAGTCATTTGGGGCTCCATTGCCCTAGGTTTCTTTGCTGCTGATTTCCCACTATTGGGTGGACTCATCGGTTATGAAATGAACGATTTTCTTCAGGATTACACAGGCAAAATCGGGGTGTTCTTGATTCTTATATTTGTTTTGATGGTCATTTTGGTGCAATTGTTCAACTTTACACCCGAAGGCTTTGCCAATTTCTTCCGTAGGCAAAAACAGAAAATCAAATCGGACTTTAATGAAGATTCAGGATCATCGACCACGCTACAATCTACTTTGGATGACCAAGAAGGAAGCATTGAGCTGACCACCGAAGATAACGTTCCCGAAAAAGTAGACACCTATACCCATAAAAAAGATATTCCTCCTTTGGATGAAGCGGGACTGGATGTCAACATTCCCGAAGAAGAGGAATCCGATATTGCCCTAAAGGTTGAGGAAACTCCGATTGAGGAAGAAGAAACTGACGCCAAAGCTGCGAAACTTGTGGAAGACTTTGGTGAGTTCGACCCCAAATTGGAATTGGGCAACTATAAATTTCCCACTTTGGACTTACTCGAGTCGCACGGGGCATCTGGCGGAATTACCATCAACCAAGAAGAGCTTGAGGAAAACAAAAATCGAATTGTAAGTACCCTCAAAAATTATAAAATCGGGATTGCCCAGATCAAAGCGACCATTGGTCCTACGGTAACGCTGTACGAAATTGTTCCCGAAGCGGGTATCCGAATTTCCAAAATCAAAAACTTGGAAGACGACATTGCCTTGTCATTGGCAGCTTTGGGTATCCGAATCATTGCCCCTATTCCAGGAAAAGGAACGGTGGGAATCGAGGTGCCAAATAAAAACGCGACAGTAGTTTCCATGCGTTCGGTAATCGCTTCCAATAAATTCCAAAAAGCGGAAATGGAACTGCCCATCGCTTTCGGAAAAACCATTAGCAACGAGACTTTTGTAGTAGATCTGGCCAAAATGCCACATATGCTTATGGCCGGTGCCACGGGTCAAGGTAAATCCGTAGGGTTGAATGCGGTCATTACCTCCCTACTTTACAAGAAACATCCGGCAGAGGTTAAATTCATTTTGGTGGATCCCAAAAAGGTGGAATTGACCCTGTACAACAAGATTGAGCGTCATTTCTTGGCCAAACTCCCCGATTCCGAAGAAGCCATCATTACCGATAACACCAAGGTAATCAATACTTTGAATTCGCTTTGTATTGAAATGGACAATCGCTACGAGTTGCTCAAGTCAGCCATGGTGAGGAACGTTAAAGAGTACAACACCAAGTTCAAGGCCAGAAAACTGAATCCGAACGATGGGCACAAATTCTTGCCCTATATTGTCTTGGTAATCGATGAGTTTGCCGACCTCATCATGACCGCGGGCAAGGAGGTTGAAACGCCGATCGCCAGATTGGCACAATTGGCACGTGCCATCGGTATTCACTTGATCATTGCGACCCAAAGACCCTCGGTGAATGTAATCACAGGAATCATCAAGGCCAACTTCCCCGCAAGAATAGCATTTAGGGTAACTTCAAAAATTGATTCCAGAACCATTTTGGACGCCCAAGGTGCCGATCAGCTTATCGGTCGCGGGGATATGCTCTACACACAAGGAAACGATGTTACAAGGCTGCAATGTGCCTTTGTGGATACACCAGAAGTTGCCAAGATCACCGATTATATTGGTTCGCAACGCGCCTACCCCGAAGCACACGAACTGCCAGAGTATGTGGGAGAAGAATCTGGCACAAGTCTTGATAATGATATCGCGGACAGGGATGCCATGTTCAGAGATGCGGCAGAAGTGATTGTGACCGCACAACAAGGTTCCGCCTCTTTGATTCAACGAAAATTAAAATTGGGATACAACAGAGCGGGTAGAATTATAGACCAATTGGAGGCCGCAGGAATTGTAGGACCATTTGAAGGAAGCAAAGCAAGACAGGTTTTGGTTCCCGATATGTATTCTTTGGAACAACTATTAGAAAATGAAGCAAAATAAGACCATGATCAAGAAAAGTATTCTTTTAATAACATTGTTTGTCGCTGGACTTTTTTCCTACGGACAAAACTCAGATAAAGCCAAAGCACTTTTGGACGAAGTGTACAACAAGGTGCAGAGCTACGATAATATTTATATTGATTTTCAATCCACTTTGGAAAACACAGAGGCCAACCTCAAACAGGAAACCAACGGAAACGTAACTTTGGATGGTGAAAAATATCTGTTGAACTATTTTGGAGCCACACAATTATATGATGGCAACAAAGTCTACACCGTGGTTCCAGAAAACGAAGAAGTGACCATTGAGGACGTTAACGAGGACAACGACAACGTTAGCCCATCCAAAATGTTGACTTTTTATAAAACGGGACACAACTACCAATGGGACATTCTTCAAAACGTGGGCGGTAGAAAAATACAATTCGTAAAGTTGATTCCGATTGATTCCAACACCGAAATCAAATCCGTGCTTTTAGGAATTGATTCCGAAACAAAACATATATACAAACTGATTCAAACGGGAAACAACGGTACCAAAACCACCATTACCGTTAATTCTTTCAAAACCAATCAGCCCATATCAAGTACTCTGTTTACCTTTGACGAGAAAAAATACGAGGATAAAGGATACTATATCATAAGAAATTAGGCATTGAAAATACTTGATCAGTATATACTAAGAAGATTTCT
>Ga0070727_10001039_pt1 | contig 30707 bp, 25 predicted proteins | sample tdAd472_FD_66722 | JGI IMG/M metagenome (GOLD analysis project Ga0070727, IMG submission 66722) | Marine sediment microbial communities from the Atlantic coast under amendment with organic carbon and nitrate - tdAd47.2 | ecosystem: Environmental > Aquatic > Marine > Coastal > Sediment | place... | reverse complement strand
ATGCGTATCATGAATTCGCCGACGCCCTGGCGTCGATCCGAGCCATGGCCGGACGGCAATGACCCGCGTCGTCGTCGCATCCAGATCGTTTTCCCGCCACCCGGTGCTGCGCGCCGAGCTTCTCGAACGTTATCCCGACACGACGTTCAACGACGCCGGCGAGAGCCTTTCGGGCGAACGTCTGATCGACTATTTACGCGGCCACGACAAGGCGGTCATCGCGCTGGAACGGATCGACGCCGGCGTGCTCGATGCGCTGCCTGAATTGAAAGTCATCGCCAAGTACGGCGTCGGCTTCGATGGCATCGATCTGCATGCGTTGATCGCGCGCGGCGTGCAACTCGGCTGGACCGGCGGCGTTAACCGGCGCTCCGTTGCCGAACTGGTCATTGCCTTCGCCATCACCATGCTGCGCCATGTTCCCGCCGCCAACGCCGAGGTCAAAGACGGCACGTGGCGGCAACTGGTCGGCCATCAACTTTCCGATTGCACGGTCGGCATCGTCGGCTGCGGTCATGTCGGCAAGGAGCTGGCGAGCATGCTGCGCGCCGGGTTCGGCTGCGACGTGCTGGCCCACGATACCGAGGACTTTTCCGATTTCTATGCCGAACACGGCGTCATTGCCGCTGACCTGGACACGCTGCTGGCGACAAGCGATGTCGTCAGTCTGCACCTGCCGCTGGACGCAACAACGAAGAACATCATCAATGCCAAGCGGCTCGGCGCCATGAAGCCGGGCGCGGTGCTGATCAATACCGCGCGCGGCGGGCTTGTCGATGAAACCGAATTGAAGGCCGTGCTGCAGGATGGCACGCTTACCGGCGCCGCGTTCGACGTCTTCGCCAACGAGCCGCCGGAAGACGAGGAACTGCTAGCGTTGCCGAATTTCCTGGCCACACCCCACATCGGCGGCAGCGCCAGCGAGGCGATCATCGCCATGGGCCGCGCCGCGATCCGCGGTCTCGATGAACACCGGCTGCCGGAACCCGGCCTGTTTCCGCCGGGCCGCTGGTAATCAGCTTTTTACGGGCTTCGTCGCCGAGATGAACCACGCCCAACCCATGATCTTGCCGAGCATAACTTCCAGTTTCGACTGCAAAGGCCACGGTTCCCCATAGACCAGAAGTCCGCCCGGATGCGTGCCGTAACGCTTGATCTGATAGCGCCGGTAGATACGGCCGAGCTTTGGAATCAGATAGAAATAAAACTCGCCCTTGCGTGGCCGCACGTCGCGGAACCGTCGGAAAAGCCGCATGATACCGGCACGGGTGTAACAGCGTGTGATCGGGTTGGCGACTTCCTGTTCGTTTGAGCCGCCCCATTCCGTCGCCTTGCCGAGCCAGTTGGCATCGCCGAACGCCTTGCCTTTCAGAATGCCGACGCACAGCAGCATATTGATCCAGTAGTGCCAGGAGCTTTTGCAATACAGCATGATCACCGCGCGTCCACCCGGCTTGAGAACCCTGTACGCTTCGTCAATCGCCCGTTCGGTGTCGCGCGTGTGATGCAAAACGCCGTTCGAATAAACGATGTCAAAGCTGTCATCGGGAAACGGAAGGTTCTCGGCATCGCCTTGCATTGCCTGGCAGCCGTCCACGGCATCGCCCAGCAGGTCGAACTTACGTTGCGTTGCCTGCGCACGCGGCAGTGTCAGATCGATACTGGTGACATGCGCCCCATGAACGGCGAACAATGCCGAATGCCCGCCGGCACCCGGGCCGATTTCAAGTACCGTCTTGCCCCGCAGGTCGTCGAGCGGCATTTCTTCCGCCGCCATGTGACGGCGCATAACGAACATGTCCTTGAGATCGCCGATGGCTTCAAGAAGCCTTTCGCGTGTCAACTTCTGTTCAACGTCGTCATAAAGCGAGGTAAAGAGGCTGCCCCAGAACGCCTGGATGTCGGATTTGTCGTCGCTGCTCTTCATGCTTTCCTTCCCATAGATATAACCTACCGTTAAGCGATGTTCGCCGCTTTCAAAAGGAAATTCAGACAATTCGCCGCCGATCCCGTATTGCGGTCGTGGGCGCTGCGCCGCGCCGTCAGCCTGCAGAAGCCGCCGCCGCCGTTTGCCCCACACCTGCCGCCCTATGCATGGGAGCGGCTGCCTTTGGACATTGCCGGCGAAAAGCTGTGGCTGAGTCTGCCCACGAAAATACCGGACGCGCCCGCAGGCGCACCCGCCACGTTGATGCTTGCCGGTATCGACGTCACGTTCGACGCGGATGCACCCGATACTTTCTTCGATCATCCGGTTCCCGACATCGAGGTCGATCTGTCACGCCACCGCTTTGCCTGGCTTGCGCTGCAACCGGATGTCCCGGCGGCGGTATTCAGGGCACTCTGGCAAACCTGGCGGCGGCGTTTTTTTGCCCCGGACGGCATGCACTGGCACCCGTACACGGCAGCGGAGCGCGCCATCAACGTGATCGAGGCGTCGGAGCGGTTCGGCACGCCGTCGGACCCGGCGCAACTTACCGCCGATCTGGTGCAACATGCGAAGGTCATTTCCGAACGGCTGGAATATTTCGGCGAACACGATACCTCCAATCATCTTGCCAACAACGGGCGCGGGTTGTACCGGATCGGCTGCGCTCTCGGCGACGGCAACATCCGCGCGCTCGGTTTCGATATCCTCATGCATGAAGCCGAGCGCATCTTCCTCGCGGGCGGCACATTGCGTGAAGGGTCGAGCCACTATCATTTTCTGTATCTCCGAAATTACCTCGATGTCTGGCTGGCCGCGGCGCGTCACGGACACGACGGCGAAGCGGTAAAGCTGCGCGCCATCGCCGGAGAGCTGATGGAAGCCGCGCGGCACCTTTTTCTGGCGGGCGGGCTGCCCTTGATCGGCGACATTTCGCCCGACTGCCCGCCGTCGTTCTTGATCGGACTCGAACAAGGCCGGGGCGCGTGGGCGGCGACACGCAGCACCGCCGAACAGGCGGCACTGCAATCCCTTTCCGATATCGTCGAGCCCCCCCCGCCAACCGCCGTGCGCGACGGCTGGCTGCGGGCCAGATTCGACCGCTGGTCGGCGCTGGCGCCTGTTCCCGAAGACGGCTGGCCGTTCATGCCGGGGCACGCGCATCAGGACATAGGCAGCGCGGAAATCCACATCGACGGAGAAGCGCTGTTCGTCGATCCGGGCCGGGGGTGCTACGGCGAAGACGGTGACGCCGCATTGTATCGCTCGGCAGCGGTGCACGGTACGCTCAGGATCGACGGCGCCGACCCGTATCCGCCCAACAAGCCCTATTACGACAATGCCTTTCGCGCCCGTCATGCCGGTCCGGCGGCGGCCATGCTGCACGCGGACGGATTCACCATCGCGCACGGCGGTTGCCGGCGGCTCGGTGCCGGCGACGTGCGGCGGCGCTGGGGGTTCGGCGAAAACGACATGCGGATTGAGGATGGCGTCTCGGGGACCGGCACACACACGATCGAACGCGCCCTTGTCACACCGCACGGCGTGACGCGCGACGGCGAGACCGCCATCGTCGACGGGCGCTTCGCCGTCGCAAGCGAAGGTGCGGCGCTCAAACTCGAACCGGTGACTGTCTGGCATGCCTACAACAGAGGCGCTCCCGGCACCCGGATCGTCTTCGAAGCCCGTCACGCCCTGCCGTGGTCCGGCGTTATCACCGTCAAGGAAACCGTCTGATGTGCGGCATCGCCGGCATGTATATTCCAAGGGATTGTCCGGTCCCGGACATCGACACGGCACGCATGGTCTCGTTCATGCGCCACCGCGGCCCCGACGGTGACGGTTTCTGGGACAGCCCGGACCGGCGCTACCGCACCGCGTTCCGCCGTCTCGCCATCATTGATCTGGCGACCGGCGATCAGCCTCTGGTCGATGAACGCGGGAAATGCGTGCTCAGCGGCAACGGCGAGATCTACAATTATATCGAACTGAGGCGTCGGTTTACGGACTATCCGTACCGCACCGAAGGCGACATGGAATCGGTGCTCGCCGCCTATGCCGCCGAGGGCGACGGCTATGTCGATCGTCTCAACGGGATGTACGCACTGGCGCTTTACAACGGCCAAAACCATTCGCTGCAGCTCGTCCGCGACCGGCTGGGCGTGAAGCCGCTTTACTGGGCCGAGCTGCCGAGCGGCGGCATTATATATGCCTCGGAAATCAAGCCGCTGTTCGCATCGGGGCTGATCGGCGCCGAGATCGACGAAGCCGCCGTGTCCGCGTATCTGGCGCACGGTTACGTGCCGGCGCCCGGCACGCTGTTCAAAGGCATCAACAAGCTGCAGCCGGGCCACCGGCTCAGCATCGATGCCGACGGCGAAATGGTCATCGCACCCTATTGGCAGCCGACACCGGCTTTGGACCTGCCCACCAACGGCCCGGAACTGGACCGCTATCTGCTCGAGCTGCTGGAAGACAGCGTGCGCCTGCAATTGCGGAGCGACGTCCCGGTCGGACTGTTACTGTCGGGCGGCATCGATTCCGGATTGATCGTGGCGTTGGCGGCGAAACACACCCCGCACGCGCTGAAGACCTTTACCGCACGCTTCCCGGGCGGCGTTGACGAAAGCCCTTTGGCCGCCGCCGTTTCCGAGCGTTACGGCACCGATCATACGGTCATCGACGTCGACGGCTACGATGCGGCAAAACATCTTTGGGCGCTGGCATGGTACACGGAAGAACCGCTTAACGACGCGGCGCTTTTGCCGAATTTTCTGATCGAGCGCGCCCTTGGCGAACACGTCACGGTATCGCTGAACGGCACCGGCGGCGACGAGTTGTTCGCCGGCTACGGCCGCTATTTCCAGCTCCCCGTCGAGAAAAAGTATCTGTGCCTGCCGGGTCCGCTTCGTCGCACCATGATCGAGCCGCTGGCCAGCGTGCTGTCGCCGATGCGTGCCTGGCAGTTGAGCCGCGCCGAATTGTTCGAGCGTTCCCGGGGCGCTTATCTGCACCAGCACAGCACGCATTTTCCGCCGCCGGTCCGCGCCGTCATCGGCAATGCCATGGACGCCCCCGCCATGGCGCAGGAACAAATGGCGCGCGCGTTCATGGCACAGAACCCCGGTGCCGATCCACAGACCGTCGGCCTCGCCGCCGATCTCGGCACCTACATGGTCGACGATCTTCTGACGCTTCTGGACCGCTCCGCCATGGCCGTCAGCGTCGAGGGCCGGGTGCCGTTCCTGGATCACCGCTTCGTCGAAGCGGCGTTGGGCGTCGGTGCCACCACGCGGACGCCCGGCGGACAACAGAAATTCCTCGAACGACGTATGGCCGCATCGCACCTGCCCGACAGCGTGATCAACGCGCCCAAGCAGGGTTTCGTGTCGCCGGTGCCGAGCTGGTTCAAAGGCGACGTCGGCCGTGCCGCACAAAAATTGCTGACGTCGCGCGATGCGCTTGATCGCGGCTGGTGGACGGCGGAGGGTATCGCGCAATTGATGCGTCAGCCTGAGCGACACGCATACCGGGTCTACAGCCTGTTGATGCTGGAACTGGCCGTGCGCACGTTCACCGCCGGCGCGCTTGCCGACACGGCGCCGGCGGAGAGCATCGTGGAGATCGCCGATGCCGCGTGACACCGCCCCGGTCAGCGTCATCATGCCGGCGTATAACGCGGAAGCCACCGTTGCCCGTGCGCTGGCCAGCATCGCGCGGCAAACCCTTGTCCCGGCAGAAGTCATTGTCGTCGATGACGGGTCGTCGGACGCGACGGCGGAAACGGCCCGGGCCATGCAGGAGCGGATGGGCGGCGCAAAACTGATCGTCGTGACGCAAGAGAACAAAGGCGCCGGTGCCGCGCGTAACCGCGCCATCGCCGCAGCGACGCAGCCCTATCTGGCGTTTCTCGATGCCGACGACGAGTGGCTCGGCGAAAAACTCGAACGCTCGATGCAGGTCATGCAGGACGGCGACTATCTGCTGGTGGCGCACGATTACCTCGACGCCACGCCGGACGGCGACGTGCACATCGACTGCCGCCGACGCTTCGAGGAAAACCCGGACCCGTATGTCACGCTGTATCTGAAAGGCTATATTCCATCCATCAGCGTTGTGACGAAACGCGATGCGGTGGTCGCCGCCGGCGGTTTTGACGAGACGCTTCGCAACGCGCAGGATTTCGATCTGTGGCTCAAGCTCTTGGCCGACCCGGGTACGCGGTTCACGCTTTTCGGCGAGGCGCTGGCCCGCTATCACCATGTCGACGGCAGCATCATGTCGCACACGGATCGGCGCATCGCATGCTGCCGTGAGATCGCCGTGCGCTACATGCCTGCGTTGCGGACACGCGGTGCATCGACGTTTTCGAACCTATGGCATCGGCTGGCAATCATCTACGGTGAAGCCGCGCGGGCACAACCGGCGCGCACGTCGAACTTCGCACTTAGTGCCCTCGTCGCTTTCGTTACCCTGACGTGCCGCGCCATCGCGCCGCCAAGTGACGCCACACTCGCGCCCCGACAAAGCGGCCATACCGCAGCGGTGTGGCTGGGCGCGGCTTGGATTTTCGGTATCCTGGGAATGTACCTGATGCAATTCAGGGATATGGCCGGACCGATCTTGCAGATTTTCGGGCTATAGACGTTCTTCCATGGTGATTCTCTAAAATGCCATATCTGATTTCGCTTTGGATGGTCTTTGCCGCGACCGGCGGCGGCATTGCGGTGCTTCGCATTCTTGGCCTTTCGGCGTCAATGCCGCGATTCGAACGGGTCGTCGTTGGGTTTACCGCCGGCGTCGGCATGACTGGCTGGCTGGCGTTCTTTCCGGGCGTCCTGTCGATGTTCAATACCGGCACGTTTGCAATCATTCTCTGCTTGATGTCGGCAGGGCTTGTGCTGTTGAGCGAACCGGTCGAGCGTGAACGCAGAACGCCCGCAGCTGATACCAGATTGTCACTTTTCGAATGGGGCTTGATCATCGGCATCATCCTGGTTGGGCTGATGGACGTCAGCGAGGCCATGGCTCCGGCTGCAGATGCCGACACCATGGCGTACCATTTCGAAACCCCCCGGCGCTATCTTGCCGAAGGGGCGATCTATGCCATTCCGCGTGCGCTCGATGGAGTCACGCAACTGCTTTTGCAGATGACCTACGCCATGGCGATGGGGCTCGGCGGCGAAAAAGCCGCGCTATTCTGGACGATGGTCACCGGATGGAGTCTGAGCGCCTTGTTCTTCGTCCTGGCGCGCCATCATATGCGACGGGCATGGGCTCTCGCCGGCGCGCTTTGCCTGATGTCGACCCCCGCTGTGATCTATGCGGCGGGCAGCGGGCAGGTAGAGGTTCGTGCCGCCGCGTTCGCGCTGTTGTCGGCATATGCCTGTGCGATGTCCGCCAGCAATGCCCAAGACCCGGGCCGCGCCTTAAGTTGGGCCCTGCTCGCCGGCATCTTCGCTGGTTTCCTGGCCGGCACCAAGACGACCGGTTTGATTTTCGCCTTTGCCGCCTGTATCGCCCTGATCCGCTGGCAAGCTCCCATCAAAGAGAACCTAAAGCACATACTCGCCTTCAGCCTCGCCGTCGGGGTCTGCGGTTTTCAATGGTATACCTTCAATGCCCTGCAAACGGGCGATCCATTTTACCCGCTGTTGTGGAAGCTTCTTCCCTATAAGGATGGATTCCAATGGGATGCCGCGCAAGCGGCGGCACTGAACAACATGTGGCACCCCGAGAACAGCGTCTCAAGATCACCGTTGTGGTTTTTTGCCTATCCCTTTCGGGTCATCATTAATCCGCTGGCTTCCTTTGAAGCTTTGCGCACCGGTATCGGGCCGATCACACTGATCTGTCTGCCATTCGCAAGCATCGCCTTTCTGGCACGCGAGCGTGGATTCGCATCCCCGCTGTTTCGCATGTTTTTGATCGCCGGGCTATTTTATCTGGTCTGGTTCATGATCGGCCCCTCTTTGCGGATTCGCCACCTGATCCCCGTATACCCGATCGTTCTGTTATGCCTGATCGCCGGCGTGGCGCGGTTCGCTGAGGCGCGGCCGTCCTTTTCACAGGTCCTGTACGCCGGTTTTGCTTGTGTTCTGACCGTGCAGGTTGCCGGTCAGGTGGTGTTCACAAAGAAATACATCCATTATCTGCTCGCCGGTCTGGATTCCACGACCTTCCTGGAAAAAAACATTTCCGGCTATCCTGCCGTCGCCTGGCTTAACAGTCATCTGCAAGCTGACGACCGCGCGCTGATCAGCAACAGGGATTGGATGTACAGGCTGAATGTGCCTTACTTCATCGCTCACCCCAATCTACAGACCCAAATTTTATTGAATGATTCCGCTCACGATGATCGCCTTTTCGCGCATCAGTTAGCGGAACACGGCATCACCCACATCGTAATGCCCGCCTATAACCAAATTCCGGAAATTCTGACCCCGTTCGGCCGGTTCATGACCGAGCTTGAGCGCCGGGGATGCGCGACGCAGCTTGAGACCCTTAAAACCCCGTCGTTCAACTCGCGCACGCTGCCGGGCATGAATCCATCGACGCAGGTTTTCCATATCTACGCCGTCCGGCCCGAGACGTGCTACAAACCAGAACGGACTGCCAGATAAACACTATATCAATAGGGGTGCGTTATCAGGATCCCTCCTTTATAAAAGCACCATAATGCCACAGCCATTCTCCTTGGAACTAGAGACACTATGAAGGTTGTTATTCTTTGCGGCGGGCAAGGTACGCGTATTCGCGACGTTACCGAAGACCTGCCAAAACCGATGATCCCAATTGGCGACAAGCCGATTCTTTGGCACATCATGAAGAACTATGCGGCCTACGGGTATGCGGATTTTGTGCTATGCCTCGGCTATAAGGGGCATGTCATCAAGGACTTCTTCATCAATTACGACATGCTGACCCATGATTTCGAGCTGACGTTGGGCAAGCCGGAATCCCTGAAGGTTCACAGCACCGGGCACATGGAAGATTGGCGGATCACTCTCGTCGAGACGGGCCTACAATCCATGACCGGCGACAGGGTCCGCAACATCAAGAAGTATATTGCCGACGATGATGTATTCATGATGACGTACGGCGACGGCCTCAGCGATATCGATATTCCGGCACTCTTGGATTTCCACAAAGGCCACGGCAAGATAGCAACCGTCACCGGCGTCCGCCCGCCGGGCCGTTTTGGCGAACTGGAATCGGACGCCGACGGCATGGTTATGGAATTCAACGAAAAGCCACAGGCAACGGGCGGTCGAATTTCCGGCGGGTTCTTTGTCCTCAGCCGCGATATTTTTGATTATCTGCCGGAATCGGACGGCCTCGTGTTCGAGGAAAACCCGCTCCGCAAATTAGTCGTCGACAATCAACTCATGGTGCACCACCACGACGGCTTCTGGCAGTGCATGGATACGTTTCGTGATTACAAACTCCTCACCGCATTATGGGACAGCGGAAAGGCACCATGGAGGAACTGGGCATGAAGCTTCCTTTCGACCCCGAGATTTTTCGCGGCAGACGGATTCTCATAACCGGCGATACCGGCTTCAAGGGATCCTGGCTGGCATTGTGGCTGAACCGCATGGGTGCCGACGTCTGGGGGTTTGCCCTGCCGCCGGAAGGAGAACACCCGCACTATTCCCTGCTTGGGCTTGAAGACCGCATCACGCATCGGGACGGCAATATTCTGGATTATGATCAGCTGAAATCCATTGTCCGCGACAGCGAGCCGGAAATTGTGTTTCACTTGGCCGCGCAGTCGCTGGTCAAGAGGTCCTACATGGACCCGAAGCTGACGTTCGACACCAACATCGGCGGCAGCGTCAATCTTCTCGACGTTCTTCGCGACGCCCCAACCGTCAAGGCGCTGGTCTTTATTACCTCGGACAAGTGCTACAAGAACAAGGAATGGGATTGGGGCTACCGCGAAACCGATGAACTGGGGGGGCTGGATCCCTACAGCTCGTCGAAGGCTGCTGCAGAACTGGTCTTCAAGGCCTACGCCGCGTCTTTTCTTGATGCAAAGAACGGCTTTGGCTCGGCGACAACCCGCGCAGGCAATGTCATTGGCGGCGGGGACTGGGCCGCAGACCGCATTGTACCGGACTGCATCCGCGCACTCGGCAACAAACAACCGATCCGCATCCGCATGCCGCAGGCGACCCGGCCCTGGCAATATGTGCTTGAGCCCTTGAGCGGCTATCTTTGCCTTGCGACCAAGCTAATTGAGGACCCGGCCCGATATGCCGGTGCCTGGAACTTTGGTCCCGGCGAGGATTCCGTACGCACCGTTCACCAGCTTGCGAAACAGATCGTCGGTTTTTGGGGCGATGGTGAGATCATCGTCGACACCCCGCCCGACCAGGCATATGAGGCGACGCTGCTTCATGTCAGCATCGACAAGGCGCGGAACCAGCTTGGCTGGCGGCCGCAGTGGAGCGTCGACCGCGCCGTCGAGGAATGTGCAATCTGGTACAAGAGCGTCCTTGGCGGGACCGATGCCTATACAGCCAGCACGCGTCAGATCGATGCGTATATGAGCGGCGAATGATCGACGGCGTCATCCGCAAGGCACTTAGGATCATTCCTGACGCACGCGGGGGTGTGATGCATATGTTGCGGAACGATTGGCCGGAGTTCGCCGGCTTCGGCGAGATTTATTTCTCCCTGATCGAGTCGAACTGCGTCAAGGCATGGCGCCGCCACACCCGGATGACGATGCAGCTCGCCGTGCCGTGCGGCGCGGTCGAATTCGTTCTCTACGATGCCCGCCCCGACAGCCCGACCAACGGCACACTGCAACGGGAAACCCTGTCCCCGGACAGTGCCGAGACCTATAGCCTGCTGGTCATTCCGCCGGGAATCTGGAACGGTTTCAGAAGTGTTTCGAGCGCGCGCTCCGTCGTCGCCAACTGTGCATCCCTAACGCATGATCCGGGTGAGGCCGAAAGCCTGCCCTCCGACGATCCTTCCATTCCGCATATCTGGCCTGGGAAATGAAACCCGTCGTCGTCACCGGAGGCTTCGGTTACGTCGGCGGTCGCATTGTTCAAAAACTCATGAGGGAGGGTATGCGCGTTCGCATACCCACGCGCCGAGAACGCACCGGCATTCCCGACTGGGCAACCAACATCACCTGGGGCAGCGACCTGGGCGCGCTGTGCCGGGGTGCGGGAAGTCTAATCCACCTCGCCGCGCCGAATGAAAACATCTGCGCCGCTAACCCGATGCAGGCGATCGCCGATACCCTGGCCCTGACGGAAGCCGCACTTGTCTCGGCCCGCGGAACAGGCCTCCGCCGTATCATTTATTTCTCGACGGTGCACGTTTATGGGCCGCTACAGGGGCATATAGATGAGGAAACCCCGTCCCGTCCCGCGCATCCTTATGCCGAGGCCCATCTGAAATCGGAACAGCTGCTCAAAGCCGCAGCCGATGAAAACCTTGAAGTCCTGACGCTACGCCTGTCAAACGGATTCGGTGCGCCCGCCGATCATGGGACGGACCGATGGACCCTGCTGGTGAACGATCTCTGCCGCCAAGCCATCCACGCGAAAAAACTGGTGCTAAAGTCGGACGGTCGCCAGCGCCGCGACTTCCTGCCGCTGACGGATATCGCCGGCGCGACGGCTTATTTCACATCGCGAGACGCTTTGCCGAAACCTTATACCGTGCTTAATCTGTCAGCCGGAGATGCCATGAGTGTCCTGGACATGGCAAAACTGATTCAAACGCGGGCCAGCGCATTGCTTGGTGAAGACATTCCCCTCCGTGTTCCGCCCGCGCAAGGCCATGACGAATCGCCTGATCTGATAATCGATAATCGACGCCTGATCGACGCCGGCTACACTCCAAAAGCGGATTTGAACGCGGAAATTGATGGCTTATTGCAATTCTGCCTGACCGAAACGCCGCCGAATGACGTATAGGCGAGAATTTAGGTCGAAATCCGCCGGATATATTGTTACCACTTGGCTTCCCGCGCACTCACGAGACCATGACCAAAACTTTAACGATCGAACTTTGCTATGCCTGAAGCGCCCAAAACACTGACCATCATCATCCCCGCTTATAACGAAGCAGACACGATCATGGAGTGTGTGCGGCGCGTCTGCGATGCCGACAAGCGCGGTCTGGAATGGGACATCGTAATTTCCGACAACGTGTCGACGGACGGCACCCGCGAATTGCTGCAGAAAATCAACAATCCGAAAATCAAAGTCGTGCTGCGCGATACGCATTCCGGCAAGGGCGCTAACCTGCGGACCGCGATCGCGCACGCTTCCGGTGACATCGTGCTGTGGCAGGATGCCGACCTTGAATACAATCCCAAGGATTACGTGGACGTTCTGGAGCCCTTCTTCGAGACCGACGCCGATGTCGTTTACGGCTCGCGCCTGACGCGGGCCAAATACTGCAAGGTCTATGGCACGCTGAATTTCGTCGCCAACAAACTTCTGACGTGGACGGCGAACGTGCTGTTCAACCGCATTTTCACGGACATCGAAACCGCCATCAAAGCCTTTCGTCTCGACGCGATCCGCGCGCTCGATTTGCAGTCCGAAGGTTTCGAAATCGAGCCCGAAGTCACCGCAAAAATCTGCAAGGCCGGCTTGAATATCTACGAAGTGCCGATTTCCCATGCCGCGCGCGGTTACGAAGAAGGCAAGAAAGTCCGCTGGTGGCACTTTTTCACCAGCATCTGGAGCCTGATCAAATGGCGGTTCGTCGGTTGAACCGTCGTAGCCGGAATCGCCCCGTGTCCCTTGTCCCTGCCGGCTGCCATGTCTGAACGTCCCGCCACGCAGGACCAGCATGTTTATGAAGGCCGCGAATTCGAAGCGGCGGCCAATCTGGTCAACTACTATCGCTGGATCACCGATCACTTTCGACCATATCTGCGCGGCGCCGGAACCGAAATCGGCGCGGGCATCGGAACGTACTCGCAATACCTGCGGCCGTTCTTCTCGGAAATGGACCTGGTCGAGCCGTCACCCGTCCAGCGCCCGGTCCTGAGCGAAAGATTCAAGAACGACAAAAACGTCCGGGTCTTCACCGAAACCATCGATGCCTATCGGCGCAAGGCCGGTGATACGTCCAGGGACTGCTTTTGCCTGGTCAACGTTCTCGAACATATCGAAGACGACGGCGCGGCGCTCAGGGACATGGCGGCGATGCTCAAGCCGGACGGCCACGTCTGTATCTTCGTCCCCGCGCTGCCGTTTCTCTACAGCAAGCTCGACCGGGTGTTCGGTCATTTCCGGCGCTATACGCATGCGGAACTCAAAGAAAAGGTCGCCGATGCGGGGTTCGAGATCGTCTCCAGCAGGTATATGGACATGCTCGGCGTACCCGCATGGGGTCTGGTCAACACACTGCTGGGCTCGACCAGTCTCAACCCGAAAATGGCGGCGATATACGATGCCGCCTGCGTGCCGATGACGCGTGCCGTGGAATCCGTCATCCGCGCGCCGATCGGCAAGAGCCTGCTGATCGTCGGAAGAAAACGTGGCTGATTACGGGGCCCTGGCGGCAGCGTGCGCCGTCGCCTTTCTGGTCGCCGTCGGCGGCACGGGACTGTTGTGCCGCCTGCTCGCCGGCCGCGGCATTGTCGACGAACCCAACCAGCGCAGTTCGCATCAACAGGCGAAGCCACGAGGCGGCGGCATCGCCATCGTCGCCGCCGTTGCTGCCGGGATCGGCATACTGGCCCAGACCGGCGCGGCGTTGCCGGACGGCATCGGGGCACTCGGCGCGGCGGCCTTGGTGCTGGCACTGATTTCATGGGCGGACGATGTTCGGGGGCTGTCGCCGCTGGCGCGATTTGTCCCGCAGGTCCTTTGTGTTGCCACGGTTCTGTATGTCGTGCCGCTCTCTCCGCCGGCGTTTATCGACGCTCTGCCCATTTGGCTGCAATACGGCCTGCTCGCGCTGGCCTGGCTGTGGTTCGTCAATCTTTATAACTTCATGGATGGGATCGACGGGATCACCGGTATCGAGACCCTCGTGATTACGCTCGGCATAACCATCCTCGCGCTGCTGGTGGGCGGCGAACTGAGCGCTCTGAAAGGCCCGGCGCTGATCATCGCGGCGACGGCCGCGGGCTTTTTGATCTGGAACTGGGCACCGGCGAAAATATTCATGGGCGATGTCGGCAGCGTGCCGCTTGGCTTCGTGCTTGGCTGGCTGCTGCTCGACATGGCCGGCAAGGGTTATGTGCTAGCGGCACTGATTTTGCCGGGATATTACCTGAGCGATGCGACGGTCACATTGATATCGCGCCTGCGGCGCGGCGAAAAAATCTGGCAACCGCATCGCCAGCACGCGTATCAGCAGGCGGTACAGAACGGCCTGACGCATGCCGCTGTCTCGCTCCGCGTTGCGCTCGCCGGGGCCGTGCTGATTGCGCTTGCCGCCGTCAGCCTTGCGCAACCCTGGCCGGCCGGGATTGCCGCCGGCATTGTTGTTGCACTGTTCTGGCGATATCTTCGCCGCGCAACGCCCTGATCGGAAAATTCGTGACCCTCTTGAAGTTCTTCCGTTTGCCCTCGACGGCGCCCAGCGTGTTCGGCGTCATTTTTGCCCTGCTTTCGGCAGCGCTGCCGTTGATTTCGCTGGGCAACAGCAAGGCCATCGTGCCGGCGGCGATCATGGCGGCGCTTTTGCTGAGCGTCGCCGCGTACAAAAACAGGACGCTTGTCCGTGTCCGTTATTTCGACCCCGTCATTCTCTGTGGCCTCGCCGCGTATTTTTTGGCCGCCGTAATTGCCTCGGTACAGGGCGGCGCAACGCCGATGGAAGCGGTTTCCCTGGGGAAACTTTTCGGCATTATCGTGCTCGCCGCCCTGCTGTTTCCGTTGCGCACCAGCCTCACGGATGAAGACATCCCGTGGGTTGCGTATGCCCTGATCGCGGCGTTGTTGGGGACCATGGCCTGGATCGCCGGATACGTTTTATACGAGAAGTTGATGCGCCTGATCGGATCCGATCCGTCACGATACAGCGACGACTATTTTATCCGGATTCAGTTATACGGATATTTCTGGTTCAAATCGGCATCGGCCGTGCTGGCCCTTTTCAGCCTCGTTGCCGGCATTTATCTGCACCGCGCGGGAAAGCCGCTATTCGCGATCGCACTTGCCGCCTGCAGTGTCGCGATCTGTTACTGGATCGGTAGCCGCACCGCCAGCTTCGGTCTGATCGCCGCACTATTCGCTGGCGTCGCCTACCAATTTATCGGCAAACACCGCTTGAAGCTGACGCTGGGCGTCCTCGCGCTTGCGTTTCTGTTACCCGTCTGGATGAACGTCAGCGACTTGAAGCCCGAACAGATCAGCGCGCAACTTAGTCCACAAAACTCCGGCTCGATTTCCGTCGTCTACCGTTTGTATATCTGGGATTTCGTGGCCGGCAAAATCGCCGAGAAGCCGTTCTCGGGCTGGGGCGCAGGCGCGTCCAAGCGGGTCGGCACCGACGCGGCGGGCATTCTGACCGACCCTCGCTTCGGCGAATTCGGCGAACCTATCCCCATCCATCCGCACAATGCGGTTTTACAGGTCTGGCTGGAGTTCGGGTTTTTCGGCGCACTCTTTATATATGTATTGATCGCGCGCGGCCTGATCATCGCCGAGCGGCACATCCATACCCCCGTGCAACGCATTTGGGTATTCGCCAGCGGCGCTTTGATCGGCTGTTTTTTCGGTTTCAGCTTCTCCATCGCATCCAGTTGGTGGCTGGTTACGGTGATTGTCGCCGTCGTTCTCGCCGCGGTTTTCGCCAGACCGGCGCGTGGCGCAACGGCATAGCCCCCCTGAGCTACAAAGGGATCGTCCCCTGAACATTCTTTTCTTCACCGAGAATTTTCCGCCCGAGACGAATGCCGCGGCGACCCGAGTCTACGAGCGTGCCCTTTACTGGGCCAAGTGGGGGCACAAGGTCACGGTCATCACCTGCCAGCCGAACTTCCCCCAAGGCAAAGTGTTCGACGGATATAAAAACCGCTATGGCGTCGAGGAAATTGACGGGCTGCGTGTCGTCCGCGTCCGCACCTATATCTCGCCGAACCGGGGCGTCATCCGCAGGATCGCCGATTTTCTCAGCTTCATGGTCAACGGCTATCGGGCAGCGATGCGCGAAGGCGCGCCCGATGTGGTGATTTCGACCTCGCCGCAGTTCTTCGCCGCTGTCGGCGCATGGTGGTTCGCGAAGCGGCGTGGGTATCGCTATGTGTTCGAGTTGGGCGATCTTTGGCCTGCCTCGATCGCCGCCGTCGGCGCCATGAAACCCAATCCAGCGCTCCGGCTTTTGGAAAAACTGGAGCTGAAGATGTACCGCGACGCCGATGCGGTGGTCGCGCTGACCGCCTCGTTCCGCGATAACCTAATCATGCGCGGCATCGATCCGACGAAAATCGCTGTCGTCATCAACGGCGTCGATTTATGGCGCTATGCACCGCGCCCGCGCGACAATTCCCTTGCCGCCGAAGCCGGGCTCAAGGACGACGATTGCGTCATCGGCTATATCGGCACGCACGGCATGGCGCATGCGCTGGGCAATGTGCTCGATGCAGCCGGTATCCTCCGCGAGCATTCGAAACCCGGGCCGAGCATCGTTTTCCTGCTGGTCGGCGCCGGCGCCGAGCGCGCCGAGCTGATCGCCCGGGCAAAGGCCGAGAACCTGACCAATGTCCGCTTTCTCGATCCGCAGCCCAAGGCGCGCATGCCTGACGTGTGGTCGCTGTGCGACGCGGCGCTGGTCCACCTCAAGAATTCGGATGTCTTTGCCGGCGTCATTCCGTCGAAGATATTCGAGGCCATGGGCATGGGTCTGCCGATCGTCTTTGCCGGCCCCGTCGGCGAAGGCAGCCGCATCGTCGCCGATGCCGGTGCCGGGCCAATCGTCGCCGCGGAAAATCCCGATGCCTTGGCCGCCGCCTGCCGGGGACTCGCCGACCATCCCGAGCAGCGCCGCAACATGGGCGAGCGCAGCCTTGCGATGGCGCCCCGCTACAGCCGTGAAACTCAGGCACGGCATATGATGGGCGTTCTCGATGCCGTCGTTAAGGGTCATGGCACGGATGCCGCCGCCGTCGATCCCGAAACCGGGTCGGTTAAATGAAGATCGGCGTTACCGGGGCCAACGGCTTCGTCGGCGGGCACTTGCTGGCGGCCCTGAAAGATGCCGGCGACGATGTCTGCGCACTGGTCAGATCGCCGGACAGCCTTGATGCCTCGCGTTGCAAGGAAATCGCACAAATCCCGACGCTGGACCGCGATATCGATCCCGGTGAGCTCTCAGCCGCGCTCGCCGGTTTGGATACGGTGGTGCATCTGGCGGCCCGCGTGCATGTGATGAACGCGGCGCTCGACGACGAGGCCTTCACGCGCGTCAACGTCGACGGCAGCGCGCATCTGTTTGCGGCCTGCGCCGCCGCCGGGGTCAAACGCTTCGTATTCCTGAGTTCCGTCAAGGCAGCAGGGGAGCGGTCCGCTGACCGACCACTCTCCGCCGCCGACGCCCCGGCGCCGGAAGACGCTTACGGCCGCTCCAAGCTGGCCGCCGAAAACCGGCTACGCGCATTGGCCGCGGGCAGCGATTGCGACCTTGTTATCCTGCGCCCGGCGTTCGTTTACGGCTGGCCGCCGACAGGCAATTTCCGTACCGTGATCTCGGCTGTGCTGAAGGGCCTGCCGCTGCCGCTGGCAGGAATCGATAACCACCGCGACATGACCTATGTCGGCAATCTGGCGGATGCGATCCGCGCCGCGGCCCATGCCCCGGACCTGCACGAAACGCCCTATTTCATTGCCGACGCGGAACCGGTATCGACACCCATGCTGTTTCGCCGTGTCGGCGAGGCCTTCGCCCGACCGGCGCGGTTGTTTTATATGCCGGTGTGGCTATTGCACCTGGCAGGGAAACTAACCGGCCGCAGCGCCACCATTGCCCGGATTAGCGAAAATTTTGTCGTCGATACCGGGCCGTTCCGCCGTGACGCGCGCTGGCAACCGCCGTATAAGATGTCTGAAGGCCTCGGCGCCGTGGCGGGTGCCTGGCGCGACGCAGAAAACCGGGCAGGACCTGTTTGAACGTGAAGCTTTTGCATCGAATTTCCGGCCGCGGCCTGATTGCTTTCGGGCACGACATTGTCATGGCCGGTCTGTCCTTCGTCGTCGCCATGTATCTGCGGACCGGCGCCACCGACTATAATCTGAACAACGAGCTTCTGATCGAAGGCGCCGTGGCGATGACGCTGATCGGCGGTATCGTGTTCTGGATTTCCGGTCTGTATCGGGGCGTGTGGCGCTATGCGTCGATGGACGACCTGATGGCGATTACCCGCGCCGCGACGATCACCATGTTGGTCTTTTTGATGGTTATGTTCATGTGGTCGCGCATGGACGACGTGCCGCGTTCGGTGCCGTTCATCAACTGGCTGGCATTGATGGCGATGCTGGGCGGACCGCGCTTCATATACCGCTCGTGGAAAGACCGCCGCATCGAACTGCCGAGCCTGGGCGCCGCATCGAAAGTGCCGGTTCTGCTGATCGGCGCATCGGACGGTGCGGACCAGTTTCTGCGCGGACTGCGCCAGAGCGCCGATGCGCCCTACAGCATTGCCGGCATTCTGTCCGAGCACCCCGAGCGGGTCGGACGCACCATTCGCGGCGCCGCCGTGATCGGCACCGTCGCCGATCTGGAAACCGTCTTCGCCGATCTGAAAGCGCGCGGCATGGCGCCGCAGCGGCTGATTTTGACCAAGGACGAAATCACCGGCGCACCGGTTCGCGATCTGCTTGAGCGCGCCGCAAATCTGGGCCTGACGCTGGCCCGCGTACCACGTGCGACGGACTTCCGCGCCGCCGAAACGGACCGTGTCGAAATCAAGCCCGTCGCCATCGAAGATCTGCTCGGCCGACCGCAAACACCGCTGGAACGCGGCATCATGCGGAACCTGATCAAAGGCAAGCGCGTCGTCGTCACCGGTGCCGGCGGCAGCATCGGCGCGGAACTGGCGCGCCAGATCGCCGCCTTCGAACCGGCGCAACTGGGTTTGATCGAAAACAACGAATACGCGCTCTATACCATCGACCGGGAACTAGCGGAAACGCGGCCCGGCCTGCCGCGCCGCGCCGTCATCGCCGATGTCCGCGACCGGGAACGGATCGCCGACGCCTTGAAGGACCTGAAGGCCGAGATCGTGTTCCATGCCGCAGCGCTGAAACATGTGCCGCTGGTCGAGGATAATCCGGCCGAAGGCGTGCGCACGAACGTGCAAGGCACCGTCAATGTCGCCGATGCCTGTCTTGCTGCCGGGGTGACGACGATGGTGCAGATTTCCACGGACAAGGCGATCAACCCGACCAGCATCATGGGCGCCACCAAGCGCGCCGCCGAGATGTATTGTCAGGCGCTGGACCTGTCCGATGAAAGCCGGTCCTGCCGCTTCGTCACCGTGCGCTTCGGCAATGTGCTCGGCTCGACAGGCTCGGTGGTGCCGCTGTTTCAGCGCCAGCTTGAAAAAGGCGGGCCGCTGACCGTCACGCATCCGGAAATGACACGCTATTTCATGACCGTGCACGAAGCCGTGGAACTGGTGCTCGAAGCGTCGGCGCTGGGCAGTGCCGGCGAGGTATCGGACGGGCGTATCTTCGTGCTCGACATGGGCGAGCCGGTCCGGATCGTCGATCTTGCACGACAGATGATCCGCCTGTCCGGCAAGGTGCCCGACGCCGACGTCAAAATCGAATTCACCGGCATCCGCCCCGGCGAGAAGCTGTACGAAGAAGTCTTTCACGACGGCGAAACGACGGTCGAAACAAATCATGCCGGGCTTTTACTGGCGGCGCCGCGCGTCGTCTCCATCGACGAGCTGCAACGCCGGATGTCGCCGCTGCTGCGCGCCGCCGAAACCGGTGACGACGCCAATGTCCGCAAATTGCTGCACGCGATTGTGCCTGAATACATCGAGCCCGAGGATCTGCCGAAACGGGCGCATTCTTCCTGAACGACCAGAGACGAGGATTTTTAGATACAATGACTGACGCAAAGATAACCCGCGCCCTGATCAGTGTTTCCGACAAAACCGGCTTGATCGAGCTTGGTCAGGCGCTGGACGCCGCCGGGGTCGAAATTCTGTCGACCGGCGGCTCGGCGAAAGCACTGCGCGATGCCGGCGTCAATGTGGTCGAGGTCAGCGACTTCACCGGGTTCCCGGAAATCATGGACGGTCGCGTCAAAACCCTGCAGCCGAAAATCCACGGCGGATTGTTGGCGGTGCGCGGCAATGCCGAACACGAAGCGGCCATGCAAACGCACGACATCCAAAACATCGATCTTCTGGTTGTGAACCTGTATCCGTTCGAAGAAACCGTCGCCCGTGGCGCGGATTTCGATACCTGCATCGAGAACATCGACATCGGCGGCCCGGCGATGATCCGGGCCGCATCAAAGAACCATGCGTTCGTCACCGTCGTCGTCGACCCCGCCGATTACGCACGGCTGATCGAAGAGATGACCGCCAACGGCGGCGCCACCACAGCCGATTTCCGCACCCGGCTCGCCGCCAAGGCATACGCGCGCACCGGCAGCTACGACGCGGCGATTTCGTCGTGGTTCGCCGAGACTCTGGGCGAAACGTTCCCGCAGACCACCGTCATGGCCGGGTCCCTGAAGCAAGTGCTGCGCTACGGCGAAAACCCGCACCAGGAAGCGGCGTTCTACACGAATTCGGAAAACCGTCCGGGCATCGCCACGGCGGCACAGGTTCAGGGCAAGGAGCTGAGCTTCAACAACCTGAACGATACCGATGCCGCGTTCGAGCTGGTCGCCGAATTCACGGACACGCCGGCCTGCGTCATCGTCAAGCACGCCAACCCGTGCGGCGTCGCCGTCGGCGAGAATCTGACGGACGCCTACAAGCGCGCGCTTGCGTGCGACACGGAAAGCGCCTTCGGCGGCATCATCGCGTTCAACCGAGCCCTCGACGCGCAGACCGCGGCGCTGGTCGCCGATCTGTTCGCCGAAGTAATCATCGCGCCTGAAATCGACGACGATGCCAAGGCGCTGTTCGCCGCCAAGAAAAACCTGCGGGTTTTGGAAACCGGCGCCCTGCCCGATGCCGGTGCCAAGGGCATGACGGTACGCTCGCTGGCCGGCGGCTATCTTTTGCAGACCCGCGACGGGCTGCTAACGTCGGATGACGTCAAGGTGGTGACCAAGCGCCAACCGACGGATACGGAAATGGCCGACCTGATGTTCGCCTTTACCGTCTGCAAGCACGTCAAATCCAACGCCATCGTCTATGTAAAGAACGGCGCCACGGTCGGTGTCGGCGCCGGACAGATGAGCCGCGTCAATTCATCGAGGATCGCCGCCTGGAAAGCCGCCGACGCGGCACGGGTCGCCGGCGACGAACAAAGCTGGGCCATCGGCTCGGTCGTTGCGTCGGATGCATTCTTCCCGTTCGCCGACGGCCTGATCGCCGCCGCCGACGCCGGTGCGACGGCCATCATCCAGCCGGGCGGCAGCGTCCGCGACGAGGAAGTCATCGCGGCGGCCGACGAAAAGGGCCTGGCCATGGTCTTTACCGGCATGCGGCACTTCAGACACTAAGCCGGACTTATTAAGGAATACACATGACCGACATTTCGAAGCACTACGCACGAGACGATATGACATTTGACATCGCCATTGTCGGCGGTGCCGGTCACGTCGGTCTGCCTCTGGCCATTACATTTGCCATCAAGGGCATGCGTGTGCTCGTACAGGATATCAACGAGCACGCTCTCGAAACCATCGCCGCGGGAGAGCTTCCGGCACTTGAGAAAGGGGCAGACGTATTACTGCCAGAGGTACTTGCCAGCGGAAACCTTTTCGTCAGTTCCGACCAGGCATTGGTCGGGAACGCGGATACGGTCGTCATCACCATCGGCACCCCGGTCGACGAATTTCTCGACCCTGTCCACAGAGCCGTCAAAATATGCATCGACGATTTGTCCCCACACTTGAAAGACAATCAGTTCATCGTCATGCGCTCGACGGTTTTCCCCGGCACCACAGACTGGCTGGACACGTATTTCAAACAAATCGGCAAAGATCTTCTGCTCGCGTTCTGTCCCGAACGGGTCGTGCAGGGACTTTCGATCGACGAGCTTCAAGACATGCCGCAGATTGTCAGCGGAACAACGCAAGCCGCCGCGAAACGCGCTCACGAACTTTTCGGTAAATTGACCGACGAAACGATAGAATTAACGCCGCTCGAAGCCGAGCTGGCAAAACTCTTCAACAATTCGTATCGCTATATATCGTTCGCAATTACCAATCAGTTTTATATGTTGGCGAATTCCGCCGGGGCTGATTATCACCGCATCATGAATGCGATGACGCACAATTACCCGCGCGCCCGCGACATGGCAAAGCCGGGGTTTAGCGCCGGCCCTTGCCTGTTCAAGGACACCATGCAGCTTGCTGCCTTTGCGCCAGATCAATTCAATCTCGGCCGCGCCGCCATGCTGGTGAATGAGGGCATCGTCCTTTACATCATCGACAGGCTCAAACAGCGGCATGACCTGGCCAACATGACGGTCGGTTTACTGGGCATGGCGTTCAAGCCGAACAGCGACGATATTCGCGCCTCGTTGAGCTACAAGCTCAAGAAGCATCTGGTCATCGCGTGCCGCGACGTCCTCAGCACCGACCCGCTGGTGAGTGTCGATGACGAGTTGCAGCCGCTCGATGAGGTTATAGCAAACAGCGACATCCTGATTCTTTGCGTCCCCCATGCCGCCTATAAGGATCTCGACAATAAGGGCAAACCTTTGATCGATATCTGGGATTTTCTGGAAGACGGCACCAGCGTTTTTTAAGCATGCCGCCTTGGTGCGCGAAACACTCTATCTTTCGTAAAGATTTTCGGGGGCGGCCTGCAGCGTCACGTCGGCTTCAAGAAACGTCCGCAGCGCCTCTTCGGACGTCGGCATATCGAGCAGCGCCGATATTTTTTCAGCATTCACCGCATAATTTATGGTGATCTTCTCTTCGTGTTCGAGCATGTCTTCCGGAGAGGTGCCGCGATATTCGGCGATGATCGAACGGATGTCGGCAATCGTGGCCGGTGCTGACGCCGCAATATTGTAAATTCCGCTACACGCCTTACTCAATAGCTGCTGCAAAGCTCCGCTCAACGTTTCCAGACGGATCAGGTTCAGCGAGCTCTCATCCGTCATGCGCAGCGGCGCATCATTGAGCATATCGAAAACGGGGTTTTTTCTGAGTCCGGGACCGATAACCGTACCGCATCTCAACACCAACGGGCGCCGGGCATGTTGCAGCACCATACATTCGGCTTGATACTTGTGCAGACCGTACGTATCCAGTGAGCCTACGGGGATCTCCGTATCCTCTCGACTCGTCGTCAGAGCAGCACGGCCATTGCCATACACATCGACCGTTGAAATATAAACATAGACGTCACTCGACAGTCTGTTCAGCCGCATTTGCACGCTTTCGACGTTTCGCTGATAACTGCCTTTCGGGTATTGGTTGCACCAAAAACGCCGGCCCTCGCCGTTACAATCGATAACCGCGTCGAGGGCAACGCTGGGGAGAGGACTCTCACGGCCGACCGCAATGCACTCCACGCCCGACGCATCGAATATTTCAAGGAGCCCCTTGCCGACGAACCCGCCGGCACCGATGACGGCAATTTTTTTCATTTTAAAAGAAAGGCCGGCTTTGCGAACGGCATGGAAAACCGCATGCGGCTTCCGACAAAACAGCCAACCCGGTACGTTGCACGCGCATTCACGTTATACTCGTTCTCCATAGTGCCCCCGCAGCGTCACTTTCCACTCTACAAGGTCCGATCCGAAATGCCACCCTATCGCGTCGGCAGTCTTTACCCAACGACAGGCTGCTGACCGGAAAAAGCTTTCCAAGCCGGAATGCGGTCTGTATCAAGATTTCGGCTGATCCGGGCAAAACACATAAACAGAGCAAAACCGATGGGCAATCAAATATATACAGACGTTTGTATCGTCGGCGTCGGCGCACGATTTTCTCTCGTTTGCGTAGGCCGCGCCGCATATCGAAAGTTCGGGATTCCCACCCAGCCGGCACACGCCGTCGAGGGATCGGCGTGAGCAAAAAAGTCGTCGTCACCGGCGGCACCGGTTTCATCGGCTCGGCGCTGGTGCGGCGGCTGGTCGCAGACGGGCATCGTGTCCGCGTCTTCGACAATGACTCCCGCGGGCGGGCAACCCGGCTCGACGATATAAAATCCGATATAGAAATCGTGCATGGCGATATCCGCGATGCCGCAGCCGTCAGCACGGCCATGGCCGGACAGGATGTGGTTTGGCACCTGGCCTACGTCAACGGAACCGAATTCTTTTACAAACAACCGGACCTTGTGCTCGATGTCGGGGTCAAGGGGATGGTCAATGTCATCGACGGCTGCCGGACACACGGCGTCGCCGAACTGATCTACGCTTCAACGTCCGAGGTCTATCAAACACCAGCCGTCGTTCCGACACCTGAAAATGTCCAGATGGTCGTACCGGACCCGACCAACCCCCGCTATTCCTACGGCGCCGGCAAGATCATCGGCGAAATGATGGCACTGCATACGGCAACACGGATTTGCGACAAGGTGCAAATTTTCCGCCCGCACAATGTCTATGGCCCGGACATGGGCTGGGAACATGTATTGCCGCAGTTCGTCCTTCGTATGAAGCAGCTATGCGCTGCATCCGATGCCGACACATTGCCGTTCCCGATTCAGGGGGACGGCCATGAAACCCGCGCCTTCAATTACATCGATGACTTCATCGACGGCGTGATAATCATGTCGGAAAAGGGAGCAAGCGGCGAAATCTATCATATCGGCAACCCCGAGGAGGTCGCCATCCGCGACGTCGCCCGCATGGTCGGCGAGTACTTCGGCCGCAAGATCGATCTCGTCGCACAACCTCTGCAAAAGGGCGGCACACCCCGGCGCAGCCCCGATATCACCAGGCTTGCCGCACTCGGGTATGCGCCTCGGGTTATGCTGGCGGAAGGCTTTCCCCAACTTGCCCGCTGGTATGACGCCAACGCGGCCCTGGCTCCCAAGTCTGTTACTTGATCGCCCATCACATCCCTGATGGTGGAGCAATAGACGCGACCGCTCATTTTTGCGATCATCTATCCGCGTCAATACACCTCGAAAATGTACCCATCGTAAGTGTTAAGTAGCGAACACATGAAACAGGCGCTGGCGGTTTCCGTATTGCTTGCCACCGTTCTGTTAGTCTCGCTGGCGCTGGTACGCCTGTTCTCGGCAGTCTCTTTCGCAGAGCCGATGCACATGCAGACCAGCGGCGCCGAGTTCGAATCCCTGTTTGTCATATGGAAATATACGCAGGGCATGACGATCTATAGCGACCGGTATCAACCTCCATACAACGCCGTCGTGTATAACTGGCTGTTTTATGAAAGCTATGGATTATTCACAAAAACCGTCATGACGGCGCTTAGCCTACGCGATGCCTGGTTACCAACTGTTGCGCGCTTCTGGACCCTGTTCGCGGTCGCCACCTCGGCGATATGCGCTTATCTGGCGTTCGCCAAAATCAGTGCCGCACACCATACGGCACGGGTGCTCGTGGCGGGTTTCGCACTTTTGGTCGCAGCCGGCCCGCTCATGGGTTTCTGGGCCTTTACTGTGCGGCCCGACGTTTGGGCGGTTGCCTTTGAAATCGCCGCTGCGGCATGGTTTATCATCAAATTTCCGAACCGTCGCTGGACGGCTATTTTCGGCGCCGCGCTGTTTGCCTATCTGGCATGGTCTTTCAAACAGAGCAGTGTCACCTTTCTGTTGTCCGTCGGAGTCTTTCTGCTGATCCGGATGGCATGGCGCGAGCTTGTGGCGATGATCGTTATCATGGCGGTAGCGTTTGGGCTGACGTTTGTCATCGGTGAACCGCAATACATAAACAACATCCTGTTTTCCGGCTATCCTCTCGAATTCACGGTCGAGCGTGGCATCGCCAACGTTACATCGTTCGTCATAAAAATGGTCCCCGGCGTTATGCTCATGCTGGCGGCTCTCTTCTATCGGTCCCGCACCCCCGGCACCTGGGCCGAGGTATGGCACGACGACATCAAATTGTTCTGCCTTGTCGCAGCGCTGGTCTCGGGGAGCTTTGCGCTTGCCACGTCGTTTCAGGTCGGCAGCGCCGAGAATTATTATTTTGCGTTTTCGTTCTATCTGACCTTGTGCGGACTGGCACTGATGCCGGCGGTCGACGACTGGCGAAAACCGGAAATAGTCTTGTGCGGCGGCGGCTGGTTGCTGCTCGCGGGCGCACTGGCGATGGTTCTATCCGGCCGCATAGGGATCACCGATCTGCGCCCCAATCACGTCAACAACGCCGCAATCAAGAACTGTGTTGATCCTTTGCAGCGCCCCCTTTATGTAAAACACCCCTACGTTTCCTTGCCGTGGATGTCGGACTACACGACGTATTTCGTTCTTTCGTATGTCTATGAAAAGGAGCGCCGCGCAAAGCGCCCATTTGTAAACGGCGGAATTGGCGGGTATATCGAGCGCGGAGACCTTAAAACGCTGGTTCTGCCAGGAGATCGCGCACCGGCAGAATACGACGGAGCCACGCTTTCCGGATACAAACAGATACCATCGGCTTGTCCCGGATATGTTGTGATGATCAAAAAAGACACAAACGAACGAGGGCATCTTGGGGAATTATCGCAGCAGCCGAAATGAAAGTTGCCGCATTTGCGGCAGCCGGGATTTGATTCAGTACCTTTCGCTCGGCGATCAGCCGCCATCGAATGCGTTTATCGATGCCGTTGCTATCAAAGACGAACAGGCTTTTCCACTCGACGTCTATTTGTGCCCCGAATGTGGCCTGTCTCAATTGCTCGATATCGTTTCGTCTGAAGACATTTTCGATGACTATGCCTATTTGTCGTCCACGTCGCGCGCACTGTGCCAACATTATCAGGGCATGATCGACAGCGTGCTCGCCGAGTTACAACCGGCAGCCGGCAGCCTGGTGGTGGATATCGGTTGTAATGACGGCATTACCCTGAACTGTTATCCGCGGGATACTTACCGCGTGCTCGGCATCGAGCCGTCGAGCGCCGGGCAATACGCGACGGAGCGCGGCTTCGAGGTAATTGAACGGTTCTTTAGCGAAGACTGCGGTCGAGACGTCGCCGCCACACACGGCAAAGCAAAGATCGTCACGGCGACCAACGTTTTTGCACACGTCGACGACATTGCCGGTTTTGCCGCCGGGGTGCGCGAACTTCTCGATGACGACGGTGTTTTCATCATCGAGTTCCCGTATCTCATCGACATGATCGAAGCGCTGTATTTTGACACGATCTATCATGAGCACCTGTCATATTTGAGCATTGCACCCCTGGATGTATTGTTCTCAAAAATCGGCCTGCGTGCGTTTCATGTGGAGCGCACCGAGGTTGGCGCCTCCGGGCCAGCGCTCAGGCTGTTTGTCTGCTTGGCCGATGCGCCACATGCAGAGCGCGGAACCATCGCGGCGTTGCGTGCCGCAGAAGCGGAATGGGGCGTGAAAGATATCAAGGCCTACGAACAATTCGCCGAACGGGTTCGAAAAACCGGCGAAGAGCTGATCGCTTTGATCCGGACTCTCAAAGCCGATGGCGCAAAAATCGCCGCCTACGGCGCGCCAGCCAAGGGCAATACGCTTTTGAACTACATCAAGGCCGATACCACGCTGATCGACGTCGTCGCGGAAAATAACGAGCTAAAGATCGGCAAAGTGACGCCGGGGACGCATATTCCGATTATCTCCGATGACGCCTTATTGGCAGGCGGCTATACTCACGCGCTGCTGCTGGCGTGGAACTATCTGGATTTCTTCCTGGAGATTTCTCCCTTCATCAAGGGTGGCGGCAAGTTTATCGTACCGGTTCCAGCACCGATCATCCGTCCCTAACGTAGCGTGACATCCATATGATTGAGCTTGAAATTGTCGTCCCCGTTTACAACGAGGGCAAAAATATCATTTCTCTGCTAGAGGATGTCCGACGTCACGTTAAAACGCCCTACCGGGTACTGATCTGCTACGACTTCGACGAAGACGATACTTTGCCCGCCGTCGAGGCGTATGAACACCGCGCAACGACGGAAGTCGCCTACGTCAAGAATATCGGGCGCGGGCCGAACATGGCCGTGGTCAGCGGGTTGAAACAATCGACGGCACCTTATGTCCTGACGCATATGGCCGATGACGATTTCAACGGCAACATCATCGACGCGATGATGGATCGGGGCAAGGCTGGGGCGGCCATTGTTGCCGGCAGCCGGTTTCTGCCCGGCGGCTGCATGGAAGGCTGTGTCTGGTACAAAAGGATATTGACCGTGACCGCCAACATGTCGATGTATCTCGTCGGCCGTTCGCCGATCCGCGACGCGACCAACGGCTTCAAACTGTTTTCACGCGAACTGCTGGACGCGGTTGAACTGGAATCGACCGAGGGCTTCACCTACGCCATCGAGCTTGTCGCCAAGGCCCATCGGCTCGGTCTGCGTCTCGATGAAATCCCGGCGAAATGGTATGAACGGCGCGAAGGCGAAAGCCGGTTTCAGATTTTACCTTGGATCAAACCGTATCTGCGCTGGTATTTTTTCACATTTGCGACGACATGGCTCAGGCAAGGCCCCGATACCCTGATGAACAGTCAGTAACATACATCGCCTTCCAAACAGCACCGGCTAGATAAATGTCAAATCGACTGCGAAATACGTTTCTGTCTCTGGGTCTGGTTTTCCTTAGCCTGGTCCTCGGCTTTGTGCTTGTTGAAATTTCGCTGCGCCTCATCGGCTTTACCTATCCCGCCTGGGAAATGCGCGATAACGAGGTCGGTTTCATCGGATTGCCGAATGCAACGGGCATTTGGACGAGCGAGGGGCCCGGTGGGTTGGTCCGCTTCAACAATCAGGGTTTTCGCGATGTCGATCGGTCGATCGAAAAGGCTCCCGGTACGTACCGGATCGCGGTTCTTGGCGATTCTTTCATCCAGGCACGCGAAGTGGCGCCGGAACAGACATTCACACAATTGACGGAAAAAATCGTCAATGACTGCCGACCGGAAAAATATAAACAGATCGAAGTCCTGAACTTCGGGGTCGGCGCCTATAATACCGCGGCGGAGTTGCAGTTATTGCGGTCGCGCGTACTCGCCTACAAACCTGACGTCGTGCTGCTGGCTTTCTTCGTCGGCAACGACATCTATCGTAATCATCCCGAAATGGATTACTACAAAACCACCTCGGGGATCGGTATCCCGCTGTTCCAGCTTAAGAACGGCAAAGTTACGATGGACATGTCATTCCGTGACGATCCGGTCTTCCAGGCGAAGATGAACAGTACGTATCACCGCATCATGCTTTCGCTCATCAACACCTCGGTCACCTTTCAGTTTCTGAATTATGCGCGGCGAAACTACAAAGGCTGGCTGGGGATAAGCGGCACGGCGCATGGCGGAAACAAAGGCAAAAGCACGGAGTACAAGGACGCCGATCCTGCCGACGCCAACGCTGAATGGATCCGGGAAGAAATATGGATCGGCAATAACCTGTCCATGTACCCACCCAAGAGCCGGCTCTGGACCGAGGCCTGGCAAATGACCGAATACGGTATCCGTGAAATGGCCCAAGAGGCCGCTTCAATTGATGCGAAATTCGCAATGATGCTGATTGCGCATCCGCCGCAGGTTCATACCGATGCCGAAACACCGCCGGTCTATGCGCAGCAGCGGTTAAAGGTACTGGGCCAGGAACTGGATGCGGAGGTCATTGACCTGCTGCCTGCGTTTCACGCCCGATATCTTGAAAACCATCAATTCCTGTATGGATTCAGCGAAGAGCAGGCCGGTGATGGGCACTGGAATCCGAACGGCCACATCCTGGCAGCCGAAACGGCATCGCGCGAAATTTGCCGTTCGCTGCTAAAATAGCGCCGCCCCGGTATCAGTCGAGACGGCCGTAGGAATCCTCGAGCCGGATGATGTCGTCCTCTTCCAGATAGCCGCCGGTCTGTACCTCGATCAGGTGCAGGTCGGTGTCGCTGCGATTTTCCAGGCGGTGCACTTCGCCCGCCGGGATATAGATCGACTGGTTGGCATTCAGCACAACTTCATCTTCACCCTTGGTGACATGAGCTGTGCCGTCGACAATCACCCAGTGTTCGGCGCGATGTTCGTGGCGCTGTAATGACAACCGCCCGCCCGGTCGCACGGTGATCCGCTTGGCGCGAAAGCCGTTGCCGCGATCGATGTCCTGATATGACCCCCACGGCCGGTGCACCAGACTGGCGGTTTCCACCTCGCTGCGATTATCCGCATGAAGCGCATCGACGACGTCGCGCAGATCCTGCGATACGCCCTGGTTCATCACCAGAACGCAGTCGTCCGTGACGACGACCACCAGATCCTCAACGCCGAACACCGCCGCCATGCCATGTTCCGCATGCACCAGGCAGTTGCGGCTTTCCGCCAGAAGCACGTCGCCGACACGTGCGTTGCCGTTCTCATCCTGATCAAGCGAGCGCCAGATCGCATCCCACGAGCCGATATCGCTCCAGCCCATATCGACCGGGATCACCGCGCCGAGATCGCTTCCTTCCATCACCAGCCTGTCGAACGACTGCACGGGAAACGCCGCGTAGGCGGCGGCATCGAGGCGGATGAAATCCAGATCGCGGCGGCTGTCGGC
>Ga0070727_10001036_pt1 | contig 30750 bp, 29 predicted proteins | sample tdAd472_FD_66722 | JGI IMG/M metagenome (GOLD analysis project Ga0070727, IMG submission 66722) | Marine sediment microbial communities from the Atlantic coast under amendment with organic carbon and nitrate - tdAd47.2 | ecosystem: Environmental > Aquatic > Marine > Coastal > Sediment | place... | reverse complement strand
AAATGCCTATTCCTGTCGATAATCTGGCCTTTATGTTGAGCATAACTTCCCCACAACAAAAACACGCAGGACTCATGCTCTTCATTAATAATTTCGATAACACGATCAGTGAACTGTTCCCAACCTTTGCCCTGATGTGATCCGGCATGGCCCTTTTCAACAGTGAGCACACTATTCAGCAGCAATACACCCTGCTCCGCCCAGCTAGTCAGGCAGCCATTCGAACCAAACTCTAGGCCTAGTTCCTGATTAATTTCTTTATAGATATTTTGTAATGATGGCGGCAACCGAACACCTGCCTGCACAGAAAAACACAAACCATGGGCTTGACCTGGACCGTGATAAGGATCCTGGCCAATAATAACGACTCGAACTTTGTCAAAGGGCGTGAGATTAAAGGCATTAAAAATTTCATCGCCGGGAGGGTAAATAATCTTAGCCTTGCTTTTACTCTCGGCCAGGAATTGTCGCAATTGCTTCATATACTCCTTGGAAAACTCTTCCATCAAGAGCAGCTTCCAGGATGCTTCCAGCTTTATACGGTCCTGAGTTTTGGCCATCTAGCGCCTCTTTGTTAAAGCCCGTCAATGAGGACTGTTAACCCTAATTTGCCGGTCGCATGTGTGGAAATAGTAGCACGTCGCGAATTGATGGCGAGTTGGTGAACAGCATCACCAAACGATCAATGCCGATACCTTCTCCGGCTGTGGGCGGCAAACCATATTCCAATGCGGTAACGTAATCCTCATCATAGTGCATCGCCTCATCGTCACCAGCCTCCTTTTCGGATACCTGCTGTCGAAATCTTTCCGCCTGATCCTCTGCATCATTAAGTTCAGAAAATCCATTGGCAATCTCACGACCTCCAACAAAAAATTCGAAGCGATCAGTAACTTCCGGGTTTTGGTTATTACGCCGGGCTAGGGGCGAAACTTCAGTAGGGTATTCAGTAATAAAGGTTGGTTGATCCAGGCGATGTTCGGCGGTTTTTTCAAAAATCTCGATTTGTACTTTGCCCAGCCCCCAACTGTCTTTCAATGGAATACTCAATGTTTTAGCAAGGCCTTTGGCAGAATCCAAATTATTAATATCCGCAACAGTGATATCTGGGTTGTAATGCAGGATGGCATCTACCACTGTCATGCGTTGAAAAGGTTGTGAAAAATCATAATCCTTACCCTGATAGTGGACCTTGGTGCTACCCAGAACATTCTGCGTGACTGCTCGCAGCATATCCTCTGTCAAGTCCATCAAATCCCGGTAATCCGCGTAGGCTTGATAAAATTCCAACATGGTGAATTCCGGATTATGACGCGTCGACAAACCTTCATTACGGAAATTACGATTAATCTCAAATACCCGTTCAAAACCTCCTACCACTAAGCGTTTCAAGTAAAGTTCTGGAGCAATCCGCAGGTAAAGGTCCATATCCAGCGCATTGTGATGGGTAACAAAGGGTTTGGCAGCAGCGCCGCCAGGTATCACCTGCATCATCGGCGTTTCCACCTCTAAAAAGCGGTGGTCGGTTAGATAGCGGCGAATCGCTTCGACAATTTTTGATCGTATGACGAAAGTTTTACGCGACTCGTCATTCATCATCAAGTCCAGATAACGCTGGCGATAGCGCATTTCCTGATCGGCCAAACCCTTGTGTTTATCCGGTAACGGGCGCAGGGATTTCGTTAATAGTCTCAGTTCATCTAAGTGGATGGATAGCTCGCCGGTATTGGTTCGAAAAAGAGTTCCTGCTACGCCGACTAAATCCCCCAAATCCCATTTTTTGAATTCGTTATAGACTCCTTCAGGTAAATCGTTTTTGCGGGCATAACACTGGATGCGGCCACTCATATCCTGCAACGTTAGAAAGCTGGCTTTACCCATTATGCGGCGTAACATAATACGTCCGGCAACACGAATACGTATACCCTTTTGCTCCAGTGTTTCCTTGTCCTTATCCCCGTGCGCTTCGTGCAAATCGGCCGCATAGGCATCACGGCGAAAATCATTGGGAAACGCATCACCCTGTTCTCGCAGGCTATCAAGTTTAGCTCGACGCTCCGCAATAATTTTATTTTCGTCCTGTGGTGCTTCTGCTTCTTCTATCATGAATTTTCACACTTCCGCTAGTTGAGTCTTACTAAAGGCCCGCCTTTAATGACGCTTCAATAAATTTGTTAATGTCACCATCCAACACTGCTTGTGTATTGGAAGTTTCTACGTTTGTACGTAAATCTTTAATACGCGATGCATCCAGCACATAGGAGCGAATTTGACTGCCCCAGCCAATATCCGCCTTACTGTTTTCTAGCACCTGTGCCGCTGCTGTGCGCTTGAGCATCTCCATTTCATAAAGCTTGGCGCGTAACTGTTTCATCGCGAAATCACGATTTTGATGCTGTGAACGTTGATTCTGACATTGTACTACGATGCCAGACGGCTCATGGGTAATACGAACGGCAGAGTCAGTCGTGTTGACATGCTGTCCTCCAGCACCGCTTGAACGATAAGTATCTATACGCAAATCAGCCGGATTGATGTCAATTTCTACATTATCGTCAATCTCCGGCGAAACAAACACCGACGCAAATGAAGTATGCCGACGATTACCTGAATCAAACGGAGATTTCCTCACCAATCGGTGCACACCCGTTTCGGTTCTCAGCCAGCCATAGGCATAATCGCCCTCAAAGCGAATAGTCGCGCCTTTAATACCAGCAACATCACCGGCTGACACTTCAACGAGTTCCGCTTTAAAGCCTTCCTTCTCTCCCCACCGCAAATACATACGCAGCAACATTTCAGCCCAATCCTGAGCCTCGGTGCCACCCGAACCCGCCTGAATGTCCAAGAACGCATTATTAGGGTCCATTTCGCCCGAAAACATGCGACGAAATTCCAGCCCTGATAATAGCTGCTCCAATTTATCTACTTCGTTAATAACGTCTGCAATAGTCTCTGCATCCTCTGCTTCGACGGCTAAATCGAGTAATTCTTTAGCGTCCATGGTTCCTTTATCGAGGGAGGCAATCGTGTTAACAATACTCTCCAACGCTGAACGCTCTTTTCCTAACGCCTGCGCCCGCTCAGGATCATTCCATACATCAGACTCTTCAAGTTCCCGCTCCACTTCAGTGAGACGCTCGCACTTTTGCGCGTAGTCAAAGATACCCCCGAAGCACTTGCGTGCGCTCACGTAATTCTTTAAGCGATTGATTAATAGGGTTCACTTCGAACATATATTCAGTTTCTCGTCAGCGACAAAGCCAGCCATTCTAACCGATTGGACTGCTCGTTTGAACGTTTGCCAGCACATAACCTTCAGGTATTTCGCGTACAAAATTTACGCACCACCAATTTTTATGGTATCCGGCATAGTAGCCTTTGATTGCGCGCTTTCTACAAAAGCCCTTAACTAGCGCCTATACTAAAAGGAAATAGAATGAGAAGGACGAAGTACACAGAAGGATACACCGAGCTAAAGGTGTGCAAGTTACTATCGGCCAATTAACAAATCCCGGCAGGCATTACCAAAACAGAGTAAGCAGAAAATGCAGGACATCCTAATCAAAACTCTCATGTCAGAGCACATAATTCAAGTAGCCCAGGAAAGTGGGCTGCGCTCGGTACTCAAGCAAATGACACAACAAAATCATTCTTGCGTTATCATCTGTGAGAACGGCAGCCCTATCGGGATAGTGACTGAACGCGATATTGTCCGTAGGCTACAACAAACTGATAGCACAGCTGACTTACTGACGCTTAATGCGGCGCAGGCTATGTCCTCTCCAGTCATGAGTCTGAATCAAAACCAATCACTCTTTGATGCTCTTGTGATTAGCCGCGCGAACGCTATCCGGCACTTTCCTGTGGTGGATGATGATGAAAAACTTGTTGGTCTTATTACCACTTCCGACTTGGCTAATGCACATTTCCATGTCATCGAAATGCAATCGGAAATGATCCAAAAGTCCGTTGAATTAAAAACTAAAGAACTGGCTCAAGTGAACCAGGAATTGCTGGCACTATCCCTTGAAGACCATTTAATGGGTATTGGCAATCGCCGTGCTATGGAAGTGGATTTAAAACACACACACGCAGCGGCTTTGCGTTATCGGCAAATTTATTCTGTTGTGCTGATGGATCTGGACTATTTCAAGCTGTTTAACGACCATTATGGACACAGCACTGGGGACGATGCTTTAAAAGCCGTCGCCAATTATGTCAAAACATGTATCAGAAAATCTGACCGTTTATATCGTTACGGCGGTGAAGAAATGTTACTTTTGTTGCCTTCTACCGATGTTTCTCAAGCAAGTTTCTTCGTTAAAAAATTAGTCGACGGTCTTGTCAAAGAAGCAATTACCCACGCGCTAAGCCCTTTCAAAGTCATGACCATTAGTGCCGGCGTGTCTTGCGTTTCTAACAAAGGAAAAATCTACGATCACTGGGAGCAGACAGTTGACCAGGCGGATAAAGCCTTGTATCGCGCCAAAGATAATGGGCGTAATCAGAGTGTTATCGCCACATCGAGCTAGCAACACCTATACACTGGCTAACAAGGCTCCATATATTCGACCACAAATTGTAATGAACGCTGGCCGCGAAACTCATTCACATCCATCCGGTAAACCATGCGTAACCGAGTCGCCAGTGTAGGCCATTTTTCCAGATCAACAAAAAAAGCAATTGCATCGAAGACCTGCTGCTCACCATCAACCCTCAGCTTTAATTTCAAATGTCGTTCGCCAACTAAGCGCTGCTGGACAATATTGAACTCGCCCTCAAATTGCGGTTCAGGAAAATGTTGGCCCCATGGGCCCGCGTCGCGCACTAACTGCGCCACCTCCAACGAACGATGCTCCGAGGCTAAAACCCCGTCGCTAAACACTGTTTGCGCTAAATCTTCCGCGTTCAACAGTTCCCGCGCCACTTGATCAAAGACAGCTGCAAAGACTTGAAAATCGGTCTTTTTTATACTCAAACCCGCTGCCATTGCATGTCCACCAAATTTTTCTAGAAGCTGTGGACACCTACTGGCCAGCAAATCAAGGGCGTCTCGAATATGGAAGCCAGCAATGGATCGAGCCGAACCTTTAATCTCACCATCACCGGCATCAGCAAAAATTACTGTCGGTCGGTGATAAAGATCTTTAATTCTTGAAGCCAAAATGCCAATAACGCCCTGGTGCCAATCTGGATTATAAAGACATACGCCAACTAGCTCAGCTTCGATATCCACTTCGCTTAGGCCATCCAGAGCCTGCTGCTTCATTTCTGACTCAATTTCTTTACGTGCCTGGTTAAGCTCATCCAATTCGCGCGCCATCGCAAAGGCCGAGTCTTCATTATCGCAAAGCAGACACTCAATACCCAACGACATATCCTCCAGTCGACCGGCCGCATTGAGTCTAGGCCCCAGCGCAAAGCCTAAATCACTGGCGACTAGAGTCTGTGCTTCACGCCCAGAGATTTCCAGCAACGCACGTATCCCAGCAACCGACTTACCCCCTCGAATACGCTGTAAACCCTGCTTCACCAGTATTCGATTGTTATGATCCAAAGGTACTACATCCGCGACCGTACCCAGCGCCACCAGATCCAAATAGTCCGCCAGGTTAGGTTCGGGAAGCCCCTGCTGCTCAAACCAATCCAACGTTCTTAGCTGCGCCCGCAATGCAATCATGACGTAGAAAATGACACCTACCCCGGCAGTATTTTTTCCGGCAAAGCCACAACCGGGCTGATTGGGATTGACAATGGCATCCGCGTCCGGCAACTGGGAACCGGCCAGATGGTGATCGGTAATGAGCACTTTGATTCCCGCACTCTTCGCCGCCGCAACTCCCTCAAGGCTGGAGATACCGTTGTCCACCGTAACAATGAGGTCAGGTTGCTTTTGCTTCGCTACCTCCACAATTTCTGGCGTCAACCCATAACCAAATTGAAAGCGGTTGGGAACAAGGTAGCCCACATTGCGCGCGCCAAAACCGCTGAGCGCTTTCATAGCCAATGCGCTACTGGTAGCGCCATCGGCATCGAAATCACCAATGATCAGAATACGTTGCTGGAGAAGGAGTGCTTGTTGGAGAAGATTAATTGCCGCCTCTATCCCTTTTAAATCCTGGAATGGTAAAAGTTCAGACAGGCTTAACTCAAGCTCAAACTCGCTGTTAACGCCCCGGGAGGCATACAAGCGCGAGAGCAGAGGGTGTTGCGAAGGAAAAGAGGTCAGCGAGTCAGGGCTTAATGGGCGTTGTACAACCCTTTTATCCTTAAACCCCATACTTTTAACCTGAATCAGTTACTGGCTAGCAATATTACCTTGCGAGAATGACCTGCTGAACCGCCGCAACCTCATTCGCCACCACTTGGTAGCGCTCTTCGCGCTCAAACAAATCCGCCATATGATGCGGTAATCGTGGTTGTTCGCAGCCCGCTTTAAGCACTGCTTCAGGGAACTTCACCGGATGCGCAGTCGACAAGGTAATCATCGGAATACGGGTGTCTCTATTACAGGCACGAGCGGCATGGACGCCAATGGCCGTATGAGGGTCAATTAAAAGCTCAGTACGATCAAACACGTCGGCAATAGTGGTGCAAGTTTGGTTGTCGTCAACAGCGCAGCTATTAAAATGCGTTTTCGCTTTTTGCCAGACCTTATCGTCCAACCTGATCGCTTCGCGATTAAACCTACCGAGCAGGTCGGCAACTGCTGCGCCATTTCGATCATAGAGGTCAAACAGGAGCCGCTCAAAATTACTCGACACCATAATATCCATACTTGGTGACAGCGTATGGCTGAGTTGATGCTTGCTGTAATCGTTCTGGCTGATGCAGCGGTGTAGAATATCATTTTTATTTGTCGCTACAACGAGCTGCTTAATTGGCAACCCCATCTGCTTGGCCAGATAGCCAGCAAAGATATCACCAAAATTTCCGGTCGGCACGCTGAAAGACACTTCCCGCGATGGACTCCCGAGCGCCAACGCACCATAAAAGTAATACACAATTTGCGCCATAATCCGCGCCCAATTGATCGAGTTCACAGCAACTAAAGAACGCTCGCCATTGAGAAAGGACTGGTCATTAAAGCAGGCTTTCACAATACTTTGACAGTCATCAAAATTCCCCTCGACCGCAAGATTATGAATATTGTCGCCAATCACAGTGGTCATCTGCTTGCGTTGTACATCAGAAACGCGTTGGTGCGGATGCAAGATGTAGATATCGACATTCTCGCAGCGTCGGCAACCCTCAATCGCAGCTGAACCGGTATCGCCCGATGTGGCACCTAGAATGGCTACACGCTGATGACGGCGCTGCAGTAGATAGTCTAATAAGCGCCCCAGCAACTGTAAGGCAAAGTCTTTAAAAGCCAAGGTTGGCCCATGATGGAGTTCGAGTATCCACTCGTTGTGGTTCAATTGGGTGAGAGGCGCAATGGCTGGGTGGCGAAACTCTTGGTAGGTATCATCAATAATGGCTTTGAGGTCGTCGCCAGGAATTGATTCTTTGACGAAGGGCCCAAGCAGGATGAAAGCTAATTCGGTGTAAGGCAAACCCTGCCAGGCAGCGATCTGATCTTTCGTATATACCGGTAGTTTTTCCGGCACATAAAGCCCTCCATCAGCGGCCAACCCAGTCAACAATACCTGTTCAAAATTGAGTGCGGGCGCTTTGCCGCGTGTACTAATATATTTCACTGAATTTTCACCCTGATCGTTACCTTTGCTGCCAATTTCGATTAACCCTATAAACTTTCCTTTAACCCTCTAAAGACTCGGCTCGAATTCTCACCACCTCGCCCAACGTCGAATCCAAGGCCTCTATAGCAGCAATCGCCTTATTCATCTGACTTTCCTGCACCTGGCGGGTTAGCAGAATAATCGCCACCTCACTGCCCTTTACCTGCGGCTCTTTCTGCAGGATTGCCTCCATGCTGATATCCAGCTCACTGAGTATTCGGGCCACATTGGCCATTACGCCTGGTTGATCCAACACTTCTAAGCGCAGATAGTAGCTGGTAATAATTTCGTCCATGGAGAGAATGGGCTTATCCGATAAGCAGTCCGGTTGAAACGCCAAATGTGGTACCCGATGATCTGGATCTATGGTCAAAGTTCGCACTAAATCTACAATATCCGCCACCACTGCCGAAGCGGTAGGCTCGGCCCCGGCACCAGAGCCGTAATAAAGCGTGGGGCCAATCGCATCACCGTGCACCATAACCGCATTCATCACGCCGTTTACATTCGCTAGCAGGCGACTCTCCGGGATCAGTGCCGGATGCACGCGCAGCTCTACGCCAGCTTCAGACCACTTGGCAATACCCAGATGCTTAATTCGATAGCCCAACTCTTCAGCAAAGATTATATCCTGTGCACTGATATGGCTAATGCCCTCGGTATAAACTTTATTGAACTGAAGCGGAATACCAAAAGCTATCGAGGCGAGAATAGTTAATTTATGCGCCGCGTCGATTCCCTCGACATCAAAAGTGGGGTCCGCTTCTGCATAACCTCTTGCCTGCGCTTCCGCCAAAACATCTATAAACGGGCGCCCCTTATCACGCATTTCCGTCAGAATAAAGTTGCCGGTGCCATTAATAATACCGGCCAGCCAATTGATTCGGTTTGCAGTCAGACCTTCTCTGATCGCTTTTATGATTGGAATACCACCTGCAACGGCCGCTTCGAACTCCACCATAACGCCTTTTTGCTGTGCGGCTTCAAAAATTTCATTACCATGTTCGGCAATCAACGCTTTGTTGGCCGTCACCACGTGCTTGCCATGCTCGATAGCCGTCATCACCAAGTCTAAAGCAACGTCGCAACCACCAATGAGCTCTACCAGAATATCGACTTCGGGGTCTCTAGCGATATCAAAAATATCTTCTTTTATCGCGACGTTAGCGCAATCAAAGTTCGCCTTTGGTTTACGCATACCTATGTGCGAAATACGTATTTCGCGACCCGCCCGACGCGCAATTTCCTGCGCATTGCGTGTAAGCACCTGGTAGGTGCCGCCACCCACTGTGCCTAAACCACAAATTCCTATGTTCACTGGTTTCAAAAGTGTTTCCTCTACTTAAAAAAGGAGTTGGATGCCGATAGGATTAACCACTGCTCTTTTTTGGCGATTTAAGCCCCTAGATTTAGGCCATCATTCTTAAACATTTTACGTATTCCACGTATTGCTTGGCGCGTCCGGTGCTCATTCTCAATCAAAGCAAACCGTACGTGATCATCACCAAACTCACCAAAACCGATGCCTGGAGATACCGCTACTTTCGCTTCAACCATGAGTTTTTTAGAGAACTCTAACGATCCCATCGACTGATAGTGTTCGGGAATTCGCGCCCACACGAACATCGTCGCTCGTGGCTTGTCCACTTCCCACCCAATCGAATTTAAGCCATCACAGAGTACATCGCGGCGCCTCAAGTATTGCTGCCGAATTTGCTCTACACAGGTCTGATCTCCCTCAAGCGCCGTAATAGCAGCAACCTGAATCGGCGTAAAAGTACCGTAATCCATATAGGACTTGATTCGTCCCAAGGCGTGAATCAAGGTCTCGTTTCCGCAACAAAAACCAACGCGCCAGCCAGGCATATTGTAACTTTTTGACAGGGAAAAGAATTCCACAGCCACTTCTTTCGCACCTTCCACCTGAAGTATGGATGGCGCTTGATAACCATCAAAGACTAAATCCGCATAAGCTAGGTCCTGAACCACCCAAATGCTGTGCTCCCGAGCAATTGCCACAACCTTTTCAAAAAACTCCAAATCCACACACTGTGTCGTAGGATTCCCCGGAAAATTCAACACTAACATCTTTGGTTTGGGCCAGGAGGTTTTAATGGCGGCTTCCAACTCACTGAAAAAATCTACATCAGGTGTTAGCGGCACGTGACGAATATCCGCACCGGCAATAACAAATCCATAGGGATGAATCGGGTAAGATGGATTCGGCACTAAGACTGCATCACCCGGAGACATGGTTGCCAGCGCCAAGTGGGCTAAACCCTCTTTAGAGCCAATTGTTACAATAGCTTCTTTCTCTGGGTTTAAATCAACCTGATAACGCGTTTTGTACCAGTTACAAATAGCACGCCGCAATCTGGGGATGCCCTTAGATTGCGAATATCGGTGGGTATTACTGCGCTGGACGGTCTCGGAGAGCTTATCAACGATATGCTTGGGCGTCGGTTGATCCGGATTACCCATGCTGAAATCAATAACATCTTCCCCGCGCGCACGCGCCTGTTGCCTTAGCTCGCCAACGATATTAAACACATAGGGTGGCAGACGATTAATACGACTAAATTCTTTTTTCACACAGCCAATTTCGAGAGAGGTTAAAAGGCGCATATTGTAGTGGAGCTGGTGCACAAACACAAAGCCACAGCAACATTTTCTATGATGAAAACTGGTAGGATATTGGTTAATTATGCGGTGAACCACGTACGCCCCCATTGTTCGCTTTCAAGAGAACAATGGGGGCACAGAAGAACCTAGAAAAGGGCTATCCTCAGCATCGAAAAATGAGAATCCCTAAATTCCTAAAACTCTCGCCAACTGATCAGGCTCTATGTAGCCAGGATATATCTTGCCTGACTCCAACACCAGTGCTGGCGTACCGGTAACACCTAGTTCGCTACCTAAACGGTATTGATCCGCAACCGGATTTTTACAACTCGTCGACGCGACAGTCTCGCCATTTTTTAAACGCGTCAGAGCATCTTGCTTATCTTCCGCACACCAGGCGGATACAATTTTATTGTAGGAGTTTGAGCCGATTCCAGCACGGGGAAAAGCCAAATATTGAATTTCAATACCGCGCGCCAAATAGCCCGCCATGTGGGTATGCAATTTACGACAATAACCACAGTCAACATCAGTAAACACCATGACTGTCGCTTTTTTGTTTTTTGGAGAAAAAATAATTTTATCTTCATCTTTCAAGACGGCTAATTTATCAGCGCGATTTTTATCACGCTTGGCTTCACTTAAATTTACCAAACCGAGTTCATTAATTTGAAACATATCTCCAGCAATAAAATGGTCAGCACTAGCGTTAGCGAACAGGCGCTCACCGTTGGCCAGCTCGACCTCATAAAAACCCTCTATCTGAGATGCGCTCACCGTTGTAATGGGTAATTGTGGAATGGCGGCTTGAATCTTTGCGGCGATGCTTGCCTCTGTCGACAACTTCTCAGCAGCAACAGTCACTTGATAGGGCAGCAATAACGCTAACAAGACAATTAGTCGAATAATAGAAGTTAGCATGACGTCCCCTGGGCAAAATTAATAACTGTTATTAGAGGGTAGCAGTCGCAATTGGTTCCAGCAAATCCTATCCATACTGCCTGCTCATACTGACTGTCGAAAAATAATTCATTTGAGAGCGCAGATCACTTTGGGTATGCAGCAAGAATACTGGGTTTTTAAAAGCCAGTATTGGGTGGGCGATGGACGGGCAGAAAGCCCGTCCACATCAACTAATTACTCGCTATTACTGGATTTTTTCTTTGATACGGGCCGCTTTACCAGACAGCTCTCTCAAATAATACAGCTTGGCCTGACGCACATCACCGCGACGCTTAACCTGGATACTATCAATCAGCTTACTGTAGGTCTGGAAAGTACGCTCAACACCGACGCCATGAGAAATTTTACGCACGGTAAAGGCTGAGTTGAGACCACGATTACGCTTACCCAAAACGACACCTTCAAAAGCCTGTAGCCGTTCCCGGTTACCTTCCGTTACCCTTACCTGAACCACGACGGTATCGCCTGGCGCAAACTGAGGAATTTCTTTGCCCATTTGCTCTGTTTCAAGCGCTTGGATAATTGTATTTTTTCCGCTCATTGCTCTCGCTCCTAAACTACCAATATCGGCTTGTTACTGACCGTTACCGGCCTGATGCTCTCGTTTAAATTCAGCCAACAACAACTGTTGTTCACTGTCCAATTCAATTTTTTCCAGCAAGTCGGGGCGACGCAACCAGGTTCGGCCTAACGACTGCTTCAGACGCCAGCGTCTGATCTCCTCATGATGTCCACTCATCAACACTGCGGGAACACCCTGATCCAACAAGTTTTCCGGTCGCGTGTAATGCGGACAATCAAGTAGCCCGGAGATAAATGAATCCTGCTCTGCAGAATCCTCATGTCCTAAGGCGCCAGGCAACCAGCGGGTAATCGCGTCAATCATCACCATCGCGCCCAACTCACCACCAGATAACACGTAATCACCAATCGACCATTCCTCGTCGATGTCAACGTCTATCACGCGTTCGTCAATGCCTTCATAACGACCTGCCACCAAAATCAGCTTATCTCTGGCAGCCAACGCGCGTACTGCTGCTTGATCCAGGGTACGGCCCTGCGGCGATAAATAAGCAACGATGGTGTCATCACCCATCAGCTGTTTCGCGGCGCTGATCGCTTCGCGCAACGGCTGTACCTTCATCAGCATGCCAGGCCCGCCACCATAAGGCCGGTCATCGACCGTCTGATGCTTATCTTTGGCGTAATCCCGCGGATTCCAGCAATTCAGCTCCAGCAATCCCTGCTTCACCGCCCTACTCGTAATTCCGTAATCAGTCACCGCCTTAAACATCTCTGGAAAAAGGCTGACAACACCAATTTTCACCACTAAAACTCCGGGTCCCAATCGACCCGTAACTCACCCGCTTGCAAATCAATATCCTTTATCACCTGACCAATCAGATAAGGCAACAGGCGTTCTCTTGTATCAATACTTGTGGGGCAACTCTTTACCACCAGCACATCGTTGGATCCAGTCGACATTAAGTAATCGACCCGGCCTAACAAAATCTCCTGCTCATTCGCATCCTTGCATAATACTTTGAGCCCTTCCAGCTGATGCCAATAGACCTCACTTTCGTCAAGCGGCGGCAGGCTATCTTTTGGCACCGCAATCAGTGCGCCACGGTATTGGGCTGCAAAATCACGATCGTCAGACCCCTCGAACTGAACCACCAAGCCCTTCCCATGTTGCTTACCAGCAACCAAGTTAACCAATTGCCAGTCTTGGTGATTCGGTTTTATGAACCAGGGACGATATTCAAGGATGCTTTGCATTGGTTCTGTTTCAGATAGAACCTTCACCCAGCCTTTGACACCATAGACCGTAGTAACGTGACCCAATACAACTAAATCATCCCGCGCCACTGATGACATGCTGGGATTGACCAGGCCTTACGCCTTCGCGGCACCCTTAAGCAAAGCAGCAACCCGCTCAGAAGGCTGCGCACCTTTACTTATCCAGTAGTCAACACGTTCTTGGTCCACGTGTAGACGCACTTCCTGACCGCGCGCTCCTGGATTAAAATAACCGACACGTTCAACATACTGACCATCTCGGGGGCGACGTCTATCAGCAACGGTCAGATGATAAAACGGACGTTTTTTTGCGCCACTACGAGCCAATCTAATAACTACCATTCGCTATTGTATCCTTTAATCCAGGTAGGCTTTGATATCACCTACGATTTATGAAAGGGCAAGATGCCCGAAAAAGGCGCGTATTCTACGCCAAAAATACTTGACCTGCCAAGAACTTATCTAAATATTTCCACTCATTGTTAGCGTGGAAATCCTCCACCGGGAGGCATCATTCCGCTCAGGCCGCGCATCATATTAGCCATGCCGCCCTTTTTAGAGAATTTCTTCATCATTTTCTGCATTTGCTTATGCTGTTTTAACAACCGATTTAAATCCTGGATATGAGTTCCAGAGCCCAGTGTAATACGGCGTTTGCGAGAATTATTAATGACATCGGGGTAACGCCTTTCATGGGGCGTCATCGAATTGATTAGCGCCTCCATTTGCCCTAAGGATTTATCATTCACTTGCTTTTCAACCATGCCGGACATCTGCCCCATACCGGGCAACTTGTCCATTAAACCGGACAGGCCACCCATATTGCGCATTTGTTCCAGCTGATCACGAAAGTCATTAAGGTCAAACTTTTTACCTTTGGAAACCTTTTTAACCAGCTTATCCGCTTTTTTGCGATCAATTTTGCGCTCAACCTCTTCAATCAGGCTAAGCACATCACCCATATCCAAGATACGCGACGCCATACGATCTGGATAAAAAGGCTCCAGGGCATCAGTTTTTTCGCCAACACCGATGAACTTGATGGGCTTACCCGTAATATGACGCACCGATAACGCCGCCCCACCACGGGAATCACCATCCGCCTTAGTCAAAATAACACCTGTCAGGGTCAGTGCATCACCAAAGGCTTTGGCGGTATTGGCAGCGTCCTGCCCAGTCATCGCATCCACTACGAAGAGTGTTTCAATGGGGTTTATCGCGGCATGCAGCGCTTTAATTTCCGTCATCATATCGGCATCGACATGCAAGCGTCCGGCAGTATCAATCAAGACGACATCAGAGAACCGATGCTTGGCATGGGTAATGGCGTCTCGTGCAATATCGATAGGGTTTTGCTCGATGCTACTGGGAAAGAAGTCCACACCAACTTCAGAAGCCAGCGTTTCTAGCTGTTTAATAGCCGCCGGACGGTAAACATCAGCACTGGCTACGGTTACCTTTTTATTTTTACGCTCTTTCAACCAGCGCGCGAGCTTGCCAATCGAGGTGGTTTTACCTGCCCCTTGCAATCCCGCAACCAGAATAACTGCCGGCGGTTGTGCGGCAAGGTTTAATTCTTCACAGTATTCACCCATCACCCTTTCAAGTTCGCTTTGCACGATTTTGATAAAGGCTTGTCCCGGTGTCAGGCTTTGCGCTACTTCTTGACCAATAGCGCGTTCTTTAATACTCTCTATAAAGACTTTGACCACTGGCAACGCTACATCGGCTTCTAATAACGCCATGCGCACTTCGCGCAGCGTATCTTTAATATTGTCTTCGCTAAGTTTTGCTTTCCCGCTGACCTGTTTTAGGGCATCGGTCAAACGATTGGTCAAACTATCAAACATATCTATCTACTCGCATTTTCGGGATCAATATTTAGTGTGGTATTTTAGCAGGAAATACAATACATTCCTCACTCCGAGGAATCTGAATTAACTCTAACAAAGCCGAAACTCTATCGAAATGACTTCGACCATTGTGGGCAGCATTGCCATCGCCTGTTATATAGGCGGCGCCATTTTACAATATTATCATTTAGTTCGTCGCGACAATTCTCGTCGCACTTTGGTATTAGTTCTGGGGGCTGCCGCTCTTTGCTTTCACACCCTCAGCTTCAATGGCACGGTCATCACCGAAGCCGGTCTGCACCTGGGGTTTTTTAAAATTTCCTCACTAATTGGTTGGCTAATCACCGGCTTAGTGCTCGTCAGCAGCATACGAAAACCCTTAGAAAACCTGCTGATAGGCGTTTATCCGATTGCCGCACTTGGGCTTGGCTCCGCCATTGTAATGCACGGCACAGTCGAACCAACCATACATTTCAGCCTACATAGCGTTAGCCACATACTATTGTCATTGTTTTCCTATAGCGTGCTTACTATCGCGGCCATACAGGCCGTGCTCTTAGCCTGGCAAGATCAACAGCTCCGCAATAAACACGCCAATGGCTTTATCATGCAACTACCACCGTTACAGATAATGGAACAACTGCTGTTTGAGCTGATCTGGGCTGGCGTGATCCTGCTAACAGCAGCAATTATCTCTGGTGCATTTTTTATTCAGGATATGTTTGCTCAGCATCTGGCCCATAAAACGCTGCTTTCCATTTTCGCTTGGGCAATATTTTCGCTCCTTCTCACTGGCCGCTATTGGAAAGGCTGGCGCGGCAGCATCGCTATTCGCTGGACTATCTTTGGATATCTACTACTCATGCTATCCTATTTCGGCACCAAGTTGGTGATAGAAATCTTAAAACAGCCTTAGACCTTATTGATTGAAGGCCTTGACTTTAACTGTCTAACGGAATAAAAAGACCATCCACTTATAATAAAGGTCGCGGGTTATTTGGACGACATACCCTTAACGGCGCTAATTTCAACATTAGTCTGCTTAATTATTCTTTCGGGTTTTTTCTCTAGTTCTGAAACAGGCATGATGGCGTTAAATCGCTATCGCTTGCGTCATCTGGTTAAGCAAAAACACCGTGGCGCCCGCTTAGCTAATAAGTTACTCAAGCGCCCAGACCGACTCATCAGCGTCATTCTCATTGGCAACAATTTTGTCAATATCGCCGCCCCGGTCATTACCACATTAATTGCCATTCGCCTCTGGGGCGACCCCGTGACCGGGACGCTCGACGGCATCACTACTCTGTCCGTCACCGTTGGATTAACACTTATTATTTTGATTTTTTCTGAAATAACCCCGAAAACCATTGCCGCTCTGCACCCTGAACGGGTTGCTTTTCCTGCTGCTTACGTATTACGTCCACTACTCTTTATTATGTATCCTTTGGTTTGGCTGATTAATCTAGTTACACATCGGCTATTACGAATTGTCGGCATCAAAATTGATGAACACATAGAAGATCAAATTACCCAGGAAGAGCTACGCACTGTCGTCAATGAGGCCAGCATCCTCATTCCACAACCTCACCAAAATATGTTGCTGGGTATTTTGGATCTGGAAAAGGTCACCGTTGAGGATATTATGGTGCCGCGCAATGAGATTGCCGGTATCGACCTGGAAGATGATGTCGCCAGTATTATTGAACAGATACGCGCCAGCCAACATACTTGGCTACCGGTCTACGAAGGCGATATTAGCCATATTTCCGGTTTCTTACACCTGCGTAATGCTATCCGCTTTTTGACCGACAATAAAATTACCAAAGCGTCTATACTGGCAGCCACGCAAGAACCATATTTCATCCCCGAAAGCACACCCCTTAACACCCAGCTCCTTAATTTTCAGCGCGAAAAACGTCGCATAGGCCTCGTCGTTGATGAGTACGGGGATATTCAGGGCATTGCCACTTTGGAGGATATTCTGGAAGAAATAGTAGGCGAATTTACCACGGATGCAGCAACTAATAGCAAATACATACACCCACAGGAAGATGGCTCGTTCATCATCGACGGTAGTGCTAATATTCGGGATATCAACAAAACCCTGGGCTGGAATTTGCCCACCGCTGGGCCTAAAACCCTCAATGGATTAATTATTGAATCGCTAGAATGGATCCCTGACGCAAATGTTGCATTTAAGATTGGCGGCTATTATATTGAAACCCTGAAGACAAAGGGTAATGTCGTTAAAACAGCTCAAGTTAGTGAAATTATTCATCGAAATAAAGCTTAATTGAGCGGTTGGTTTTTTATCATCCCGTACTAGTTTTTACTCTTAATTGATCCAACGATAAGAGATAGCGCCTTTCAGCGCCAAAAATGAGGAATAGCGAAGTGTTAATTAGTCGAATCTGGGGATTATTCCTGCATCCAAACAAAGAGTGGGAGCTTATCCAACGGGAACAAGCCAATCGTTCCAGACCTTACCTTATCTATTTACTGCTACTGGCAGCCATACCTCCACTTGCCGGTTACATTGGTGCCACTCAAACCGGCTGGCAAATTGGTGATGGCGCCATCACCAAACTGACCGTTGAGAGCACTATCCCTCTTTGTATTGCAGCCTATCTTGCCATTATCATCGGAATTTATGCCACCGGCATTGCAATCAATTGGATGGGAACGACCTACACTGACCTCGACAAAGGGGATTTTAGTGGCTTAGGTTTGGCAATCTATAGCTCCATACCTTTGCTCGTATTAAGCGTGGTCGGCGTTTATCCGGTAATCTGGTTGGGACTAATTACCCTCGTCGTTGCCGCAAGCTATTCAGCTTATTTGCTTTACAAAGGGGTGCCAATTCTCTTCCAAATTCCGCCAGACCGGGGAGCCATGTTTGCCAGCGCAATCCTCACTTTTGCCCTAGTGATCGCGGTTGTATTAATCATCTCAACAGTCATTATTTGGGCAGTTGGATTTAGTCCAGTCTTTACAAACTAAAGTAGCGAAGGGCAATCCAGTTATAACAAATTACAGGTAGAGTTTTGGTCGTTGCATCAAGGCTCTCCTAACTGTCAATCAAGCATATTTACTGAAATGAACCGAAATAAGCGCCCTTAGCCACGCCACGCTCAGTAATATTTCTCAACACCTGACGTCTTTCAAGATCACCCATCTCTGACCATTTTGATATTTCTTCTGCTGTACGAAAACAACCGATACAGACATCATTGCCGTCTAAAGCACAGACACTCAGACAAGGAGATTCAACAGGAACTTTAGTTTCTTGGGTCATAACCACTCCATAAAAGAAGCGCAAGTCTAACAGTTTTTGATCAAAGTTCTAAATTTGGATTTATAATCGCTATGAATTTGGTTTAGACTCAAGACATGAAATATTGTAGCAGTTGCGGTAAATCGGTAATCGAAAGAATTCCCGCTGGGGATAACCGGCCCCGGTTTGTCTGCGATCACTGCGAAACTATTCACTACCAAAACCCTCGTATTATCGCCGGTTGTCTACCCATTTACGAAGATAAGGTGCTACTCTGCAAGCGCGCTATCGAGCCGCGCTATGGACTATGGACTTTACCTGCCGGATTTATGGAGAACGGTGAAACCAGTATCGAAGCCGCCCTCAGGGAAACCTGGGAAGAGGCGCTCGCTAAAGTACGCATTCACGGTATCTACACTCTATTCAATTTACCGCATATCAATCAGGTTTATATGATTTTTCGCGCCGAGCTAGATGAGTTAAACTTTGGTGCCGGTGAAGAAAGCCTCGAAGTGAATTTATTTACAGAGCAAGATATCCCCTGGAATGAGCTAGCCTTTCCGGTTATGCACAAAACATTGGAGTTTTATTTTGCAGACCGCCGCACTGGCAACTTCAACGTTCGCATGCACGATATTATCCGTCCTTTAAAACAATAGCTTACTCAGAATCCGTTATTCCAAATTGGTAAGGATAGAAATTCAACTGCTCGACATGAGAACCTTGCTACCAGCTAAAGCTAGCTCTTGGATATTGGTGGACTCCACAAAGACCAAACCGAATAGGCCGGTGTTTCATAGGGATGAGCCTCCAGCATTGCTGCGATTGCCCTATGCAACAGTTCATCCTGACAAACCAGCTCTACTTTATATTCGATCACAGATTCAAGCTGGCCCCGCTGCCCCAAATAAGGCTTACTCCCCACCAGGGGTCTGAACTGTCCTTCTCCTTTCGACTGCCAAGCACAACTGTCGTAATCACCAATACGCCCCGCACCCGCTTTAAATAAGGCCTGTTTGACAACCTCCAGATGTGATTCCGGCACATACACAACAATCTGATACATCAACGTTTATCTCCCCGCAACGCAGAAACCTTTTCATACAACAATTGTGCTGACACCTGTTGTGGTTCTACCCTTACACCTACCACCACATCAATTTTTGCCCAGAGCTTTTTCGGCAACGTTAAGAAAGCGCCTAAACCCTGATGGCTAAAAAAACTACCCCAGAGCCCACGCAGGGCTATCGGCACCACCGGCACTGCACTAGCCTTAATTATCTTTTCAATACCTGGTTTAAACTCATTGATGTTGCCATCCAGAGTAAGCTTACCCTCAGGAAAAATACAAAAGAGTTCACCGCGATCCAACCCCCTCTTTATCGACTCAAAGGCACGTTCGTAATCCTCTGGATTATCCTTTCTCGAGCAGATAGGAATCGCCCGCCCAGCTCGAAAAATATAATTAAGCACTGGTATATCAAAAATACTTTTATGCATTACAAAACGAATGGGGCGATGTACAGCCCCTGCCAACAATAATGCATCCACGTAGCTGACATGATTACAAACAAGTATTGCTGCGCCTTTCTCAGGAATATTCTCCAACCCCTGATGTTTTACCCGATAGAGTGAGTGCCCGAGCAGCCATACTAAAAACCGCATACCAAATTCGGGCACTTCATTATAGATAAACCAAGCGACTGCCACATTCATCACCGCGAGGACGGCAAAATATTCCGCCTTCGACAAACCTGCTACCCCCAACAACAAAATGGCGACTAAGGCAGCCAACACCATAAGCAATGCGTTGAGCACATTGTTCGCTGCAATCACCCGTGCCCTATGTTCGGCAGCTGTGCGTTGTTGCACCATCGCGTAAAGAGGCACAATAAAAAACCCACCGAAAATACCAATCATGGCCATATCAATCAATATTCGAACCGAGCCGTCTGTGTCCCAAAATTCACGCAAACTACGCAAATGATCAACCGCCGAAAAATCACTGGCAAAATACAAATCGAAGCCAAACAAACTCAGTCCAAGCGACCCTAAGGGCACAATACCGATTTCAACTTTATGACCGGAGAGCTTATCGCAGAAGAGAGAACCAACACCTATACCCACGGAAAAAATACAGAGCAACAACGTCACCACACTTTCCTGCGCTGACAAAACTTCGATGCTGTAATTGGGCAGTTGGGTTAAGTAGGAGGCCCCGAGAAACCAAAACCAGGAGATTCCCAGTATCGCCAAGAACACCGTACGGTTGCTGTAGGCATAGCGCAAAATAGCACCGGTTTCAGTCAAGGGGTTCAGGTTGATTCGTATATCTCTGGCAGCCGCATTGGCGCGGGGAATCCAAAAGCTGACAAAACAACCCAGCAACGCCAACGCACAAACCAATACCGAAACCCAAACAGTCGCTTGCGATGATTGCATCAGAACACCAGCACTCGCCGTACCTAAGAGTATCGCCAAAAAAGTACCCATTTCGACAAAGGCATTGCCGGATACCAGTTCATCCTCCTTTAGGTATTGAGGAATAATGGAGTATTTTACAGGCCCGAAAAAGGCTGACTGGGTGCCCATTAAAAACAGTACCAGCAACAACCCCCATAAACTCTGGAAATAAAAGGCTACTGCTGCCCCGGTCATTGCCAGCAACTCCGTTATTTTTAAAAGTTGTACCAGTCCTGATTTTTCGTATTTGTCGGCCAACTGCCCAGCCAGTGCGGAGAAAATAAAAAATGGCAGAATGAATAGACCGGCAGCGATGTTGTTTAATAAATCCGTGTCGAGACTTGAAAACCGAGCTGCTTGGTAGGCAATCAGGAGTAGCAGTGCATTTTTGAAAACATTATCATTGAAGGCTCCTAAAAACTGGGTACAAAAAAAAGGCGCGAAACGCCTTTGCCCAAGTAAGCCAAACTGTCCCTGATTTTTATTGTTATACTCGATCATAATGTGCTGAATCCTAGCAAAATTAATACTTTCCAGCTAATTAGCCCAATGCTGGGGTTATCTCACACTTTGTTTCATATTAGAATGCTTCTTCTTATCATTTTCACCTGGAGATCGCATGCTTGTTGTTATTTCACCAGCTAAGACTTTGGATTTTGAAAGTTCCGCTCGAACCACTACCAGTTCTATGCCCACGTTTTTAAAGGATTCGGAGCAACTGATTCGACAATTGCGAAAATTTTCTCCTTCAGAAATTGCAACGTTAATGAGCCTAAGTGATAAATTAGCGATACTTAACAGCACTCGTTATGAAAGCTGGAAACTGCCTTTTACCACAAAAAATGCTAAACAAGCCATGCTCGCTTTTCGTGGCGATGTTTACCTAGGCTTGGATGCAGACAGTCTCACTCAAAAAGATGATAAGTTTGCACAACGGCATTTGCGAATTCTTTCAGGTCTTTATGGCGTGTTAAAACCACTGGATTTAATCCAGCCATATCGGCTTGAGATGGGAACTTCTTTAAAAACTAGGCACGGTAATAATTTGTACCAGTTCTGGGACGATAAAATCACCAATAGTTTAAATACTGAACTTGCTACCCACCAGGATGGTACTTTGATTAATTTAGCGTCCAACGAGTACTTTAAAGTTCTACAGCCAAAAAAACTAAATGCAGATATTGTTACCCCAATTTTTAAGGATAAGAAAAATGGTCAGTATAAAGTCATTAGTTTTTTTGCTAAAAAAGCTCGCGGTATGATGGCACGCTTTATCATTAAAAAGAAAATTCAGACGCCAGAGGGCATTAAGCTGTTTGATGTCGGCGGTTATTCTTTTAACCCAGAATTTTCATCCGAAAAAAACTGGGTATTCACCCGCGAAGAACAATAGCTGGAAATTAAAAAGGTAATATCAGAGAACCGTCGAAGAGTGTTCTGTATATTACATTTGAATACTCTTTTTGTTGACTCAGTATAAACATGGCTAAGGAGCAAAGCGAATACGAGCACGGGCTAAAGCTATGTCGGGCGCGACATTACCGAAGTTAGGTTCATATTTCCATTGTTTAATAGCAGTAATCGCTGCATCATTAAATATCCCCTCAGGCATCGCATCAACGACTTTTGGAGAAACGACTTCGCCATTGGTATTAATATTGTATTCAACAACAACATAACCGACTCGACTATAACGCATTGCTTTTTCAGGATAGCCGGGCATGACTCGCTTAACTAGCTTATAAAACTCAGCATTATCAGAAAGACGAGAAATACGCTCGTCATCCGTTTCCGCAAATACCGATAGATTTGTTAGAGCCAAACTCAGTGCCAATATGGCGCCACTCCGCAGTCTTGAAAACTTTAACGTCATACGAGGCATACCTCCCTAATGATTACCACAAATTACTTGCCTTGGCTGAGATCAACTCGCGTATATCTCTTAAATTAAGACTAGTCAGCATTTTTAGAATTACCAGATAAACCCTCATTCCCATGATTTAAATCATTAAATTATGCACTACCGTTGATTACTTAATAGCCTCACTCCCCATCTAACCGAGCCCATTTACAATGACAATCACTTTCTTGCAGGCCATAAAAAAGCGCTTCACCCTTATCGAAGGATGAAGCGCTTTATCATTACTACAAAACTACTGTAGTGCAAATCGCATACGCGTACGTGCTAGCGCTAAATCGGGTTCGACACCATTGAACTCAGCGCGATACTTCCACTTTTTAATAGCGGCGAGCGCCGCCTCTTCAAAATATTCAGCGGGGTCCGCATCAATAACCTTGGGGTCAACAACCTGGCCCTCAGGATTAATCGTGTACTCAATCACGACATAACCTTCCTTGCCGGTGCGCTGAGCTCGACGAGGATATTCCGGAGCTGAGCGCTTCACCAAAGTATAGAACTCAGCGTTATCGGACAACCGCATCAGGCGCTCATCGTCAGTTTCTTGCGCATAGAGACCACCAAAAAATGTGGCACCGAAGGATAGAATGGCCGCGCATAATATTGAGGAAAGCCTTTTATTCATATTACACCTCTTTAAAAAATCGGTATGACTGAATTTTTCTTAATACCCCTAGTCAGCATAGGAAAAAAGCATGCGAGTGCGTGCTAATGCGTCAGCTGGCTCAATATCCTTAAAATTTGCCTCATATTGCCACTGCTTGATCGCGGTGAGCGCCGCCTTATCAAAAATTTCATTTGGTTGAGACTCAACTACTACAGGGTTAGTCACGACACCTTCAGGGCTGATCCTGTATTCAATAACTACATAGCCTTTGAACCCACCTCGTAGCGCCCTTTTTGGGTACTTCGGCGCTACGCGTTTCACCAAAGTATAGTATTCATAGTTGCTGGATAGCCGGGCATTGCGTTGCTCTTCCGTTTCCTCTTGTATTGCTACTTCGAGCTGCTCAGCTTCCTGCGCTGCCTCCAGCGCTTGCTGCTGTTTTAGCGCCTCAGCGGCAAGTGCAATGAGCTGTTGCTCCCTGGCGACTACTGCTTTTTGTAACGATATTTGACAAGCATCCGTTTCTTGACGCAATTTAGCAATCTCATTGGCCTGGTCGTTGCCAATTGTAATTTCGCCATCCGTTAATAATTCTTGATTCGGTATTTGCGTCATTCTTTTCTGTAATGACTGCCATTTTATTCTGGTATCAGCCAACCCTACTTCGTCAGCACTCGATAATTGACTTTCCGGCCCTAGTAAAGCTTGGCAAGAATCCAATGTTTTCTGTATGTACTCCACACTTTCTTGTATAGCTGAGGCTATTTCGTTTTGCCGTGAACTCTCTACTTCGATCTCTTGTGAAACCCGATCACAACGGCGCATATCAGTTCTTACGGAAAATACTTCAAGTATCGCGTCCGTAATTTGAACGGCTTCTTCCTTATATTTCAAATACTGGGAATAGGATTTTTTAGCATTACTTAATTCACTATTGCGCAAATATTCTGCTGCCTCACCGCAGGCCGCCACGCCCAATGTAAACACCGGTAACGCCTCAGTACGCAAGATATCTGCGCCTACCGTATCGCAATAACTGACAATACGTTCAACATCCTCATCTTTTTTTTCAAAAATCCTCTTATCCAACACAGCTGCTTGCTCTTTTAAATCCAAATAAACGGCATAAGCCGATTTTGCTTGCTCTAGATCTTTGCGTCGCAGTAAATGTGCATTTTTACATTCGGTGTAACCCTGTTGCATAAGATCCAACGCTTTCGCGTTGGCGCCCTGCGTTTCAATAGGAAGCAATAGCGCACAAACTAGACTAGTGCTTGTTATAAGCTGTATTAGTATTGTATTTATCCTGCTCATTAGAATCCCGACCCACTCCATTGATGGACTAATATTTCCAGTGAAACCACTAACATACAGCCTAGTAAAGATTACAAATTGGTCAAATTCTATGTTTAACCGATTATTTGGAGGGGGAAATCAGGGGCGGCATTGGGCAGTCAATCGCATCAGCAAATGCACGAACAAGCTCCACCTCAATGGGCTGGATAACGGCATCGTGGGTTACACATCGACATAGGGCTTTAAGCAATCGTGGTTTAAGCAGGGGTTTTAATTGATTTAGCACGCTAATGGCACGCGATAAATCTCGTAACTGATAGTTACCAGGGCTGACAAACCGAAGCCTTGCTAACCCGATCATTTGTTTAGCGGCGTCAAAACTCGCTAACGCTAAGGCATCGGATTCAGCGCCAGCTGATGCTAATGCGGATAACACCAACCCAGTGGCTTTAGAAACAGGCTTGAATGACCTGACACTGCCGTTAACGAGCAACTGATCTGATTTTGGTTCCATGTGGTGCAGAACAATTCGATACAAGGCCCACTCAAATAGCTCGACCTGATTATCAGCTTTCATCAGCGCAGCCAAGTTCAATTTAAATACCTGATACTGTGCCTTGCTGAGCTGCTTTAACGTGGGCAAACATAGATCCAGCAGTGGTAGTCGCAGCTTCGGTTGTTTGATATCAAGACAATTAATCTGTTGCGCATACTGATACACCAACGGATCTGCCGACTGCTGTAATTGTCGCCATTGCTGTTGCTCTATGTCCGGCTTGCTATCAAGAAGCAGGCAATAAACCAGAGCCCGAGCCCCGTAGGGCTCGCGTGCAGCTTTTTTTATCTCATCGGGTAAATTCTGTAACCAGTCCTGAGCGTAGACCAAATGCGCTAAGTCTATTTCACCGACACTATCAACCAAAGAATTGGCGCTTACCTGTTTCATCTCGATGGCATTGGACAAACCAATAACCTTTTCTTGTGCGTTATCGATATGTGTGGATTCAGCCATAGAGGCTGCTGGCGTCACTCGTGGGAATTGACCATCCCAGCGCGGTTCAATTCTACGAATACGCTTAGATAAGGGCGGATGAGTTGCCAATATAGAGCCTAAAAAGGGCTTTACTGCCTGCCCAAAAAATAAATGACTCACCTCACTTGCATTGGGGTGTTCTATTTGAGAACCATGAACAACAGCCCCTATTTTTTTGAGCGCACCGCTGATACCTTCCGGGTTTCGAGTAAACTGTACCGCCGAAGCATCCGCCAGAAACTCCCGCTGTCTGCTCACTGCGGCTTTGATGAGATTACCAAAAAAAGTACCCACATAGCCGATCGTCATCAGCCCCGCCCCCAAGGCTAGAAAGGGAAGCGCACCATTATTCTTGCCTGAACGTCCCCTATAACCAGTGCGAGAAACGCTGCGTAAGAGGTGATAACCGATAATACCGATCACCAAAATACCATGCAAAACCCCAATCAACCTGAGATTAAGACGCATATCCCCGTTCAGGATATGGCTGAACTCATGAGCAATCACGCCTTGCAATTCATGTCTGTCCAGCAGCTCAATACAGCCCCTGGTTATGCCAATGACTGCGTCAGCAGTTGAGTTACCGGCGGCAAAAGCATTGATGCTAGTCTCCTCAAGCAAATAGACCGGCGGCACCGGTGTACCGGAAGCAATCGCCATTTCCTCCACCACATTCAGAATTTTTCTCTCGTTAGGCTTATCGGTATTGGGAATAATGAGCTGACCACCCATTGCTTCGGCTACTGCGCTCCCACCGCTGCTCAATTGGGCCATTTTATAAAGGCTCGCAAGCGACACAATACTAAGAATGGTCAGGCTAATCGTCGCCAGAAGGCTCCAGCTAAAATAATCTAAGATGGCCAAGTAGTTTTCTGAACTGTCCCCATTTAGAGCAAAACCCTTGAGGAAAGCTATAGCGATAACGACCAGGAGGTTGGTGAGTGCGATCAGGCAAACTACCGCAAGTAAAAAAAAGAATACAAGCCACCCAGTACGTTTGCGCGCCTGGTCTTGGTGATCAAAAAAATTCATCGAGTTAACGAGTATTAACTAGAATTTTACTGTCGGTACCTTTTGTATTTCTTCACGATCATCAAATTCTAGCAGGGTTGCATCCTGGCCATGACCAAAGATTGGCGACAACACGACTGGCGGGAAGCTTTGTCGATAGGTATTGTAGCTGGTAACGGCATCGTTAAAGGCTTGGCGAGAAAATGCGACACGGTTTTCCGTGCTAGTTAATTCTTCCGAAAGCTGCATCATATTTTCATTGGCTTTAAGCTCAGGGTAGGCTTCCATCACCACATTCAAACGCCCTAAAGCGCCTGACAGTATCCCTTCAGCCCCATTCAACTCTCCTATCGCTGCCGCGCTGGAAGGATTCGCTGCCGCCGCTTTCAAGCCAGCCATTGCCTGATTACGCGCAGCAATGACCGCTTCTAAGGTTTCCCGTTCATGGACGATATAGGCTTTAGCCGTTTCGACTAGGTTAGGGATTAGGTCGTAGCGTCGTTTAAGCTGTACTTCGATTTGAGAAAAGGCATTTTGGTATCGGTTTTTTAATGCGACTAACTTGTTATAAATACTGATGATCGAGAATAATAAAACCGCCACAACCACCCAAAAAATAATATTACTGATTTCCATGATATTTTCCTTCTATAGTGACAGATTAGTTTAGTAAATTAGGCCAATTTCGCCAGATACCACTATAATCTCGATTTATGCATTCTCTTAAACTCACCAATTTACATGATTAGAACCGTCATTTATGTGCTTGGAGCACTAGCGCTTCACCAGACGGATTTTAGTCACCCGAACGCTTTCTATCATCTTTTTTTACCGATCATCGACGTCGTCTTTCTCATTTTTCTGTGCTGGCAAATGATCTTTTTTTTCACACTCAACAATTTTTCAAACGGGAAAAACTATGGTTTCCATGATCTAATTATTGATATTTATGACCTGCGTTACGACATTCAAGATCATGGCTTAACCTACGCAATGATTAATCTTTTGTTAAATCTGATTGATTTTATCTGCATCTTTTTATCCGTCTTTTATTACTACTCACTCACTATTGAACTGGTGGTCAGTTAGATCCGGATAGCTCTTTAACAACACAATCAGCACAATGCCCACTGCTACCAACACGGCAACCAACCAAAGCGCATTGATGTAGTTCCCCGCGCTATCGAAGTAACGCCCCATCGCATACGCACCTATGGCAGAGCCCAACTGGAAGGCTGCGAACATAACTCCATAGATTTGTCCAAAGGCTTTAGGACCAAAGTAGCGGCTAACAATATAAGCAATTTCACTGATTTCGGAACCTGTCGCCAACCCCACTAACACGGCAGCAAGGAATACAATCGGCCCAGCGGTTCCAGTAGCCAAAATTACCACCCCCACGAACAACCCGAGCAAAAATATTGCTGCCACATAAGGAGCGAAGTAACGATCCATCAAAAATCCTGCAAAAATCCGCCCAAAAATCAAACCAAAACCGAGACTACTCATGCACATCGCCGCTGTTGCTGGGGCTACTCCACGCCCAATCAACAGTGGCACCAAATGTGCCAAGATACTGGTAATACCTATACCTATTAAGGCGAAGGAGCCGAAAATCAGCCAATAACTTCTAGTTCTCATTGCCTCGTTCGCGGTCAAACCAATATCGGCGTCGGTCGCGGGCACCGCTCCAGACTCATCAGTAGAACTGGCATCCCCATCTGGTTGAAAACCCATTTCCTGAGGCGTTTCACGTAGCAAAAAATAGGTCAGCGGAAACGATATAAAAAGCACCATACCCGCAAAAGTCAGATAAGCTTCGCGCCAGCCCCAATTGTCGATAATAAACTGAGCAATAGCTGGCATGATGGTTGCGCCAACACCAAAACCAGCGAGGGAAATACCCAGCGCAATGCCACGTTTCTTTGCAAACCAAGCAATCATTACCCGCGAATAACTGAGAGGCAGCGTCCCGGCACCGAGAAAGGGAATCAGCAGATGCATGGCATAGTAGTGCCAAATATTACCATTGAGCTGGCTCATAGAACCCACACAAAGCCCCAGCAATATCACCGAGACCAGCATCACTCGGCGCACACCCATTCTATCAACCAACACCCCTAATAGCGGCGATGCGAACACCACTGTGATGTTGGCAATGGTCAGCGCCAACGACATCGGCCCGCGCTGCCAGCCAAATTCAGCTTCGAGTGGTGTAATAAATGTACCGAACACGAAAACCGTAAACATGGCGTAGCTAAGGGCCAGACCGATAAAACTGGCGAGCACGTTCCACCAGCCATAAAAAATTTTATTCGAAGGTTGTACTTTTTGAACTGAGGCAGGGCTTTCAGGCATCTCAAAGCGAGTCCATTGTAAGGTTGCGAATCAGTGAAGGAACTGATCGCTTAAACCGTTTGTTATTATTCCGTCATAGCTTGCCACGAATTAAAAAACAACGCAAAGCCAGCGCTGCAAGTACCGTGAACTTTAAATTAAGAAACAGCAGGAACGCCGAGCGGGAAGGGAGGAAAACATAAGGGCCAGAAACTCTGACCCTTTTTTAAAGCTTGTCGATTAACCGTTGACGCGTTCAAATTCCTTCATAAAATCTGCAAGCGCTTGTACCCCAGCCAGCGGCATTGCGTTATAGATAGAGGCTCGAATACCACCCACCGCACGATGCCCCTTCAAGGCATAAAGTCCGTTTTTCAGTGCTTCCGCCAAAAATTGTCCTGCCAGATCATTGTTTGCTAAATTAAAAGTGACTGTCATCACTGAACGTGATTCCGGTTGCGCTGATCCAAGGTAAAAGTCCGAAGCATCAATCAGCTCATAAAGTATTTTGGCTTTTTGCTGGTTGATTTTCTCTAACGCTGCAATACCGCCCTGCTCCTTTTTCCATTCCAGCATTAGCATGAGCATGTACATCGCAAAAGTATTGATGGTATTCGCCATGGAATGGTTATCCATATAGACTTTGTAATCCAACAACGTCGGTGTATCTGGTGTCGCCTTGCCGATCAAGTCTTCACGCATCATCACCAAAGCAACACCGGAAGGACCTAGATTTTTTTGGAAGCCTGCGTACACCGCTCCAAACTGGCTGTAGTCGATAACTCGTGAAAATATCTCAGAAGTCATATCAGCTACTAAAGGCACTGCTCCGGTGTCAGGAAATTTCTGCCAGCGTGTGCCGTATATCGTGTTATTACTGGTTATGTGGGCATAAGCTGCATCCTGATCAACATCCGCAACGCTACTCTCAGGAATACGGTCAAAATTTGTTGCTTCACTAGTGGCCGCGATTTTAATATTGCCAAACTTCTCCGCTTCTTTGCGCGCTAACTTGGCGAAATTGCCGGTTTCAAAATACACCGCCTTGCGTGAAGCTGAGAGAGGTAGCAGGTTCATCGGAATCGCAGAAAACTGCATGCGTGCACCGCCATGCACATAAAGCATTTTGTAGTTACTAGGCAACCCACTCAGTTCGCGAATCAGTTCATCACAACGGTCCACAATTTGGTCAAACTCTTTACAACGATGACTAATTTCGATAACGGAGGCGCCCATACCTCGATAGTCCAAAAATTCCTGTTGCGCTTTTTCCATCACTTCCGTTGGCAACATGGCCGGACCGGCGCTGAAATTAAAAATTCGTGAGCTCATAATTTGAGGTCCCTGGTTATTCGTTAAAAGTTTCTTTGGACAAAACAGTCTTCTTTACGGCTAAAGCACGCGTACGTTGATTACACCTTGAATTGCCTTGATGCTGGCAAGCACAGTCTCCGAGACCGATGATTCGATATCAATCAGGTTATAGGCGATATCGTCACGACTTTTGTTGAGCATATCGACCACGTTAATTTCCATATCCGCCAACACGGATAAAACACTGCCGAGCATCTTCGGCACGTTCTTATTGACCACGGCCAAGCGATACTGAGTGGTGCGTTCTAAACTCAAAGGGGGGAAATTCACGGCATTGACAATATTACCGTTTTCCAAAAAATCGATCAGCTGATTCGCGGCCATAACCGCACAGTTATCTTCGGCCTCCTGGGTGCTGGCACCAATGTGCGGCATCAAGATGACTTTATTATTTCGAATCAGCACAGGGGTTGGAAAATCTGTCACAAAGAGGCGTAATTTATCCTTTGTTAAA
>Ga0070727_10001035_pt1 | contig 30776 bp, 22 predicted proteins | sample tdAd472_FD_66722 | JGI IMG/M metagenome (GOLD analysis project Ga0070727, IMG submission 66722) | Marine sediment microbial communities from the Atlantic coast under amendment with organic carbon and nitrate - tdAd47.2 | ecosystem: Environmental > Aquatic > Marine > Coastal > Sediment | place... | reverse complement strand
CCCTAAAAACAAAAGGGCTTACCGAAGTAAGCCCTTTGCCTTTAATAGTGGTAGCGGGGGCAGGATTTGAACCTGTAACCCCGTCTTCGGAGGGACAGTACCCCACTTGGTTACTGACCAATTCGTCAATTGAGGTGTCGCAAGGAGTTCAACTGGTCGCAGCGTAGCTATAGGGTGACTGAGCCGACCTGGCTCGTCACCGGGTTGTTCTGCCAGTTATTACATGCAATACGGTCAGTATTGCGGGGATTATGTGGGAGTGAAATTATCCACCCGGAGAGATTCGAACTCCCGACCGCTCGGTTCGCCGCCAAGTAGTCGACTTGATCAAATCATTACTCACTGCCGGGATTTTGCCGGACTCAGTTGAGCCCAGTTGTGATTCGTTTAGATAAATTGCCCGCGGGCGTCTCCAGTTGTTAACCAATAAACAACTACTTACGCGCTTTCAATGTAGAAAATGGCGCGCCCGACAAGATTACTCGAAACAGCCTCAGGGCTGTTTCGACCCTTCGGGCTCGCGGCTGCGCCGCTCTGATCAAATTGCTAACGCAATTTGTCGAACAACGTCCGACTCCTTGGGCGGAACACACAAGTAAACAAAAAAGGCCCCTAAAGGGACCTTTTCTTTGTCCTTCCCGACACACAGGTAACACTTTATTCCGGGCACATGGGTAACACTTTCTCCCTTTTGCGGGAGAGAGCCACATGCCCTGGAAGGAGTGTAATGCCGTGGAAGAACGTCTCCGATTTATCGCCCGCTTGCTCGATGGCGAGAAGATGGCGGGTCTGTGCCGGGAGTTCGGTATCTCTCGCAAGACCGGCTACAAGATCTACAAGCGCTACAAGGACTGCGGTATCGATGGCCTGACCGATCGCAGCCGCAGACCCTACCGGCAGGCCAGCCAGCTGCCGATGCAGATCGAGAAGCTGATCGTTGCTCTCAAGAAGGAGTACCCCACTGGGGCGCACCCAAGATCCGCGAGAAGCTCAGAAGGCTGTACCCGGACATGCATTGCCCGGCGATCAGTACCGTACACGCGGTGCTGGATCGCCACGGTCTCGTGAAGCGCCGCAAACGTAAGCGCAACAAAGCCTGCGGCACCGCACTGGCACACGTCACCAACCCCAACGCGCTGTGGTGCGCCGACTACAAGGGCGAGTTCATGCTCGCCGACCGGCGCTATTGCTATCCACTCACGATTACCGATTACGCCAGCCGCTACCTGATCACCTGTGACGCCCTGTCGACCACCAAGGAGGTCTACGCCTTCAGTGTTTTCGAGAGAGCGTTCAAAGACTTCGGGTTACCCACAGCGATCCGTACGGATAATGGTGTGCCCTTCTCAAGCCCCAACGCCCTGTACGGTCTGTCCCGACTCTCGGTGTGGTGGCTACGACTCGGCATCCACATCGAACGCATCAAGCCAGGGCATCCGGAGCAGAACGGCCGCCACGAACGCATGCATTTAACGCTCAAGAAAGAGGCCACCAAGCCCGCCGCTTTCAACTTCCTGCAGCAGCAAGAGCGCTTCGATGACTTCATCGAGTACTACAACCAGGAGCGGCCACATCAGGCGCTGAACATGCGGATGCCTGCGGAGCTCTACAAAAAATCGCCCAGACCCTATCAGGGGCTGGGCGATCTTGAGTATCCGTTTCACGACCGCACTGCGCTGGTCACCAACTGTGGCCGGATCTGCTACCAACGCCGCAAGATCAACCTCAGCACCGTGTTTGCCGGCCAACGGGTCGGCGTCAAGCAGGTCACAAACAGCGTCTGGCTCGTCAGCTTCATGCAGTACGACCTCGGCTACTTCGATGCCAACACCGTCAGGCTCGAGCCAATTGAGAACCCGTTCCGTACAAATGTGTTACCTATGTGATCGGAATCACCTGTAACCCATCTGCCCGGAACGGACCCTTGTTTACTGGCGCGCCCGACAGGATTCGAACCTGTGACCCCTGCCTTCGGAGTACGCTATTTTGTTGGTAAGAAACTGATATTATTGATGCTAACTACCGGTACGTCCATTGCAGATGCAGCACTCTGCACAACTGTGCAGCACTCAATCCCACAATTCTCACACACTCGGTTTTTGGCGGTAAGCCAAATTCAACGAAGCGTTCTCCGCTTTCTTTGACTATCGACTAATTCGCCGGAACTTGCGTCCGCAAAAACTTCCCGTAACGCCCAAGCGTGTGGACGGCATTCTCGAACAATATCGTGATGTCGAGGACGAAATTGCGATCGTCGGTAGAAAGGTCACCTTCTGATTCGAAGTAGCTGTGGCGAATCTTCGTCATCATGGCGGAGCGATCCTGCGTCAGCATTTCCAGCGTATCGATTTCACCCGTCTCCTGAGTATCGAAAGCATCAATGGCGGTCAGGATCATGAAATCCAGACTCTCCATGATGTGGCCTCCCAGTTCGGTTGCCCGTGCATTGTCGTGCCCCCGCAGAAGCTGCGTCGTTAGCTGATGAACAATGCTCTCAAGCGCAACGAGTTGCTCTTCGAGCTTTGTGACCCGGATCAGTTGATCCGATGTTTCCGAGTTCAGACTGTGGCCCGAAACCTGGGCAAGCGTTTTGCCGATCCGATCGGCGATATGCACAAACGCCGCGTGATAGGCGTCGGGATCGTATTTGTCGAGACCGGGCGATTGGTCGCGCACATGATCAATATACCTGGGCAACCGTTCCAGGAGCCGATATTGCTCCTTCTCGATCAGGATAAGCGCTGTCTCGGGTGATTCGGCTGCGCGGTCGTGAAGAAACTGCACCTCGGAGAGAACCTCGGCTGCGCTGGGCGGAAACCAGCCCCGGATACGATCGAGAAGCGGGTTTCTTAACAAGACCAGCAACAACGCAGCGCCGAACTGAAAGATGAGCGCCACCGCTACGGCCTGGGACCCGATATCGGCGCTGAGTCCTCGCGCAGCGGCGAGTACCAGCGGCACGCCGCCGATAACCTCAATGTAAAAGAGCAAAACGAACGCTACCGTTGCTACCGCATCGAAAGCAATTTGAGTCGCGACAACCTGGCGCGCACGCCCATGGGCATGGAACGAGAATATATAGGTCAGGACTCCTGTTCCCGCCTGAGCGCCGAACATGGCCATCGCCGTTTCCTCGAGTTCGAACAGGCCCGAGGCTGCAAGGGCGATCATGATCATGATGATCGCCAGGTTCGATTGCACCAGCAGAGTCAGCACCAGGCCCAATACGAAAGCGACCATGTAATAGTCATGAATGCTCTGCAGAAGCGGCCCAACCCATCCGGAGGCTGCGTAGCCGGCAGCGCCCGATTTTACGAGGTACAGGCCGTACATGATCATGGCCAGGCCGAATAAGGCGCCGTAGCCATTGACGAGCCTCTTGGGGACGTGGAACGTTATTCCCAGCGCAGTTATGCCAAGCACAAACAGCGCCAGTACCTTCAGGCTCACCATCGACGCAAAAACGATCAGGCTGCAGCCGGCATTCGCCCAAAATACGATTGGAGCGGCCTGCCGCACTTGCATCATGCCGGCCTGGACAAAGTCTGAGAGAATGAACGCAGCCGCCTTACCGCTCTGGGTGATAAAGCCGAGTGTTGCGCCCGAAGTGGCGATACCGACAGCGTTGCCGCTGAGTCGTGTGATTAGTTGCTGAAACTTGCCGCCGGAAAGTTTCTTCAGATGATCGCCTGCGAAGTGAATACCGATCAGGAATATGCCGATTCCGCCCAGCACAAAGGCAGAAAGCTCCAGAGGCGACTCCTTCACTTCTTTCAGCTCGACCGCCGCGAAACCGAGGCCCGAGTAAAACAAGCTCAACGCACCGGCAAACAGAGATGTCGTTATTTTTTTCATTGCCAGTCCCTACAAGATAATTCCGTCCATCACGAGCCCACTGAGTTGCTCGCTGCGCTCTGCTGAGACCTGTTTGAGAACATCGCTGAACTCGGGAAACTCTTCCTTTATGCGGCCGAAGTCGGCCCGGTCGAGGACCAGCATTTCACAGTAACCAACTGCTTTGATGGACGCGGTCCGCCGCTCGTCAAGCGTCAGGGACATGAAACCGAAGTAATCGCCGTTGGACATCGTGCCATAAGACTTGTTGTCTGCGGCGGAGATTATCTCCACGGTACCTTCCGCGATGAAGAATACGCTCTTTCCACGGTCTCCTTCATGCGCAATGATGCTGCCCGGGGTGTAAGTCCTGGACTCGAGGCTTGTCAGCAATGCGTCGCGCAGCAGGCTCGAGGCATGCCGGAACAGGGGAACGGTCTGACGAATCTCCTCGGTAAGGTGCAGCAGTACTTTCAGGCGCAAAGGCGGTGGCAGGTCATCGAGCATCCGGTTACGGTCGACGCCACGATATCGCTCCCAGATGTGCTCGTAGAAATTTCGGACTTCCGAATTGAGATCGGCGGACACTTTCTGGTCTCGCAGGAACTCAGTGACCGACTCGATACGTTCCCAGTGACGGTTCTTGGCCGCATTGATACTGTTCAGCAGCGACGCGATGCTGCCGATGATGAACGCATACAGCGACGCGCCCATCAGCATGATGATTCCGGCCAGGACGTACTCGATCGTTCGGCCGGGGGTGATATCGCCATACCCGACCGTCGTCATGGTGGTGATCGTCCAGTAAAGCGACCGGATGTACTGCGAGATCGCATCTGCGCCCTGGATGCCTGCCCGAACGACCCAACTATCCGCGGGAAAACCGCTCGCGAGCGACGAGTAAAACCAGAAACAGGCGAGCCAGTGGATCAACAGCAGTATCGAGACGAAATACTTGGCGACTCTGAGTACCGCGGGGTTGCTCCAGCTGAGAGCTTCCCACCGGCGCAGAATGACAAACAGCCGCACGATGCGAAACAGTCGCAATAGCCGCAAGGCCAGGACGAGAGAGCCGCCGAGAACATGCCCATTGCCAATAAGCGCCCAGGCGATCAGGTCAAAAGGAACGGCGGCGACAACGTCGACAACGAGCATGCGCCGGCAATAACGCCCTGAACATTGCCGCTTGTCGAAAACCTCAACGCCACGCTCGCGGTATGTCGTAACAAAATTGAGGCCGATATCGATCAGGAAGAACAGATCGATCAGGTAGACGACCTGAAAGCCCTCGAGCGCATGGGCTTGGGCAAAGGCGAACTGGTAGGCGACCAGCAAGCAGCTGACAACGATCAGCCCCAGGATCAGCGCATCCCAGATCAGGCGACTTCGGGACAGTTCGCGAACCATAACTCGGCGAGCGCCGCTCAAAACGAAGCGAGCGCCTCGTCCTGGTCATTTGACACAGTCAGAATGGACGAGAACCCGGAAATATCGAATACCTCCTGCACAGTATCGTTAAGACTGCAGATCTTCAGGTCGCCTCCGGATGCCTTGAGTTTCTTGGCAGTAGCCAGCAGCACACGCAACCCGGCGCTACTGATGTACTCGAGCGCCGCGAAGTTGATCAGCACTTTCTGGGCCCCAGCATCTATAAGTGTGTTGATAGCGCTTTCCGCGTCGGGCGAGGTATTGGTATCGAGGTGTCCCGCCACTTCGATTACGTTTATGTCACCCGTTTCGGTCGTCTTGATTTCCATATGATTTACCTATGCGTGATTTCCAATCAGTCCTGCAACTTGAGCGTCATCGTAACGCTGTTCTTGTTCTTGTGTCTTTGGTAGTGATAGTCGTCCATCATCTCCGTGACAAGGAGCACCCCGAGTCCGCCGATTTCCCGCTCTTCCAGCGACAACGTGATGTCGGGACCAACGCGGTCGAACGGGTTAAATGGAATACCGTCATCGGATACCTCGACGAGCAGATGATCCGGATAAACGGCTACGTCAACGCTTATCTCGTGCGACTCGTCATCGTCGAAGCCGTAAGAAATGATGTTGTTCAATAATTCGTCCAGCACGATGCAGACTTTTTGGACAGGTCCCGGAGGCACGTTGCGAGCAAGGGCAAATTCTTCGAATTCACTGTTGACGCGTTCGATTTCCTTCAGGTCTGCGGCAGCAGACAGTTGCAATGTCTGGACCTCGCTGGCGTCCGACTGTGACTCCACCCGGTAGGCGAGGATAGTGATGTCGTCCGCCTGCTCCGCCCCGGCGGCGTAGTTTTCCACATCGTCGATGATTCGGCCTGTCAAAGCCTCAGGCATATCTTTTGCGTTCGCAAGCAACGCTTCGAGCCGGGCCTCGGAGTAGAGTTGTTCCGCCGGGCTCATTGCTTCTGTTACACCGTCAGTGAAGATCAGCAGTGTATCTGCCAGACCTAATGCCGCACTGTCCTCGCGGAAGGCGACGCCCTCGACGGCACCAATAATTGGGCCGTGGCGCTGATCAAGACATTCGAGCTTGTCGCCACGCAAGATATACGGTGGATTGTGGCCGGCGTTGGTGAAACGAAAATCGCCGGTGCGGGTATTGACGATGGCGATAAACAGGGTAACGAACATCGACGCAGGATTGTCGGCGCTCAGGTCATCATTGACGCGCGTGATGATACTCGCCGGTGACGGGTCATCGGTGGCCTGCGACTTGATCATCGTCTTGCTGACAGCCATGAATAACGCCGCGGGCACGCCCTTGCCCGATACGTCGCCGACAACCAGGCACAAGTGATCGTCGTCGACAAAGAAAAAATCGTAGAAATCGCCGCCGACTTCGCGGGCCGGCTTCAACGTCGCGTGGAGACTGAATTCAGACCGTTCGGGGAACGCCGGAAACTCGAGCGGCAGCATGCTCATCTGAATGTCGTGCCCGACATTGAGCTCTTGCTCCATGCGGTCGCTGTGTTTCTTGATGATCGCGTAGGCCGACTGCAGCTCATCCATGCTCTGTTTCAATGCGAGGTGCGTACGGACCCTCGCCTTGAGAATGGGCGGATTGACCGGCTTGGTTATGTAGTCGGCCGCGCCCAGTTCGAAGCCCTGCGCCTCATCGGTGGTCTGCTCCATCGCGGTCAGAAAGATGACCGGGATATCCCGTGTATCCGGATTGGCCTTGAGCTGTTCGCACACCTCGTAACCACTGATGCCGGGCATCATGATGTCCAACAGGATCAGATCCGGTGGCGCCTTCTCAACGATTTTCAACGCCATCTGGCCGTTGATGGCAGCCTTGACCATGTAGTCGGTGGCGAGAATGCCCTTAACGACGTCCAGGTTTTCAGGTGTGTCGTCTACTGCAAGGATCACCGGCTTCGATGCGGAGACTGTCATTTCAAGCGTCCCTTTGCGACAAGGCGGTAACGACCGTCTGTCGCAGACCAGCGCTATCGATCGGCTTGGTCACGAAGCCCGCGGCACCCATGTCTCGCGCGCGCTTCCTAATCTCACTATCCGATTCGCCGGTCAGGAAGATCACCGGGATCCCCCGCGTCGTCTCGCTGGCCTGTAACTGACTCATGACCTCGAAACCGTCCATGCCGGGCATGCGGATATCCAGCAGAATCAACTCAGGGGGCACCTTCTGCGCGATTTTCAATGCGATCATGCCGTTGGTGGCCGCCTTGATCACGTAGTCGCCGCCGAGTGCGCCCTTGACCACGTCCAGGTTTTCCGGGGTGTCGTCCACGGCCAGGATGACGGCTTGTTCGCTGCGATCAGCCATCCCTGCCCGTCCGACTTACAAGTTCTTCGATGATCGGTTTCAGGGCCTCGGCAGCAGCCTCCAGGTCATACTGCCCAATCGGTTTCTGCAAGGCTTTCAGCGCGCCTTCGACCTCGTTTCCCCGCACCTGCTCGAGGATGTCGAACAGCTTGTCCTCCGCCGCCGAATCGTAGTCTTCCAGCAACGCCAGGAGGGCCTTCAATTGCTCGTCGAAATCGGCCGGCAGCGCGCCCGGCTGTCCGGGCGAGGCCGCGGGTCGCGGCTGCAAGCCCCCGATCAACCCGACGACTCTTGCAAGTTCGAGTTCTGCCTGTGCACACAGGTCCACCAACGGGCCATCCTCTCCCTCTTTCAGGGCGCTTTCCAGTTGTTGGGCCACTTGCTGCAATGCCGTCGCGCCGATGCTGCCGCTCACCCCCTTCAGGGTGTGGGCGGCCCGGACAGCCTCCTCACGGTTGCCCGCTTCGTGCTCTTTACGAATTTGATCGACGGCGCCGGACTGGTTGTCGGCAAACTTGTCCAGCAGTCTCAGGTAGGAACCCACGTTGCCGCCCAGTCGCGTCACGCCAGCTGCCGTGTCGATACCCGCCAGTTCAGGAATCTCCTGATCATCATCGATACTCGACGATGCTTCGAATCCTTCCGGCAGTTCGCGTACGGCATGCGGTATCCAGCGCAGCAGTGCCTCGAACAGCAATTGCGGGTTGATCGGCTTGGCGATGTGTTCATTCATGCCGGCGGCCAGGGATTTGTCCCGGTCTTCAACGGTGGCGTTGGCCGTCATCGCCAGCACGGGCAACTCCGCGTAGCGCTCCTGCTCACGAATCTTGCCGGTGGCTGTGTAGCCATCCATTACCGGCATTTGTACGTCCATTAACACGCAGTCGCAGGCATGCGTTTCCAGCCGGTCCAACGCCTCCTGGCCATGGTTGGCGATGTCGACGTGAAAACCGGCCTGCTCCAGAATTTCACTGGCCACCTGTTGGTTGATCTCGTTGTCTTCCACCAAAAGAATGTGTGCGCCCTGGACCGGCCGCAGCGTTTCCAGGTCGAATTCACGGCCGGCCTTCTTCCGGCGGCTGCCCTCGGTCGCCACGGAAAAGGCTTCCATCACGGCATCGAACAGGTGTGACGGGCTGACCGGCTTGGCGAGGAAGTGGTCGATGAACTCGCCGCCGGGCTTGTCCATGACATCCCCGGAGCTGTAGGCAGACACAAGAATGATGTGCGGGTCCGTGGCGGGCTTGAGTTCGGTCTTTATCTTTACTGCGATTTCGACACCCTTCATGCCGGGCATCAGGTAATCCAGCACCATCAGATCGTAGGGTTTTTGTGCTCGGTCCATTAACTCGAACACTTCCTCTGCGTTGGCCGCCGCGTCCACCTCGAACTGGAATGACCTGAGGTATTCGGCGAGGATTTCCCGGGCGGTGGGGTTATCGTCCGCCACCAGGGCGTGCAGGTGCTGCAGGTCCGGGATGGTCTTGAATTCCTTCTCGTGCGCACCCGCGCCGATGGCCAGGCGAACCGTGAAATGGAAAGTACTGCCCCGACCCGCCTCGCTGTCGACCCCGATCTCGCCATGCATCAATTCGACCAACTGCTTGGAGATCGTGAGTCCGAGGCCCGTACCGCCATACTTTCGCGTCGTCGAGGTATCTGCCTGGGAAAAGGACCGGAACAGCTTGACCTGCTGCTCGGGGGTCATGCCAATGCCCGTATCGCACACCGAGAATGCCAGGATCGCCTCGTCTCCCGCCCGCTCCAGGAGTTTGATGTCGACCACGATTTCGCCCTTGTCGGTGAACTTGACCGCGTTGTTGGTCAGGTTGATCAGGATCTGGCCGAGGCGCAGCGGATCTCCAATGAGCACCGTCGGTACATGCGGGTCTCGCCGGAACAGAAGTTCGAGGCCTTTGTCCTGGGTCTTGACGCTGGCCACGGTCGCCAGGTTGTCCAGCACTTCGTCGATTTCGAACTCGATCTCCTCGATGTCGAGCTTGCCGGCCTCGATCTTCGAGAAGTCCAGGATGTCGTTGATGATACCGAGCAGGGAAATGGCCGAGCCGTGAATCTTGGACAGGTAGTCTTGCTGCTTGGGTGTCAGGTCCGTTCTCAGACACAGATCGCTCAGGCCGATCACGGCATTCATCGGCGTGCGAATCTCGTGGCTCATGTTGGCCAGGAAGTCCCCCTTCGCCTGGGTCGCGGATTCCGCGACTTCCTTGGCGGCCTGCAGTTCCTTCTCCAGTTCCTTGCGCTCGGTGATGTCCACACCGATAGCCAGAATTTCCTTGAGCTGGCCTTCGCTGTCGAGAATCGGATTATTGGACCAGGACACCCATAACTCTCGCCCTTCCTTGGTGCGGTTCATGTCCTCGACATGGAAGTAGGATTCCGGGTCATCCAGGATGTTGTCGACCATGACTTGGACACCATCGCGAGCCGGCTCATCATCATGAACGATGGTCTCGAACAAGGACTTGTCGATCATTTCCTGTTTCGAGTAACCGAACAGGCTACATCCATAATCGTTGATCGACACAATCGTCGCATCGGGCATCCAGCGCAGAATGACGCTGTTGATGCCTTCCAATTCCCTCAACGCCGAGTCAGCGACGTTCTTGGATTCCAGGATCTCGGCTTCGGCCTTGTTTCGGTCGGTGATGTCCTTGATAAACGCCGTGTAGTGCGCTTCGCCGTCGACCACGGCCATGGATATGCCAACTTCGGCGGGAAACACCACCCCTTCCTTGGTCAGACCAAACAGGTTCAGGCCGCGGTCCTCCATGTGGATGCCACCGACCTTCGCATCCCGGAAGCGGTGAACGTTTGCGAGGTGGTCCTCCCGAACGTACTCCGGAAGCAGCATGTTAATGTCCTGCCCGATTACTTCCTCTGCCCGGTAACCCCAGATTTTCTCGCATGCAGGATTGAATCGGATGACAGTCTGCTCGTCATCTATCGTCAGGATACCGTCCGTCCCGTTCTCGAATATGAGGTTGATCCGTTCGGTGGTCTTGTTGAGTTCCCGTAGCGTTTCAGAGATTTTTGCGCGGCTCCGCACGAAGTAAGCCGTTAGCGCCAGTACCAGCAGCGCACTGAACGCAACCAGGAAATAAAACAGGTTTCTCGTGGCCGACAGCGACCGATAGGCCTCGTCCACGTCGATTTCAGTGGCGACGCCAAAACCGTGCTCGGCGCTCCAGCTCCAGGCCCCGATGACCGGAACGCCGCGGTAATCGTGATAGCCCTCCAGGTTCTCGCCCGGGTTGCCACCGATCGCACTGTGCGCCATTAGCGTCAGTGGTTGCTTCTCGCGCTGCACCGCGGGTCGGTAACCCTCGAGCAGGTTTCCCCCCGGGTCGCGAATGTCGACGGTGAGAATGGATACCCCCATTTCCGGTACCAGCGCCAGCGCCTTTAGATCCTCTCCGAACCGACTTTCGCTGATCATCTTGCCCGCTGAATTGAAGGCATAACTTTCGCCGGATTCGCCCATCCGCCCCCGTTGCAGGATTTCGGTAAATTGGCTTTCGGGATCAATCCGCAAAGTGAGTATCACGACCGGACTCCCGGATCTGTCGCGTACGGCAAACGCGCCGATCATGGTCGCGAAGTCCCTTCCCTGGCCCCGAAGCGGCAGACTGATCAGCGCCCCGGCATTCGGTTGCAGGGCCCGTTCCATCAAGTCCTGGAGTTCCGGACTGGAAGACTTCCTGCCGAGATCAGATGAACGCGAGCCGCTCAGAGCGGTTCCGTCGGTCGAATAGATGCTGTAACCACGGACGCCGGGGAGAGCCACGACCGGGCGCAGATGGTCGTTGATCTGCATCTGCAGAGGCGTCGAGCGCAATGCCTCGTATTCGAGTCCAATGTCGAGCAGGGACTGCGACAGCTCGAGGGTCATATCATCGGAGCCCCAGATGCGCAGAATCTCCTCGAAATTCTGGAACCATTGATCGAGCGCCCGCGTCGTGGTGTTCAAAACCGCATTCAGCTCCCGGCCGACCTCCTTTCGCGCCTGGTCCACCAGGCGGTTGTCTGCCCACCATGCGAGAGCCGCCAGCGCGATGAGCAGGCTGGCCGCCACGACGAAGATTGGCCAACTGTCCTGAACAGCCCGGCCAGCCGGGGAATGCTTTTTCTCGACGTTATCGTTCAACGGCGTGTTCCGCTGATTCCTCGGACGGAAGATCGAAAACGGAGAAACGGCCGTTTTCGCCCAGTCGGGAATAAAAAATGTCATCCTGACCGCTGTGATCAAACAAGCCGAAGGTCACCGGCATGCCAATTCCGACGTCTATCCGCGACATGCCCTCAATGGTTCTTCTCATAGTCTCGCGTGACAGATTCCGCCCCGTTGCGGACAGAATTCTGGTCAACACACGCGCGTTGATATAGCCCTCGAGCGAGACGAAATTGGGGGTTTCTTCGGGGAAGTGCTTCGCCAGTTGCGCCTGGTATTCACGAACGGCCGCCAGATCTTCAGAATACGGCGACGGAACCACCTGCGTGACGATGATCCGGTCGAACTGCGAGCGATCGACACCTTCTTTCAGAATGGCCCGGCCAAATGCCCCGGAACCCACGAAAGATACCGTATGAAAATACGGACGATGACCGGCCTCGTGGACGTCCTTGATGAACTTCGCGAGCGGAGTGTATGTGCCGACCAGGATGACGGCATCGGCGCCGCTGTTCGAAAGGGTGTCGACAGGCCTGTCCAGTTCCAGGGACCCGCGTGCAAACTTGTCGATTGCGATGATCTCCAGACCCCTCCTGCGCATGGAGAGCTGCACGCCTGCAAGCACGGCAAGGCCAAAAGCGTCGTCCTGGTACATCACTGCAATTTTCTCGAATCCCAGGTGATCGACGAAATACGCAATGGCGCCTTCGGCCTCATGATAGTAGGAGGCTCGGACATGGAACATATTGGGGCGGAACGGGGTTCTCAGCGCCTCCGCACCTGTTAGAAAGCCAAAGGCAGGAATGTCCTCGTCGTGGACCATTTCGATAATCTGAACCGAGGTTGGCGTGCCGACGTAGTCGAACAGCATGAACACACCATCTTCGGCGATCAACCGCCTGGAATTGGCCACCGTCTTATCCGGCTCGTAGGCGTCGTCGTAGGTGAGGAAGTCGATCCTGCGGCCATGAATGCCGCCCGCGGCATTGACTTCGTTGAACCACACTTTGCTGCCAAGGGTGTACTGGCTGCCCAGGAAGCCGGCATGGCCGGTCAAGGCGGATGACGATCCGATGAGGATGGCGTCGTCGCTGATGCCGGGAGATTGCCTTATTTCGGCATCCGGGCTGCAGGCTGCCAGCGCCAGGCCAACAAGCACAACTCCAATCAAGTTCCGAATTCGCTTTGTTAGAATCAATGTCTGTTCAGGATCCAGGCGCAATTTCTCGAACACAATGCATGCGCCATAAGCTAGCGCGCCTTGATGATACCCTCTCAGACGCGGACCCACACGTGACGGCGCGCCCGACAGGATGCACTTGCGCCTGCGGCGCTGCCTGGTCAATCGCTCCGCGATTGCGACAGGATGGCCTCGCGTCGCTCGGCGCGTCGGCACTCTACGAGCGCCTCGGCTCGAACCTAAGGTTCGAACTTCTGTTGGGAAGCCAAAAAACAAAAGGGCCCCGCAAGGGGACCCTTTGATTTTTCTGGCGCGCCCGACAGGATTCGAACCTGTGACCCCTGCCTTCGGAGGGCAGTACTCTATCCAGCTGAGCTACGGGCGCTATGTTTGTGGTGCCGAGCGACCGGCACCTCGTGGGCGCACATTCTAACCATTCCTGGACAACGTGGCAGCCACATTTCTTCGTAGCGGTAACCAGACCCAACCAGATCGACTGTTCTCAGTTATGTCAAATAGACAAGGCCGCTCGACGCCCTGAAAGGCTGATATCTCGCGGCCAACGGCCAACCTCGTGCATCTGAACATAAGGCGGGGCAAGCGTTTCAGGGCTTTCGGGCACAGGGTTGATTCTGTAGCCGCCCCGCCGAGTCGGCAAATCGAAGAACCCTTGGTTTTGCTCGCTTTTTTGACGGTGTTCATAGCACGCATTTTGAACTGAACCCAGAATGGAGTCTTGATGTCGTCAGTTCGACAGGTTTTCCTATGCTAAGAACTTCGTTGGCGGTTCTGGCCGCGTTATTGCTCGTGGGTCTGCTGTCCGCCCTTATCGTCGAATCAAGGGCGGTCAAGGAAGACTACTATGCGGCGCACGCGAATCGCATGCGTGCGATCGAGAGCAGCCGAAACGATCTCACCGCGATCACCGAGGGCACGCAGGCTGCATTCGAAGAGGGTCGCCAGGTATCCACATCGACATACCTCTCGTTCACGCGACTCGCAGAGAACAACGCCGTACTGCAAAGCCCGGACGAACGCCTCCAAACGAGCGAAGCGGTCGATGCACTGCTGATGGCTTACGACGCCGGGCTGATCTTCTTCGTCCGTAACGGGCAAGCATTTGCCAAACGCCAGGATGCGTTCGCCGAGGCGCTGCGTACCATGCAGGAAGAGTCACCACTTGTGGTCAAGGACCTGCGGCGTTTCAACCTCCGGCTCCAGTCACAGAATACTTTCTCCCTTGCGATTGACATTATTGAGTATGCGACTGGCGCTGGCAGTCAAAATAGCAGTCAACTTGTTACACGAGTTGAGGCACTGCGCAATGACCCCGCGGTCATATCCAGGGCGCCACGCGCCGTCAAAAGTTTCGCGACGGCGGCAATTGAAGTCATTGAGCAACGCACGGCCGCAGCCGAAGCGTTGCAGGCCATCAACAGCAGCCGCATCGCCGATAACCTGTGGACCCTGTCGGATGAGGTTCAGAACCAAAACCGCCGCACTGTAAGCAGGGCCGAGATGGCGCGCCTGCTGCTGTCCGTATGCACGGTCCTGCTGCTGCTTGGCACCGGATACGCGATGTTCCGTCTGCAGGCAAGCTATCGTGACCTCAATAAGAGTAATCGTGACCTCGAGAGCGTCAACAACTCGCTCGAAGAGCGCGTCGTGGACCGGACGCAGAAACTGTCCGAGGCCTATGAGGACCTCAAAGAGTCACAGGTTCAGCTGGTGCAGGCGGAGAAAATGTCTTCGCTGGGCGAGCTCGTTGCCGGCATCAGTCACGAGATCAACACGCCGCTTTGGTACCTGATCAGTAATGCGACGGTGCTGCAGGAGCGATTCGAAGTGCTCAGCGACTTCTGCGCGATCGCGGAGAAAATGGTCGAGGCAGTGAAAGCCCGCGAAGGAATCAAAGATGCTGTTGGCCGCGGCCTTATTGACATGCAGAAGATGTTGAAGGACGGCATGCGCGATGATATCGACGAGGCCAAAGACCTGCTCCAGGACAGCGTTGAGGGACTGGAAGAACTGACCGAGCTCGCCCAGAGCCTCAAGGACTTCAGTCGCCTCGACCGTGCGCAACGCGGGGATTTCAATGTCCACGAGGGCCTCGACAAGGCTTTATTGATCGCAAAGAACCGCCTGAAGAACAAGGCGACTATCCACAAGCACTACGGCGAGGTACCGACGATTCACTGCTCGCCGTCACAGATCAATCAGATATTCCTGAATTTGCTGACCAACGCGGCGGATGCCATCGAGGAAAGTGGCGAGATTGTGATTCAGACGGCTGCTGACGACCGGCGAGTGCGGGTCAGTATTTCCGATACGGGCGCGGGAATCCCGGACGAACTGATGGCAAAGATTCGCGACCCGTTCTTTACCACCAAAGAGGTCGGCAAGGGAACGGGGCTCGGTCTGTCGATTGTCGACCAGATCGTCACTTCGCATGGCGGAGAGCTACTGATTGAGTCCGAACAAGGCAAGGGCACGACCGTTACGATCGTGCTGCCGATGGTTGCAAGCATGTCGGTGGAAAACGCCCTCGATCCGGACGGTGAAGACGTCGATTCGGTTGCCGCCAATGACCCGGATATCGAAGGATCGTTGCCGGACGCCGCAAATGAAACAGATGAAGACAGCGACGCGCCCGAACGGGCGTCCGTCTAGTTGGGGCTCGCAGTAGCAGACATGAAATGACCGCCAAGGCACGCATACTTTTTGTCGACGACGAGAAGCGGGTTCTCAACGCGATGCGCGGTCTATTCCGTCGTGAGTACGAGTTGTTCCTCAGTACCGAAGGCGCTGAGGCAATCCGTATCGCGACCGAAAATGACATCGACGTCATCGTCGCGGACCAGCGCATGCCGGGCATGACCGGTGTCCAGGTACTGGCCGAGATGAAGAAGCGGTCGCCCCGGACAGTTCGAATTCTACTGACCGGCTACGCGGATCCCTCCGCGGTTGAGGGCTCGATCAATGACGGTGAAGTATTCCGGTTCCTCAGCAAGCCGTGTCCACCGAAGGTTCTTCGCGAGACATTGAGCCTTGCGATATCCGCTGCCCGCACGATTCCGGAGACGGCCGCGCCAGTCATACCGGCACAGCCCGCCGTTACGACGCCTCCCCCACCGGTAACGTCTACCTCCACCGAACCCGAGCGGCCAGTGTCTGCAGCCCTGCCGCAGGTAGAAACGGTGACACCGCCGATACCTGTAGCAGCCAGGCTCAGTGAGCCGCCGCCGCTGGTTGCTGCCAATGACATCGGCACGCCTCCCGCAGTACCTGCCGCACCCGTGATACGCATGGAGGACCCCAGTGCCGACGAATCGTCCAGTCACTGGCAGTCGGTAACGAACGTCGTGATGTCCGAGGATACGGTGGAGGAAACCTCTGAACATCTGGCGCTGACTTCATCGACTCTCGGCCTGCATGACGTAAGCGTCGTCGTATTCACTATCGACTCGGAGTTTGCCGCTACCGCCATTCGTGCGTGCTCCGCCGATCGCAACGCGTATCTCGCAACAACGCTCGCCAAGGTTGCGCAGGCGATCCAGCAGGACAATGCCGGCGTGCTTGTCACGGATTTTACGGCCAACAAGGCGATCCTCCAGAAAATCATCGCCGCGCTGAAGAAACACATGCCGGAGCTGGTCACTATCGTTGTCAATAATGGCAGAGATACGACCGACATGATCAACCTGATCAACTTTGGCCAGGTGTTCCGCTACCTGTTGAAACCCATCGAACCGGAGCAGCTGCGGAGCGACATCAATGCAGCGGTCATGCGCCACCTGTACCTGTTGAACAACCCTGAGTCAGTCAAACGGCACGAGGTTAGCGCCTCTCCGAACCCGGCAGAGTCGTCGAGTACCGTAAATGACTTCCTTGGCCGTGTTCGCGGACAACAACCGAAATGACGGAAGTAAAAGACAACAGCTCACTGCCACTCCTGTTGGCCATTACAGGCGCGGTCCTGGTGGTTGTCCTGGGTGGCTGGTTCTTCCTCAACCAGCAAACGCGCAGCACCGACGTGTCGGACGCAACATCGGCAGGCAATGCCGTCACCAGTATCGAAGACATTGCTCCGGAAAAAGCGGAAACCGGCGCCAATCCTGCGACTCGCGCGGAACCCGCCGCAGGCACATTCGAGGAGCCCGCCGCTAACATCGACGTAGAACTCCGCAAGGCGCGTCTCGCGGCGGACGCGGAACTCTTCGTACTGCCGACCTCACAAAGTGCACTCTACTACTACGGCCGCGTCCTCAACGCGGATCCACAGCATGCCATTGCCGCTGCAGAGCTGGATGCCGTCCTGACCCATGTCTCGAGAGACGTTTCAGAACTGCTCGACAATGAAGAATACGATAGTGCTTACGAGATCGCCGGCCTCGTAGCGAAACAAGTTCCAGAGCACGAAATTGTTCTGGAAACGCAACGAGTGCTGGACGAGTACACCGAGCAACTCGTCGCGGAATCGATTCAACTGTCACAGGATGGTAAAGACAACAAAGCGATGAGTCTTCTCGCCATCGTGGAAAGTCTGCCGGGCAGGAACCCGGACTACATTGCTGCGGTTCGTGATTCGATGAATGAAATACGCGATGTTCGGGTCGCCGCGGAGCGTGACACGGCCCAGCGCGCGAGACTTGCGGATGGCGAAGCAAAAGTTGCGTGGCTCGCGCAGACCCGTGCCGCGATTGAACAGGGGAACCTGGTGACGCCGGCGGGTGCCAGCGCACATGATCTGCTTGCAGAACAAAATTCATGGGATGCCGAACGCGAAGAGCTGACGAACGAGTTGACCGTAGCCCTGCTCGCTACCGCACAGGCACGAATCGGTGCCGGTGAACTCGATACGGCGGAGTCGCTGCTGGACGCGGCGGCCGAGTTGAACGGCACGGCGGAGGGCCTCGACGACACGCGCGCCGCGCTCGAGGACGCTTTCATCGAGGCACAGTCGAGCCGGGTAGTAAGCACCAGGGATCTCGTTACGATCACGACCGTGCCCCCACGCTATCCGCGACGCGCATCGGACCGGGCCATTACCGGATGGGTGATCGTTGAATTTACAGTTACCACCGACGGTGCGACGGGAGAGATCGAGATCCAGCAATCGGAGCCCGAGCGAATATTCAATAAGGTCGCAATAGAAGCAGTCGGCAAGTGGGTCTTCAAGCCAGTTGTCTATCGGGGCCGGACGATCAATCAGCGGGCCGCCGCGAGGCTCAGTTTCGCCCTCGAATAATCGCCGATAGGTCTTGAATCTGGCCCGCCGATTCGAAATCATTAGAACCCTTCGTCCCGGACCTTGTCGGTAAAGTAATGATCAAAAAACTGATCAACCAGGTGGTTGTTGCGATTTCGGCGCCCGCGTCCTCCGAGGCTGATGCCGGGCAACGTGAGGCGGCTCTGCGTACCGCGACGGCGGTGCTGATGCTCGACGTGGCACGAGCCGATCACGTTTTCGACGACAGCGAGTTTACTCGCGTGCTGGACCTGGTCGAATCGCACTTCGGCATGGCGCCGGAGGACGCGGCCCAGCTCATTAATGCCGCTGATGAAAAAGCGGAGAAGCTAATCTCCGTACACGATTTCACACAGCTTCTGCACAACAACCTGGACGAGAACGAGAAAGCTCACATTATCGGCATGCTCTGGCAGGTTGCCTACGCCGATGGCACTCTTGATAAATACGAGGATTCGCTGGTCCTGAAAATCAGCGACCTCCTGCACGTGAGCCGCGGGCGCGTCATGCGCCTCAAACACGACGCTGCGCTCGCCGCGGACTGAATCCACAGCGTTACTGACCGGCTGCACGCATCGCCAGAATCATCCGTTCGGTATCCCTGAGTTCGGCCTCGAGCGCCGGGTCGTCGTTCCTTTCCAGGGCAGTGCCAATCTCGTTGATTGCTGCCGCGAACTGGCCCTGTTCTGCAAGCACCAGCGCGAGGTTGTTGCGCACAACCAGCAACGATCCGTCCAGTTTCAGCAAGGCGAGATAGATAGTTTCGGCAGCCGCAAAATTACGCAGGGCAGATTCCACGTTGCCGAGACCAAAAAGTACCACAGGATCCCCCGGCCATCGATTTTCCGCGGTTCGCCACGCCAACGCCGCCGCCTCGAGTCGTCCGGTCTGCTCGAGTGCCGCGATCGCTGCGTAGTACCGCTCCCGATTGACCGTTGCCGGCAGCTCGTCAGGCCGCAGAACAACCATCGCCCAGTAATCACCACGTCGCCAGGTGTACAGAAATGTCCTCGTCGACGTAATGCGTCGCCGATCTGTCCCCGAGCGCAGGATGACCTCGCCGCGATCTGCATCGATGCCCACGACAACTGCATAGTGCCAGCGTGGAATCGCGGCAACACCGAGATTCTGCAACACGACGACAGGCCGCCCCGACTCGAGTTCGTTGCGGATAGCGCTCAGCGTACCGTCGATGACGTATGGCAATCGGCCCTCGGTTCGGGTTGCAGCCAGCATCTCGACCTGCAAACTTCCCTTTTTCCCCGGGAGATAGACTTTTTCAACAATGTTATCGAGCGCTACGTCAGCGCCGCTCTGCGTCAATGCCGTCATCAGTGCGGCCGGACCACACTGGTAGCGCTCCTGCGGATAGAACGGTGCGTCGTCGAGTTCCAGGGCAGCGCCCGCCGGCAATTCGCGCACCGCCTCCGGAATCGATGCGCAGCCGCTCAGCAAAAGCAATAGAGCCGGCAAGAGCCGGCTCCCGAAGCAAGGATTTCCTCTGCCGAACATGCGCCCGGCGTCAGATACTCTTGAAGATATCCGTGACACCCACGAGTTCGAGAATGAGCAGCACCAGGAACACCGCGCCAATCAATGCCAGCGCATCGCCACCGGCAACCTGATCGTCGATTTGTTCTTCGAGCTCCAGCAGTTCGGCAGTGCTGAGGCCGTTCAGGCGTTCCACAACCGTTGCCTGATCGACGCCAAGCGCAACCAGCTGCCGCGCCACATCGTCGTGCGCCAGCAGCACTTCCACGCGCGAGATACTTGCTGCGCGCGCTTCGCTTTCGATCAGATGGCCGGTACCGATCATTCCCGCAGGCGCGGCCTGGGCGAAACCCATACAGATGATCGACACGGAAACCAGGCGCAGCAGAAAGCCGCGCAGCTTGTATAAAGTCATTGAATGATGCCCTCAATCAGCGAAGTTTGGCCGAATATAGCGCTAATCGATCGAAAAAACCCGGTACTTGTCCACATGTGAATGTACCGGCGGCGCGCAAAATACTGCAATAATCCGGGGCTTGTCTCCAAAGACGATATTGACCGGTGGTAAAGCGTGCGCACATCATTTCTATACCTAACGGGTCTAATGTTTATCGTGTCAGCCTGCTCCGATGACGCACCCGACTTCCCTATGGCCGAGAAAAGGCCGGTTGAGCTGGAACGGCACGGCGACGTTCGTGTGGACAACTACTTCTGGCTGAACCAGCGCGACGATCCCGAAGTCCTGCAATACCTGGAAGCCGAGAACGCCTATGCCGATGCACAGCTCGCCTCGTCCGCGGGCCTTCGTACGCGACTGATTGACGAGATGAAGGCGCGAATCAAGGCGGATGAGTCGTCGGCACCTTTCCGCTACGGCGACTATTACTATTATCGCCGCTACGAACCCGGGAAGGAGTACGCGATCTATGCACGCCGGCAGGGATCGCTCGATGCCGACGAGGAAATACTGCTCGACATCAACGAAATTGCGGGCGACGAAGCCTACTTCTCGGTTTCAGGTGTCCAGGTCAGTCCGGATCACAAGACACTTTCCTACGGTATCGACACACGTGGCCGGCGTTTCTACGATTTGCGCTTCATCGACCTCGAATCCGGCCAGCACCTCGCGGACTCGATCGACGATGTCACGCCCTATTACGTCTGGGCGAACGACAGCAAGACGATTGTCTATGTCCGGCAGGACCCGGAGACCCTGCGCTGGTACCAGGTCTATACACACGAATTCAGCGGCGACTCCGACACGCTGATTTACGAGGAGGCCGATGAGACCTTCAGCGTGTATGCGTACAAGTCGCTGTCGGGGAAGTTTATCTACCTTCACAGTGGCAGCACGCTGTCCACCGAAGTGCGCTATGTACCTGCCGACGCACCGGCATCCGATCTGCAGGTGTTCCTGCCGCGCGAGGACGAACACGAATATTCCGTGAGCGACGGCATCGATGGTTTCTTCGTCCTGAGCAACGAGAACGCCAGCAACTTCCAGCTTCTCGAAGCGCCGCTCGACGACACGTCGAAGGACGCGTGGCAGGTCGTCATTCCACACCGCGACGACGTGTTACTCGAGAACTTCAAGGTCTTCGATGGCCACATCGTTGCGACCGGAAAGAAGCAGGGTGTCGGCCGGGCGGAAGTCGTCGATCGCAGAGACGGCAGCATCCACGCCATTGAATTCGACGAGGATACGTTCAGCTTGTCGTCCGGCGACAACTACGAATACGACAGCACCGTATTTCGTTATAACTACGAGTCGATGACGCGTCCCGAGTCGGTCTACGACTACAATCTCGTGAGCCGCGAAGCGCAACTCGTCTGGCAGCAGGAAATCCCCGGAGACTTCAACCCGGCCAACTATCATTCCGAGCGACTCTTTGCCGAAGCCCGGGACGGCACACCGATCCCGGTCTCTCTGGTCTATCGCAAGAGCATCGAGTTGGATGGCAGCAATCCCCTGCTGCAATACGGCTACGGATCCTACGGTAGTAGCATTGACCCGGACTTCAGCCGCAATTTGCTGACCCTGCTCGATCGCGGTTTCGTCTACGCCATCGCACATATCCGTGGCGGCTCGGAAATGGGTCGGCAATGGTATTACGACGGCCGCCAGTTCGAGAAAATGAACACGTTCACCGATTTCATCGACGTGTCGAAATTCCTGATCGCCGAAGGGTACACGTCGCCCGAGCACCTGTATGCGAGCGGCGGGAGCGCCGGCGGCCTGCTCATGGGCGCGATCGCCAATATGGCGCCGGAGGTCTATAACGGCATCACTACACGCGTACCGTTTGTCGACGTCGTAACGACCATGCTCGACGAGACCATCCCGCTGACCGCAAGCGAATGGGATGAATGGGGTGACCCGAGGGAGAAAGCGTTTTACGACTACATGCTGTCCTACTCGCCATACGACCAGGTCAGGCAGCAGGCCTATCCAAATATACTCGTGACGACAAGCTTGCACGATTCCCAGGTGCAGTACTGGGAGCCGGCCAAATGGGTCGCCAAGCTGCGTGACTACAAGACGGACGACAAGCTATTGCTGCTCGTCACCGACATGCAGGCGGGGCATAGCGGCAAGACCGGCCGCTTCCGGCGCCTCGAGGACACGGCCCGGTACTACGCGTTCTTCCTGGACCTGGAAGGGATCACGGAGTAGCCGGGCATTGTGATTCACCGGAAAGCAAAGGCCCCGCAAGCGGGGCCTTTGCTATAAGGAGCTGCCCGGTATCAGCGACTTGCCTGGAAGACCTCCGTCTCGAGGGCCGTCCGCAGATCATCCATTGTCGCCGCCCGCGGGCTGTGTGCCGAGAAAATCCGCTCGACGCCGAGTTCCTCGCGGCCGAGCGCCTCGGCAAATGTCCGCGTTGACGTGACTGCGGGCGGAATAGGGCCAACACGTGGCAAGGTGAAGTGATCGGCCTCGAAAAGTATGCCCTCTTCGGGCAGATACGCGACCAGCAGGTGTTCGGTGTGAGCTGTCGGCCCGATGTCGATGATCTCGATCGAGCGGTCCGCCCCATCCAGCGTCATACGGTCCTTGACCAGCTTGACCTTCAGGGCATCGCCATCCTCTGCAGCACGGCGCACGACCTGTTCATGAGCAGCCGCCGCGATCAGCGTCGCGCCCTCGGACTCGTACGCCGAGACGCCCATGACATGATCGAAGTGATGGTGCGTCAACATTCCATACTTGATCGGTTTGCCGCCGACGACCTCGCGCAGCGATTCGATCCGGTCGGGGATGCCGGCGATCCCGCCGGCGGCAAAGATGTAATCACCCATGTCCACGAACATCGCGTACGTGCCGGTCCCACCGATCAGCCACACACCGTCGGCAACTTCCTGGCGTGACAACGGGTCCGGCTCTACCTCCGGAATGCTCTCGAGGTTGGCATCAACGACCATCAACTCGGCCAGGGGCTCGTTGACCTCGGTCCGGATGTTCTTTCTCTCGATGTTCGGATCGCCGTTGAGGAACAACTTGAAGGTCTTGTTGAATGGGATGCCGGCCACCGTCTCGTAGTCGAGGAATTCATACTGCACGAGACCTACCTGCGGGAAGACGCGCTCACTGCGACGCAGCAGGTGGTCCTCTTTGTCGAAGTACATGCTAATGGCCGGCCCGACCGTCATCGAGAAGCCGACAACGTCGTAATCCTTGCCATCGACCTCGGCCTCACCGAGGTAATAGGCGTTCGCCGAGCGATCCTCGAGCGTGCGTACGAGCAAAGCCGGCGTAACTCTTACGAACGGGCCCGATGTTGTGGCGAAGTCGGGCTCGGCGATCTTCGCGACCGTGCCCGCACGGAAGTCGAGCTGATAGCTCTCATCCGCATTGATGATTGTGCCATTGCGACCCTCGAAGCCGCCCCCGGCAGTTGTCGCACGATTGACGAAAATTGAATTGTCGAGGTCGAGGGCGTTGAATCCAACGGACTCGTTCTTGTCCCATGGCGGTTCTGCGCCCCGGCTCTGATCGACGGAGTAGTTGATGCTCTCGAACTCGACGACGAGCGTACTCAGGCTGCCAAGCCCCTCCTCGCCGCCATAAGCAGCAACGGCCGCATCAATAATCTCATGGGCTTTTTCGACATTCTTTTCGGTCAGGTTGTCTGCGCAAACCAGGCTCGAAGCAAGTGCCCCGGCCAGCGCGAGGCTGATAATGGATTTCATTGTGGTCTCCCCGTGTTATTGCGCTCGCGGCCTGTCCAGCACTGTGGCTGGCCGCGGGCGGTACGGGAAGTTCGACTGTGTCAGCGGTGGAAGTGCGGGCGCTTGCGATGAAACGTCTTATCCGGGCGACGAACCGTCCGGCCTAGTCGTCCTTGATCGCGTCACGGATACGCTGGTAACCGCGTTTCAGCTCGTTGCCCAACTGGCCGAACGCCTCGCCGAGGCCCTCGCCGGTCTTGCCGAGCTCGGCGCGAGACGAGAAATCCTGCATTTTCTTCTCGAGCTCCTGCCACTCCTCCTGTGCTTCTTTTGAACCGAGGTGAATCTTTAGTCGCAGCTCGTCGCGCTTCTGTTTCAGCTCATCCATCAGGTCTTCGAATTCGCTCACGCCTGTCTCCTTATGAGTGAAAAAAGGGGTCTGACCCCATTTTTCCCGTCGATCGCAGGAATTGGAATAGGTAGCTTACTCAATAACCATCGGCTGCTCGATCGAGCCGATGAGCTTGCGATGAAAATCGGCGAATGCGCCGTAGTCCTCCGGTGCATACTCGGCGTGGCCACTCGTGTATTCGAGCTGCAGCACCCAACTCTCATCAACGCTGTCAATCTTGCGCCGCCAGCTACCGAATCGCGATTCATCAGCGTCGGGTTTTTTTGACGCGATGCCGATTTTCGCGGTCGGCGAGTTTCTGACGGTTGTAACGGTGGATACGCTGAAGGGCACCGTCAACTCGAAACCGAAGCGCCGGTCCGGCAGGCGCTCGTAGTCGAGGAACGTCGCCTCGAAAAAGCCGGGCAGTTTGAAGGACTCGTCATCGAGCGGTAGCCGGTACTGGAGCTCGACGACGAGCTCATGGTCCGCCTCGAAAACGTTGTCGACAAATACGTCGTCGACAATGGCGTCGGAGTAGCGGTCCGCTACCCAGCGCTGCATCGAACTGAGCAGCTCCGAGGTCTCGATCTCGCGCAGCTGGCCGCGGAGCTCCGCCGCCTGGTGACCCGAGAACACACCGACCTCCAGGACCTTCAGTTCATTGTCCGCCGTGCGCTCGATCTCGCGCTCCACCTGCAACTCTGAATCGCCGACGGAGAACTCGGGAATCGGCAACAGTTCTGACGCTTCACGCAATACCAGCGCATGGTTGCCTGCCATGTATCGCGGGGGCGTGCGGCCGAGACTCAGGTCCTTGTCCGTGGCGTCGATGAACAGGCGCTCGCCATCGAGTGGCACCGACACGATCATGTGATCGAATTGATCGATATTCGGCATGTCGGTCAGCACCCGTTGATTGAGATTGACCAAAGCGAGTTGCGCGGGAATATCGACTGCGTTCAGCATCGAGTACAAAAGCACCGCATGATCTTTACAATCGCCGTAGCGGTCGCGCAGCGTTTCGCGTGCCGACTTCGGTACGTAAGCACGACGACCGAACTCGATGGCTTCGTAGTGCAGTTCCTTCTGCACATAACGGCTGATCATCTCGATCTTGCGATGCTCGTCCTCTACGCCGCGCACCAGTCGCCTGGCCGTGTCGGCGACTCGTTCCGTGTCCAATTTGTCAGAGATCAGTGAAAGATAGTCTGCGCCGGCCTGGTTCCAGTCCGGGCTCATCGTACCGATCGTCACCCATGGCAGCATGCGATCGTAGTACGGCTGCATCGGCTCCCAGCGATACACGACCGGAGTGGTCAACTGCCAGATCAGCGAGTTGCCACGCTTGACCGGCTCGTCGACGCCGAACGACACGTGACCGAGCTTGTCGTGCTTGCCTGTGACGAATACGGCACTGTGTTTTATCGGCCGGCTGCCGGACAGGTAGTGAGTGTCCAGCGGAAATTCCTCTTCGTCGACGCCAATGCTCTTGGTCGCGACGACCTCGACCACCACCCCCGGCGCGAGACTCGGCACAGGCAGATGCGCGGTCTTCTCGGTGCTGGCCTCGTAGCCGTCGACCGTGCTGGTCACATAGTAGGCCGCCGGATCGCCTTCGGCGATGACTGTGCCGTCTTCGTCCCTGACTACCAGCCTGTTGACGTAGAACTGTTCGTACGCGGGATCGAAGTTGAACTCGAGCGTGCTGAATTGCTCCACACCCTGTTCGTCCTGAATCTTGATTTGCTGCACATGCGTTTTCGACAACGTGTCGCCGCCGGAGAACGCGTACCCGGTAATTCGATTGATGAAGTAGGCGCCGTATCCTTCGATCGTCTCGACGTTGGAAACGTCATCGACCAGCGGCTGCATCGATTCCGGCAATGCGACCGCCGTCAGTGGCTCGCTGATGCTCGCGTTCTCGCCTTCGCCGAGGATGCTGCTGATACCGTCCAGGTATTCTTTGATGGTGCTATTGGTTGGTGAATATTTGAGAGCGGCATTGAAAGACTCGCGCGACTTGATATAGGACTTCAGCTGGTACTCCGCGTAGCCTTTGTAGAAGTAGCTTTCCAACGAGCGGTAGTTCTTCTCGATGAGCATTTCAGCAAGGCGCAGTACTTCGGCTGGCTGCTCCAGCTCATCGTATACCTCGATTTTCGAATAGACGAGGTCGGCATTGAACGGCCGACCCGTCATCATCTCGTCGAGGATCGCGAGCGCCTCCTCGTAACGGCCGCGGCGCTTGAGAAGATCCGCTTGCAACTGCTGCAGCGGCTCGGTCATGCCATCGGCGGCATATTTCGCGAGGTCCGCCTCGATCTTGTCCCATTCCTCGCGGTCCGCGAGCATGTCCACGTACAGCGCGAACTCATCGTCCTCGCGGTACCCCGCGCTGAACAACTCGTCGTACACGCGAACCGCCTTGTCGGAATGGTCCGTCTGGTAGGCCAGCCACGCGTCCCAGCTGCGGACGACGAGATCGTCGGCATGGCTATCAATACGAGGCTGCAACCAGTCGTAAGCTTCCTGGTATGCGTCAATCTCGGTCAGCACGCGCAGCGCATTCGTGACGTAGCTCGGCTCGTCCTTGTCGAGATCCGCGGCCTGTGACAGGAACCGAAACCCCTCGCGATAGCTGCGTGCGTCGAAATAATGCATGCCAATCTGATTCAGGAAAAAGGCATTCGTCGTGCTTTCCTTTTCGGATACCTCTTCGTTCAGAACCGCTGGCGAGCTTGTAAATTTCAAGCGCTTCCACAGCGCCCGCAGGTCACTCGCGGTGTCGTCCTCCGCGGCCGGCCCCCACGCGGCGAACGTGTAGGCACAGGTGTCGTTCGCGACAATCCAGAAGTGATACGCGAAATCTTCGCCATCGACAGGTTCGTTACCGACCAGGTACGTGCCGGTGGCGTCGCCCTTGCTAACCTCGGTCTCGGAATGCACGAAGGACGTCGGGTATTCCTCACCAAAACGCTCCATGAACACTTCGAGCAGAGCCAGTTGAGTCGGCCGGGGGCCTTCCCAGCAGACCGGCATGACGACGGCGCCATAGCCCTCGATACCGAGGAAACCGGAATCCGCGTACCGGTAATCGTCCTCGAGATCGGACCATTTGAACCAGGTACCCAGCGGTACGTCGACTTCATAGGCGAACGCCCGGGACTCGTGACTACCGCCGAGTTTGAAGCCTTGCTCTTCGGCCTGTGTCAGTGCCGGTAGCAGGAACAGCGTGAGCAGAATTGCTCTGTATCGCATGCCTTCCCCTTGGAATGAGTTACTCGCGCCCCGGGCCCTGGGCGGGGCGGATTTTTCGGACCGGCCTCGCAGACTACCAATCACGTGGCCGACCGGCCCCCACAGGCGTCACATTACCTATATAATTCCGGCCCTGCGATCGGGTCCACCCGGTCCGGCACGACATAATAAACCGGAGTATGACGTTGCAGCGCGATCAGAAGTTTTTTGACATGTATTCACTGGTGATCGGCGTACTCGCCGCCGCCGCCATCGGCATCCTCATCGTCGCGATGAAAGTGCAGGACCTTACGCAAGGTGTTTACACGCGGAACGTTGACGAGGTTCAGGCAGCGGTTGCCGATCGCATTCGTCCATTCGGCCAGGTCTACCTGCCCGGCGAAGAGCAGCAGGCATCACTGCCGACCGTAGAGACCGCGGCGGAGCCCGCGCCTGTTGCGGCGGCACTTTCCGGCCCGCAGGTTTACAATGCAGCATGCAATGCCTGCCATGGCGCGGGCATCGCGGGCGCACCGGTCCTCGGCAACGCCGATGCATGGGCGCCGCGCATCGCACAGGGTGTTGACGTGCTCAAAGAGCATGCGGTCAACGGGTACACGGGCTCGATCGGCTTCATGCCCGCGAAAGGCGGTCGTGTCGATCTTTCCGACCAGGAAGTTCGCGATGCCGTCGACTACATGATCGGCGAATCCTCTTAATAAAGGGGGGGAAAGACGGTCAGACCCCTTTTTCCGTTTTTCTCACTGCCGCCGTCGGTCGAGAGCCCGTAACGACAACGCCTCGGCGATATGCGCCGCAGTGATCTCTTCGGTACCGGCGAGGTCCGCGATCGTTCGCGATACCCTGAGCACGCGGTGATACGCGCGCACCGATAGTCCGAACCGTTCGGTTGCATCCTCCAGCAGTTTCAGTCCGCCCCGGGAGCTGTGACACGCGGCGTCACGTTGCTCGCCGTCGAGATTTGCATTGCAGGTGCCGCTACGTTCGAGTGCGATGCTGCGTGCCGCACTGACCCTTTTTGCCACAGTCTGGCTCGACTCTCGGCTCTGACCGTTGCCTCTCAGCGCGTCCTTTGCCAGCCTGCCAACCTCGACATGCAGGTCAATGCGATCAAGCAGGGGTCCGGAGATTTTCGCACGGTAGTTGGCGACGCGGTCGCCGCTGCAATGGCAGTCACCGTGCTCGTCGCCCAGGTAGCCGCAGGGACAGGGGTTCATCGCGGCAATTAGCTGCACGCGCGCCGGAAAATCGGCCTGGTGGGCAGCCCGCGAGATCGTGATGACGCCGGTTTCCAGCGGCTCGCGAAGAACTTCCAACACATTACGATTGAATTCCGGCAGTTCGTCGAGGAAGAGCACGCCATTATGTGCCCGCGAGATTTCGCCGGGGCGCGGGCCAGGTCCGCCGCCGACAACGGCCGGCGCGGACGCCGTGTGATGTGGCGCACGAAAGGGCCGCTGACGCCAGCTCGCAATATCAATCGGCTTGCCGAGCACTGAGTCGACACCGGCCGTCTCCAGCGATTCGGCCTCGGTCATCGCGGGGAGGATCCCGGGCAGGCGCCGCGCAAGCATGCTCTTGCCCGTTCCGGGCGGGCCGATGAACAGCAGATTGTGACCACCCGCGGCCGCGATCTCGAGTGCTCGCTTGGCGATCGACTGGCCATGCACTTCGTCGAGATTCGGCGCCGGTGCCGCCACCACCGTTGGCTGCAGCTGTGGCCGCGGCTTGATCAATTCGGCGCCCCTTAAGTGCGCCGTCACCTCGAGAAGGCTCGACGCTGCACGTACATCGCAATTCGTGAGTGACGCCTCGTCTGCGTTGTCAGCCGGCACCAGCACCGCGTTGCCGGCCTCGCCCGCCCGCAGTGCCGCCGGGAGGATCCCCGGCACGGGCCGTAAGTCGCCCGTCAATGACAACTCGCCGTAAAACTCGATGCCTTGCAGTGATCGCTGTGAAATCACCTTCTGCGCGCCAAGGATACCGAGCGCGATTGCGAGGTCGAATCGCCCGCCGGTCTTGCGCATGTCCGCCGGTGCGAGAGACACGGTGATGCGTTCACGGGGAAACGGGAATCCGGAGCTGATGATGGCGCCACGAACGCGGTCGCTCGATTCGCGAACCGCCGTTTCCGGCATACCGACGACGTTAAATCGGGGCAATCCGCCCGACAGGAATACTTCGATGGTTACCGGCGGTGCGTCGACGCCGAGCTGCGCGCGACTCGCGAGGATCGCAATACCCATTGGCCCTCCATGGCCTATAGAAAAAGGAGAAAAAGGGGTCAGACCCCTTTTTCTTGACCGCGATTCTCTTCCAGGTCCGCCAGACGTTTCTCCAGCGCTTCGAGCTTCTCCCGCGTACGGGCGAGCACGGCTTCCTGCACCTCGAACTCCTCACGCGTGACGAGGTCGAGCTTTGCCAGCCCACCGCGCAGGACCGAGCGGAAATTCCGCTCGACGTCGTCGCGCATGGAGCGCAGGCCTTCCGGCACGGCATCGGCGAGTTTCTTTGCAAGACCTTCTATGGATTCATCACTCATATCGGGTTGATACCTGAGCCGCCGCGAAAACACCAGCCCCAAAAACACACGAACGACTGCGATTCACCACTCGCTCACCAAATTGGAGCAAGTGCCGTTGTGAGCGCACCATCGCGGTGCACCGGTGGCGCTGGCGTCAGTAGCAAGCCATTGTTTTTACAAGAAAATACGAGGTTGGCACGGATACTGCTATTACGCACTCGACGGGCAGCACTTTCGATCTGCCATTCGAACCGGAGCCACTGCAATGAAACTTACGAAGAGCGCAGGAATTATCGCCGCCTTACTGGCGGCATCGACCACGGCGGCTGCCGAGTCCCAGTGGTCGGCCAACATCGGCTGGATGAGCGATTACTACTATCGTGGCATCCACCAGAAACAGTCGTCCGCTAACGGCGGCGTCGATTTCGCCAACCGTGGATTCTACGCCGGCGTCTGGGCTGCAGATGTCGGCGAACTGACGGGCGATGGGCTGGAGGTCGACGGCTATTTCGGCTACGGCGGAGATATCGGCGATTTTAGCTATGGGCTCGGCTTCACGGGTTATTACTACACCGGCGATTTCGACGACACTTATCAGGAAATCAATCTCAGTGCGGCATACGGCTTCGTAACACTCGATGTCGCACTCGGCGAATACCTGAATTTCGCCGGGCCAACCCAGGAGTACCAGTTCTACTCGCTGACTGCCGAG
>Ga0070727_10001028_pt1 | contig 30824 bp, 20 predicted proteins | sample tdAd472_FD_66722 | JGI IMG/M metagenome (GOLD analysis project Ga0070727, IMG submission 66722) | Marine sediment microbial communities from the Atlantic coast under amendment with organic carbon and nitrate - tdAd47.2 | ecosystem: Environmental > Aquatic > Marine > Coastal > Sediment | place... | reverse complement strand
GCGCCCCGGCTGCGGGTCGACTCGCTCAGCGGGCGCGGGGTGCCGGAGCTGCGCGCGGCCCTCGGGCGGCTGCTGGAGGGCGCGGGGCGGCGCCCGGCGGAGGGGCCGTTTCGCATGCCGGTGCAGCGGGTGTTCAGCGTCAAGGGCTTCGGGACCGTGGCCACCGGGATCCCGCTCAGCGGCGCCGTGGCGGCCGGGGACGCGCTGGAGGTGTTCCGCGGCGACGCGCCTCCGCGTGCGACCCGCGTCCGGGGTCTGCAGGCCTACGGGCGGCCGATCGAGCGGGCCAGCGCCGGGCACAGCACGGCGCTGAACCTGGCCGACGTCACCCGCGCCCACGCGGCGCGGGGGGCCGTGGTCGCGACCCCGGGCGTGTTTCGCGCGGGGACGCTCTGGAACGTGCGGGTCGAGGCCCTGTCCGGCGCGCCCCCGCTGCCGACGCGGCGCGAGGTGCGCGTGCACCTCGGCACCGCGGAGGTCCTGGGCGAGGTCGTGCTGTTGGAGGGACCAGAGCTCGCGCCGGGGGCGCAGGCTCTGGCCCAGCTGCGTCTGCGCGTCTCCGTGGTCGCCACCCCGGGCGACCGCTTCGTGCTCCGCCGCGCCTCGCCGCTGGAGACGATCGCGGGCGGGGTGGTCCTCGCCCGCTCGCGCTGGCGGCTGAAGCCGGGCAAGCGGCGCGCCCGGGAGCGCGTCGCGGCCCAGGCGGCGGCCCTCGGTGACCTCTGCGCCCAGGCGGCCTGCGAGCTGGAGGAAGCCGACGGCGAGCTGCGGCGGGGGAGCGAGGCGTGGCGCGAGGCCGCCGCCGGGCTGGGGATCCCGGGGCCGGAGCTGCTGGGCACGCTGCGCGAACTGGCGGCCCGGGGGGCGGTGCGCGAAGTGGAGCCTGGGTGGTTCCTCAGCGCGGCGCGCGGGGAGCGGGAGGAGGCCGAGCGCGCGGCGCTGGTCGAGGTCGTGCGCGGCGCGTTGGAGGCGTATCACCGGCGGCGGCCGACCCGCGCCGTGTGCCCGCTGAACGAGCTGCGCGAGGCGCTGAAGGCCGGCGACCAGGCCGCGCCAGCGGGCCGACTGCGGGCTGCGCTGCGGGCCCTGGTCGACGCCGGAGGCGCTCGCGTCGACGAGCTCGGCTACGCGCTGACGGAGCACGAGGCTGGGTTGCCCCCGGCGTGGGTCCGCGTCGCCGAGCGGGTGCGGACCCTGGTCGCCGCCGACGGGCTCCAGCCGCGGGGGCGGAGCATGCTGGCCGAGTCCGCCTCGCCCGGGAACACCGAGCGCGGGGAGGACGTGATCGCCTACCTGGTCGAGGGTGGCGAGCTGGTGGACGCGGGCGAGGTGGTCGTGACCCGCGCGGCGTGGGAGCGGAGCGAGGCCGCGGTGGTGGCTGCGCTGGAAGGCGGCGGGCGGACGGTGGCCGAGCTGCGCGACGCGCTGGGGGCCAACCGCCGCTTCGCCCTCGCCCTCGCCGAAGAGCTCGACCGCCGCGGCGTCACCGTGCGCGAGGGCGACCGGCGCGTGCTGCGAGGCCCCGACTGAGTCGCCCTGGGCTCGACCGCCGCGGCGTCACCGTGCGCGAGGGCGACCGGCGGGTTGGGCGCTCAGTCTGGGGGAGCGGCGAACTCCAAGGGCGCGGTCTCGCCGGCCACGATCGTGACCTCGGGCCCCTCGCAGAGCACGGCGTCGGTCGGCGTATCGCGGAGGAGCACGCGGTAGCGACCCGGGGCCAAGCACTCGAAGAGGAAGCTGCCCAGGGGGGTGCCCTCGTCGACGAAGCCGAAGGTGTCCTTCCCCAGCACCGGGGCGGTCAAGGAGAAGGACTCGGCGCCTGTCGAGAGGGAGAGGGGCGCGTTGTCGAGCCAGCTCGGGGACAGCGCTTCGACGTAGACCGTGTAGGGGGCGGCCTCGGACCCAGGCTCGAGGTCCTCGGCGGCGTACTCGGCCTCCTCGCGCAGCTCGCTCCAGTTCACGGTGCAGCGGTGGGTGAAGGCGGGGTCGCCCGCGCGTTGCAGCTGGACGTGGGTCTGCCGCTCCTCGACACCCGTGACGCGACCCGCGAGGCCGCCGTGGCCGCCGAACTCGAGCCGCGCGCGCTCCCCTCCCCGCACCAGGACCACACCGACGGTCTCGCTGTCGTCCTCGCCGAGGTGTACGGCGGCCACCCGCGCCTGCGCCCCGCGACGCAGGCCGCCGATCCGCACCCCGCCCTCGCACCAGGCCAGCGACGCCCCCGGGGGGGCCCAGAGGAAGATCTCCAGCTCGCCTCGCTCCTCGTCGAGGGCGTGGGGCGCGAAGCCGACCTGCGTGTCGGCGGCCGCCTCCAGTCGGAGGCTCAGCTCGTGCCGGCCGGCGACGTCCAGCGTGCGCGCCACCGGGGTCGTGTCCGAGCCGGCGGCGCCGGTGACGCGCCAGCGCCCGGGGGGCAAGCTCAGCTCGACGGGCGCGTCGGGCCGCGCCGGCGCCGCAGCGTCGAAGGGGCCACCGGAATGGAAGGCGCCGGTCAGCTCGGCGTTGAGGAAGCGCATGCCGTCCTCGCCTGACCAGCCGACACGGTATGCCGTGATCCACCCCGAGCAGGGCGCCCCCTCCACGTCCAGCAGGCGCACGGCCACCCGGCCCAGGGGCCGGACCCGCAGGAGCAGCGTCGTGCGCGGCGCGTCGCCCAGCTCGACCTCGCCCTCGGCCCAGAGGGGCTCGGAGTCGGGGCTCGCCCCCTCCAGCGAGACCCGGTAGCGTCCGGGGATCTCGCTGAAGAAGCGCGTCGCGCCCTCGCGCCAGATCAGGGTCGTCGACGTCCCGTGGGGGCCGGCGACCCGCGCGTGGCCGTAGCCCAGGGGGCGGTCCAGGCGCAGGTCGAGGGCGAAGCCCAGGCTCAGCTCGAGCTCGACCGCGACCTCCTGCCCCTCCCGCAACTGGACCCCGCGTACGGCGAACCCCACGCGGTCGTCCCGCTCGACGAGCGCCGTGACCTCGGCCGGCTGCTGCATGGGGGGCCGCCCCTTGGCCGGGGGGGCGGGGTAGAGGTCGGTGCCGACCTCGTAGCGGAGCGAGGCGAGGCCGACTGCGTCGGTGAGCCCGCGCACCTCGGCGGAGCCGTAGGTCATGACCACCTCGGCGCCGATCGCTGGGGTCCCGTCCGGGAAGCGCACGCTGACCGCCAGCCCGCCAGACCAGTCGACTCGGTTGGGGGTCGTCGACGGCGGGGCGTCGACGCTGGGTGGGGGCGGCGTGGGCTGGGGCCGGGCGGGCGCGGGGGCGCTGGAGGTGGCGCCTGAGCTCGAGACCGCGCCCGCCGTCGGACGCGTCCCGGTCGGGTGGAGGGCCTCGGACAGCGAGGACCCCCCTGCGCCCCGCTGGGCGCCCGCCGGAGTGCGGTCGGCGTCACCGACCTGGCTCAGCAGCAGCAGGCTCAGGCCCAGCGCCGCAGCCGTCGCTACTCCCCAACGCCACGCCACGCGGCCTCCTCTCGCGATTTACACGCTCCCGAGCGTGCCTGGGTTCCCGACGTCGTGTAAAGGCCACGACGGGAGCTACTCTCCCTGAGCCTCGTCCTCCTCGGGCTGCTCGAGCTCGGCGAGGTAGGCGGCGAAGCCCTCGCGCTCGATCGGGATCTTCGCCGCGCAGCGGGGGCAGTCGATCACGATCTGGGGGTCGCCCTCGAACAGGGCGTCCAGGGGCTGGGCCGCCGGGGCGAGGGCCGCGTAGAAGCGCTGCATGGTGCAGGTGCAGCCGTAGAAGAAGTGGCGCTGCTCGAGCAGGCTCAGCTCCTGGTCGGCGTCGAGGGTCCGGGCGCTGGCGTCGTCGAGGGACTCGAACCACACCGAGTCGATATCGGGCTGGGCGACGACCATTGCGTACTGCTCGTCGGGGAGGCGGAAGTAGCGCGCGGGGAGCTGCTCGCTCTGGCGGTAGTACTGCTCGACGGCGCTGAACACGTCCGCGCCCTCGAACTCGACCGTGCTCTGGCGCAGGGGCGTGCGCGGGCGGCTGACCTGGGCGTAGAACAGGTTGGCCTCGCCCTCGCGCACGTCCTCGGTGAACACCCGCCCGATCACGTAGCCGTCCTGGCTGTCGCCGGTGAGGAACAGGTTCAGCGAGCGCTGGGGGAAGTTCAGCGTCCAGGCGGTGATCTCGTCCCAGGGGCGCGAGGTGAGGTGCAGGACCATGCCCGCGATCCCGTCCTTGAGCACGTCGGCGTGCTCGGGGGCGAGCTCGACGCCGTTTTGCATCAGGTGCAGGTAGACGTCCATGAACAGCGGCTTGAGGTCCGCGCGCAACGCCATGGCGTGCCGCTCTCGCACGTAGTAGCTGCGGACCTCGATCCGCGCCTGCTCTGCCTTGTCCTTCACCGGCGCCTCTGCCGCGAGCGTACTCGATTTTTCCGCGGGCTCATACCGCCCCGGGCTGCAGGTGGCGGGTGAGGAACTCCACGTGCAGCTTGCGCGCGTCGGCGGCGCGACGGCCGAAGCCGAGGTGCTCCTCGGGGGCGCCGGTCTCCTCCCACGAGTGGAGGTCGATCTCGACCTCGCTCCCGGCCGCGCGGCAGTGGACGGCGAGGCGCTCGACGAAGCCGCGCATGCTGGCGAAGGGCACCACCCGGTCGGCCTCGGAGTGCAGCGCGAGGAACGGGATCGGGCGCCAGCCGTCGAGGTGCTCGTGGGGCGAGAGCCCGGCCTCGACGGCCTCGGCGTAGCGGCCCTCGGAGGCAGCCTCGAAGTCGCCGGTCGTGCCCTCGACCGCGGCGGCGACGAAGGTGTGCGGGTCGCAGAGGCGGCGCAGGGCGATCATGCCTCCGGCGGACATGCCGCCGATCGCCAACCGCTGGAGGTCGATCGCCGGGCCCAGCGCGCGCGGGATCGCCTCGAGGATCGCGTCGAGCTCGCGGCGCGCCTGCACGAGGAGCGCGCTCAGCGCGAGGGGCGCCTGCAGCGCCTCGTCGGCGCGCTCGCCGTGGCCGGGGAGGTCGACGGCCACCGTCGCGACCCCGGCGCGGACCAGGCGCTGGTAGCGCGCGCTGTCGAGCTCCTTGTAGGCGGTGCGCCCGTGCAGCCAGAGCAGCGCCGGCGCCGGGGTCTCGCCGTCGGGGTGCACGACGAGGGCCGGCGCCGGGCCCAGGCGCAGCAGCCGGCAGCGCTCGCGCAGCGAGCGGGGGTAGGTCGCGATACGGCTCGCGGGGTCGGTCACGGGGCCTCCGCGCGCAGGATACGGCGCGGCCGCCCTACCGAGGACCCTCACCTCGAAGAGGGCGTGAGCCTCAGCCCGTTGGGGGTGAGCCCGAGCAGCTCTGCTGCGAGGGCGAGGGGGGCTTGGAAAGCCCCCCTGAAAGCGTGAGCCTTCGGCCCGTTGGGGGTGAGTCCGAGCAGCTCTGCTGCGAGGGCGAGGGGGGCTTGGAAAGCCCCCCTGAAAGCGTGAGCCTTCAGCCCGTTGGGGGTGAGTCCGAGCAGCTCTGCTGCGAGGGCGAGGGGGCCTCGGAGAGGCCCCCTGAAAACCGGCTGATCAAGGATCGAGGTAGGAGTTCACCAGCGCGACGAAATACTCCGGCTCCTCGACCCAGGGGAAGCGCCGGCAGCCGGGGATCACCTCGACCGCCCAGGGGAGGGTTTGGCGCACCTGGGCTACACCCGGAATGCCTTCGGCGGGGGCGAGCTCGCGCTGGATCACCTCGCGGGCGAAGTCGTTGAAGAACGGATCGCTCGAGCCCTGGACCAGCAAGGTCTCGGTGTGCTTGGCGACGGTGGTCAGGTCGAAGCTCGACCACTTGTAGCCGACCAGGGGCCGCCAGCCGCGGTAGACGTCGAAGGACTCGCCCTCGAACTCCTTGCGCACCAGGGGGCCGACCACGTGGGCGATCTCGGGCTCGCTGGGGTTGGCGAACTGAATGCTGAAGAACTTGCAGACCGCGTTCAGTCCGCCCTGGTTGAAAGCCAGCGGCGGCGTGTTGCCCGGGTTGGCCAGCAGGTTGCCCACGAGCATCAGGTCCATGTCGCGGTCGGCCTTCCAGCGCTCGCGCAGCTGGCGCACGGCGAAGAACCACGCCTCGGCGGTCGGCGGCGTGGAGACCAGGATCTGGCGGTTGACCATCACCGGGTCGGTGCGGGCGTAGGTCGCGGCCAACCACCCGCCGTGTCCGGCGCCCAGCAGCGAGACGCCCTCGGCCGGGATCACCCCGCGGTTCTGCAGCTGCTTGACGAGGTTCGAGAGCGAGTCGGCGACCTTCTGGAAGGGGTAGCTGTTGAAGTTCTTGCCCAGCTTCGGCTCGCGGGGGAAGGGGATCTGGAGGTAGATCACCCGGCGGGTGTCCTCCAGCGCGCGCAGGTAGGGCTCGATCGACGAGACGTCGAGGCCCATGTCGGGCAGCACCAGCAGCGGGCGCTTGCCCTGCAGCTCGCCGCGAGCGGTCACGTGCCAGGCGAGCTCGCCCGAGACCATGCGCTTGGCGGTGAACTCGGGCATGTTCGTCGGGTTCCGCGGGTCGCCGAGGCGCGCGTCGTCGCTCTTGGCCCAGGTCAGCCAGGCCTGGGGGTTGGGCTCGTAGTGGCGGCTGATCCGCTCCAGCGCGCGCTGGAACGCGGCGCGCACGAGCGGGTGCTTCTCCTTGACGAAGGCCGTCGCGAGGGGCACCAGCGCGCGCTCGTCGGGGAGCCGCTCCAGCGCGGCCGCGGCGCCGCGGCGCAGGTTCCAGTTCTCGTTCTCGACGAAGCCGATCAGGGTCGGCACGTTCGCCGGGTCGGCGGCGAAGCCGAGGGCCAGCAGCAGACGCTCCACGAGGGGGCCGAGGACCTGAGGGTTCTGCGCGACCTTGGGCGCGTTCTTGCCCGGCAGCGAGCGCAGGGTCTCCTGGTCGCTCCAGGTCGAGAGCGCGAGCACCGCCGACTGACTGTGGTTCCAGTCGAGCCGCGTCAGGCAGCGTGCGATCAGGGTCAGGCGCGCGACCTCGTCGTCGGGGTCGAGGCTGCGGATCATGCGCGTCTTGCCCGACGACGACGACTCGTTGGCGAACACGTCCAAGAACCCCTTGGACTCGATCGGCTGGGGGGCGACCCGCTGGATCTCGAGCACCTTCTCGTAGCGGTTCCCCGCGGGGTCGGTGAGCCGCAACGTGAGCTCGCTGTCGCCCTCCTCGACCGGGACCTCGCCCGACCAGAGCTCGCCGGTCTGGACCTCGGCCTCGAGGTCACCCAACTCGAGCTTCAGCGTCTTGGCCTCGTCCCAGGCGCGGAACACGACCTTCAGCTTGGGGCGGAGGGTGAACTTGTCGGTGGGGCGGTAGATCTCGACCCAGGGCGCGCTGGCGTCGTAGTGCACGGTGCGCACGAGCTCGGCGGACTGCTGGCCCTGGAGGCGGAGGGTCAGCGTCTGCTTGCCCGGACGCACGCGGTGCTCGAGCTCGAAGCTGCCGTCGGAGTTCACGTCGACGCGGCCGTCGTTGAGCAAGAGGCGCGAGCGGTCGAGGTCGACCGGGCCCACGAGCTTGCCGCGCACGGTGACGGTGGGCTCGCCGAGGATCGCGCCTTCGGCGGGCTCGGAGACCTCGATCCCCAGGGTCTCGACGATCCGCTTGATCGTGACCGACTGGCTCGCGAGGGTCTCGCCGTCCTGGGTCAGGGAGAGGGTCACCGTGTGCGCGCCGGCCTCGACGAGGGTCGCGCGGGTCTGGAACGTCCGCCAGCCGTCGTCGTCGGGCGGACCCAGGCGCAGCTGCAGGCCGTCCATGTCGAGGTTCATGCCCTCGGGGCCGCGGGCCTGGCCCTGCAGGTCCACCCCGACCTGGCGGGTCTCGCCGACGACGGGCTCCAGCTTGAGCTCCGGCGGGTGGCCGCCGCCGCTCAAGGCGATCGCGCCGCCCACCACGAGGGCGAGGATCACCACGCCGACTCCCAGCTTCGCTCCGCTCACGGCTCGCTCTCTTCCTCTCCTGAGTCTACGCAGGGACGTGCACTCGCGCGAACGCGCCGCGCTCGCTCGGTGGCCCAGCGGGCGTGCTCCGCCACCCCGGGGTCGGGGTGCGCGGCGAGCTCGGCGAGCTGCGCCGCGTGCTCGCCCCCGCTGTTGCCCATGGCCGTCGCCAGGTTGCGCAGCCAGCCGCGCTTTCCGGTGCGCTCCCAGGCGGTCCCCCGCCCCAGCGACTTGAAGCCGGCCTGGACGCGGGCGTAGAGCGCGTCGAGCTGGGGGCGGGTGCGCTCGGGCTCGGGGCGCAGGTCCGGATCCGGCTCGGGGGCGAATTTGTTCCAGGGGCACACCGCCTGGCAAATGTCGCAGCCGAAGAGGTGCGTGCCGACCTGCTCGCGGAGCTCGGCGGGGTAGGCCCCGCGGTGCTCGATCGTCAGATAGGCGATACAGCGGCGGGCGTCGAGCACGAAGGGCGCGGGGAAGGCGTCGGTGGGGCAGGCGTCGAGGCAGCGGGTGCAGGTCCCGCAGCTGGGCAGCCGCGGCAGGGGGTCGGGCGGCAGCGCCCGGTCGACGAGCAGCCCCCCGAGGAAGGTGTAGGAGCCTTGCTGGGGCCCGATCAGGCACGTGTTCTTGCCGACGAAGCCCAGCCCCGCCGCGTGGGCGTAGGCGCGCTCGAGCAGCGGCGCCGTGTCGCACACCCTGCGCGTCGTGGCCCCCGGGAGGAGGGCGGCGACGAAGCGCCCCAGCTCCTCCAGCCGGACCCCGAGCACGCGGTGGTAGTCGTACTCGCCCTGGGCGTAGGTCGCGACGTAGCCCGCGTCGGTCGGCGGGCGGGGGTCGGGCTGGGGGGCGCGCTCGGGGGCGTAGGGCAGGGTGACCACGACCACCGCCAGGGCGCCCTCGAGCAGGCGCCCTGGCGCGACGCGCTCGGCGGGGTCTCGCGCCATGTAGCCCATGTCGCCGTGGTGCCCGGCGCTGACCCAGGCCTCCAGCCGCTGGAGCTCGGCCGGGGGCAGCTCGGCGGACGCGACACCGCACGCGCTGAAGCCGAGGGCCCGCGCGGCGCGCTTGATCTCGGCCGCGGCCGCCGCCAGATCGGCGGTGGGAGCGGGCTCGGGGAGCGCCTGCGGGGCGGGCGGGATCCGGCGCATGGGGGAGGCCTCGTGGCGCCGCTCATGGCGTTGCGCCCTGATCGGCCAGTGCCTAGTCTAGCGGCATGAACCATACGCACTACGCCCTCGTGGCCTCCCTCTGCCTGCTCGCTCCGGCCTTCGCGCAAGACGACGACTCCGGCGAAGGCTACCTGCTCGAGGTCAAGCCTCAGATCGGCAAGATCTACCGCTTCAAGATCGTCGAGGACCGCAACTCCGAGCGCAGCCGCGCGGGTCAGGTCGAGCGCCACGACGAGCGCGTGGTGCGGATCTTCCGTATCGAGCCGACGAAGGCCGAGAAGGAGGGCACCCTCTGTCGCTTCGAGCTGGAGAGCATGGTGCACGAGGTCTCGCGGGGCAGCTCCCAGGCGCGCTACGACTCGAACACCAACCCCAGCGCCAAGCTCAAGCGCGAGCGCAAGGTGGGCGTCCCCGTCGACTTCGTGATCACCCCCCAGGGTCGGATCAACGAGATCCGCCCGGTGGACAACAAGACCGGCGTGCTGACCCCCAGCGATCAGACCGAGATCCGCGAGGGCTGGCTGCGGCACTCGCTGCAGGCCATGTTCACCCCCTACCCCACCCGCAAAATGAAGGTCGGCGACACCTGGACCACCACCAGCAGCTCGACCCTCGCGGGGACGACGGTCTCCTTCCGCTCGCAGAACACGATCAGCGAGGACCTGGGCAACGGCCGGCTGCGGATCAAGCAGGACAAGACCTCCAACGCCAAGCCCGGCGGTGCCTACCGCGAGAACAAGACCGTCGGCACCGGTGACGCCGTCTACGACACCGCCGACGGCCTGCTGCACCGCTACACCCTCACCGACGAGTGGACGGCGGTCCGCCTCAGCGGCGTGCGCTGGGAGCGCAAGGGCAAGACCACGGTCACCCGCCTCAACGTCGAGGGTGAGGACGAGTCGGAGGAGGAGCCGAAGCCCGAGGACGACGGCAAGTAGAGCCACAGCCTGCCGCCTCTGGCTCTGCCGCACCAGCACGCTCAATCGAGCGAAGCAGCGAAGCAGCGAAGCGGGGTAGCGGCGAAGCAGCGAAGCAGCGAAGCGGGGCAGCGAAGCAGCGAGAGCGGCGGCGAGGGGTCTAGAGGTCTCGACTCGCCCAGCGCGCCAGAGCCGAGAAGACCTGCTCGGGCTTGCCTCCGGTCCAGCCGACGACTTCGCGGACGTCGGGCTCCGACGGCGCCCGCTGGCCAATCCAGGTCAAGCCGCGGCGCACGATCCCCTCGAGGGCCCGACGGTCGTCGAGGGTGATCTTGACCAGGTCGGCGCTGCTCGTGCCCTTGACGCCGAGGTAGGTCGCCTCGAAGCCGTCGTAGAGCTTGGCCGCGGCCTCGCGGGTCGCGTCGTCGACGTCGGCGGCGAGCAGCCGGTCGAGGACGGCGGTCACGAAGGCGTCGCGCCCGGAGTAGCGGCGGTTCCACTTGCTGCCCACGGCCAGCGCGAACAGCACGTCGATCGGCGAGTTGGCCGCGCGCTGGAGGCGGGTGGGCATGGAGTCCCAGGGTTCGCCGGAGGGGCGTGACGAGCCGGTGAGCCCGAGGTGCTTGAGCTCGGCCTCCCACCAGCCGTCGAAGAAGCCACGCTCGGCGAGGAGCTGGGTCGCCAGCTCTTCGCGGCTCAGGCCTTCGAGGCGCTCGCGCTCGGCCGGGTCGAGGTCGCGCTGGGTCAGGCGCTCGAACACGGTCAGCCGCGCGTCGGCGCGGGCCGCGAGCGCGAGCCCCACGCGGAAGGGGATCGCCTCGCGTTGGGAGTCCTGCCCGTCGTGGACGATCACCGTCGCCTCGTAGTCGCCGGCGACGTCGGGGGTGAAGCTGACCGTGGGCGTGGCGGCGCCGTCGAGGTTCGCCTGCGAGCCCGCGGGGCGGGCGCTGATCACCCAGCGGAAGTGGAGCTCGTCGCCGTCGGGGTCGCTGCTCGCGCTGGCGTCGAGCTGCAGGGGCTGGCCCGCGGCGAGCTCGCCGCTGGGGGCCGCGACCTCGACCGCGGGCGCGCCGTTGATCGAGCGGACCGGGGGAGCCGGCGGGGTGCTGCCCGCGCTGGGCGGGGTGGTGACCCAGGCGTAGAGCTGGGCGTAGGCGGGGTCGTCCTCGCGGAGGACCACGCCGCCCGCGTGGTCGGGGGAGGTCGCGCGCAAGAGCAGCGGGCTGTGGTCGGGGTGCCCGGCGATCACGTAGCGCGAGGCCGCGAGCCGGTTGGCGCGCACGCTCTCCACGTCGTCGCCGGCGACGAGCACGAGGTCGCCCCCGCGGCCGACGTTGGCGTGGCAGCTCGCGCAGCGCTCGCTGAGCACTGGGTGCACCGCGTCGGCGTAGCGCTGGGGGTCGAGGGCGAACGCCGCCGAGGGCAGGTTCGCGACGGGGGTCGTGTCCGCGGTCGAGGGCTCGCCCGCGGGGGTCGACGACGCGGGGCTGCGCAGCGCGACGACCAGCAGCAGCAGGAGCACGATCACGAGCACCGCGATCAGGCCCAGGCTCAGCCAGCGGTAGAACGAGCGCTCGCGGTCGGCGCGCTCGAGGGCCTGCATGAGCAGCGACTCGGCTTCGCCGCGCAGCGCGGGGCGGGGGGTGGCCGGGGGGCGGAGCACCGCGCTCGGCGGCTTGGCGATATTGGGTTGGGGTGGGGAGCCGGCGACGCGCACGGGGACGGGGAGCGGGTCGATCGCCGTCGGCGCGGTGACCTCGCCGGCCGCCGTCGCGGCCTCGGCTTCGCTGAGGTCCTTGAACACGAGGGTCGTGCTCCCCAGCGAGATCACGTCGCCGTTCTTGACTGGGAGCTGCCCGCGGCTGGTGAGGCGGGTCTTGTTGAGGCACACCCCGTTGCGGCTACCGAGGTCCTTGACGAAGCAGCCGACCTCGGTCTGGACGAGCAGGGCGTGACGCCGCGACGCCTTGAAGTCGCTGAGCTCGAGGTTGACCCCCTTGTCGCGGCCGATCACGGTCACGGCTTCGGTGAGGGGGAACTCCTCGGTGCGCTTCTTGCCGACAACGATGAGCGAGGGCATGCGCGCCGTCCTCCTGCTTGCAGGGTAGCCAATCGAACCACAAGCATCGATCAACATAGTGGTTACGACGCGGGTCCCACCCGGGTTCCAACCGGGGAGAAAGGGGTCGTGGCTCGGCGCCTCGTGCCGGCGTAACTGCCTTCGCCACTATGACTTAGCGAGTTGGCCCAAATCGATTTCCCTCGTCGACCCCCAGGATTGGCTGGCCGTTGTGGGTCCAATAGGAGAACACCATGGCTTCCCTCGCCCCCACCCTCTCGAGCTCCTTAGCTGCTCAGGCCCGCCCGTTGGCGGTTTGGTCGCTGCTGGCCCTGGGGTCTGGCGTCGCGATCCAGCAGTTCGTGGCCGCCCCTGCCTTCGCCCTCGTCCTCGCCGCGGCGGTCACGATCGGCTTCGGCGTGCTCCGCTTCCGCGAGGGCGGCGAGGTCTTGCAGCGGCTGGTGCTCGCCGGCTGCGCCGCTGGGCTGGCGGCCTTCGCCGCCGACTGGGCCCCGGGGCTGGCGGCGGTGTGCTGGGGCAGCGGCGTCGCCGTGGCGCTCACCCGCTACACCGACGTCTCGCGGTTGGGCGTGCGCGCCATGGCTGGCGGCTGGGGCGCCCTCGCGGGCAGCTTCGCCGCCGCGGGGTTGGGGCTCGGCGCGCAGGACCCGGCGGTGGCCGGGCTGCTGGTCGGGGTCGTCGGCGCCGAGGTGGCCCTCGCCGTGCGCATGCCGCGGCGCACGCCGCTGCGTGAGGCGCGCGCCCTGCGCAACGCCAGCGAGCTGACCCGGCCCCTGCTCGACGCGGGGCTCGCCGACTACGAGCGCGCCGCCGCCGCCGGCGCCGAGCACGAGGCCGAGCGCCTGCTGTCCGAGCTGGTGCGCGCCTGCAGCGAGGCCGAGCGCCACGGGAGCAGCGCGGCCGACGCCGACCCGGGCGAGGCCCTGCGCGGCTTCGCCGAGCTGACCGCCGCCCGGCGCCAGGCCCAGGAGGAGTTCCTCGGTCAACAGGCCGAGGCCCTGGCCGCCGCCGAGCGCGCCGCCGTCGACCTCGCCCTGCTCAGCACCCCCGGCTCGACCCGCAGCGTGCCCGTGCGGGTGGAGGCCTGTCAATGAGCGCTCCAGCGCCCCTGCAGCCCGTCGGCTACACTCGGTGCCAACCGAGCGAGCGGACGTGGCGGCCCAAGAACCGAGCGACGAGGAGCTGGAGAGGCGTTGGAAGCAGGGCTCGGCCCCTGCCTTCTCCCTGCTCTTCGAGCGCTACTACAAGCGGGTCTACGGCTTCGCCTACCGCTTCGTGCAAGAGCGAGGCGCCGCGGAGGACATTGCCCAGCGGGCGTTCCTCAACCTCTACAGCAAGCCCCCGAGCGGGGGGCAGGGCACGACCTTCAAGGCGCTCGTGTTCCGCGTGGCGCGCAACGAGTCGCTCAACCACCTCAAGTGGCGCGCGCGGCGTCGCGAGGTCGAGGTCGAGGCGGCGTCGGACGTTCCGCTCGACGCCAAGCCGCCCGAGCGCCGCCTGGACGACGAAGACCAGGGCGGGAAGCTCGCCGAGGCGTTCGAGCACCTGCCCGTCGAGGAGCGCGAGGTCATGACCCTGCGCCTGATTCAGAAGCTGCCGTTCAAGGAGGTGTGCGAGGTGACCGGACTCACGCGCGACACCGTCCGCTACCGGATCGCCAAGGGCCTCGAGCGGCTGCGCGCCGCCCTGCTGCCCCAGAACCCGGGAGGAGGCTCATGAGCGATTGCCCGCGCTCCGAGTTGATCGTCGACCTGCTGGAGGACCTGTTCGAGGACGCGCAGGCGCGCCGCGAGGCCGAGGCCCACGTCGACGGCTGCGCGCTGTGCAGCGAGGCGCGGGACGAATACCGCCAGCTGATGGGCGACCTCGAGGGGTTGCCCGCGCCGGAGCCCCGCGCCGAGGCGCGCGAGGCGGCCCACGCCGCGGTGCTCGCGGCCATGGCCGCCGCCCCCGCTCCCGCCGACGAGACCCCCGCCGAGGCGGCGCCGCGTTCGGGGGGGAGCGTGATCCCCTGGCCGCTGCTGGCGGCCGCGGCCTGCTTGTTGCTCGCGCTCCCGCTGGCGACGGTCATGGTCGGAGACAACCTCGACGGCACCCAGGCCCGCATGGACAGCGTCAGCGCGGAGTCGGTTGGGGACGAGGCGCCGCCGGCGACCAGCGCGGCCCCGGAGCCGAGCCCGGAGAGGCTCCTCGCTCGCGACGCCGCCCAGCTGCGGCAAACCAACGAGGAGGGCTCCGCCGAGCAGGAGGCCGCCAACCTTGCCGACGGGCTCGCTGACGCAGACGGGGTCCTGGAGAAGGCGTCTGGGCTCGCGGCCAAGGCCGAGGACACGCCAGCGGCGGTGGAGCCTCCCCGCGACGCCGAGCCCGCCCGCGATCCAGCTCCGCCGCCTGCCGGGGAGAGCGCCGAGGACTTCGCGGACGGCCTCAGGGAGGGCGAAGGCGGCGGCGTCGGAGAGCGAGCCCGCGGGCTCTCCACGCCCGAGGCTCCGCCGGCGCCCCCGGCCGAGCAGCAGGAGGCGGTCGAGCAGGAGGCGGAGTTGGGTCGCGCCGAGGAGGCCAAGCGGCGCGCCGCCGACGCGGGCGACCTGGACGACGACGCGCTCGCCGAGGAGGACGCGCTGGGCGACGACGGTGCGCCCGCCGAGGGCGGCGTGGCGGGGCGCGCTCAGGGCTTCGCCCCGGAGGACGAGGCGCAGCGCCAGAGCGGCCAGCAGGTCGCGGTCGCCTCCGCGTGGGAGGTGCGACGCGGGCAGACCCTGGCGCGATACCGCTGGGCGGGGGAGGGCCTCGAGCGCTTGCCCGACGGCGAGCTCTCCCAGGAGCTGGGCGACGAGGCCGACGGGGCCGCGCCCCAGGCTCAGCCCGACTCCCCCGGGCAGCAGCAGGTCCAGCGGGTCGTGCGGCGGCTCGCTGACCCGCAGCAGCGGCGCGGGCGGGCGGAGAAGAAGGAGCAGGAGCAGGAGCAGCGCGAGCAGTTCGGCGCCCAGCGCAAGGCGCTCGCGTCGCGCAGCCTGAGCCCCGAGGAGGCCGAGGACCTCAAGGCGATCCTCGCCTTCGAGCTCGCCCAGCCCGAGGAGGGCGAGTGGGCTCAGCGGGTGCGCGGCGTGCTCAGCCTGCTGGTGGGCTACGACGTGTCCGAGCAGGACCGGGTGAAGCTCAAGCGCATGGCCCGCTCGCGGCTGCAGGCGCGGCCAGACGGCCTCGACTCCATGGAGTCCGAGGCGCCCGTCAAGGCGCGGTAGCCGGGCGGGGTTTATCCCCGCCCGGGGCTACTCGGCCAGCTTCGCTTTGACGTAGGCGCCGATGGCGGCGTTGCCGGCGGGGGTCATGTGCCCGTCGTCGAAGAACAGCGGCCCTGCGGCGGCCGCGAGCTCGGGGCCCGTCGTCGGGTCCCACACCGTGAGCCCCAGCTCGCGCGCCAGGGCCAGGATTCGCTCGCGGCGCAGCGCGGCGTGGGCGCGGGTGGCGGGGTCGGTCTCGGGGGTGATTTGCGGGCTGGGGAACACCAGCACCCGCAGCGCGACCCCGCGCTGCTTCAGGTTGGCTTGGGTGCGGGTGAGCACGCGGCGCATGCGCTCGAGGCCGAGCTGTTCCTGGGCGTCGAGCGCGGGCTCGGCGTCGGCGGGCGGCGGGGCGCCGTCGCCGCGCCAGGTGGGCAGCACCTGGAGCATGAGGAAGCGGGGGAAGGCCATGGCCTGGATCGCGTCGGGCACGCTGTCGTAGCGGTGCTTGATCGCGACCAGCCGCCCGTCCTCCTCGACCCACTGCCCGCGCCAGGCGAGGTCGTCGAGGTCGTTGTCGGGGGTCAGCTGTTGGATCACGAGGTCGGGCTGGAGCTCGTCGAGGCGGGCCTCGAGGAACAGGCAGGCGGTGTCGGGGGCGTAGCCGCTGGCCCAGCCGGCGTTGAGCGCCTCGGTGCGCGCGTCGTCGAGGGCCTGGACCCACACCTCGTCGTCCTCGACCCCGAGGCCGAAGGTGTGCGAGTCGCCCACCGCCAGCACGCGTCGCCGCTGGGGGTCCTTGGGGCCGAGGTCCTCGGGCTCGCGCAGGCCCTGGGCGTTGATCGCGTAGGCGTGGTCGTATTCGCCCGTCAGCGCGCGCATGCGCCCGCTGACCCCCGGGCGCAGCTCACGGACCCAGGTCGGGTGCGACTGGATCGCGCCCCACAGGTCGCCGTAGGCCGGGTAGCGCAGGCGCACGTAGAGCTCGCCCAGGAGCAGGATCAGGAGCGGGGTCGCCAGCGACCCGATCGCGACCATGGTCAGCCGGCGCTTGGCGCGTTTGGAGAGGGCCATGGGTCCAGGGTAGCCGGGGCCGGGCGTTTCCGTGGCGGTCTGGTAGATTCCGCGCCCACCGAGGAGGGAACCATGGGCGAGTTGGTGCAGCTGGAGAAGGCAGACGGGATCGCGACGATCACGCTCACGAACGCCCCGGCGAACGGCTACTCCTACGCCATGATGCGCGAGCTCGACGAGGCCGTGCTCGACGTGCGCATGGACACGGAGGTCCACGCGGTGATCCTCACGGGGGCCGGGGAGAAGTTCTTCTGCGCCGGGGCGGATATCGGCGAGCTGAAGGCCATGACCCCCGACTACAAGTACGCCTTCTGCCTGCACGCCAACGAGACCATGCTCCGTCTGGAGCAGACGCCCAAGCTGGTGATCGCCGCGCTCAACGGGCACTGCGTCGGCGGTGGGCTGGAGGTCGCGCTGGCCTGCGACCTGCGGGTCGCGCGCGAGGGCAAGGCCAAGATCGGGCTGCCCGAGGTCAAGCTCGGCGTCCTGCCGGGCACCGGCGGGACCCAGCGCCTGACCCGGATCGTGGGCCAGTCCGCGGCGCTGGAGCTGATGGTCACCGGGCGGACCTTCGGGGTCCAGGAGGCGACGGAGCTGGGGCTGGTCCACGAGGCCCTGCCCGGCGAGACCGCCGCCGAGTTCCTCGCCGAGGTCCGCGGCTACGCGCGCCGCTTCGTGCCCCCGGAGGGGGCCAGCCTGGCGGTGGGGCTGATCAAGCGCGCGGTCAAGAGCGGCGCGGAGTTGCCCCTCTCCGAGGCGTTGAGCCTCGAGCGCGAGCTGCAGCAGCGGCTGTTCACCTCCAGCGACGCCAAGGAGGGGATCGCGGCCAACCGCGAGAAGCGGCTGCCCCAGTTCGAAGGGGCCTGATCCGGCGGGCGCGCGGAGGCCTGGGGCCCGGCGATCACGCCACCGCTGGGGCGTGATCGGGGCAGGCACGCTCGATCTCCTGTAAAATCCGCGCCGCTTGGGGGAACGCATGACCGAGGACGCCAAGGGCGAGAACGAGGAGACCGAGGGGACCCCCGCTGAGGGGGAAGCCGCGGCCGAGGGGGCCTCCGAGCCGGCCCCCGAACCGGCGTCCGAGCCCGCGGCCAACGAGCCCGCGCCCGAGCCCGCGCCGCTGCCGCCGGAGAAGCACGACAAGACCCTGCTCGGGATCAAGCTGCACAACTGGATCTTCGTGGGCATGATCCTGGGCGTGGTCATTGGCCTGGTCACCTACTCGATCGACCACGCCGACGTGTTGACCCTCAAGGACGGGACGACGGTCCTGGGCGACGTCATGCAGAGCGACACGCTCTACAGCGTGCGCCAGAGCGACGGTGAGGAGGTCAGCTACGCCGCCGACCGGGTCAAGGACTGGACGAAGGCCGCCGACACGACGAGCGGCGCGGTCTACGCCAACGTGGTGTGGTGGTTGAACCTGTTCGGGACCACGCTGTTCATGAGCGCGCTGAAGATGCTGATCGCGCCGCTGATCTTCGCCAGTATCGTGGCCGGCGTGGTCAGCCTCCCGGGCCTGGAGCAGCTGAAGAGCATTGGCTTCAAGACCTTCGCCTACTACTGCTGCACGACCCTCTGCGCGGTCATGATCGGGCTGGTCGCGGTGCTCGTGATCCAGCCCGGGCACAAGGCCTCCTCGGAGAAGCTCACCCAACGTCGCCAGGTCGAGCTCGAGGGCCGCGAAAACGAGTACGTGGAGAAGGTCGGCAAGCCGGTCTACCTCGACAAGGTCGACGAGGACGGGAAGAAGGTCGCCGATCCGGAGTTCCTCGTGTGGCTCTCCAAGGAAGAGGCGAAGAAGGCGGGCACCGGGCACGACGCCGAGCTCAGCGAGCGGCTGAGCCACGCGACCAAGCTCACCCCGGGCGACATGTTCAAGGAGCAGCTGCTCAAGCCCATGCTCACCAACCCCTTCAAGTCGTTGGCGGAGGCCAAGTCGCTGGGGTTGATCGCGTTCGCGGTGCTGCTGGGGATCGCGGTGGTGCTCGTGGGCGAGCCGGCGCGGCCGGTGAAGGAGTTCTTCACCGCCTTCAACGAGGTGATCCTTTGGATCACCAAGAAGCTGATGGCCTTCGCCCCGTTCTGCGTCATGTGCCTGGTCGCCGAGCTGCTGGCCAAGAACGGCACCGACGTGTTCGCGCCGCTGGCCTGGTATTGCATCACCGTGCTCGTCGGGATCGCGCTGCACGTGGCGCTGCTGTTCGGGATCGCGGCCACCGTGGGGCGCTGCTCCCCGGCCCGCCTCTGGAACGGGATCCGCGAGGCGTGGATGATCGCGTTCACCACCCGCTCCAGCGCGGCGACGCTGCCCGTGACCATGCGCTGCGTGAACGACAACCTCGAGGTCGACGAGCGGGTCTCGAACTTCGCGCTGCCGGTGGGCGCGACCATGAACATGGACGGCACCGCCCTCTACGAGGGGATCGCCGTGATCTTCATTCTCCAGCTCTACTCGACCATGGTCGACGTGCCGATCGAGCTCGGCGGCATGATCACGCTGATCATCTTCGTGACCGCGGTCCTGGCCTCCGTTGGCGCCGCCGCGGTCCCCGACGCCGGGCTGATTACGATGGTCCTCGTCGCCACCGCGATCGGGCTCCCCGCCTACTACATTCCGATCATTTACGCGGTCGACGCCTTCCTCGACATGTTCCGCACCAGCACCAACGTCCTGGGGGATACGGTCGGCTGCGTGGTCGTCGACAGCTTGGAGAAACGCGCGGCCGCAGCGGCGGCCTAAGGGCGTCAGCCTTCAGCCTCAGCTGGCGCTCGTTGCTCGTTGCTGGTTGCTGACGCTGGCTGACGCTGGTTGCTGGCGCTGACGCTGGTTGCTGGCGCTGACGCTGGTTGCTGGCGCTGACTGGCAAGCTTCGCTGGAAAGCTCGCTCCTCATGCGGCAACGGCGGAGGGGGGCGTGGGGTCGCCTCGCTCCGGCGCTGTGTGCGCCCTCGAACTGCAAGCTGTCGCCGGTGAATCGGCGGGCGTGGGTGCACCCAGAGCCTACGCTCGGCGACCCCACGCCCCCCTCCGCCTGCGTGGCCGACCGACAAGGGTCCAGTCACGAGCCCACCCAGACCTGGGCGCGTTCGGCCCGCGCGGTAGATCGTGCTGGTGCGTCAATGCTCCCCGTCGCGTCGGGTCGAACACGCCGGGCTGACCGCGTGGTCGATGGTTGCGGATCCATGCACCCGTCCGCCGACTCGGCAGCTCGGGCCGCTCTGCGGCGGCAGTCCGGTTTTCTCCGCGGCGGCAGCCCGGGTCGCTCCGATTGCGGAGCGGATCGATCGGCCATGGCGGAGCGGATCGATCGGCCACACCGCCGCACGGGTGCATGTATTCGCAACCATCGACCACGTCGATAGCCCGGCGTGTTCGGCCCGACGCGACGGGGGGCCCAAACCAAGCAAGACGCGCGCGCCGGTTGGCGCGCGCGCTCGTGCTTGCAGGCTGCGGCTGGCTGGCTAGTTCAGCGGGTTGGACCCGGTCCAGCGCAGCTCCTCGATCATGGGCAGGCCGTAGGCGTTGGTGGCCAGGGCCCGCGTCTCGCCGTCGTGGTAGACGTCGGGGGTGCCGCTGGAGTTGCCGCCGCTGGTGAGCAGGTCGGAGATGTTCACCGTCTTGCCGCTCTTGCGCAAGGCCAGGCGGTATTCGACCTCGGCTCCGGCGGGGAGCTCAGCCGAGCCGAAGAAGTTGTTGCCGGTCGAGCGGCTGTTCTTGAGCGCGATCCCGTCCTTCAGCGCGGGGTCTTCGCCGATCACGATCAGGTCCCAGCCGCGCTTGAGGTAGTCGTCGCCCTTGGGGAAGTCGACCACGAACAGCACGCGGGTCGCGTCGGCGGTCGAGCCCTCGTTCATGAAGGGCATGCGGTAGTGGCGCAGCTCGTCGACGGTCAGCGGCTCGTCCTGGTTCGCCTTGGCCCAGCGGGCGTGGGGGTGTCCGGGGCGCTCGTTGGCCTCGAGGAAGGTGCTCGCGTCCTCGTCGAGGCCCGCGAACAGGTCGGCGACCGGCTCGAAGCGCTCGAGGATCATGGCGAAGTCCTTGACGAAGCGGGCGGCGAACTCGGCGTGGTCGACGACCACGATGTTCTCGTCGCTGGCGCTGGTGGCGATCCAGGACCAGTTGAACGACCCGCCGACCACGATCTGGTCGTCGACGATCACGTACTTGTGGTGGTTCTTGGAGTAGAGCCCGAGGTCGTTCTCGATGGGGACGACGTGCACGTTGGGGTCGGCGATGAAGCCCTGGTAGCCGCCGGGCTCGCCGTAGAAGAAGCGCTTGCTGGCGCGGCCCTGCATGCCCTCGTGGCCGGCGTTGGCGAGGATCGTGACCTCGACGCCGTCGGCGGCCTTGGCCGCGAGGGTTTCGGCGATCCCGTCGTGGGCGATCACGTAGATCGCGACCTTGATCGACGTCTCGGCGCGGTTGAGCTGGTCGATCAGCTTGTTGGCGACGCCGTCGTCGGGGGAGAAGTAGGTCTGCAGGTTGGGGCTGCTGTTGTCGGTGCGCGCGTCGAGGGTCCAGAGCTTCGAGCGCATGGCCTTGAAGCCCTGGTGCGTGCTCGTCCACTCGGAGGGCAGGCTCAGGGGGTATTCGTCGGCTCCGGCGCCGAGCGCGTCGCGCATGATCGCGCCGGCTTCGCGCTGCTCGCGCCACTCCTTCTCGAACTCCGCGGCGACCGCGTCGCTGCGGATCATGATCAGGTGTTCGAAGTTGGCCAGCGCGGCCGAGTTCGAGAGGTTCGCCGACCCGGTGACCACGATCCGCTCGCCGCTGGCCGGGGTGACCACCGTGAACTTGGTGTGCATGGAGGCCGGGTAGTAGTCGTGGCTCCCGCTGTGGGGCTTGCGCAGGTTGGGGATCACGCCGCTCGAGGGGTCGTCGGCGCTGGGGAAGATCTGCAGGATCCCCTGGTCCTGGTAGCTGTTCAGCCGGTCGCTGACCGAGTTGTCCCACAGGTTCAGCTTGACCTTGACCCCGCGCGCCTTGAGCTCCTTGAACTTCTTGGCGTAGGTCGAGTTCGAGAACGAGTAGTAGGACATGTAGACCGTAGAGTCGTCGGCGGCCAGGTCGAGGGCGGCGAGCAGCTTCTCGTCCATGCTCTCGTAGGGGGAGAAGTAGGCCTGGGCCTGGACGCCGTTGCCCAGGTCGATCCATTCGAGCGCGTCTTGAGCGCGCGCAACGCAGGCCGCCATGATCAACAGGCAGATCGTTGCGAAGAGGGTGCGGAGGGTCATGGGGGTGTGTGTTTCCTTTGAGGAGTTTGACCCTCCAGACGCAAGCCGCTAGCCAATCCCTCTCCACCGAGCCCTCAGGGATTATGCTGTTCGTCTCACGGATGAGTGTTCAGATTCGCCTCAGTTTTCCCGTTCGGGGGGCGCCTGTCAGGGGGCGTTCCGATATGGGTTTATGAGGCTTGCGTCCACCCTGGACCATTTTCGACCCGGATGGGTTCGGCCAGACCCGGCTGGGGTCAGATCGCGGGTCGAGCTTTGAAACCTACCGGCGGTAGATCTTGCGGTAGACGCTCACGTCGTCGACCAGGACCCGGTGGGCCGCGTCGGGGTCCCCGCTGAGGACCTCGAACCGGCTCAAGCGGTCGCCGGTCTTCAGCGGGTTCGCGCCCGGATCGTAGAGCGTGCTCAGCGCCTCGACGGGGACCGTCAGCGTGCGCCACTGGCCCGCGCGCACCGCGTAGCTGGCCATGAAGTGGCGATCGCTCTGGGTGGCGTTGGTGAAGCGGAGCATGACCGTGGCGTCGGCCTCGGAGAACACCGAGAGCTGCACATAGAGGTCGCGCTCGACCACCAGCGGGTGCTCGACGGAGGTCGCCCTGGCCCAGGCCCGCTCGTTGGACGGATCCAGCACCAGCGCCTGGCCGCCCCGGGCGGGGGTGGCGACGGTGGAGCCGACGAAGCCGGCGGCGTCGCCTTCGAAGTCCACGGACCAGGCGACGCGCCGCTCGGCGCGCAGCCCGCTGGCCCAGGCGCCGGCCTGCGGGGTGTCGACCGCCTCGAGGGTGGCGCCGGCGCGGACGCCGTGGCCCGCGGGGGCGACGAGGGACTCGGCTCCGCGGCTGGCGCGGACGGCCCCCTCCAGCACGCCGAGGGTCGCGCCGTCGTCGGCGCGGGCGACCTCGAACACGGTGCCGAGCACGGCGAAGTCGTTGGCGCCGGCGCGGACCTCGAACCGCTGGGATTGCTTGAGCGAGACGACCTCGGCCAGCACGCGGCCGCGCTCGAGCTCGAACACCGGGCCGCCCTGGGCGGCGCGCAATAGGAGCTCGGTCTCGGCGTCGAGGCAGAGCTCGTAGGCGCCGTCGTCGAGGGAGGCGAAGCTCGGCTCGGCGGCGCGGAGGCGCATGCCGGGGGCGAGCTCGTCGTCGGCGGCCAGCGGCTCCCAGCCGGCCTCGGTGCGCCGCTCGAGGGCTCCGCTCAGGCGGGCCCCCACGCGGATCCGGGCGCCGTCGTCGACCACCGGGCGCTCGGTGCGGGTGGCGACCTCGGGCTCGACGGGCGCGGGCTGGGTGGGCTCGACGGGCTCGGTGAGCTCGGGCTCGACGGGCGCGGGCTGGGTGGGCTCGTCGAGGCGCGGGTCGCGCGGCGCTGGCGACGGGGGCGCGACCTCCGGGGTGGGCGGCGCGACAACCGGCTCGGTCGGGGTCGCCGCGGTGCGACGCTCGGAGGGGCGGCTGATCAGCAGCCCGCCGACGACGAAGGCCAGGCATGCGGCGGCCAGCAAGCCGGCCCAGGCCGACCAGGGCGCGTTCTTGGCGGCGGCCGGGGCGTAGGCCCGGCCCACGCTCGAGGGGCGGCGGCGACCGGAGACCGCGCGCTGGGTGCCCGAGATTCGCGAGGAGCGGCGGCGCGGGATCCGGGCCGAGCCGCTGCCCGAGCCCAACCGCAGCCGGGCGCTGCGGCGCACGATCCGCACCGAGCTCTTGCGCCGGCGGCCGCTGCGCGAGCGGCTCGGGGTCCCGCGGGCCTTGACCCGCTGCAGGAGGGACTCCGAGGGGGCCGGGATCGAGCCGTCTTCGAAGGACTCGAGGGTCGCGCGCAGGGCGCTCAGCTCTGCGTCTTCCTCGCCCTTGGCGGGGCGGCTCAGGCGGCGGGTGAGCTTGGCCTCGGGATCGCTCCAGGTGGCGGGGGCGCGCAGCCAGCGGTCGGTGTGGCGCAGGCCGTCCAGGGCCACCCGCAGCGGCGCCTCGTGGGAGAGGCGCTGTTCGAGGTCCTGGACATCGTCCTGGCCCAGGTAGCCGTCGAGGTAGAGGCTAAGTCGGTTGAGGTCCGATTCGTCCACGATTGCTCTGTCTCTCCGCCCTCTTCAATCGTGTGTAGCCACCCGGCGGGGGCCGTCGTGCATCCCTTCGTGCTCCGAGCTTAAGAGGTTTCGGCGGAGAGACCCAAGCAAATACTGAGAAAGGGGTTACGGGCCTGGGCTCAATCGACCAAACCGGCCTCCGAGAGCAGTTTTCCCATGCGCGTGCGGGCGCGGCTGAGGGCGGCGCCGACCGAGTTCACGGCCAGCCCGAGGGCCTCGGCGATCTGCTGGTAGTCCTGATTCTTGAAGTAGAAGCGGCGCAGGATCTCGCGGTCGCGCTCGGGGAGGGCCGCGAGGGCGGTGTGGACCGCGTCCTGGGTCTCCCGGCGGTCGAGGGCCTCCCCCACGGCGGGGGTGTTGGCCGGGACCGCGTCCTGCCACATGGTCTCGGGCAGGCGCGCGCTGGTCTTGCGCTTGCGGAGGTCGCGGTGGGTGGCGGTGCGGGTCAGCACCGCGAGGTAGGCCGAGAGCTTGTGGGCCGGGTCGTAGCGGCGGAGGAGGCGCATGTCCTGCTCGAGGAGCATCACGAACACCGCCTCGGAGATATCGTCCACGTCCGCGGCCGAGGGGCGCAGACCCCGGCCCAACAGGATCCGGCGCGCGCAGCCCGCGACCAGCCCCAGATACTGCTCCACGAACGCGTCCCAGGCTCCAGGCTTGCCTGTGAGCAGGTCCTGGACCGTCTGCCTGTCCTCCGCCGCCAACGCTCGGGTTCCTCTCAGGGTGGGGGCCTGGATCATACGGTTCTAAGCGCCTCCTTTGCGGCCTCAGGGCACTACACCAAGGCACATTCCGCTCCACGCTGCGCGCGCGGTAAGCCACTAGAAACGCGCGAGTTGAGGTCGCTCGCTGGGCTTCCTTTTCTTTCACCTCCGAGATCTCGGAAGGGAAACTGGGCGTGCGCTCCAGGCACGCGCGGTAAGCGCACGGCGGGCTTGACTTTGCGGGGGCGTGGGCGCGACGTTATCGTGGTGCCGCTGGAGGACGACGTGCCAACCGACGACGAGCTGCAAGGCCTGATCTCGCGCCTGGACCGCGCCCTCGCGGTGCAGAGTCCACAGAACCCAGGGTTGGCCTCGAGCGGGGGCGGGGTGGTCACCAACGACCTCCTCGATCGCTGGCGCCAACTGTGCGAGACCAGCGCGCTGCTCAACGGGCACCGCAACGACTTCGATACCGTGCTCGAGACCGTGCTCGACACGGCGATCGGGTTGACCCGCGCGCGGCGCGGGTTCGTGCTGCTCAAGAACGAGGACGGCGCCCTCGACGTGCACCTCGCCCGCGACGCCAAGAAGCGCGACCTCGACCCGCCCCACGACTACCCGCGCTCGGTGGTCGACACCGTCACCGAGCAGGCGCGCCCGCTCTACCTGCCCGACGTGGCCGACGGCCAGGCCGAGCTCGGCGCCAGCGTGCGCAACCTGGGGTTGATCTCGGTCATGTGCGCGCCGCTCTCCTCGGCGGCGAGCCCCGAAGGCGAGGAGGAGCAGCAGACCGAGCGCCGGCGCTTCACCGAGGTCGCCAAGGACGAGCTCCTCGGCTGCATTTACCTCGACTCGAACGCGACCAGCTACCGCTTCGCCCAGGAGGACCTCTACCTGTTCTTGATCCTGGCGAACCACGCGACGACGGCGCTGCTCAAGGAGCGGCTCTACCGCCAGGCGATCACCGACCCGCTGACCCGGCTGTTCACCCGCAGCCACTTCGAGCGCATGCTGGGCCGCGCCGAGCGCCGCTTCGAGTCGACCCGCGCGCCCTTCGGGCTGCTGATGCTCGACGTCGACCAGTTCCACCTGGTCAACGACAAGCACGGGCAGCTGGTGGGGGACGCGGTGCTCCGCGAGCTGGCCGACCTCTGCCGCGAGGGCGTGCGGCAAGACGACCTCTGCTTCCGCTACGGCAACGACGAGCTCGCGATCCTGCTCCCGGACACCGACGCCCAGGGCGCGCAGACCACCGCGGAGAAGCTGCTGAAGGCGATCGGGCAGCACGCCTTCGGGCGCGACGTGGCGATCGGCGTCTCCATTGGCTGCGCCGCGGCGCCCGAGCACGCGACGACCGGCGGCGAGCTGGTGCGCAAGGCCGACCAGGCCCTGTTCAAGGCCAAGCAAGAGGGCAAGGGCGGCGTCGCGGCCTGGACCCCCGAGCTGGGCAACGCCGCGCCGCGGGCGGACCGCCTGGCCGGTGTGATCACGGGCAACGCCGCGCGCGACTACGCGCAGGTGCTGCTGCTCGTCGACACCATCGACGCGCTGAGCAAGACCCACGACGTGCAGGAGGTGCTGACCCTCGCCGTGGACGTGGCGGTGCGCGCCGCCGACGCCGAGCGCGGGGCGATCATGCTCGCCGACGACCAGGGCGCGCTCTCGACCGTCGTCGCCCGCGGGCGTCGCCACGAGAACCTCGAGCTCAAGGAGCGCTTCAGCCGCACGATCCCAGAGAAGGTCATGCGCACCGGCGAGCCCGCCTTCGTCGTGACCTCGGCCGACGGCTCCACCTCGGAGTCGGTGCGCGAGCTGGGGCTGCGGACCGTGCTCTGCGCGCCGCTGGTCACCGACGCCGGACGGATCGGCTGCCTCTACGTCGACGCCCGCCGCGGCGAGCAGGAGATCCGCGAGGCCAACCGGCCCTACTTCGCCGCGCTCGCGCGGCACATTGCGCTGGCCGTCGAGAACGCGCGGCTGCGCGCGCGGCTCGCGCTGGAGGGCTAGGCCGTGGCCCGCGCGGTGGTGTTGCTGGCGCCCGGCTTCGAGGAGATCGAGGCGGTGACCCCGATCGACGTGCTCCGCCGCGCGGGGGTCGACGTCCAGGTGCTGAGCGAAGACGGCGCCGCGGTGGAGGGCGCCCACGGGGTGACCTTCGCCGTCGACGGCGCGCTGGCGACGGCCGGCGAGCCCGACCTGCTGGTGCTCCCCGGGGGCATGCCCGGCGCCACGAACCTCGCGGCGAGCGCCGCGATCGCCGAGCTGGTCCGCGCGACCCACGCCCGGGGCAAGCTGGTGGGCGCGATCTGCGCCGCGCCCGCGGTGGCCCTCGCCCCCACCGGGGTGCTCAGCGGGCGGCGGGCCACGTGCTACCCCGGCTTCGAAGAGCGCTTCCCCGCCGACGTGAACGCGGTGGCCGAGCGGGTGGTCGTCGACGGGAACCTGATCACCAGCCGCGGACCCGGCACCGCGCTGGAGTTCGCGCTGACCCTCGTCGAGCAGCTCGTCGGCGCCGAGCGCGCGGCGCAGCTGCGCCAGGGCATGCTCGCCCAGGCCTGACGCACGCCGGGCCCGGCGAGGCCGGGCCCGGGTGAATCGACGGTGTGCTGGGGTCTACGCGTCCTCGGTGTCCTCGTCCGCCCCCAGCCAGGCGTTGAGCTTGGCGGCGGTGGTCTCGCTGATCTGGTTCCAGCCGTCGGCGACGATCTCACTCAGGTGGTTCAGGCGTCGCTGGAGCTGCTCGATCGACTCTCGGCCGTGCATGCGGCCGGCCGCGCGGGCCTTGGCCAGACGGCTCTCGAGCTCCTTCTGCTTGGCGCTGACGCGATCGCGGAGTTCCTGCGTGTGGGTGAACATGGACGTCCTTTCGTTGGGGGTGGTGCGCCGCGGAGCGACGCGTAGACGTCCTGCCTCGTGCAATCCCCATGCCCGACCTGGTAAGCGCCCTGCGCGCCGTGAGTGGGCGCGGTGGTGAGACACGACTGTCCCGGGGCCCGTCGTGGCTGTCGCGGCGCGGCGCCGCCGCGCCCGCCTACTTGCCGAGGGCCTTCTTGCGCAGTTCGTAGGTGCCCTCGACCCCGCGGGCGAGGCTCCAGTAGGGCTGGAGCACGGGGATCTTATCGCCGGTGATCACGGCGTAGGCGTCCCACAGCGCGGCGCGCAGGCTCTGGGGCTCTTCGCGCCCGAGGCTCAAGAGGGCCGTGGCGGCGTCGGTGCGGTTGGGGTTGTCGAGGGCGTCCAGCGGCGCGCCCAGCGCGCAGCCGACCTCGTGCAGCGCGCCCTCGAGCTCGAAGAACGCGGCGGCCACCGCGGCCTCGGCGTGGACCCGGGGGTCGCCGTCGAGCAGGAGCTCGTGCAGCACCGGGGGCGCCTCGACCTTGTTCCCGCGGCGCTGGGCGGCGATCGCGATCCCCCGGGCGACGAACTCGCGGACGGTGGAGCGCTGGTAGGTGAACTCGCGCAGCTCGGCGTGCTTGCCGCACACGGTCAGGCCCAGGGCGAGCCCGACCTGGGCGTTGGGGGCCACCGCGCGCTGCTTGCCGAGGTTCGCGATCACGGTGTCGGCGATCTCGGCCGCGGTCTCGGGCTTCAGCAGCGCCAGGGCGGCGAAGACCGTGAGGTCCGCCTCCTGGGGCTGATTGGACTGGGCCACGCCGGCGAGGGTGTCCGTGATGTCCTCCAGTCCGGGGAGCTCGTCGGAGTCGCCGCTGTAGGACTCGTAGCCGGCGAGGGCGCCGGCGGCGAGGCCGCGGGAGTATTTGCCCGGGAGCACCGAGCCGCGGAGGACGTTGGCGACGTGCTCGTCGTTGGCGTGGCGGCAGGCGGCGGCGAACAGGTTCGGCTTGTCGGCAGGGCGCACTCTGGGCAATCCCTTGATCAGACACTTGGCGAGCAGTTGGAGGTCGGTCGAGCTGCCGCCGTTGGAGAGGCCCCAGAACACGAAGTCCTTGGGTGGAGAGAGCCGGTTGTTAGCGGCGTTGGCGTTGGCGAACTCTTCGGCGATCGGTCTGGCCAGCGCGCCCGCTTTCTTCCCCGGGCACCAGCGCATGAGGGCCTGGCGGGCGGCGTCCTCGAACGGGTCGCCCCCCTTGGTGCGCTTGGCGAGCGCGCGCTCGGCGCCGTCGCCGATCAGCTGGCCGAGGGCGAGCATGCCGTAGAGCTGGCCTTTGCCGTCCTCGATCGAATCCTTCAGCTTGCCCGTGTTCCCCTTGTCGCCGACGGCCAGCAGGAGCTTCGCCTCGACCGGACCGTTGGTCGCCACCAGCAGCTCCTCGGCGAAGTCCGCCGAGCGGGTGGTCCCCGCGTCGAGGAAGAAGGTCAGCACGTGACCGCGCGCCCAGCCCTTGGGCAGCTCGTCGGTCTCGACGAGCTCTTGCAGCTTGCGGTCGAGCTCGTCGCTGGCGACGAGGGTCGCGGCGCGGATCTTCTTCTCCAGCTGCGAGGCGGTGCCGCGGAACAGGTGCTCGAGGATCGCCTTGTCGCGGAACAGCCCGCGCAGGATCATGCGCGACTCGATGGAGTTGGGCAGCCCGCTCAGCGGGTCCACGGCCTCCGGGGGCGGATCGAGCACGAGGGCAGGGAGGTCGGCTCCTTGACCCTGGGAGATCCCGCCGCGCTGCATGGCGCGCACCGCCGGGATCGCAATGTCGGCGTCGTCCGCCTGCAGCGCCGCGCCGATCACCCAGTCGCCGTGGGAGGTGGCGAAGACCTTGCTCAACTTCTTGAGCACGGCCTCGACGCGCGCGGCTTCGCCGGTACCGTGCCGGCGGATCAGCCCGGCGGCCATGCTCATGACCCCCAGCTTCTCGCTGCTGCTCGCGCGCTCGCTGATGAACAGCGGGAGGTAGTCGAGGGCGCCGGGGCCGCGCTTGGCCAGCTCGAGCCGTGCGGCGAAGGCGCCGGGGAGGTCGATCTCGCTCGACGCGGCCAGGTAGAGCTCGCGAGCGCCGCCCTGGTTCTCGGCCCACTCCTTCCAAGCCTCGGCGCTGGCGTCTTCGCCGGGGCCCGCGCCGCCCGAGGCGAAGGTCAGCGCGCGGCGGGCGAGGCTCAGCATGCGCTGGTCGGGGCTGTCGAGCCAGGGGGCGGTCTGCAGCAGGTAGTCGCTGTTGCCGCCCCAGAGGAGCACGGGGACGATCAGCTCTGCGCCGAGCTTGTCGAGGCGCTTCATGTTGCTCTCGAGGGTGCGCAGCTCGCGCTCCTCGGGCGGGGTCTCGTTGACCGCCTCCAGCCACACCGCGGCGCAGAAGGCGGGTCCGCGGGCCTCGAGCTCTTCGAGGGCCGTCTGAGCCTCGGGCAGCTCGAGGTCGAGCGCCGCGCGGGTGGCGTGCAGGATCAGGTTGGCGTCCTTGCTCGCCAGGGCCTCCTGGATCTTCTCCCAGCGCTGGGCCTCGTCGCCGGCGCGCAGCAGGACCTGCTGCATGCGCTCCTTGTAGAGGCTGTCGCTGCTCTTTTCGAGGGCTTCGCTGACGGCGGCGATCGCGCCGTCGCCCTGGGCGAGGGCGCCGAGGGCGGCGTCGATCTCGAGGGCGGTGCTCGCGTCGCGCACGGTCTCGAACGCGCTGGAGAGCGGGCCCTCGGGAATGAACACGTCGATCAGCGGCGTGTCGGGCTTGTCTTGGGGCTTGTCCTCGGGCTTGTCCTCGGGCTTGTCCTCGGGCTTGTCCTCGGGCTTGTCCTCGGGGGTGGTGGGGGTCGTCGTCGGCGGCTTGCGGATCTCGGGGCGCTTGGCCTCGCTCGCCTTCATTTGCTTGTGGATGAAGAAGCCGAGGATCGCGATCCCGATCAGGGCCGCGACGCCCTTGAGCGCGCTCTGGATCTGGGGCGACTGGGCGAGGGAGGAGAAGCCGCCGCCGCCGCCGCGATTTCGCGGTGAGTAGCTCTCGTCGTACTCGGGCTCGGGGCGGGTGGCGCGGTTGCGCGCCGAGGAGGTGGAGCGGTTGCGGCCCGAGGTCTTCTTGCCTCGACCTGACTTGCCCCGCTGGCGGCCGGAGGTCTTGCGTTGGCGGCCCGAGCCCGACGACGAGGGTGAGCGCGGCGGCTCCGGCTCCGGCTCCGGCCCCTCGTCGACGAGCTGGAGGTCGGCGAGGTCCAGGTCGGGGACCGGGGAGGCCTTGGGCTGAGGCTGCGCTGGCTGCGGCGGTCGCTGCGCTTGCTGGGGAGGTCGCTGCGCCTGCTGGGGCGGAGCCCCGGGAGGGGGCGCAGCTGGGGAACCGACCTTCAGCAGGACCTGGCAGGCCGGGCACTTGAAGGTCCGCCCGGCGAGGTGATCACCGAGGGTGTAAGGGGCGCCGCAGGGGCAAGTTATACGGAGAACCATCGCCCAGGAGTATAGCGGCTGCCGTGCACCTCCGCAGGGGGGGCGCTACTCCTCCTTGGCGGCCGTTTCCTGGGTCGTCTCCTTGGCGGCCGTCTTCTTGGTGGCCGTCTTCTTGGTGGCCGTCTTCTTGGCGGCC
>Ga0070727_10001025_pt1 | contig 30902 bp, 33 predicted proteins | sample tdAd472_FD_66722 | JGI IMG/M metagenome (GOLD analysis project Ga0070727, IMG submission 66722) | Marine sediment microbial communities from the Atlantic coast under amendment with organic carbon and nitrate - tdAd47.2 | ecosystem: Environmental > Aquatic > Marine > Coastal > Sediment | place... | reverse complement strand
CACAAAGCACCCTTGCCGTAGCTGCGTCCACCCTGGCAGCGGCCGCGGCCTTCAACCCGGCACGAAAACGGATCCAGCACTGGGTCGACCGCCGCTTCAACCGCACCGCCTACCAAGCCGAATCCATCACCGAAGAATTCTCCGCCAAGTTGAGGGAATCCCTCACCGTCGAAGAACTCGCCCTCCGCCTAGAACAAACGGCTACCGAGTCACTCCAACCCGAAGCAGCGGGAGTCTGGATCAACGAAGCACACTCACCGCAACCCCGCACGTAACAGACACTCGGAGGCGGGTTGCCACACTCCGACCCGGGGGCGCGCCTACGTGCCTCCATATGTCGGTGGCCTCCAAGGCGCTAGGCGACGGTCCACGTCCATGCGTACCAGAGGATCAAGACGTTGAATACGAAGCCAACTGCGATCAGGAAGTTGTCGTAGAGACCGTCGTATGGCAGACCTGCGAGATTGAGAGAACCAAGAACACGGTCAATCCGACCGAGCCGAAACCGTATCCGATGAGTTCGCCTCGAAACTCCAAGAGTCTCTGACAGCAGAAGAGATCGTCGAAACCTGGACCGCAACCGTCGGAGACGCCCTCCACCCCGCCGCTAGTGGCATCTGGCTCAACGAGGCCTACACCATCCCCAAAACACACCAATCGAGAAGCGAATAACCAGCGGTAGACCCCAATCGATTGGCTCTCGCGCCTCTAGTCGGATGTGTAAATGGGAGAGCAACCGACGACACGCAAAGGCCTCGCCATCAGGCTGCTACTACGGCACCAGGACATCACGCCCGATGACCGCGCCCACGGTTACTCGGTTCTGGAACTCCTCTGCCTGGTCGAGTGAACCTGTCTGGTCCACCACCGGGGTGATGGCTCCCCGCGCCACCAGATCGACCACGGTTCTGAGTTCGTCGACTGCCACGTTGCGTGACCCCAGGATCTCCCATTCGTTCCGGTACACATCGCCGGGATCGATCGTCCACTCGCTGCCGGTGTGCGATCCGACGATGACCATCCTTCCCCCTTTGGCGAGTGCGTTCAGGGTGGCTGGCATAGTTGCCGGCCCAACCAACTCCAACACTCCATCTGCTCCCCGGCCGCCGGTCCACTCGCGAATTGCTTCACCCAGGTCGGTCTCTGTGGGGTCGACCCCGGTGTCCGCCCCCAGCTTTTGAGCGGTCGCCAGCTTGTGCGGCCCCAGATCGACGGCCATCACCGCCGCTCCTAGCAGGGCTCCAAGTTGGACTGCATGCAGGCCAACCCCGCCGCCCCCTCCCGTCACGACCAGGCGATCACCGGGGCGTAGACCCATCCGGGCAACCAAGGCGTGATACGGCGTACCAATGGCATTGGCCAGCATCGACGCTGGGGCGAAGTCGAGATCGTCAGGGATGGAGGCCAGGTTGCGTGCGGGGATCACTACGTACTCTGCATACCCGCCGGGGATGTTGACACCGACGTGCCCGCCGAAGTTCTCACAGATCGTTTCTCGGCCCCGGAGACACCACCGACATCGCCCACACACCAAATAGAGGCTGGAGACGACCCGATCCCCTTCGGTCAGGCCATCCACTCCAGGTCCGAGGCGGGCAACCTCCCCGGCAATCTCGTGGCCGAGGATATGCGGGAGCTTGGTCGCTCGTTCGCGGACTCCGTTTCGTATCGCGACGTCGAATCGGTCGACGGCGCATCCTCTGACCCGGAGTAGAACCTCGCCAGGGCCCGGTTCCGGGACGGGAATCACACGCACCCCCAACGGTCCTCCGGCGTCTTCGATCAGGACTGCTCGCATCGTGGCTGATGACATGCCCTGATCGTACGTGCGTCAACAATCGGTGCAGGTGGTTGCAGAAGCAAAGCTGGACCGCAACCACCTTCAAGTTGAGAACCTTCTCCCTTCACTTGACCAAGGGTTTAGAACCAGGGGATTCAAGGGCCGTCGCAGCGCCGCTTGACCGGTGTTATTAGGTACGGCTGTCTAGGAAGTCCTTCGCATACCTGTCAGCCACCACAGACAAGGAATGAAGTCTTTCCGCCTCCCTCTCGTGGCCACGCCGGTCGTAGTTGGTGGCCGCCTGGCGCAGGTCATCAACTTCATTGCGGATGATGCTGACAATGTCGTCGTCCGAGAGTTGACGGCGAGGAGTTTCAGAGACGCCGACGGCGTCGGCGGGGTCGACAGCTTCTGCATTCTCCACGGCGGCGATCAGAGTTCGGATCAAGGACACCATCTCCGTGCCCTTGGCTTTTCTGGCAGCAGCCAAATCGGAACGCAGGGAGTCTCTGATCGGCATGGAGATGGGATTCTGGCATGCCCATTGACACGTACAAACGGTCATCGAAGCTCGCACAAGCCGATGTCACCTGCTCAGGACCTTGGTAGATCAAACATCTGTGTCCATCGGGTGTGCGGCGAAAGAACCGTCCAACCTATCGAGCGCAGATGTCGATTCTTGAAAGCGAGCGAAGTATCAGTGGCCATCGCCATACTCGGGGTGAGCAACGGATAGGAATAGCTCATGGCCGAATACAGCGGACCTGCGGAACTGATCGGTGATGACCGTCAGGTCATCGACTCGGTGAAGGTGCACCTGCGCCGCGGTAGGGACACGACAAGTCTCGGCTGGTGGAGTGGTCGGATCGGCAACACGGCAGTAACACCATCATGGGATGACGTGACCGGCGTGCGGTTACCGGATGGGGGCGAGGGAACGATGATCCTTCGCAATGTGACAGTTTCAGGAGCTGGGCCTGCACAACGAACCGGACACATCATCGGCTCCGGCATTCCACCCTTCTAGGGAGCGCTGAGGAACCGCTAGCCGTGTTGGTGGTGGGCGGTTGAACAGGAAAACGCCGATGAGATCGTGATGAGTCCCAGGGCCACATGAGTGCGGATATGCTTTTCTCGTACCGGCTCGACGGGTCAGTCCGCCACCAGCTCCAGGGCGGTCGATGAGAAGGTTGCCTGGAGTTCCGGATCGTGCCGAAACTGAACCTGGTGGCTGGTTCGAATTCATGACCTCTGATTTGGAACCGCAGCTCCCCCGTGGTCACCCACCTTTCTGGCGCCTCTTCAGGGCTTGAATTCTGGTGAGTTAGGAGAGAGGAATGCTGACGTGAGGCGAGCTTCTGGCTGGTGCTCTGAGAGAAGGCCCACGAGATCGTCGGTGGCTCTGAGAATTTCGCTATCGGAATCTGAATGTTGGGCTTCAACAGTGATCAGCGCTTCAGTGGTGGAAGACCCAGCAGCACTTTGGGTACTCTGTCGCCAGCACCAACGGCGAGCACTGACTACACCGGCATCGTCTACAAACACGACTTCTCCAGGTTCGGGACACGTAATGGAGTCGCTGCCCAGGTCTGTGAACCGTTCGGTTCCAGACGCGAAACGGACGGTTGTCGCACCTGTCACCGACTCTTGATCGAAGACAGCGACCGGGAGCTGATAGCGGAGACTGACAAGATTGGCTATGTCGACCAACGTATTGATCGATGGGACTCTCCCCTGTTTGGAAAGACGCCGCAGGAGTGCTTCGGCAGCATTGCGGTACTGGGTGGGTTTGACCCCAAACGCAGAGAACACAGATCGCCATGCCGCCAAGCTGGCGATTTCTGAAGGAGGTGTGTCCCCGACCCGTCGTCGAACCGTCTCCTGTTCTCCTTCGAACGCTTCCTGCAGGCTCGCGGAGGCCGGCGTATTAGCGACACCAGTCGCATGGATAACCCCGCCCCTGATGTTTGAGAAGCGGTCGACGATCTCGGCGGAATAGTGGAACTGAGCCATCGGAACAGTCTGACAGGACCACACCCTTTCCGATACAACAACCCGATTCGATCGCCATTGAGGCTTGCGTATCTGCCACTAGGTGGAGGGTGATCGAAGAAACGCGCCACTCAAAGTGAGGCGTTTCCGGTCAGGGGTTGTGTGGGGCTATTCCTCTCGGCCACGTGTATGGGTGGCTACCAGGGTCACAGGGGAACATGAGGGCCGTTGAGCACGCCCACTAGCAATGCGGTGTAGGTTCGACACGATGACTGACCAGCACACAGCTTCGGCTGCTTTGGCAGCCGTTCCGATCTTCGGCCGCCTCTCACCACAGGTTCTTTCCTCTCTCGCTCAACAGACTGAGGAGCAGGCATACGCAGTTGGGGATGTTGTGGCCACGAGAGGTGAACCAAATGACGGTCTTCTTGTTCTTGTCAGTGGAGCTATGGAGGTGCGCAGAGGCGACCGGGTCCTGAAAGAGCTTGGCCCCGGTGATTACGTCGGAGACATATCGTTGATTGACGGAGGCCCCCATAGCGTGGATGTGAATGTCACTGAAGGAGGAATGGGCGTGTTCTTGGCTGGTGCCCAGTTCCGGGTTGTGGTCAAGCATCAGCCTGAGGCTGCGATTGGGGTGATGGAAGTGCTGGTTGCGCGTCTCAGAGAGACCCTGGAGTGGCTAGATGCCGCCGACCAGCCCAACAACTAACCCCGATGACAGCCAAGGTCGTTCAGAGTGCTGACAACTTTGGCTTCTTTGCCCACCGCCGCCGAGTTCTCTGTCATGATCCTGGCCTCCTGTTTTGATGTTGCCCTTGGTCGACCGTCCTCGAACGAACCCACCCAGAAGAAACTATGTGCGATCTGATCATTCGTAGGAAGGGTCGAACGTCACACGACCCAATGCCCAGGTCCACCCGACATCTGGGCAACCTCGCATGTGCTATTTGCGGCTATCTCCATGCCTTTGTGCTCTACCTAGCTGAACCTGTCGAATCTGAGAATGGGTTGAGGTAGCACGCCGAAGAGCATGTAACCCATGTAGAGGAGGAAGTAATGAGTGAATACCGAAGTAGCTGGGCTGTGGGAATGACAGCGCTGGCCGGGATTCTGATGGTCATGCTCGGTGGCTGGTGGATCATCGCTGGCATCGTCGCCCTCGCCAACGAGTCGTTCTATGTTGTCGGCCAGGAGTACATCTTCCAGTTCGACGTGACAACGTGGGGTTGGATACACCTGATTCTCGGCATCGTGGTCTTGCTCGCAGGTATTGCCTTGTTCAGTGGGGCCGTATGGGCCCGCACGGTCGGCGTGATCCTTGCCGTGATTTCAGGGTTGATTGCTTTCGCATGGTTGCCTTGGTACCCAGTGTGGGCGATCCTCTTCGTCACACTCTCAGTGTTCACGATTTGGGCACTGACCGCCCACGGTCGCGACATCGCCATGGGATACGAAAACACATAGATCGGTCCTGACAACTCGACAACACGAGAGGCTGCCGGGCCGTTGCATTCGGAGTGCGGTCGTCGTCGAGTCAACCGATCCGACGACCGAGTTTCGCTGGAACCACGCCCTCACGGACTGGGGAACACAAGTGCCGCTATGTGCGGGACAGGCATCTAGGAAACCGCTATTGGTCCCTCGATGCCTGTCACAGTCCAAGTGTCGTTCACTAGGTCAAGCCGATAGGTCAGCCACGTCCCGCACAATCCGCCGCACCACATCGAAACAGGAACCAAACCGGTGTCGGGTTCGGTTATTGGTTCTCCAACGCCGAGAATCGCAGCGCCTTCAATGGTCGGGGTCAGGTCGGGAGTCCGGTAATCAGAAGGGTCCTCGATCCATCTGACGACACCAAACGGAGCTATGGCGTCTTCGATAGCGGCACGTTCTGCATCGGTGAGCAGCCTGGCCGTCGCGTCAGGAGAGGCTGTTGGCTCGCCAGCCGATGAGTCGATTCGAGTCTGAATCAGATACTCAGTGAACGGGGATGGGCCGGTTCCAAACGTGTGATCCACAGTTACCAGTTCGACGAGGGCCGCAGCCATCATGTCGGGGGTCTGATCCGAAACACCCCCATCGGTCGTAGTTCCATCACCGCAGGCAGCAACTAGGAGGGCAAACGTCACTAACACGACTGTCGTTCTCATAGAACTCAGACGCACCACCACCGCAACCAGTTCCCACACAGAATGCCCGGACGTATGTGCCGCTATGGACGGGGCGCAGATAGACAGTGAGTCCTTCGACCCGTTGATTCTTGAAGGCATGCAGCCAGCATGACTTGACGCTGGCTACCCCCATTGCCAGCAATCTGAGGGCTGGTGGAGAGAAGCTGTCAGAAGTACCCCCTTCGGGGCTTCTCTCCCCACCCCAGGGGGAACATAGGTGCCGCTACATATGGGTGTTGGCGAGGGCCACGGTTGCAACGAGAGTGGCTCTGAATCCTGCCCGATGCTGGGCAGGAATATGAAGAATGCTCCCCCGTGTTGGATCGGAGGAGCATTCTGTGCCGGTCTGAGGGCGCTTGACGGGAGGAGGTCTGTCTGCTTCCCCAGGGCCGGCCGGAGAGATTGGTTACGCGGGTGCGGGGTTAACGGTTGCGGCCCATTCGCTGCTGACCGCCGCCGGTCCCGGCGTTGTCGCAAACACCGTCACCGTCAGCGTCGATGAAGTTGGCACCGTCACAGCCGCCCGTGCCGCGGGCGCCGTGGCCACCCATACCGAGTGTTCCGCGCACGTCGTTGATGCCGTCGCCGTCAGCGTCGACGAAACGGTCACATACACCGTTGCCGTCAGCGTCGATGAAGTTGTCGTTGACGCCGTCAGAGTCTGCGTCGACGAAACCCCGGGCGTAGCCGTTGCCCGCCTGCAAGCCCGTACCGACAGGATCGCGGACGCCGTCTCCGGGAGTTGCCGCCAACACTGCCGTGGCTAGCCCTGCCATCAGCAAACCCAGAACGAGGAGAAGACCGAAGGTCCTTTTCATGATGTCGTTCCTTTCTCGAACATGACCGCAGTATCCGAAACGTGGATGGAGCAGCCATATCGCTGGCGTGAAGACTCCATGAAGCCAACTCTCCGACGATTCCGATGTCAGAAGTGATCCGAGAGCGTCCGGCGCCCTAGCCACACCCGGAAGTCGGAGTCGAAAACGAGGCCCAAAGGCCAACAGGTCCCTTGACCGTACCGGCGACTTTCGGGCCCTTCGGCTCTATCAGGCTCGGCTTGGCCTAGACGACACTTCAAGTACCCGAGTTTGGAGGTCGTGATGAGAGCGAAGCCAGGCGATCAATTGGTGATTAGAGGCCATCGTGTCGGGGACCGCGGGAAGTCCGCCGAGATCCTTGAGGTTCGGGGAACCAAGGAAGACCCTTCCTATCTTGTCAGGTGGGAAGCCGACGGGCATGAAGCTGTCCTCTACCCAGGAAGCGACGCAGTGATCGAGCGGCGGACCAAGGAGACCTTGGCGAAGACCTGAAGCCGAGAGAACCGGCAACCCAGCATGCGTCTACTAGCGGGCCTTGTCGATGGCGATTCGAGCCTTGGCCATCTTCTCGGTACCCCGGCATGTGGGCAATCGATCGGGCATCAATACTCATGAACGTTGACGCTTGGATGTCAATCACTATCAGGGCTGGACGGCCCTCGATCAGACTGCGTCTCGGCCGGACTGCGCTTGCCACGGGATTCCCTCGACTCAGTTGGCGGCCACGCTAACCGACTGCCGCACCCGGCCCGATGTGCGCCCCTCGAAACCCGTGCATAGGTGCCGTCATGCGCGCTCGTCTCCGTATATGGGTGTCGGGTGTGCATGGTGCTTGTTGATGCGGACGGGTCGTATTGTGCCGAGATGCCCTCCTCGATACGCCGCTCGATTCTGTTCTTGTCGGGGGCTCGGCTCATCCTCAACACGACGCACCGGTTCGTGTATCCGTTTCTTCCCGCCATTGCTCGCGGGCTCGGGGTCCCATTGGAGCAAGCGGCGCTTCTCATCAGTGTGCGTCATTTTGCGGGTCTAGCGACTCCAGCCACCAACAACCTTGTTGGTCAAGGGGAGCGTCGTCGACGCCTGATAACTACTGGTCTGGCATTGTTCATTGCTGGTTGTGCAGTGACAGCGCTTAGCGGGGTGTACGTCGGTGCCCTCGTCGGATTCGCCTTTCTCGGCTTGGCAAAACCGGTCTTTGACGTGTCTTCACAGGCCTACATATCGGATCGGGTCCCCTATGAACGACGTGCCCGATACCTGGCATCCTTTGAGTTCACCTGGTCCATTTCGCTGCTCGTCGGTGCTCCTCTCACAGGTTGGCTGATATCGAAGACCGATTGGGCGACCCCGTTTTGGGTGTTCGGCTTGATCGGCGCTGCCGCGGTCTTAATGCTTCCGCGTTTCGTTGAGGCCGATAATCGTCATGCGCCCGCCGAAACACCCTCGTCAGGCTTAGGGCGGCCGGCACTGGCATTCCTCGTCGTTGTCGGGCTCTTCACAATGGCAGCAGAGATCATTTTCGTGGTTTTTGCCGCCTGGCTAGAGAACTCGTTCGCTGTTTCGGTGGCGGTGCTCGGTGGCGCCGCCTTCCTTATCGCCGCAGCAGAGTTGGCAGGCGAAGGCGGAACGTTCGCATTCACAGACAGGATTGGGAAACGTCGGGCAGTCATGGTTGGTCTGGTCGTATCGATGGCCGGATACGGTGCCCTGTCCTTTGCGTCATCCAACATGGCTGCTGGTCTTGCCCTGATAGGCCTCGCGATGTTTGGATTCGAATTCACGATCGTTTCGTCTTTTCCGCTCGCTTCTGAACTCGTCCCCGCGTCAAGAGGTCGATATCTAGGTTGGCTCGTCTTTGCCCTGGGCGTCGGACGTGGCATAGGAGCAGCGTTGGGTCCGGCTCTCTACAGCTCTTTCGATCTCGCGGGGGCCGCCGTCGCCGCCATGGCGGCCAACGCGCTCGCACTCTCAGTGATCGCTACCCAACTCCGCGACGATCAGGAGAACGTGAAGTAGCCAAGGCAGCCCCAAGCCCGCATCCATAACCGGCGGCATGTGCAGCCCATGATGTCCGACTCACCCGTGCATGAGTGCCGATAAGTGCGCCGGCTATGGGTGGTTCGACGCCTCAACAACCGAGGTTCATCACGACTCGCTGTCGGATTCCTCCATCCATAACGTGACGTCGGTGAGGAATCCGAGGGAGCGATCACCACTTCTCAAATCGGTGTACGCCACCGCAGGTGTGCTGGTATTGACTATCGGCATGGCTGGGCTGATCATCCCCGGTCTCCCGGGAACGCCTCTCATCCTCGTAGCCGCCTGGCTCTTCTCCATGTCGAGCGAACGCCTCTACACATGGACTACCTCCAACCCCTGGTTCGGTCAAGCCGTCGCCGACTATCGGGCCGGACTGGGGATACCTCGCAGAACCAAGATCATCGCCGTGACCATGGTTGCGTTGGTCATCTCCTACTCGATCTTCGTTGCCCTCGACAGGTTGCCGCTTCAACTCCTCGTTGCAGGAATGGGTGCGTACGGGGTCTGGTTCATTCTCACAAGACCAACCAGGGAAGCGAACGACCCAGAGAAGGCATAACCGGCGTCAGATGTAGTGCCCACAAGTACACCTATGCGCGGGAGGTCGCTGTGTGGGTGATGCTGTGGACTCGCATTTGAATGTATTCGAAGTCGCTCTCGGGGAGTTTCCAGACTGCACTACCCCCAGATGGCAGTTCCATCCCTTCGAAGGTGCCGTAATCGGTGACCGGCGTGCTCCATGTGGTCAAAACGAAATCGTCGTCGACCTGGCGGTAACGGTCAGCAACGAAGTCAACGACTCGGCCTTCCTTGTCGAACCTGAATTCCGCCTCAACCCTCCGCTGGCCTGACACAACTGCTGCGACTGCTGAGGTGTCGTCGATAGCTGACCAGTTGATAGTTTCAGTGGCCCAAACCTGGGGAAACCAGATCGTTTCGTTGAGCCATCGCATCAGTGCACCCTGATCCATTTCAGGTCCCTCAGCATCCACAACGGTGACCATTCCCAACAGACGGACATGCATGCGGCCGTGACCATCGTTCAACGTGTCTGTGGCCCGACCAAGTCCCAGACCACCGATTCTCATCTTGGCCGACCATTCGAAACCCGGGCGATCGACCACATACAACTCCGTGGCAGTGAACTTCATCCACTTCTGATCTGGGCTGGAACGGATCTGACCGGTCTGAGACAACTCGACAGAGTGGGGAACCGGTCTACCGATCACACCTGAGCGATCCAAGCTCCGTCGCACGGGTGACGGCAGGTCAACAACATCCCCGGCCGAAAGGGCACTCCCAACTTGGACACTCGCCATCTCAATGATCCTATGGAACTGACACAAACGCCCTAGAGGAGGAAGACACACCCAGACAGGACCATGAGCACACAAGTGCCGCTATGTGTAGGTCAAGGTGGCGATCCACACCGCATGCATTTCGGGCCCAAGCTCAACCACCAAGTGGAGTTGAGGGCCTTGCAGCGTCGTGCGACGACCCTATGTCGGCTCCTAGACTCCGGTCAGATGGAAGAGCTCCCCGATGGCGTCGTCACCTTTCTCTTCACCGACGTCGAAGGCAGCACCCAGCTATGGGAAAACGCGCCTGGTTCGATGATGGCGGCGCTCCGTCTCCATGATGGAGTGATCGGCAACGCGGTCAGAGCCCACGGCGGTGTGCCGGTGAAGCCACGAGGTGAGGGCGACAGCCAGTTTGTTGTCTTTCAGTCGGCGATTGACGCCGTGCAGGGGTCGGTTGAGATGCAGCGGCGGCTAGGTGAAGTGGATTGGCCAACCCCGCGGCCGTTGCGAGTTCGGGCGGCGCTACATACAGGGTCGGCGGAGTTGGAGCTAGGCGACTACTACGGGAGGGCTGTAAATCGGGCAGCAAGGCTGCGTGCAATCGCCCACGGTGGCCAAACGGTTTGTTCCGGCTCGACATTCGAGCTGGTGCAGGATCATTTGCCTGACGGGGTAGCCGTTATCGATATGGGCGCCCATCGGTTGAAAGACCTGACGCGGCCCGAGCACGTGTATCAGTTGAACATCACTGGCCTCGAGGGCTCTTTTCCACCGCTGAAGTCGCTGGACGCGGTTGCCAACAACCTGCCGGAGCAGCTGACCGAGTTGATTGGGAGAGATACCGAACTCGCCGACGCAAAGAGACTGTTGAGCGAGACTCGATTGTTGACCGTTCTGGCTCCCGGTGGCACGGGCAAGACCCGGCTCGCCATTCAGGCGGCCGCCGATCTCGCCACCGAGTACCCCGATGGAGTGTTCTTCATAGGCCTAGCCGACCTCTCATCGAGCGGCGACATCCTGCAGACGGTGGCCGAGGAAGTTGGCGTTGCCTATTCCTCAGACGAAGACCCACAAACCCAGTTACTCAAGTATCTCGGTCCCAGACGCCAGTTGTTGGTGTTCGATAACTTCGAGCATTTGAGCGAGGGAACTCCGATCGTGTCGGAGATTCTTCGAGCTGCTCCACACGTGAAGGTCATCGCTACGTCGCGTTCCAAACTGAATCTCACTGGTGAGGCGGTCATGTCGCTCGTAGGGCTGAGCACCCGTTGGGATACGCCGGAAGCAGCCTTGCAGACCAGCGGAGTTCGATTGTTCCTAGACGCGGCGCATCGTTCGAACCCAGGACTAACACTCGACGCTGGAGACTTAGAGCCCCTCGCCGAAATACTTCGTCTAACGGGTGGGATGCCACTGGGGATCCTTCTGGCGGCGGCCTGGGTCGATATCCTGTCCATTCCCGACATCGCAACGGAGATCGCCAAGAGCCTCGATTTCCTCGAAACCACCCTTGGGGACGTCCCTGATCGGCACCGCAGCATCCGGGCCGTGTTCGACTACAGCTGGGGGCTTCTCAACAGCGCAGAAAAGGAGGCGTTTGCGGCTCTCTCAGTGTTCCGGGGCGGCTTCACGAAGGAAGCGGCTGAATCGGTTGCCGGCGCCTCGTTGCGGGACCTCGCGAATCTTGCAAGCAAGTCGCTTTTGGTGCCACGCCCGGACACGGGCAGGTACACGATTCATGAACTCCTCCGCCAATACGCAGAGGCCGAGCTGGCCAGCTTGGCCTCGGCAGATCGAACCGTTCGCGATTCGCACGCCGACTACTACGGCGACCTCTGCGAGAGGGCTGTCGAGTTGTTCTCTCTCGGCGAGCAGATCCGCGCGCTGAAGACAATCGAGGAAGACCTCGACAACATCAGGCAAGCATGGCGCCACCAGATCGGCACTCGCAACGCAAAAGGGCTCCGCAAGATGGTGGTAGGTCTTTGGCTCGTCCACGAGAGTCGAGGCTGGTTACAGGCCGGCTTGGCGCTGTTCGGCGAGGCGCTAGACGGCCTAGGGGACGAAACGAGCGATCCGGCATTGGGAGCGTCTCGGGCCTTTGTTGTCGCGATGCATGGGGCCTTCGCGTCGATGCTTGGCCAACCCGAAGCGGGCGCAGCAGCTGTCGCAACCGCATTTGATGAGTTACGCCTCGACAGTGATCCTGTACCACTGTTCTTCGCTGCTGTGGTGAAGGCGCAGACACTGATCTATCTGGGACGATTCGGAGAGGTAACTGGCCTCGTCGATGAAGCGATAGCGCATGCGGAATCACCAGACTCGGGTTGGACAGCAGGTCCTTTTTGGGCCGCTGCTATCAAGAACCTTCGAGCCTTCGTCGCCCTCGTCACGGGTGACATCGATACAGCCACGCGGCTCCTCGACGAAAGCTACGAAGTGCTTGAGCCGCTCGACGACCTCTTCTATATGACTTGGAATTTCGGCCACCGCGGCAGAATGGCCAGAGGGTCGGGACGTCTCAATGACGCGATCGCTCTCTATACGCAGTCGGCCGAGCGGGCGACGCGTATTGGATTCCCGAGAGCCATGCAGGTCTCGCTGATGGGTTTGGGAGAGGCCCATTGTGCCGCGGGAGACCTTGCGGCAGCCGAGGCGGCTTTCGTTGAGAGCCTCCGTGTTGCCGAGCGGACCGGCATAGTGACAGAGATGTTGGCGACTCAGGTCAAGATCGCCACCGTGTTCGCCGCCAGCGACCGACGAAGTGAAGCCGTAGCGCTACTCGCTACGGTGATCGCGGACCCGGCGAGCGAACGCCAACTGTTCACCGAGACCACCTCGATCGGTGTCATGGCGTCAGCAGACCTCGAGGCGCTACGTGATGAAATGGATCCCACGGAGTACGAGCGAGCTCTTGCCGGCGGATCGTCGAGGGCGTATCGAGCCGCCGCCAAAGAGCTGATCGACGCGATCGTTTGATCATTCCAACTCCCAGGTTCGAAGCCGAACGAGTCTGGAAGGTCACCCATAGCGGGGACACCTAACCGGCCATATGTGCGGCCCATTCCAGGGGAAACAAGTGCCGCAATGTGCAGGATGACATTCGACGGCGTTCCGTAGAGTGTTCCAATGGATTCTCTGTATGCGTGGCTTCTGGACGGTGATCCTTCGATCCGATGGCAGGTCATGCGTGACCTCCTCGGACGGTCAGAATCGGAGTGGGTCGCTGAGCGATCCAAGGTTGAGTCGGTCGGTTGGGGTGCCAGCCTTCTCTCACACCAAGACGAGGACGGACAGTGGGCTGGTGGTGCGTACAACCCTACGGATCGTGATCCCGCGGAAGCCGGTCAGCCATGGACAGGAACTACCCACTCGCTATCACAGCTACGCACTTTCGGCCTTGACCCAGCTTCGGTGAGTGGACGTAGAACCGTCGAACTCATCGGCGCAAACTCCCGTTGGCAGGAGGGGAATCAGCCGTATTGGGAGGGCGAGGTCGAACCGTGCATCAACGGGATAACGGTCGCCAACGGCACATACTTCGGAGTCGACACTTCACCGATCGTGGAGCGGCTGATGAGCGAAGCACTCCCTGATGGTGGGTGGAATTGCGAAGCTGTCAACGGTTCGATCCGAACGTCTTTCGACACCACTATCAACGTCCTCGAAGGACTCCTCGAATACGAGAAGGCCACCCGAGGAACCCCGGAGTCAATAGTGGCTCGCAAAGCCGCAGAAGACTTCTTCTTGGAACGTGAGCTGTTCAAGCGGCTCAGCACGGGTGAACCCGCCGACGACGACTACCTGCTTCTACGCAATCCAGTCCGTTGGCAATACGACACTCTCCGAGGACTCGACTACTTCCGGAACGTCGGGACCTTCGAGAGGTCAGATCCCGACCCACGTCTCGGAGCAGCAATCGAACACCTCGAAGCCAGACGCCAGAACGACGGAAGATGGCTACTCGACAAGAACCCGAAAGGCAGAGTTTGGTTCGACGTCGACGACGGCCCTGGACTGCCATCCCGTTGGATCACCCTAAGAGCACTCAGAGTTCTCAAATGGGCAGGAGCGACGCGACCATAACCGGCGCTATGTGCTGGAGTCTGATTCTCTGATGTAGCGCAGGAATAGCGAATGGTCGCCCGTCCAGGTTCGATCAAGAACCAGCTTCTGATACGGGTTGAGTTCGAAGTGGTCGCTTGCCACCCGCTTGGACCGCCCCAAACCAAGAATCGGTGAGATCGTGAGGTTGATCTCGTCTACGACGCCGGCAGCGATGAGCAGACTGTTGACGCTCGGCCCTCCCTCACAGAGGATCACCTGTGCCGGAGCCAAAGCATCAATTATGGCTTCACTCCGATCGGTGTCGACACCCACTATGTCCGCCTTTTCCGCGATTCGGTCCAGGCGGTGAGGGTCGGCATTTGTGGGGGCGACGACGATCGGGCGTCGCATCGGATCTGAGAAGACCCGGTGGTCCGGATCGATGTTCAGACTTCTCGAGAGGATTGCAAGCCTCGGCTCGCCCTCGAGGCCGGCGCGGGCACGGTGCTCGAGCATCTCTGCGCTCATCCGTACCGGTCCCAATCCTTCAGACCTGACTGTTTGCGCACCAACCAGCACCACATCGGCAACGGCCCTCAAGGCGAGGAAGAGCTCCCGATCGTCGGCATCGTTGAGGGCGCTAGCGCCACCAGAGAGCGCAGTGGCACCGTCGACGGACTCGACGATGTTCAACATGACCCAGGGCGAACCATCGCGACGCCTGAACTCGCCAAAGAGCACCGACAACGGCTCCACCACCTCTACTGCTTCGAGTCGACGGAACATGGTCGAACCGTACAGAAGTGCCGATGTGTGCGGGGTTGGAGTCGCCGGTACATAATGCCTGACATGCCAATGGAAAAGTCGCCGGAACTCGAAGCTGTCTTCAGGCGCATTTGGCGAGTCTTCGCCGAAGGCTCGGTCGACGGATTGTCGAACATGTTGAGCGCTCATCCGGGCGTTCGTTTCATTCTCAGCGACGATGACAATTGGATTGCGGGTTCGGACAATCTGGTGCGCGTCATGGCGGGGCGATCGAGTCGATTGGGCATCGAGCGAATCGAGATTGATCGACTTGAGGCATTCGAGATCGGTGACGTCGGCTGGGCGGCCTGCTCAGTCACTTTGGGTCGTGCTGCAGGAGGGTCATCCACCTTTCGGAGCACTATGACCTTCGTCGTCGAGAACGGGGTGTGGAAGGTTGTGCAAGCTCACACGTCGGTTGGGGTTTCCGACGAAGAGACATTCGGCTACGAACTGGCAGCAGGCCTGAGAGACCTTGTCGAGTCTCTCAATTCGAGCAGTGCCGAAGCAATTGCCGAGATCGCCGGTACCAGCGGCACGGTGACGTTGATGTTCACTGACATCGAGGATTCAACACGTCTGGGACAACAGCGAGGCGATGCGATTTGGTCCCAAGACGTTCAGAACCACTTCGACGCAGTAGCTCGTGTCGTTGAGGACAACAACGGAAAGATCATCAAAACCCTCGGTGATGGGACCATGGCCGCTTTCCCCACCGCCCGCGACGCAGCCGATGCCGCAATCGGAATCGAACGTAATGGGAGCGGACGAAGAGATTCGAATACGGATCGGAATCCATACAGGCGAAGCCATATCAGTGGGCGGGGACTACGCCGGGCTAGCAGTAGCCAAGGCAGCCCGAATCGCTTCCGCTGCCGCGGGCGGCGAGATCCTTATTTCGTCGGCCACCCGAGAACTGGTCAGCCGATTCGACTACACCTTCGACGCCGAGCGAGTAGCTGAACTCAAAGGCATCGACGGCACCCACCGCATGTACTCTCTCAACTGGGAAGACGCTCAATAGCCCCTTCGGTACGGCCCTCACCCCCTCCATAAGCCAGCATGGGGCGCGCTCCGGATCCAGGCGGAACCGAGCAGGGCTCGACCGCTGTTCTCTACTCTCGGTCCAGAGAATTCATCAGTTCCTTGGCCACGATTTCCCAGTCCCTCGTTTGTCCTGACTTCTTCGCCTCGGCAAAGGTCGCTTCCTCCAGCACCGTCTCTAGTTCATCAAGAGCAACGCTGGCCGACTCTCGAATGGGTGAGGAGTAGGTGAACGTCATGCGGTCGCTGAGCGGGTCGGCGCAAACAGTGGACAGCATCTCGACCGCCCCAACTTCTCGCCCGTCGACCGCCCAGATGTTGGCGATCTTGACCATCAGACCCAACATGTCGGCAACCATTCCCATTTGGTCTGCGATAGCGAGACTCTTGATGTAGGCGATCTCCGCCTCCTCCGGACGTCCCGCGGCGGTATTCGAGTCACCAAGACCTTCGAAGGCCACCACACGTCCCCGGAGGTAGCCGATGCTTTCGGCCGCCGCCACCTGACGCTCGAAGTAGTCGATTGCGTCAATGGGACGACCTTCGGCGAGAGCGACTAGGGACAACAGCCAAAGTGCCCAGGTCATGAAGTAGTAATCGCCACGCTCCTCGAACACCACCATTGCCTCGGTCAGAAGACGTTCTGCAGTCTCGGGATCCTGGTTCATCACCGCAGCAAACGAGCGCCAATTCTTCATTCCTGCGGCGTAGTAGGTGTCTTCCATCGGTTCAGCGTGCTCGATACCTTCGTCGGTAATCCGCGCCATCTGATCTGGTTGCCCCGTATAGCCATAGACAAGAGCCACGCATTGGCAAGCTATCCAATGATCAATACTGTCGGCTTGTCCTGGGAGATCGGCGTAAGCGGCCACCGCATCCACCGCCCCCACATCCGCCTGTCCGATGAGGGACCGGAACCAGCCCTGCACGAGGGTGGACATCAATCGAAGACGAACCACGCTGTCATCTGTCGAAGTCTCGTCAAGAGCGTCCAGGGCCTCACCAAACAAACCGACCGCCGACGGATACCAACCACGCCACTCGTACAGAAAATAGAGACCTCGGAGAATCCTTATCCCGGTGTCGGTATCGCCAGTGCGGAGGGACTGCCGCCAGGCCGACCTCAAGTTGTCGAGGTCAGTCTCGATTAGCTCGAACATCCTCGGCTGATCGGAAACTGCAAGCAGCTCTACGGCTTCGTCGATAACAGTCCCATAGAACTGAGCGTGCGCTTCAAGCACTCGCTCGCATTCTTGGGCATTCTGGCGCAGTTCGGCCTCGGCGAATTGGCGAAGCATTTCGTGAACCGAATAGCGACCACTCTCCACATTTGCCGCAATGAGCGATTTCCCAGCCAGGCTGGACAGATTGCGAAGGCTGGCCCCAGCTACTTGCGCCGCGGCCTCTCGAGTGAAACCGCCGCGGAACACGCTCAGTCGAGAGAACGTCGCACGTTGGTCGTCGTCCAGAAGAGCCCACGAATAGTCAAAGACCGCACGCACACTCCTGTGACGGTCGGGAACATCGCCCATTTCAGTTTCCAAGAAGTCGAGACTCTTGGCGATCTCGTCGGCAATCTCTGAGACCCCCAACATGTCGACCCACGAGGCAGCAAGAAGAATCGCCAATGGCAACCCGTCGATGAGTCTCAAGATCCGAGCCAGTGAATCGAGATCTTCTTCACTCAGTTCGAAGCCGGGAGTCGAGCGAGTCGCCGCGTCTACGAACAGCTGCACACCACTTGTCTGGAACCCCTCCTCAGCTGTTTCCCAGGTCGTCTCCAGACCAGCGATAGACATCACCGTCTCACCACTCAGATTCAGCTTTGACCTAGAGGTGGCAACGATCTTGACGTGGGGAGCGCGCTTGAGAATGGCTGAAACGAGAGCCGCCCCATTACTGAGATGCTCGAAGTTGTCAACAATGAGAAGCTGTTCTTTGTTGGAGAGATAGTTGAGCAATTGGACTTCGAGATCTTCGTCGGCCGCGAGCCCGAGACCCAACGCTTCGGCCATCACCTGGATGATGTCATCGGCAGACTCGACCTCTGCCAGGCCGATGAAGAAGACTCCATCAGAGAAATTGGCTGCCAGGTCGGCGCCGGTCTGAATTGCCAACCGCGTCTTCCCACTACCTCCTGGAGCGAGGATGGTGAGAAGCCGCGTGTCGGACAGAAGTCTCGATGCTGTGTTGAGCTCCTCTGTACGTCCGATGAAATCGGTCAGCTGCTCGGGCAAGTTGTTCGGAACATTCTCCAGTGACGCCAAAGGCGGGAAGCCGTTGGAGAGTCCTGACACCAGGATCTGGAACACCTGCTCTGGCCGGGTCAGATCCTTGAGTTGATGCTCACCCATGTCCTCGATCGAGACTCCCACTGGAACCGCGTCGGCGACTTGCTCCCACGTGGCCCGGGACATAACTGTCTGACCACCGTGTGCGATTGCCCTCAATCGTGCAGCGCGATTCACCGCAGATCCGTAGTAGTCACCTGCGTTCAATTCAGCCGCTCCGGTATGCAAGGCAGCTCGCACCTTCAGGGGCCGAACGGTGGGCCAACTTGTTTCAGCCAGCACCTTTTGTAGATCGGCTATCGCGCCTACAGCGGCGGGTGCATGATTGAAGACGAGAAAGTGACTGTCGCCCTCTCCGCGGGGTTTGACCACAACGCCGTCATGAGTCTCGACTGCTTGATCGACGAGGCGATCCAACATCCCGAGGGCTTCCATCATGGCCGGCGGTGAATCCTCCCAAAGTCTGGTGCTGCCCTCGACATCGGTGAAGACGAACGTGACGATGCCGTTGGGGAGCTGATTCACTCGCCGATCTTATGACAGACCATCGCTCACTGTGGTGGTGATCACTCCCGAGTCCTGCGAAGCACCAATTGCTCCAGGCCGAAGAACCTCCTAGTTCCTAGGGAGACCACTCCAGGTCGCCTCTACTTGGACGCTGGAAGGTCAGTTGGGGAAGGGACACCAACCGCGGACAGAGAAGGCCACTTCGGGAGCGAAGAGACGATAGGTGGCGTCTGTGGTGGGCCTTTCGGCTCTAGCCGCGATCCGGCGGGCGTTGACAGACTACGGAGATACCTCAATACCGGACGACACCAGACGAATCAAGAAAGGAGAGTCGGTGTGGACCTATCAGCCACGATCGTCATCGATCGACCAGCAACGGAAGTCTTCGACTATGTGATGGCCGTCCCTCACGACGCCGAATGGCGGACAGGGGTCGTTGAGGCGGACTTCACCTCAGACGGTCCCCCCGGAATTGGTACCACCGGGTTCGATCGGGTTGAAGCCAATGGCCGCGAGATGACCGCCAACTGGACCGTCTCCGAATTCGAACCAGGAGGGTTTGCCCGGTGGACACTTGACTCGGGGCCGATCCTGGGAACAGGCGGCTACATCTGCGAACCGCACGATGAGAAGACGAAGTTCACACTCGAAGCGCACGTGACACCAACCGGCTGGTACCGGCTGATGGGTCCGATCTTCAGTCGTATCGGCCGTCGACAGAATCTGAGCGACGTAGAGAGGCTCAAGTCCATCCTCGAGGCCTCCGCCTAGACACGCCGAACACAGGTGCCGCTATGTGCGGATCGGGTCGTTTGTCTAGGCTGGGGTTCGATGGTCGAAGAGTCGTTTGCGGTTCGTTGGAGGGATCTCACGCTGGTTGGGTCGCTTCATCTGCCTGATGCGGATGCGCCTCATCCCCTTGTGGTGATGATGCAGGGTTCCGGAGCGTCGGATCGCACCAGCAACGGGTACTTCCCGCCGATCCGCGACGTCTTCTTGGCTAGAGGACTTGCCACATTCGCCTTTGACAAGCCCGGTTGTGGGGATTCGTCTGGTGATTGGCGTGACCATGGTCTCCACGACCGAGCCGAACAGGTGGAGGCTGTGCTGAGTTCGCTACGCGCACACCCCTTGGTGAACGCTGAAGCGGTCGGAGTTTGGGGGCAGAGTCAGGGAGGCTGGCTGGCACAGATACTGGCCGCGCGTATGCCGGATCTGTTATTCGCCATCGCCAACTCTGGTCCTTCGATCAATCTTCCGGACCAGGACCTGTACGGGTGTGAACACGCCATGAGGGCCGACGGACACTCCGAGGCTGACATTCAACGTGCGCTGGACTTCGTGGCAGATGTCCATGCGGCCGCCACCCAAGGGCTTCCCTACGACACTGTTGAAGCTCGGACACTGAAGCCAGCAAGAGGCCAGTCGTGGTACGGCAACTGGACGATCGAAAACGAGGCCGAGTGGCGGCTCACAAGTAGGTTCGTGTCAGAAGGGTACGAACCCCTCGAAGCGATACGCCAGGTTCGGTGCCCCTTCCTTGCTGTGTACGGAGGCCGCGACGTACTCGTACCGGCGTGGCAAAGCGCCAAAGAGACCGGCCAGGCCCTACAAGAAGCAGGGAATCCAGACTCCACCGTCGTCGTATTCCCCGAAGGAGACCACCGTATCCAACAACACGGAGATTTTGTTAACGGCTACCTCGATCTGCTCGCTGACTGGGCCGCCACCCACACGAACCCCCGCACATAGCCGGCATTCATGTGTGCCTGTTATGGGTACGCAGGCGTCGTTGCGTACCCCAAGATATGGGGGGGAGGTAATCCTGGGTCCCGGGGCGGCAGGTTCGGCTCTCGGGTCAGGTTTTGATCGAACGAGCCCCAAGGAACGCAACCACGTAACCCGCGTATGCCGCCAATGCCCCAACAACGGGACGTACTGGATGCCAGTCATCGCTGGCGAGCCCTACTACTTCATCGTGCGTTACTACGGTCCCGACCTCGACGCACTGCCCCCCGGACCATGTGACCGGAAGTAGCCGTTTCGTCGCTTAGGCCTCCGTATCAAGAGCACAAAGCCGACGTTATGTGCGGAAGATGTGGGTCCGCTATTCCGGGCCATGAGCTTGATCGAGTGCGCTGACCTGGAGTTTCGAAGTGCCTGTCAGTCGCCCAGCGTGGAGTCAGGTGGTATTGGTTGGGTGCGCAGCGTGGACGGCGTAGGCAATCTTCAGGGCTTGGATTGAGGACACTATGTCGTGGACTCTGAAGACTCTCACACCGCTGGCGAATCCAATGGCTGTCGTGACGGCAGTCGCCAGATCCCGGTCGTATCGGTCGCTGATGCCAACCGTTGCTCCCAAGAAGCCTTTTCTTGACGCGCCGAGAACCACTGGAAACCCGAGGTCGGCCAAACGGGCGAGACCTGCAATCAGCGAGAGGTTGTGACCTGACCGCTTCCCGAAGCCGATCCCCGGGTCGATGGCGATTTGGGACCCGACGACCCCCGCGTCCAGAAGTCGTTCGGTCGCGGCAAGCAGAAACACCTCTACCTCCGACACAACGTCGCTGTAGATGGGGTCTGTGTGCATGTCGACAGGTGTCCCCTGCATGTGCATTACCACCACCGCACAATTCGCGTCAGAGACCAGTCGAACCATTCCGTCGGAACGACATCCCGTCACATCGTTCACCACCTGAGCGCCAGCGTTCAACGCTGCCTCGGCGACCACCGGCTTGTAGGTGTCGACGCTCACCACAACACCTTCGGCGACAAGACCCTCGATGACCGGCATCACCCTCGCCTTCTCCACCTCGGCCGGCACCGGTTCAGCCCCCGGCCGGGTGGATTCGCCTCCAACGTCGATCAACAACGCACCTTCAGATACCAATCTCAGACCGTGAGCTATCGCCTTGTCAGGGTCGACGAATACTCCCCCATCAGAGAACGAGTCGGGTGTGACATTGACGATGCCCATGAGGACACCTTGGGTCAGATCGAGCTCCGTCAACGGAAGCTTCCATCTCGTCGCTGACATCAAGGGAACGCTAGTCGCGGTATGAGTCAGTGATACTCGGGGTTTAGAGCGTTGCGGCTTGGTGGCCGCTGTGATGTCTTACCCGGAGCTTGGCCCGCCTTGTGCCTTCCCCGGCTGGCCCCGACGAGCCCTCCGGGCCTAGGAAACGCTCGAACCTGGGCGCGCCTTTCGGTCCCCCAATTGCTCCGGTTTGAGATTGCAGACACCCGACCCCGACACCTCTCATACGTACACAAGTGCCGTTGTGTACGGAAACCGAGTTCGAACTCTTCCCGATGCCGAGTCAGGCTGGCGCCGTCCAACGTTTGATTTGGGCCAAACAAGATGCCATCCCTGTCTCGTATCAGGAGCCCCACTCTGTCTCTCGCCCACCCCGGTGCCTAGTAGGTCGATTCAGGAATTCGCAAGGAGGTCCAGGAGATCATCTCCATATGCATCGACCTTGGCAGGGCCGATCCCCGGCACCGCCAGTAGCGCTTCCGGAGTCGAGGGGCGCGCCGAGGCTACGGCGTGCAGTGTCTTGTCGGTGAACACGACGTAGGCCGGGACGTTTTGTGCTCGTGCGCTGTCGAGTCTCCAGGCTTTCAACCTGTCTAAGAGTCCCTCGTCCACGGGGACGGGCTCTGGCACCAAGGAACCCGAGACTCCATTTCGGATGATTCTGTCGCCCCAAGCGATCAGCATCTCAGCGCCGCCCTCGCCTACCCGAATTGACACGCCAACATCATCGACCGCTATCACTTCTCCTTCGTGACCTCCGGCCACAGAAACCACGTCACCAACAGATGCGGACACTTCAGTGACCTCACGACGGGTTCGACGGTGGCGGGAATTCGCAGTTGGCGCCTCCTCAACGCTTGGAGTCTTGCCCTCCATTTCGTCCACGAACGGCGAAGGTCTGTCCTCGTCGGCGAAAACGACCACTGATTCCTTGCCGCGCGTGACGGCCACGTGGAACACCCGACGTTCCTCTTCGATGTCGTCGGACAGGGCGTGAGGCATGGATCCCCTGTCGGCACCGAACACCAAGACGTGATCCCACTCGAGGCCCTTCGCCCGGTGAACTGAAGAGAGAGTCACTCCGGTCGGTGATGACTGCACGGTCAGCTTCTTTCTAAGCCACCTCTCGAATTGTTCGGGTTCAGGGCCCATGGCGGCCAGTCTTCGTAGCGCGGTGAGATCGTCGCCCTGGGAAGCCCGATCGGCACGAGATCGCCCGGCGTCGAGGGCCGCCGCGGCGCGGTCGAGTCCGATCTGAGTGCTGAGGACCTCGATCAGTTGCGGGGTCGAGACTTCTGCGGCCGCCGCCGCCGCCGCGATGTCGTCGCAGAATCCCCTCCACCTTGCGAGCCTTTGACCTTCCAAATCTCGTCCGACATCGAGGATGCGTTCCACTGAGAACGGGCCCCTCAGTCCTCTCATCAACTCGGCGAATACCCGATTGATCCCCCGCCCCGGTCGTCGAACGGCTTCGAGGAGGTCGTCGCGGCTCATGGAGTCGGGAGCCAGCCCAAGTCGTATCCATGCAAGGGCTGCCCGCAGGACGGTCCGGTTCAGAATTTCTGCCGACAGGATCGACCGAAATGGGACTCCTTGCTCCGCGAGGGCCGCCTGGACGGGTAGAAGGGTTGAATTCACCCGCGAGAGCACTCCGATCGACTCCGGAGCTACTCCCCCATTCAGCAGGCCTGTCACGTGGTCGGCGGCGGATACTCCGAGGGCATCTCCGGGTAGGCGAACGACATCCAAACCCTCGGATTCGGCCGACGACCGAACCCTCTTTTCAACTCTTCGGGTGTTGTTACTCAGAAGTGCGACGGAGGCTTCAACAACGTCTGTCGGACAGCGGTAGTTGACCTCCAAGGCGTGAGTGGCCGCCCCTGGGAACAGGTCCTCGAATCCGATAAGGAACCCCGGGTCCGCTCCCGCGTAGCCATAAATGACCTGATCGTCATCACCGACGCCAAACACGTTCATTCCTGGGCTTGCCAGGAGTCTAAGCAGCAGCAGGTAGCCGGGCGTGAGGTCCTGGAACTCGTCGACCAAGAGATGCTGGCATTGATGCTGCCAGTGGGCCCGAAGGTCCGGATCGCGGCACAGAATCTCTATCGCCCCGTAGATCTGTTCATCGTGGTCTGCGTCGCCTCGAGAGTCGAGGAGCTCCCGATACTGTTCGTAGGCGTTGATAAACAAAGGGATATCATCTCGCCCGGCTTCGACCTCCGCAGGAGAGCGGAGGCCGATACGAACCTCTCCGAGCGCTTCTATGTATGGGCCGATCACATCGGTGTTCGCGCGGTGCGGAGCGGAGACGATGCTTTGGAGTATCTGCCGCTGTTCGCGTTCGTCGATGAGGCGAAGGTGAGGTTTCGCCATGCGGAGAATCTCCCATCCGAGCGAGTGGATCGTCCTGATGTTGAGTGGGCGATCCTCCGGGAGCCGCTCCCTCATCTCGGCGGCAGCGAGGCGGTTGTAGGCAACGGCCGTAACGATCTCAGGCTCAACCTCTCTGTCACCGAGCAGGTGCCACATGCGAGTGGTGAGCACCCTGGTCTTGCCTGACCCCGCGGGAGCGATGATCCTCGCCGGACCGACGTCATGCAGTACGGCGGCTTTCTGATCCGGGGCTAGATCCTCGAGTGGCGCAGATCGGATGGGTGAGCTCCGTGTCGGGTTGGCCCCAAGGGATTCGTGATGTACGACCTTCTCAGCGACGTTCAATCGCTGGCGTGGTCCGCCGTCAATCCATGCCGGCTCACCACTCGAAAGCAGCACGTCCGCCGGCCCACCGATGGAGACCTGCAAACGCGGTTCGGCCTTCCGGGACCACCACCAGATCATCGCGCCCGCTCGTGCGTCGTACGAGTTGTGCCAGACGGCCTTCGATAGCCTCTCACGTAGGAAGGTGAAAGCTGATCCGAGCTCCCAGGGGGCGAGGCTCGTCGACTCGGGCTCGCTGAGAACCGAGTCGAGCACACCTAGTTCGATCACGATCGGGTCCCGTCGTACGTATCGTCTCTGAATCTCGCCTACGGTGCTTGCGAGCTGATCAGCTTCCGACAGCAGGTCCGGGGCGATAACAATCCGGTCGCAGCCGACCCAAGGGGATGGAGTCTCATCTTCAGGCCCGATGACCACTGATCTACCAAGCTCAATAGGACCCGGGTACGTCATTAGACCGGTATCCATCGAACTCGATCCCCTCCATTGATTGCGTCGCCATTCTGCGTCGATACACAGGCCCCCCGAGTTCTGCACTCTATAAGAGGAGGGCGGTAGATCCCGGTGGCGTTTCGGACGTGTTCAAAGCGGGAACTCTCCTTGGACAGGCTGGAATGTGCCGAGCGAACTGGGGTAGGCCAGATCCAAGAAGTCGGCCACAGTTGTAGCGGGCCCATGACCGAGATCGTGCACTTGAATGACGAACTACTCCTCAGAACCGGCAGCTGTCCCTGTTAGCTCCAGCGCCCTTGTCGCAGTGTCCGAATCGGCCCTCGTTGGCCAAGTCGCCCCATCTATCTTCGGGATGAGACCTCGTGACTTTGGCCCCTATTCACCCCGTTAGATGACGGTGAGAATTGGAAGTAGATGCTTGAGGTCAGGGGCCTATACAAGGCTTTCGGAGAGGTCACGGCCCTCGATGGGTGTTCCCTAACGGTTCGGCGTGGGCAGATGCTTGGACTGCTCGGTCCCAATGGAGCCGGGAAGACCACAACCATGAGAGCGATATTCGGGCTGGTCCGAGCCGATCGGGGCGAAGTCACCTGGGACGACAGCCCGATAGATAAGCGGGTCCGGCGTGGTTTCGGCTATATGCCCGAGGAGCGAGGCCTCTATCCCAAGCTCGAGGTGAAGTGGCAGCTCGTGTATCTCGGCCGTCTGCATGGGATGGAGCACAGCGACGCCGCGGCCGCTGCCGAACGATGGCTCGAAGAGTTCGATCTACTTGATCGAGCCGACGCCAGGTTGAGTGAACTCTCGCACGGGAATCAGCAGCGAGTGCAACTGATCGCGGCACTTCTGCACAAGCCTGAACTGATCATCCTCGATGAGCCCTTCTCTGGGCTTGACCCGATCGCCTCAGAATTCATGGCCTCGGTGTTGGCTCGGCTAGCTGGCGAAGGGGCAGGGATCGTGTTCTCCAGTCATCAGCTCGATGTAGTCGAGGATCTTTGCGAGCAGGTCATCATCATGCACAAGGGACGCGTCGTGATCAAAGGCATCGTGACGGAACTGCGTGCTGCTTCTGACGACAGGTATGTCGAGACCGCCGGAGAGAATCTGTCGTGGATGACCCGACTGGAGGGGTCAGCGGTGGTCGAGAGGAGCGATGGCCATGTTCGTGTTCACGTACCGGGAGGTTCGGGGTTCGCCGACATTGCGGCCTTAGCCTCGGAAGCCGGAGTGACCCAGTTCACCTATGAACCACCTCCTCTTTCCGAGGTGTTCAGAAAAGCGATCGACGGATGACCGAGCCAAGGCTGGTCCGGATAATCGTGTGGAGGGAGATCTACTCGCGTCGAAAGGCGTTCATGATCACGACGGTATTGCTGCTGGGCCTGGTAGTCGGCGGCCTCGCAATTGCAGGCCTGGCTTCGTCAACCGAGGAGACTCCGGTGATCTCCGTCGGTGCCGTCGATGTCGACACTGCAATCCTCCAACAAGAGATCATGCAAAACCTCGATCCTGAGACCGTCCTCAACATCGATGTCTACGAAATCGACGCTGGGATGGCTGCGCTGAGAGAGGACGAGATCGATGCCTTGGTCGTGAACAGCCACGAGGTGGTCTGGGCACAAGGCATGCCTCACTGGATGATGTCGCCGATTACGACCGGCATGTTCACGATGAATCTCGATTACACGGCCGGCGAACTCGGCCTGAGCGATGAGGACCTCACCCTGCTCCTCGCTCCTATCAACGGGCAGACCATCGACTACGAGGAGCAGGAGGAGAACGAAGCCGAAGCGGCTCTTGCGGTGATCACCGTGATCCTGATGTTTGTCGGCATACTCGCCTACGGACAGTGGATCGCCTACGGAGTGGTGGAGGAAAAGGCCAATCGGGTAGCAGAGCTGATTCTCGGTGCGGTGACCCCAGGGCAGCTTCTTCTATCCAAGATGATTGCCTTGGGAGGTCTGGGTCTCACTCAACTGGTCCTCGTTGTCGTAACAGGGCTCGTCGCCGGAAATCTCTTCTTGGAGTTCGAACTACCTCCCGTGGCAACCACAGCCGCTGCCTGGCTGATCTTCTGGTTCATCGTCGGGTACGTGTTCTACGGAAGCCTGTACGCGGCGTCGGGATCGTTGGCGGCTGATTCCCAAGAAGCAGGCTCCTTCATCGGCCCGCTCAACATCCTCCCCGGTCTTGGATACATGCTGGGCGTGATCGCCTTCCCGTCAGGATCAGACACCCTTGCTCGGATTCTTTCGCTGATTCCGTTCTGGAGTCCCCTGCTGATGCCCGGCCGGATCATGACCGGATCAGTTGAGCCCTGGGAGCTCGCCTTGTCGATCGTGCTGACCGTCGGCGCCACCGTTGTGGCGGTGCGGGTAGCAAGCAAGGTCTATTTGGGCGGGATCACCCAGGCGTCCCAACGAGTGAGTTGGCGTCAGGCATTCAAGGGAGGCGAGGATTTGACAGCTGCCTGATCCAACCATTGACAGTGGGGTCGGAGGAGTTTCTCACGGTTAGGAAAAGGTGCACGGAAAGACCATACGAATGCGAAAGACCCCGAGGAAGCGGTAGCCGAAGCCATCGCCCTCTCGGGGTTCTCGACCCGATTCGCGCTCCAGCCCGAAAGCTGGTCCGCCAGTCGGGTACCGAAGCTACCTCTCGGCCACTTCGGTCCCGGTCCAGTCTGAGGTTGCCCTCAGCCCGGAAATACCAAGGTATGACGGCTAGCAACCAACCCCAAATCAAACCACCTGAATAGTTTCGCGACCTCATTCCCGCTGCCACCGCCGTAGCTCGCGCAGGACCAACACGGCTGCATCCGCCCAGAACTATCCACGCCTAAGTGCCGCTATGAGCGGCTTAGCCCGCTGGGCATCATGAGGGATTCGATCTGGAGTCGGAATCAACCAAGGACACGATTCGCTTGATCCAAGAGCTCCTCAATATCGGCTCCGGTCTCCTCCACAAGCACCCTCCGAACACCGGGGGAAACCGAATCGAGGGCGGTCGTCAAACCTCGCAGCGCAGCGCGTTGAGCCTTCATCCGAGCCGCCTCCTCGACGGGAGTGACAAGATCATCAATGATTGATCCATCCGCCCGCGACGCGACAAGGGGGTCAGGGAGCCCACGAACCCAGACCAAGGTACGTTTGCCCGGACCGCGGCCATCGGTGATTGCCTCAACGGCGACCACCTCCTCGGATCGGACGTATTTGCCATATCCCAATGCCACCAGTTGGCCTGACTGAACCCGCATCTCGCCTCTTCGTTGTTAGCTGAGAGAGTACCCAACCGTCGGGTACGAGTATCACTGCCGACGGCCGGCGCTGGTTCACAAACCGCCGAGCATGTGTGCGTTGTGTGAGGGTGGGTAGATTCAACGTCAGATAACCGAGGAGTTGTCTTGGGTCGTATTTCATCGAAAGCCTGGTCGGGCGTCATTGGGCTTCCGATCGTCGGGTTTGCTTTTCTTTGGTGGGCTGTCGAACAGTGGGAGGGCATGGGGAGGATGAGTGGCTCCACGTTCCAATTGCCCCCGACCTGGCGTGTCCTGGGCTGGAACCTGACATTGATCGCTGCTGGAGTGGCGTTTGGACTGGCCGCAGGATTCGCAAGACCGCCTGCCTCAAAGGCAAATACCGGTGTGACGGCAGCAGTGGGCGTTCTTCCTCTCACTTCTGTTGTCTCGTTCCTGTTGTTCTTCTGGCTGGAATGGTCCCCGGTCCAGCTCGGAGAGTTCGGGATGCTCCTGACTGACAAAACGACCGTTGTGGCGTCGTGTCTTGTGATCGGGGTTCTTGGGGCGGGCCTTATTGCGCATCGTCTGGTCCACTCAGACCGCGAATAGGTAGTCGACAGAGCCCTCTGATCCGCCGCCCGCCACGCCCAGGGGATGGGGCACAACCAGCGTCACACAAGCCAGCAGACTGAGACGATCTCGCTCTTGTTTCCGGTGAGGACTCTTGCTACAGACCTACTTGAATAGGTGTAAGAATTAACGTACACTATGTAATGTAATTCTTACCTCGTATGTGGAGGTGTGCCATGTTTGGCCAGAGCTTGTGGGGTCCAGTCGCTGTCCTGGTCGCCCTTGGAATCGTCGCGGTGGTGGTGTTGGCGGTTATGTGGTTTAGGGATCATCGAATCGTGCCTTCTTCTCCCGAGGAGGCCGAGGAGATGGCTCATTTGCCCATGACCTCGTTACAGCGTCGAGCATGGTGGGCGTTCTCCATTCAACTGGTGCTCGCAATCGCGATTGTTGTTCTGGTTGCCCGTGTGGGAGTCGTGGAATACTCAGCCGACGACTCGCTGAGGTCGATCGTGTTGGTGCTGGTCTTCATGTCACTCGGGGTATATCTAGGAATGCTTGTACCAGCGGCACTCCGAGCCGCTCGCGGTGACGCGGATGAACGCGACGAGAAGGTCATGGCGAATGCTTCGAGCATTCAGGTGGGGGCAATGATGATCACTGTCTTCGCTTGGACGATCTATCTAACCGAGGCTTTCCGGGGAGTGGGGATACCCACCGAGTACATGTACCCGTTGTCGGGGTCGGTGTTCCTGGTGTTCATGTTGGCCCACTCTGCAGGAATCCTCGTCGGCTATTGGTTCGCGCGTCGACATGCCCAAGGCTGAGATCAACAACGTCATCAGGAGGCTCCGCTTCGAGCACGATGAGATGACGCAACAGGAGCTGTCTGACCTCGTGGGATGCACCCGTCAGACCATCATTCTCTTGGAGCATCGGCGGTACGTGCCCTCCTTGGCGCTGGCCTTCCGGATTGCCCACGTCTTTGGGATAACCGTGGATGAGGTGTTCGGCTTCGAAGGTGATAGCGACTAACTCTGGCGGAGACGACAGATTGGACGGCGCCTAGATGGCCACGACTCCTGGTGGTGCGGCTTTTGTAACCCACGCATCCTCGATGTGCTGTGCCGCTTCTCGACTGTCAGGTCGAAGCCAACCCGACTCAGGGTCTCTCAGGGTCCAGACAGGGGGTCCCCTAATAGACGGACCGATCGCCGCGTGGCACGCTCGACGCATGGAGAATCAAGAGAAAGGGAACTCCGACATGACGTCCTCGCACGAAGTCGTACCGGCTTCATCGAACGCGATCTCGGTCGACGCCAAGAACTGGGCGGTCATCACCCACCTGTCCGCGTTCGTGATGTTCCTCGGCATCCCAGCGGTCATTGGACCGCTAGTCGCATGGCTCGTGAAGAAGGAAGACCCATACCTCGACGCCCATGGCAAAGAGGCGGTGAACTTCAACATCTCATTCTTGATCTATGGAGTCGTCTCAGCCGTTCTCATCATCTTCGTGGTTGGCCTGCTCCTGCTTCCACTGGTCTTCGTGACCTGGTTCGTGCTGGTGATCGTCGCTTCAGTCAAGGCCGGTGCAGGCGAATACTACGAATACCCCCTCACCATCCGATTCATCAACTAGGCGACCCCCGTCTCCCAAACGACATCACATACGACTCACTCTGAGCAGAACATGAGTGCCTTTAGGTGCGGGTCTTTCTCCTTTGTCCACGGCGGCCCACACCGGTCATCCTCTCTGTTGCTAGACAAGCACCGGAGGTTGTGATGAAGTTCAAACTGTTCACCGTGGCGAAGGGCAAGCACTTCGAGGTCTTGGAAGCGGACGTGAACAACTGGCTAGCCGACCATCCGAACGCACAAATCACCCTGGCACACCGCCTCAGTCAACCTGGTTTCGGATGGGGGCATCTGGCAGTGGCTGTTTGGTACACCGAGAACTAGGCGTCAGGACGCTCCACGGCCAAAATGCCGAGGCGCACACAAGTGCTGCCGGACAGCTTCGGCGGTCTTGCCGGCGGGCAAGGGAAACAGCATCACATACCGGGACCAGCGTTCCACCAG
>Ga0070727_10001023_pt1 | contig 30955 bp, 32 predicted proteins | sample tdAd472_FD_66722 | JGI IMG/M metagenome (GOLD analysis project Ga0070727, IMG submission 66722) | Marine sediment microbial communities from the Atlantic coast under amendment with organic carbon and nitrate - tdAd47.2 | ecosystem: Environmental > Aquatic > Marine > Coastal > Sediment | place... | reverse complement strand
GCCCACAGGCCTCGAGCGGCAACGCAGGCAGATAAATACAAAACCAGAGTCGCTCGGCCTTCGTTGCCGCGACGGCAACGGGCATGAGGCCATGTTCCGCTTCCGCAAGCGGCAACGCGTACTGTGGGTGCTGAGCGTCAGGGGTCGGGGCGCTGTCCCGTGCAATGACAGGTGTTCTTCTCGCCCGAGTCATGCTCAAACAACGTCGTGCAATACGGCGGGACTACCGCCGCGACTCTTCAGGATCGCGAGGCGCGTTCCCTGGTGACCGGCAGAGAGTTCGATGCGCAAAGCCGCTGCCGACGGCTCGTTACGGGCCGTCAGGGGACGAAACGCAATGGCCCAGCTGTTCCCTTTCTCAGCCGCAAGCTGCAGGCGCCGGCTGGCCTGGTCATCCAACGCCTGCGGCCACAGCAGCACGGCAGCGCAGGTACCTGACGACAATGCCTGCTCGGCTGACCAAAGCACCTCGCTGTCACTCCGCGGCCGTACGATCAGCATTCTCGAGAGATTGATACCCCATTTCTGCAGCGCGGGAGGATAAGGCTGAAACGGCGGCGCCACCCAGGCTATCCAGCCTGGCTCGACAGGCTCGGCAGCGGATACATCGACACAAAGGCTGGCCAGCGCCGGCATCAGCAATTGCAACTCACCAATGCCGTACTGTTCGATCAGGATTTCAGTCAACGCATCACGCGGCCAGCCTCCCCCGGGCAAGTGACGATCGAACTGCTCATAACCACTGGACAGCCCCTGTGACGCCCGTGGCTGACTGCGCGCACGCCACACGCGCGGATTTGCGAGCAATTCATCGAGAGACGACGGAGTGCGGTCTCTCGAAGTGCCATTCCCCGGAGAGTTGTTACGCGCCATACAAAGCCCGTTTAATGCAGTGGCATGCCGTCACGGATGACGCCGACCACGACACCTTCGATAACCAGCGCCTGCTCTGACAAGTCGACCTGTATCGGCTCGAACTCCTCGTTCTCGGGCAGCAGCCAGACGAGCTTACCGTCCTGGCGGTAACGTTTGACAGTAACCTCGTCCTCGAGGCGCGCCACGACGATCTGCCGGCTGCGTACCTCCGGTGTGCGATGGACGGCAACGAGGTCGCCATCGAGGATACCGGCATTTTTCATACTCATGCCGTCCACACGCAGCAGGTAATGCGGTTTGGGGTTAAAAAGCGCCGGATCGATTTTGTAATGCGTCTCGATATGTTCCTGGGCGAGGATGGGACTACCGGCCGCGACCCGACCCACGAGCGGCAACCCCATCTGCTCGCGCAGGGAATCCTTGAGCTGGATACCACGGGAAGCGCCCGGCACAAGTTCGATCGCGCCTTTTTTCTGCAGCGCCCGCAGGTGCTCCTCGGCGGCATTGGCAGACCGGAAACCGAGTTCGCGGGCGATCTCGGCACGCGTTGGCGGCATCCCGAATTCGGTGATAAATTCTTGAATCATATCGAGAATTTGTGATTGTCGTGGGGTCAGTTCGCGCATTTGATCAGCCCTGTATGAATTTACAGTATATGGGATTATATACAGTACCCCGATCGTTGCAAGGGGATATGGCCCACCAGGCCCGTTCACCGGCCACGAACTGAAAATCATTCGCACTGAAACAACAGCAAATCAAAAAAATCTGTCGCAATCGGCCGACAAACAATAATAAAAACAGTGATCTTCGTTGCAGCTAGCGGTTATTTGCGAAATAATCCGCCTGCAGTTTTTCCCCAACAGAGGATTTTAAAGACAATGACGAAGACCGCACTCAAAGTAAGCGCACTGGTGCTCGCTGCCGCATTGGCCACAGGTTGTGCCAATACGTCGGAACTCGAGGCGACCGCCAACCAGGCCGCTGCTGACGCATCTGCCGCTGCTGCGGCTGCCGAAGCCGCTCGTGCCTCCGCTGATCGTGCTGCCCAGGCTGCTGCTGCTGCTCAAAGCACTGCAGACCAGGCGCTCTCAGCTGCAACAGAAGCTCAGGCTTGCTGCGAAGCAAACCGTGAAAGCATGGAACGCATGTTCCAGAAATCGATGTCCAAGTAGCGCAGACTACAAAAACTTCATTTAGACGCCGCGCTTGACGCGGCGTTTTTTATGCTGCGTCCGGCAGCCGCCGGAATGCCGTCGGAACGGCCGATGAGAATCTCGACCTCATTCCAGTCGAGCTGACCCGCGCGCATATCCGTCACGGCGATGAACTGTTCGGTCACATACGTGAGCGGATCTTTCGGCTGTACATCCGCTTCGACGCTCTCTTCATCACCGGTGTCGACATCGACATCGGCCGCGATCAATTCGGCATCGACCTCCGGTGCGGCGGATTCCAGAACCGGATGCACCTCCATCACCAGTTCGTTCCCGAACCAGCCGAGCTTGATCGGCTCGTTGATTATGCGCACCGGTGTATTCACGTCGACGTTCGGGAACAGGAACTCGATGTCTTCCGGAAACATGCGGATACAACCATGCGTCACACGCATGCCGACACCGGCCGGGCGGTTGGTGCCGTGGATCAGGTAGCCCGGCAAGCCGAGCCGCATTGCGAACTTGCCGAGCGGATTCTGCGGCCCGGGCGGCACGATGCGCGGCAACGGCCGGCCATCCGCCGCATGCTCGTCGCGTACCGACTGCGGTGTATACCAACTGGGATTCCGTACCTTGGAAATGACGCTGGTCGCGCCAAGCGGTGTATCCCAGTCCATGCGACCGATGCTGATCGGGTACGTCATCACGTACGCCGGCTCGCCGTCAGCGGATTCCGGGTAGTAGTAGAGACGGTACTCGGGAAGGTTGAGCACGATCCCCTGCCTCGGGCCGGGTGGCAGAACGAAACGAGTCGGCAAAACGACTTCCGTGCCCTCGCCAGGCACCCACACATTGACGCCGCGATTAGCCCGTACGATGTCGTGGTATCCCAGCCCATGGCGCCGCGCAATATCAACCAGCGTGTCTTCCTCGCGGGCGGTGATCGTCGCCAGGGCACCAATGACGTCGTAACCGTCAGGTGGTAGTTCGTAGATTTCGGCGCGTATGGTCGCCGCAATCAGGAGACCGAGCAATACGCTTGTCAATCGCAACTGCATCACTGGCCCAATTCATCCTGAGCGATCACTTCGACCTCGGTCTCGCAGGCGGCAAGCCACTCCTGCAGAGCCTCGCTTTCGAGCAGGCGTTGCGGATAGAAACCCGCGGACTCGTTCAGGTTGATGCCGTAAGTTCGAAAGCGCAGTACCACGGGCGCAAACATGGCGTCCGCAATGCTGAAGTTGCCGAATAGCCAGGGGCCGATCTCCCCGTAGTGTCGGTGACAATCCGTCCAGATCGCTATGATCCTGTCGATATCGTTGGTCAGCTCATCCGGTAGCGGTACGCGGCGGCCCATCGCGCGACAGTTCATCGGCATCTGCGCACGCAAAACATCGAAACCCGAGTGCATCTCCGCACTAACGCTGCGCGCATGCGCGCGCATATCGGCGTCAGCAGGCCACAGTTGTTTGTCCGGCCACCGTTCGGCGAGCGTTTCCGCGATTGCCATCGTATCCCACACCGTGACGTCACCGAGCAAAAGCACGGGGACGCGGCCCGCTGCCGTGAATGCAGCGATTTCCTGCCCGGTCGCTTCGGTGTCGAGAGCGATCCGGTGCTCGTCAAAGTCTATGCCGGTTTCACGCATCAGAAACCAGGCCCTGAGAGACCACGACGAATAGTTCTTGTTGCCGATGATAAGTCTGGGTTTCATAGCTCAATACCCCTACGATGTGCCGATGGTAAACCATTGCCATATCCTGCGTCGTGCGGGATATCACGTATCGATTGACCGGCCGCAGACAGCCCGGTAGCCTGTCGATCCGCACTTCGTGCAGACTTTCGTATGGGCATCAGACTCTCCTTTGAACTCAGTGATCGCGACCTGCAATTTTTTCGCGAGGCACTGAAGAAATCCCGCAATGTCGTGCGCGGGGCGGACGACGCCGAAATCATCGATGCCATCCGCGACGTCATCGACGACATTCGCAAGACTGACCCGCTCCCCGACTTCGTCGCGACGCGGCTGCCTGACCTCGAGTCGATGATCCAGATGCTGAATGACGATGAGTGGTGCTTGCCGGAAGCAGACCGCGAACGCATCCTGGCCGCTTTCGTGTATTTCGGAGATCCGGAAGACATACTGCCAGACGACATTCCGGTCATCGGCTATCTCGACGACGTGATTATCCTGGAACTGGTTTCGCGTGAATTGCATCACGTGCGGGAAGCGTATGGCGATTTCTGCGTGTATCGCGACGACTTCGATAGCGAACATGACAACGGGATCGACGCGGTCGTGCGCCGCGACAGGCTCGATCGCCGCCGGCAACAGCTGCACCAACGTATGCAGCGCCGCACGTCACGAGTGCGCAAGACCAAGCTCTGGTAAGAATGCGGTGAGCGAACTGCGCTAGAAGCGCATTAATATTGAGCCCCAGGTGAAGCCGCCACCAAACGCTTCCATCAGCACGAGCTGACCCCGTTTGATCCGCCCATCGCGAACTCCGACATCCAGGGCAAGAGGCACCGACGCAGCCGACGTATTGCCGTGGTCCTGTACCGTGAGAATGACTTTCTCCATGGGCAGGCCGAGACGCTTGGCCGTGGCCTGGATAATGCGCAGGTTCGCCTGGTGCGGCACCAGCCAGTCGAGCTCCTCTTTTTCCACACCCGCCGCCTCGAGTGCTTCAGTGGCAACGCCCCCAAGTGTCTTGACGGCAACTTTGAACACCTCGTTGCCAGTCATCATGATCGCGGCTTCATCCGTGCCTGCCTTCTCCAGATTTTTCGATGCCCCGACCGGGTAATACAGGAGATCCTTGTATTGTCCGTCTGCGCCGAGATGCGTCGTGATAATTCCGGGTTCATCGGACGGCTTAACAATGACGGCTCCCGCGCCGTCGCCGAAAAGCACGCAAGTGCTGCGATCATTCCAGTCGATGAGCTTCGTGATGCATTCCGCACCAATGACGAGTCCACACTTGACTTCGCCGGCCTTGATGAATTTGTCGACGGTCGTCAGTGCATAGATGAAGCTGGTGCATGCGGCTTCCATGCCGATCGCAGGACCCGCAGGTATGCCGAGTCGGTGCTGAACCATCGTCGCGACGTTGGGAAAAATCAGATCGGGTGATGTCGTGCCAACCGCGACGAAGTCAATCTCACTGACATCCACGCCGGCATCCTCGATCGCCTTCTTCGCTGCCTCGACGCACATGTCCGATGTCGTTTGATCCGGCGCGACTGCGTGTCTGCGTTCGACACCGGTGCGCGTACGAATCCACTCGTCGGTCGTATCGACCATCTTCTCGAGGTCGAAATTTGTGAGGATCTTCTCCGGCAAGTATCTGCCGGTCCCGGCTATCTTCGTGTAAATCATGCGGCTTCCCGTTGCAGCAGGTTGCCGATTTGCTGCGGCACCCCGTTTGTCACTTCGACGACGGCTGTATCGATCGCATGCTGAAACGCGTATGAATCCGCACTGCCGTGGCTCTTGATCACGATACCATTCAGGCCTACCAGAGTCGCGCCGTTGTACTTGCGTGAATCCGTCTGCCTGCCAATCCGGGTGAGAACAGTCTGCGCAAGCAACGCCTGCAGTTTCGAGATCCAGTTACGCGTGAAACCGCGCTGTACATAGTAGTGCACGAGTCCGACGGTACCTTCCATCGTCTTCAGCGCGACATTGCCGGTGAAACCGTCGGTAACGACGACATCGGCCTTGCCCGAAAACAACTCGCTGCCTTCAATGAAACCGACGTAGTTGAGCGAACTGGCGTTCAACAGTGCCGCAGCGTCCTTGACCGTATCGTGCCCCTTGGTCTCTTCAGCGCCGATGTTCAGTAATGCGATGCGCGGCTGATCAACATTCATGATGTCGGATGCAACGATCGAACCCATTACCGCGAACTGAAACAATTGCTCAGCCGTACCCAGCGTATTCGCACCGAGGTCCAGCATGTGCAATGAGCCACCGATCGCCGGCAGTTCACCGAGAATCGCCGGACGCTCGATTCCGGGAAGCATCTTCAGCACGAACTTCGCCGTCGCCATGAGAGCGCCCGTATTTCCGGCACTGACACAGGCGTGTGCCTCGCCGGACTTGACGAGGTCTATTGCCACGCGCATCGACGAGTCCTTCTTGCGGCGCACCGCGTCTTTCGGCGCATCCGTCATGCTGACGACTTCCGTCGCGTGAACGATCCGTAGCCGCGGTTCGTCACCGACGATGCGAGTTATGAGTCCCGACAGCTCCTCCCGATCGCCCACCAGGATCAGCTCGAGTCCCGTGTGTTTTTCCAGGGATGCGGCAGCCGCCCGCACGACAACCTCGGCGCCGAGGTCACCGCTCATGGCATCAAGTGAAATGGTCGACTGGGATCCCAAGGTAGTCGGGTCTCGCCGGACGCGAGGCCGGGATGGGAGAAGCGTTATTCTTCGTCGTCGACTTCGGGTTGCGACACAACCTGCTCGCCACGGTAGAAACCGTCCGGCGATACACGGTGCCGCAGATGCGTTTCTCCGGTCGTCGGATCCACCGACATTGCCGGTTTCTTCAACTTGTCGTGCCCACGGCGCTTGCCGCGAGTCGAAGGTGTCCTGCGACTCTTTTGAACAGCCATTGTAATCTCCAGTTCACAACAGCGCTCCTGCGCTGTCATTCAATTCAACATTTACCGGCCACCGTGACCGGCGTATTACCTGTTTTCGTCGAGCTGCGACTTCAACCCAGCAAACGGTCGAGTCGTTTGCGATGCATCACTCGCCTCCGCATCGAAATCTCTGCACGTCTCCCCCGGGTCATGCATGGCGGAGAACGGTATTGCCATGATCAGTGACTCTTCAGCGATGTCGGCGGGGCAAACCGTTTCGTCATCCAGCTCCCATACTTCGAAACCGTCATCTGCAAGCGCGCTGTCGCCGGACATTACCGGCAGCAAATGTAATTCGCTACGCAGAATCAGCCGAAACGGCTCCAGGCAACGCTGGCAAACCGCGTCGATAGTTGCCGCCACTTCCCCTTCGAGCACCGCGACCCGCTGCTGCGCGTCCATAAACCCGAAAACCAGCCGCCCGGTTACCGCCGAGTCGCGCCAGTCACGCGGGAGTTTATCAGGATCGAGCGCCGCAAGGTCTCTTTCGACAATTCCGGCGAGTCGTCCAAAATCACCGATTTTTTCGGTAATTTCAATAACTTGGCCTTGTCCCGCAAGCTCGGCTAGCGGACGGCGATCTCGCAGTGGATTGCCCATGGCGCGCGCATGATAAGGACCCGGCGCGCCCCTGTCAAAGCGCTGGCCGAAAAAATGTCGGCCCGCGCCGCCAAACTCGGTAAACTGCGCAATTCCGAGCCCAAGCGACTGATTTATTTATGCAAAACCCGTCTGCCCCCGCGATATTCCTGGCCTCGTCCTCGCCCTACCGGCGCGGGCTGCTGGACCGGTTCCTCGCGGAATTCGAGGCCGTGTCGCCGGACATCCCGGAGGACAATGATCTGGGGCTCGAGCCCGCTGCTCTCGTCAGCCACCTGGCGCGATCGAAGGCAGAAGCCGTGTCTGCACAAGCGCGGGACGCGCTGATCATCGGCGCCGACCAGCTTGCCGCGCTGGATGGAGAGGTGCTTGGGAAACCGGGTAATCACCAGAAAGCCGTGGAACAGTTACTCAAGGCATCGGGCAAAACGGTCAGATTTCTGACCGCCGTCTGTATGCTCGATCCGGTCACCCACACCCGCTATGAGCACGTCGATACGACAACGGTGCATTTCCGCGAATTCGACCGACGCCTCGTGGAGGCGTACCTGCGGCTGGATGAGCCGTATGACTGTGCCGGTAGTTTCAAACTGGAGGGGGCTGGTTTCGTGCTGTTCGAATCCGTGCAAACAGACGACCCGACAGCGCTGATCGGTCTGCCCATGATCTGGATCGCCGACCGGTTGCTGCAACTCGGCTACCTGCTGCCGTAGACCCTTTTCTTTTTCTTGTGCGCCATGTCGACCAGGCCGATACTCAGGAACCGTTCGAGATCATCTGCCAGCGGCGCGGTGAAGTGCAGCTCATTGCCATGCTCATCAGGAAACGCGATCGACTGGGCGTGCAGGAAAAGCCGCGGCAGACCGAAGGACCTGGCCTCGGCATTCGCTTCCGGATCTCCGTAGCGCTCGTCGCCGGCAATCGGAAAGCCCTCACTCAGCAAATGCACTCGGATCTGGTGGGTGCGGCCCGAAAGCGGTGAACATTGCATCAGGCTGAATCGTCCGAATGTCCGTGACAGGCACACTCGAGTCTGAGCGGGCTTGCCATCGCTGCTAACGATCACATGGCGTTCACCACCCTTGCGGTGCGTGGTCCGCAGCGGCTTGTCGATGAGCTGTTCGCCGAGTTGCCAGTCACCGACGGCCAGCGCCAGGTAGTTTTTCTCCACAACGCCTTCGCGGAATTTTTCATGCAACGCCCGCAAAGCGCTGCGCTTTTTCGCCAATACGAGGCAACCGGAGGTTTCGCGATCGAGCCGGTGCACCAGGGACAGATCTTTGAGATCGGGCCGGGCGTGGCGTAATAGTTCGATAACGCCGTGGCTCACTCCACTACCGCCATGCACCGCGACGCCGGATGGCTTGTCGATCACGAGCAGGCGCTTGTCCTCGAACAGCACATGATCGACGATTGCCGCTGTCATCGCCTGCGGCGGCGGAGCGCCCTCCTTGTTGATACGGACCGGCGGAATGCGGACCTCGTCGCCGTCCTCAAGTCGGTATTCGGCACGAATCCGCCCGCCATTGACGCGCACTTCGCCACGTCGAATCAGGCGATACAATCGGCCTTTGGGCACGCCGGGAAGTTCGCGACGCAAAAAGTTGTCGATCCGTTGCCCGGCATGGTCCGCATCGATGCTGACCTTCCGCACACTCGTCGCGCGACCGTTGCCTTCATTGAGCGACTTTTGCTGCATGATCAATAACTTGTTGATGGATCGACGGTCTGTGCTATATTTGGCGCCCGTGAGAGCCCGCAAACCCGGACCTCACGAAAGCTCAGGTGGCACCCGGCCGGTATCCGGTCAAGAAGTCGCCGCCCGATGCGAAGACTATTTTACAGACATTTTTGCACGGGTCCCGCAAAGCGCGAGATCCGAACCAATCACGCTTGAGCGTGACTGGATTCCACTGGCAGCGAGCTCGGATTCCGGCGAGTGCCAGAGCGGCAAGGCCGCAGGGAAATCATGACAGATTTTTTGCGGGACCTGATCTCGATAGATCGGTCCGCCACAAGTTATTCTAGCCACGGGCATGGCGCTGCAAAGCGCTGCAAATCATTGCGCCCGGCTGCCATGACCTGCAACCTGCCCGCTCGCCCCGAATCGCTGCCCTCAGATACCAAACAAGTAGGGCAACATGAAAAGAATGCTAATCAATGCAACTCAGGAAGAAGAGTTGCGCATGGCGATGGTCGATGGGCAACGCCTCTTTGACCTGAATATCGAAGGACCGGCGAGCGAACGCAAGAAAGCCAATATCTACAAAGGCAAAATAACGCGCATCGAGCCCAGTCTCGAAGCCGCGTTCGTAGATTACGGCGCCGAGCGCCACGGGTTCCTGCCACTCAAGGAAATCTCGAGCGAGTACTTCGTCAAGGAAGTCCAATCCGGCTCGAAACCTGTCATCAAGGAGGTCCTGAAAGAGGGTCAGGACATCGTCATCCAGATCGACAAGGAAGAGCGCGGCAATAAGGGAGCGGCGCTCACCACCTACGTCAGCCTCGCTGGCCGGTTCATCGTCCTGAAACCGAACAAGGACCGCTCCGGCGGTGTATCCCGTCGAATCATCGGGGGAGATCGCGACCTGGCGAGACAGTCGCTCGCGGAAATCGAAATACCCGACGGGATGAGTGTCATTCTCCGCACGGCCGGCATCGAGCGCAGCGCCGAGGAACTCGCCTGGGATCTCGAGAATCTGCTCGCCGTCTGGCAGGCCATCCTCAACGTCGTGCTCGAGCGGCCGTCGCCGTTCCTGATCTATCGCGAGAGCAATGCTATCGTCCGCGCACTGCGCGACTACCTCACGAATGAAATCGGCGAGATCCTGATCGACAGTGAGGCAACGTACAAAGAAGCGACCGAGTTCGTTGAGCAGGTGATGCCGCACAACATTCGCAAGCTGAAGCTTTACAGCGACCCCGTACCGTTGTTCACGCGCTTCCAGATTGAGTCGCAGATTGAATCAGCGTTCGCACACAACGTCACGCTGCCGTCGGGCGGTAGCATTGTGATCGATCACACCGAAGCGCTGGTCTCCATTGATATCAACTCTGCACGGGCGACCAAAGGCGGCGATATTGAAGCGACCGCACTTAACACCAATCTCGAGGCAGCAGACGAGATTGCGCGGCAACTGCGAATCCGCGACCTCGGCGGCCTCATCGTTATCGATTTCATCGACATGGGACCACAGAAGAATCAGCGTGCGGTCGAGAATCGCCTCCGGGAAGCCGTTCGCCAGGACCGCGCCCGTGTCCAGATTGGCAAGATCACGCGCTTCGGCCTGCTCGAAATGTCGCGGCAAAGGTTGCGGCCGTCACTCGGCGAGTCGAGTTACCACACCTGCCCGCGATGCTCGGGTTTCGGCACTATCCGCAGTGTCGAGTCGCTCGCGCTGGCCATCCTGCGCATTGTCGGCGAGGAAGCGCGCAAGGAACGCACAACCAAGGTAATCGCCCAGTTACCGGTAGAAGTTGCAACCTACCTGCTCAACGAAAAACGCGACTGGGTCAAGAGCGTCGAAACGCGTCATGACACGCAGGTCGTGCTTGTCGCAAACTCGGCGCTGGAAACTCCGCATTACGACATTCGCCGCGTGCGCGACGACCAGGCCGAACTGCCCGAAAACGCCGGCGTCAGCTACTCGCTCGCCGAAGCAGAGCCGGAGCCTGACGTCCCTGCGTCCATGCAGGAACGCAATGTGGCCGAGGCCGCGGCGATCGGAAAGATTGAACCGTCCTCCCCGGCACCGGCACGCAAGCCGGCGCCGTCCGGCCCGGGATTCTGGAGCAGGCTGATGGCGCTATTCACGGGCGGCGAGAAAAAGCCCGCGAAGAAGAAAGCAGGCTCGCCGCGCCGTCGCAAAAGCAGCTCGGGCGGGCGCGACAAGCCGCAGCGGAGCCGTCGCGGAGATACGCGTAGGGACGATTCCAGACGCTCCAAGAAGAAACAAAGCAAAAAGAAGACCGCCAGGAAGACTGCCGAAAAACGTGGCGCAAAACAGTCCGACAGCAAGCGCCAGCCAAAGAAGGCGCAGCAGGCGGATGAAGTACGTAGCGAAGAGTCGAAAGACGATTCCAGGCGGACGTCGAGAAGTCGGCGGAGTCGTGGCGGGCGCAGGCGCCGTCGCGGTTCTGATCGTCCGACCACCGACGCGCAGGGGACGGAAGCGAAGACCCCGGTCGAAGCTTCGGCAGACACGCAGCCAGAGTCTGCGAAACAGGAGCAACCAGCTGCCAAAGAGAAAAAAGCACGCAAGCCACGGCAGCCCAGGAGGAAACCGGCCGCCGAGACTTCCGATGCTGGCACGGACTCGACAACGGCCGAAGGGCCGCCCAAGGTCCGTACCGATGCGGAGCGCGCCGCTGACACCACGTCTTCGGAAAAGACAACTGCGCCACAAAGCGAATCTCCGGTAGAACCGAAAGCCGAGGCCAAACCGAAGGCGGAACGCAAGCCGAAGACTGAACGTAAGCCAAAGCCTGATGCAGAGTCGAAGGCCGAGGCAAAGCCGAAGGCTGAAACCAAAGCCCCACCCAAACCGAAGTCCGCAACCAAAGCGGAACCCAAAGCCGAGACCGCGCCGAAAGCTGAAGCCGAAGGTAAGTCCGAGGCGAAGCCGAAAGCCGCGCGCAAAGCGAAGCCGAAGGCTGAGGTGAAGACCGAGCCGAAGGCCGAAAAGCCGGTTGAATCGAAGGAAAAACCGGCTCAGAAGGCGAAAGCGGCCGAGAAACCAACTGCCAGTGCCGGCGCAGATTCGAAGTCGGGCAATGGTTCGACGAGCAAGGCACCTGCGGACAAGCCGGAAGGCAGGCTATTGCCGTGGGAGCCTATTCATCCACCGGCGGAAATCAAACCGACGAAACCGGCCGAACCGGTGAAAGTAGCTGAGCCCGCGAAACCGGCCGAACCTGTGAAAGCAGCCGAGCCCGCGAAGTCGGCCGAACCGGTGAAACCGCCGCCCGAACCGGCAAAACCGCCAGCCGATAAGCCACAGGGCGAATAACAACTTGCGTGCGGGAGCCGCCCTGGCGGCTCCTATTTCATTTTGCCGCGCAACTCCTCCAGCAAACCGCGGGACGCATCTTCGACAAGGTCGAGGACGCGTTCGAAGCCGGTCGCGCCGCCGTAGTAAGGATCGGGAACTTCCCTCTCCGGCCCGGACGAGAACTCCAGGAACAGGCGGAGTTTTTCACGGTGTACCCCCTCCGATTGTTCCTCCAGGATTGCCAAATTGTCCTGGTCCATTGCAATGATGTAGTTGAAACGCTCGTAATCATCCGGATGAACACGACGTGCCTGAATATCGGCAAGCGAGATACCGCGTCGCTCTGCCGCCGCACGGGCGCGCCGGTCCGGCGGCTCGCCAACGTGATAGGCATGCGTACCAGCGGAATCGATTTCGATATCCTCATCCAGCCCTGCGGCCGTGACCACATGTCGAAACACGCCCTCGGCCGTCGGCGATCGGCAAATGTTGCCCATGCACACAAAGAGAATACTTATGGTAGTTAAGTCATTCATAACTGTTTGTTATCATTAAGAAACTTGTCCGAGTACGTCCCGTGAAATCCGTGGGCATCCGGTTCGACTTGTAGCCAGACTTGTGGCCCGAGAGAAAAATAGTCAAGCGGCAAATGTTATCAGGATATACAAACAAATCCTTTTCGAGCCAAACAGCTTTTTGCGTCGGAAGGCGTCCGGGGTAATTTCTTGTTATGGCTCGGTTTGGTTCAGCATGACTCTCCGGAGCCACTGCATGGGTATGACAGGGACTGCACCGATCGCTGTCTTCATAATTGTCACCAACACGCGGATTTTCAGGTCGCCTGACTGACCTACCTGACACGCACCTGATTCGAGGGGTTGAGATGTTTGCTGGGAAATCAGGTCGACGACGATCGGATTTCGTTTTCGTTCGCCTGCGGGGATTTTGCGGGAGTCAGTCCTGCATCGTTACGCGCAGTACTGCAATCTTGTCCGTGGACGCCTCCTGATTTAATCATAAAAACAATCAGTTGACACTCAAGATCTGAATTCGGGAGGCAGGGGCCGGAGGTTTACACCGAGGCACGCAGCGCCGACAGACACCGCAGGCTAGGCAACGCAACTGCCGCTAAATCTATCCTCTCACCCCGACCAGATTGAGAACGAGTCACGACTCGGTCTTCTCGAGAGAATCTCTAATCCAGGGCAGCAATCTTTCGTAACTACAGTCACCACGCTGCAGCATGCCAATAATGAACATGCAGGCAGATGTTGCGTCGACCGAGAGTTTCCAGCCGTTCAGCCGCAAGAATGTATCTGTCACGAAAAAGGCGACGCGTTTGTTGCCATCGACGAATGCATGGTTTAAGAGCAAGGACTCGAACAACGCTGCTGCCAGTTCTGCAATATCATTGTAATAACCGGTTTGCGGACGAAACAACGCGCTTTCGAGGAGACCCCTGTCTCGAATACCCGGGCTTCCCCCAAAACGTTCGATCAATCTTTCGTGAATAGCTACCGCTTCGTCGACAGATAGAAATTGGACGCCATCATTCTGCAAGGCGCTTGCCCAACTCTTCGTTCTCGGCAATGGACTCCTCAAGATGATCGAGCACAACCGGGCGCAAGCGACGTTTCCGCACGAAGTCGCTGATCGCCTCTGTCAGCAACCCGGAGATGCTCTGATGAGACTCTCGAGCCAGCTCCTGCAACTCACGCCATTGCTCTTGCTCGACTTTTGAACTGATCTTGATAGCAGCCATCCGCGCATACTATCAAGACATGTCATGATACGTCAAGACCGCTTCACAATCCTGTCAAAGTGCCTACATCACCCAAGCTGATTCGGTGTGATCGACCGTTATCGACAACGTCGTAAGTGATTGTTCCAATTCGGGATACTCTCGTAGGGTCTCCGCGGAAAACGACTGTCTTGTGCCTTCGGGAGGCAGGGGCCGCGAGTCCATCTTCTCACCCCGACCAATTTATTTGAGGTTCGCCAAATCTGAACCCGCCGGTTTCTGGTACAGGCGCAGACCGAATTCCGGCACGATTGCCAGCAGGTGATCGAAGATGTCCGATTGGATGTCTTCGTATGCAGCCCATTCAGTCGTGCTCGTAAAGCAGTAAATCTCCAACGGCAGTCCCTCGGGACCCGGGGAGAGCTGACGCACCAATAGCGTCATGCCTTCGTGGATCCTCGGGTGATTTTTCAGGTAGTTGAACGCGTACGCACGGAATGTGCCGACGTTCGTCAGCCGCCGTCTGTTCACTTCCGCATCCACGTCGGTCGCGAGATCCGTATTGTAATCGGCCAGTTCCTGTTCCTTATTCTTAACGTAGTCCTTCAACAACGCGAAACGTGTGAAATGATCAATTTCGTCTTGCGTCTGGAAGCGGATCGACGACACGTCGATAAATATAGCGCGCTTGATCCGCCGGGCGCCTGCCCGCGACATGCCGCGCCAGTTCTTGAACGAGTCCGTGATTAACCGGTGCGTCGGGATCGTGGTGATCGTCTTGTCCCAGTTCTGCACTTTGACGGTGTGCAGCTGCACATCAACCACGTCACCGTCCGCACCAAACTGCGGCATCTCAATCCAGTCACCCACGCGGACCATGTCCTGCGCGGTGAGCTGCACGCTGGCAACCAGTGACAGGATCGTGTCCTTGAACACCAGCAGCAAGATTGCGGTCATCGCACCAAAACCGCTGAGCAGCAACAGCGGTGAGCGGTCCAGTACCGTCGCTACGATCAGCAAGCCGCCGACAATCCAGACGACGATCTGCACGACTTGCACAAACCCCTTTAGCGGACGTTCCTTTGCGACCGGCGAGGCCGCGTAGATCGTGTTTGCGGCGCTGAGTATCGCCGTCAGCGCCAGCGTCAACATCAATACCATGTAGCCCATCGCAACGTTGCGTATGAGCTGCGTACCGCCTTCCGGTAAACCGGGGACGAACGGCACGCCGACGTATACGATCAGCGCCGGCACGACCTGTACGAGACGGCCGAAGACGTTGTGCGAGACCAAAGCGTCATCCCAGGTGATGCTCGATCGTTTCGCGAACGCACGCACGGTGCGGACCAAAACCTGCTTTACGATCAAATTGATGATGACCGCAGCTGCGAGCAGTGCCAGCAGGCCCACGCCAGGCGGTAAGAGGGGGTGAATGGTGCCGAGTTGTTCGAGCATTTTTCCAGGGTCCGGAGTGAGCGCGCGGAAATGGTATCACCCAATCGTCATCCTCAACCGATGATGCTTGAGCTATAGTCCTTGACGTGGCTCATAACTCGCACTCCGATACTCCATCTATGCCGTTGTCCGGGCTGCACTTGTTGTTGACCTATGAGTGCAACTACGAATGCGATCATTGTTTCGTGTGGGGTGGACAGTCGCAAAGCGGCACCATGACAGACGAGACCGTCGAGCGCATCCTTGCTCAGGCCGAGTCATCAGGCACCATCAAGTGGATTTACTTCGAGGGCGGTGAAGCCTTCCTCTATTTCGATACTTTGCGTAGCGGAGTCAGTAAGGCAAGAGAGCGCGGCTTTGACGTCGGTATCGTTACCAACGCCTATTGGGCAACCACGGACGACGATGCTATCGAATGGTTGCAGCCCTTCGCAGGCTCGGTCAACGACCTCTCCATCAGCAGCGATGCGTACCACGGTAGCGATGAAGGTGTGAATTATCCGGAGATCGCCCGCCGTGCTGCGAGGCATTTGGGCATTCCGGTCGATTTCATCAGCGTCGCACAGCCTGAAGCCGCTGATGTGCCCGGTGCCGGCGGCAAACTCCCCGCGGGTGAATCGGCGGTGCTGTATCGGGGACGTGCAGCCGACGTACTCGCATCACGTGTCCAGGGAGAGCCGTGGGAGCAGTTTGACGAGTGTCCCTGGGAGAATTTGCGGCACCCTGAGCGCGTCCACGCGGATCCTTTCGGCAATCTGCACGTCTGCCAGGGTATCTCTATCGGCAATTTACTGGAGCGCCCGTTGGCAGACATTATGGCGGGCTACGATCCGGACGAGCATCCGATCGTCGGCCCTTTGCTTGCCGGCGGCCCGGCGGAGTTGATTCGCCGCTACGATCTTCCGTACCACGATCGATATGCTGACCATTGCCATCTTTGCTATTCGGCACGGTGTGCACTGAGGCAGCGGTTTCCGGATGTGCTGACACCGGATCAGATGTACGGCCCGGCTTGAGTCAGGCCGTGAGGCCATGACTGCGCGTTAGAATATCGCTGATGAATCGACTTCGACTATTCGCCACTCTGCTGATCGCAGTTTCGATCCTGGCCTGGGCGCCACGAATCACGCTGGCTCATGGCAGCGTCACCCCGGATGCCGACTTGTGCGTCATTCAGATCGGCTATTTCAAGGCCCACTTCAAGGTGTACCTGCCGGAAACTCACCAGCACGAGGATTTCTGCGAAGACCTGCCCGGCATCGGCAATAGTGTATTCGTCATGGAATACGAACACGACGGGCTGGCGCAAACACCGATCGACTTTCGCATTATCGAGAACATCACGGGCCAGGGTCGCTTTACGAATCTCGGCCATATCGAAGAAATCGACAACCTCGACAAGATAACGGTCTTTCATCACTCGGCCGCAATTCAACCGGACGTGTTCACCGTTGGCCATGAATTCGACAAACCCGGCAAATTCGTGGGTATCGTTTCAGTAACCCGCCACGATGGTGACGGCCTCTATACCGCCGTATTTCCGTTCGAGGCTGGTTATACGGGTCTCGGATTCTGGCCGTGGATTATCGCCGGCCTGCTGCTGTTGCAACTCAATTACCTGTGGATGAGCGGGCGGCTCGGTGCGCTGCGAAATATTTTTGTAATAATGCTGTTATTCACAGCGAGTACATTCGTGCAGGCTGCCGATGGGCCGCGAGTCCCGGTATCTCGCGATGGCCATTTTCAGCTCAGTTACACGAGCGAACTCCAACCGCTGGTCATCAATCGCATTCATAACTGGATACTACGCATAGTCGATACGCACGGTGAGCCAGTCACCGGAGCATCGATCTCAGTGCAAGGTGGCATGCCTGTGCATGATCATGGGCTACCCACGGCGCCACGCGTAACGAGCGGGCCGGAACCCGGAACCTATCTCCTCAAAGGCCTGCGATTCCACATGCGCGGTCACTGGGAGCTCGAATTCACCATCCAGGCCGGCGAAACGCGCGATCTTGTGATCGTTGCGGTCGAACTCTGAGTACGAACGGGATTGTCGATGCGACAACTCGGATCTATCGTAGTACTTCTGCTTGTGTTCGGCGCCGCCTATTACGCCTGGATGCATCGTCCTGTGAGCCCGAAGCCCTGGACTGATGACGACGTCGTGACCTTGCGTTCATTGTGGATCGACAGTCTGCCAATGCTGCCCACCGATCCCTCAAACGCCGTCACCGACGACCCTGATGCCGCCATCATGGGCAACCGGCTGTTCTTCGATACGCGGCTGAGCGCCGACGGCAACGTTTCTTGCGCGACATGTCACCAGCCGGACCTCGGATTTACTGACGGTCTGGGAAAAGGTCGTGGCATCGGCGAGTCCGGGCGCAACACGCGCAGCATCGTCGGCGTCGCCTACAGTCCGTGGCTGTACTGGGATGGACGTCGTGACAGCCTCTGGTCGCAGGCACTGTCGCCGCTCGAGGATCCGAACGAACACGGCAGCAGTCGCATGCAGATCGTGCGGCTGGTGGCCACAGAAGCCACCTACCGGGACATGTATCGGGCCCTGTTCGGTCAGCCACCTGACTTTTCGGATCCCGCCCGCTTCCCGGTTGCCGCCGCGCCCGTTGCCGACCCGGCTCTCGCGAGTGCCTGGGCTGCAATGAGCGACGCGGACCGGCAGACCGTCAATGCCGTATACGCGAACATCGGAAAAGCCATTGCTGCCTTCGAGCGCACGGTGTTGCCACCAGCAACTCGTTTTGATGCTTACATCAGCGCCGTGGTGCACGACGACAAGGAACAACAGCACGCGCTGTTCAGTAAAAACGAAATACTCGGCCTGCAGCTGTTCATCTGCGCAGCCCGGTGCACCGAGTGTCACAACGGACCTTTGTTCACCAATCACGAATTTCACAACACCGGAGTCCTGACGGTGCCCGGTGAACTGCCCGATCGCGGAAGGATAGACGGCGTACGGGAGGTGCTCGGCAATGAATTCAACTGCCGGGGCGAATACAGCGATCATGCCGAACGACGCTGCGACGAACTCACGTACGTTCGTACCGGCCCCGAGCTGCTTGGCGCGATGCGGACTCCTTCTCTCAGGAATACCTCGGGGACCGGACCGTATATGCACAAGGGACAACTCGCGACGCTAGCGGAGGTTCTGCAACACTACAACCAGGCACCCGATGCGATGATCGGTCACAACGAGGCGGAGCCGCTGGGGCTGACCGGACCACAACTCAAGCGACTCGAGGCGTTCCTGCACACACTGGCTACACCCTCAGCCAGGTAGCCCCTCCGTACGAATGTGCAGCTGCCTGCCGCAATGCTTGCAGTGCACGGCGTCCAGGTCATGCCGCGTCAATCCGCAATCCGCACACTCATATTTCACCTTGCTGGGTCTGAAAATCGTCTGAATCAGTCTCAGGAACAATGCGACGCCGACGACCATGATAACGACCGCGAGCAAGCGGCCGGTGCTGCCCACCAGGATAACGTCGCCGAATCCGGTCGTCGTCAGTGTCGTAATCGTGAAGTACAACGCGTCGATATAATTGTTGATGGAATCGTTGACCCCGACCTGGAACTCGTACACGGTGGCCGTAACGACGAATATAAACACGAGCAGGTTCAGCGCACTGAATATCACATCTTCGTTGTTGCCAAAGAAACGTACATGCTTGCGCAATTGCCGTACGACGATATAGGAGCGCATCAGGCGCAACGACCTGACGAGACGCAGAAATGCAAAGTTGCCGATCAGCGCAGGCACGAATAGCGAAGCGATGACAACGAAATCGACAATCGTCAGTGGCCTGACAAGGAACGCACCACGGTCGAATTGTGCCGAAAGTCTGCACAGAAAATCGATGACGAGGACAACGCCAATCGCCATGTCCACAGCAACGATCCACTGGTCCGGATCCAGAAACGTGGTCACCACAAAGTAGCTGATGATGAGAAGATCCAACGCAAGAAAAAGGTACTGCGCGCGCAACGCACGTGGTGACATGCCGTAATAGATTTCACGGCAGAACTTGCTAAATCGGTTCATGACGAGCCAGCCAGTTCACCTGCGACCGCAGTCAGATCATCTTCAATATCGACGCCCGCACCGGGGCGAATGTCCGGAATGCCGACCCGGATCGACATTCCGAGTGACAGGGCCCGCAATTGCTCGAGATGCTCGGCGAGTTCGAGCTCTGACGGCTCCGCCGCTACGAGCTTGCGCAGCACGCCACAGCGGTACGCATAAATGCCGTGATGGTGCAACGCCGCTGCTCTCGCCTCGGCCGTTTTCAACGCATCGCGCGGAAAAGGAATCGTGGCACGGCTGAAGTAGATCGCGTTGCCTTGGTCGTCAAGAACGACTTTGACGACATTGGGATTTTCGAAGTCGGCGTCCGACAACAGCGGCGATGCAAGCGTCGCCAGGTCCGCCGAGGAGTCGTCGAGCAAAGCCGCACACTGGTCGATTAAGGTTGCTGGCATTGTCGGCTCGTCACCCTGCAGATTGACAACAATGGTATTGTCATCCCAGTCGAATACGTCCGCCACTTCGGCAATGCGCTCGGTGCCAGAACGATGATGGTCACCGGTCAGGCAAACCGTCGCACCGAACTCTTCCGCCGCATCGGCAATGGTCTTATTATCCGTGGCGACGACCACATCACGGGCTGCGCTCTCGCGGCCACGCCGGTAAACGTGTTCGATCATCGGCTTGCCGTTGATTTCCCGCAACGGCTTGCCCGGTAACCGCGTCGACGCATACCGCGCCGGTATGACAACAACGAAATCAGTCATTGTGACCCCTGTTCGTCTCGCATTCGCGACTCGACTTGCTGCAACCAGGGACCCGCAAGGACAGGATCCATCTCGAGGTCGACCGGAACGTACCAGAACCGGTCCGACACACGATGCCCGAATTTTACGGCGTCCTTCTCCGTCATCAGGATATCGAAGTCGTCGGCAATGTCGAGTTCATCCGGGTCGAGGGTCGCATGATCGGCAAACGAATGTTCGATGACCTGGATGCCGTGACCACGCAGCAAGTCAAAGAATCTTGCTGGATTCCCGATAGCGGCCACGGCATGCACAGTCGTACCTGAGAACCGGTTGATCGGTCGCACCAGCGAGCCGTTCAAGCGGCAAACTTCAGTCGCGACGAGCTGGAATTCGATTGCGTTTTGCATGCCGGCAGGCAACGAATCGGGATCCTGGCGAAATCGACCATTGACGAGCACCTGGTCGACGTTCTCGATGCGGCGCAAAGTCTCACGCAGGGGTCCGGCAGGAATCAGCAAGCCATTGCCTGTCCCGCGCGAACCGTCGACGACACAAACTTCGTAATCGCGATGTAGCGCGTAATGTTGCAGTCCGTCATCGGCGATGATCAGGTCGGCGCCGTCGTCAACGAGCATTGCCGCGGCACGCGCCCGGTTCGCATCAACGACAACGGGACAAGTCGTGCGCATCGCAATGAGCACGGGTTCGTCACCAACCACAGCCGGATCACTTTCGGCATCCACGCGCATCGACGCGCCCGCTTTGCTGCCACCGTAACCCCGGCTGACTACACCCGGAGAGAATCCCCGCTCGTGCAGCGCCCTGGCCAGCCAGATCGTCGTCGGCGTCTTGCCGGTACCACCGGCCGTAATATTGCCAACGACAATGACCGGCACACCGGCCTTCCGTGTACGCAACATTCCGGCGCTATAGAGCAGTCGCCGCACTGCAATGAGCAGCCAATACACGCCGGCAAGCGGTAGCAGTGCGCGGTACCAGCCGTCGCCTTCGTACCAGACGCGATGCAGGAAGTTTTGGGCGGCGTCCTTCATTGCCCCGACATCATTCTTCGCTGAACTGCATCCGGTAAAGCACCGCGTACTGTCCGCCCGCCGCCAGCAATTCGGCGTGGGATCCGGACTCCACGATTCTCCCGGCATCGAGCACGATGATCCGGTCAGCCTTCTCGACGGTGGACAGCCGATGCGCAATGACCAGCGTCGTACGATCCTTCATGAGCTCAGCGAGACCCTCCTGGATGTGACGCTCCGATATCGTGTCGAGCGCCGAGGTCGCTTCATCGAGAATAAGTACCGGTGCATCCTTCAGCAACGCCCGCCCAATGGCGATTCGCTGTCTCTGGCCGCCGGACAACAACACGCCCCTGTCACCGACTCTTGTATCGAGCCCATTGGGCATTTCGTCTGCAAAATCCAGGATATGCGCAATGCTCGCCACTCGCCGCACATCCTCGGCCGAGTGGTGCCGCAACTCCCCATAGGCGAGGTTGTTGGCGATCGTGTCATCGAAAAGCACAACGTCCTGGCTTACCAGGCTGATATTGTCACGCAGGCTTTTGAGCGTGTAGTCGCCAATCGACACGCCATCAAGCAATATCTCCCCGGCCATGATGTCGTAGAAACGTGGTAACAGGCTCGCAAGCGTCGTCTTGCCGCTGCCAGAGTGGCCAACGATCGCAAGCGTCTTGCCCGCTTCGATGTCCAGCGAGATGTTCTCCAGCACGGGACCGTTGTCGTCACCATACGAGAAACTGACATTGCGAAACTCCACGTGACCCTTCGCATTCTCGTAGGTGATGGCTCCACTATCGACTTCATCGGGTTCGTCAATGATGGTGAACAGACTGTCCGCCCCCGCGACACCCCGCTGCAATGTCGCATTGACATTCGTGATACGGCGCACTGGTTGCAGCATCAACATCATGGCGCTGAAAAAAGATATGAATTGTCCCGGCGTCAGATTTCCTTCAATCGATTCGCGGCCTGCCATGAAGATCACCAAGGCGATGCCGAAGCCGAAAATTGTTTGGGTCACGGCAACACCGAGAGAGCGCACACGAATCAGTTTCAGATTCTGTTTGCGATTGCGCTCATCGACTTCGTACAGTCGTTCTTCTTCGTAGTCCTGACCACCGAAAATTTTGACGACCCAATTGCCGCGCACGATTTCTTCGGTGACTTGTGTTACCTCGCCCACAGAGTCCTGGATGCGATTGCTGTAGCGGCGAAACGCGATACCCAGAACGCGAATTATCGCGGCGATGACCGGAAACAGTATAACGACGAATACCGTCAGCTTCGGGCTTTGCAGGATCATTACGCCGAATGCGGCAATCACGGTAAGCACATCGCGAATAGCAATAGTCACGACGCTGGTTACCGACTCCGCAACCATCTCGACGTTGTAGGTCATGCGGGACAGCAGCGGCCCGGTGGTCCTGTTGTCGAAAAACCTGGCCGGCAAAGTCAGAAATTTGCCGAATACGTCCCGGCGCAGCGAACTGATGACGCTGCGCCCGATCCAACCGAGGGATGCCTCGGTCGCAAAGCCGGAAATACCACGTGCGATGAAAATCGCCATGAACATCAGCGGTAGCCATTTTGCGGTCTCGAGATTCTGTGCGACCAGCGCATCGTCCATCAGAGGTTCGAGCAGGTAGACAAGACCCGCCTCGATGATCGCCGTAGCCGCCATGGCAATGACCGCTATCAGGCCGATCAGCTTGTGCGGCAATACATAGCGCCAGAGCCGCTTGTAGACGGCCGCGGTATCCCGGTCGGGTGTATCGCTCACGGTGATGTCGTCACTCGTGCTACTCGCTCGTCGCGTCGTTGACGGTCGCGATATTGATTTGCGTGAAGCCGAGGCGCCCGGCTACATCCATCGCCGTAACCACGAACTGGTGCTTGGCGTTGGCATCAGCGCTGATGGTCAGGGGCAGTTGGTTGTTGCCCCCGGAGATCTTCTGCAAGGCGTTACGAATCGTCTCCGGGCGCGTGTTGATCAGTTCCCGGCCATTGACGAAATAGGTACCTGCCTCAGTAATCATGATATCGATCTGCTCGGGTGTCTCCTCGACGACTGCCGGACTGTCGGCTTCGGGCAAGCGTAACTGAATCTGAGATTGCTTCACAAAACTCGTCGATACCATGAAGAAGATCAATAACAGCAGGACCACGTCGATGAGCGAGGTCAGATTGACTTCGGGCTGCGTCCGGGCGCGCAGGCTGAGTTTCATTCGCCGCCCTTTTTCTGCCGCCGATGCAGTGCTTCAACCAGCTTGATCGCCTCTTTCTCCATGTCGACGACAAGGGTATCGACGCGCGTGCGGTAGTAGCGGTAACCGATCAGTGCCGGTATCGCAACGGTCAGACCTGCCGCAGTAGTAATGAGTGCCTCTGCAATGCCACCGGCAAGCACAGTCGGGTTACCGACACCGTGCGTCGTGATCGCCGTGAATACTTTGACCATGCCGATAACCGTGCCGAGCAGACCGAGGAGCGGCGTGATCGCCGCGACGGTACCGAGCGTCTCCAGGTAGCGCTCCAGCTCGTGCACGACGTGCCTTCCCGTGTCCTCGATGCTGTCTTTCATAACCGAGCGTTCACGGTCTCGATTGATGAGTCCGGCTGCAAGGATCTGACCCAGCGGCGACCCCTGGTGAAGGCTCTGAATCTGCTTCTGATCGAGCTGGTCTTTCTTAACCCAGCCCCAGACTTTGCTGGTCAGATCTTCCGGGATGACCCGCTTCTGCTTCAATGTCCAGAACCGCTCGAGAATGATCCCCATCGCGATGATGGCACAGAGAATGATCGGCGCCATGAGCCAACCACCGGATTTGACGATTTCAATCATGCAAACGGACTCGGAGGAAAAATGAAATATACAGCGCTGCGGACGAAAATTCTCCCCGCTCAATCCACCCGGTCTTCGTGCCAGACCCGGCGGATTCGATCGCGGTGGCGATCGACGCCAACAATACCGACACCATCGCAAAGCCGCACGCTAATGGCTCCGTCGACCGCCGTGGTCAGTACCTCCGCGCCAGCGTCCTGCCAGCGTTGGACGACATCCGCGCGAGGTAGTCCCCAGCGATTGCGATAACCAGCCGATATCAGGGCCATTTCGGGCGCAATCCTGGCGACGAAGGAACGGCTCGACGACGTCCCGCTGCCATGATGCGGCACGACGACAACGTCGGCACTCTCAGTCTGATCGTTACTCAGGAGCAACCGCTCCACGCCGGCTTCGATATCCCCGGTCACCACTAACCGGGCGGTGCCTGCCGCCACTGCAAGGACGCAGGAGGCGTCATTACCGGAATAGTCGCCGCCCGGCGCCGGGTGCAGGATGCGAAAGTCAACGCCATTCCAGTCCCAGCGATCACCACGCCGGCAGCGTATCAATTCTGCCGTTGGTTGTTTCATTGCCTCACCAGCGAGCACGTCGCCGACCGGAATACCGGCAAGCAGGTCGGCGAGACCGCCGGCATGATCGACATCGGAATGCGAGACGATGACGCGGTCGAGGTGCTCGATACCCTGGCCTGACAAATAAGGCAATACGACCCGATCGACCATGCTGGCCCCGCTTGGATAGGCCGGCCCGGTGTCGTAGAGCAAGGTGCGCTCGCGGCTGCGAACGACTACAGCCAGGCCCTGCCCGACATCGAGCATCGTGGTGTCCACGCAGCCGACAGGTGGACCGTCAATGCGGTAGGTTACGATCGAACAAAGGGCGAGCCACGCGATATACCGCCCGGGCCAGCCGGGCGGCAACAGTACCCAGGCAAGAACCAGCCCCAGGCAAGGCCAGCCGGCGCCTGAAATATGTGCGGTGCTGACGTCGGAATACGGAACCTGCAGTGACAAGCCGATCAGCTCCTCGATCATCCTGACGCTCAGTGCCGCAATCCTCAACGCCGCGTCGCCCGCGGTGGCTATCGGGCCGTCCAGCAGCATTCCCGTCAGGGCGAACGGCACCGTGACAAAACTGAACAATGGCACAGCCACCATATTGACTGGCGGCGCGACGACCGCGATGCGGTGAAAGACCGTGACTGTCAGTGGCATTAACCCGAACAACAGGAACAGCTGCATCGTCGCCAGCTGAGACACGACGTAGACAGCGCGCATCGTTATCGAAGAGACGCCGCCCGGGTTGCGCCTTTTCGCAAGCCAGAGCAGCAGTAACACCGCTCCGAAGGACAGTTTGAAACCGGGCATCAGCGTGGACAGAGGGTCGAAGACGACGACGATCAGGCAGGCTGCGGCGAGAATCGCGAACGGGTCCGGCTCGCGAACCCGTAACAACACCAGAACGAGCAGGCACAACATCAGTGTCGATCGCTGTGCGGGAACGGCAAACCCGGACAACGCGGAATAGGCAACGGCGACGATGAGCGATGCGCACAATGCGATACGAAGGTGGTTATCGGGCCACCGCAGGAGCGCCGAACCGATGAGCGCCAACAAATACGCCGCCATCGCGGCGAGTCCGACATGCAACCCGGAGATCGCCATCAGGTGACTCGTCCCGGACCGGGCGTATCGCGTCCACTGCTCGGCAGTAACAAGATGGCGTGCGCCGACTGTGATGGCAGCGATCACAGCCGCTGCCTCGCCATCATCGATCACATTCGTCAATCGCGCCGTAAACGCTTTGCGCCATCGACTCGAACCTCCGGCCGCATCCATCTGCAGGCGCTGGTTGCGCCTGCCGTTTACGACGTAACCGGTTGCGCCAATGCGCCGCTGAAACAGCCAGGTCTCATAGTCGAAGACACCCGGATTACTTGTACCGCGAGGTGGCTTCAGTCGCAGTTCGAATTGCCACACATCGCCAATCTCGGGCCAATGCGACGGCTGGTACCAGCTGAGCCGAAGCCGCTGTGGGATGCGCTGTGGAATGTGCCGGTCAGCGACGGGTTCGGCCACAAAGTTGACCGAATTGCCCCTGGCGCGCGGGAACTCGATAATTCGAACCACCGCCAGCATGCTGTCGCCCTCGAACCCGGTTTGCAGGCGTGACTCGATCACCTGGGTCGCATGCCACGAGAACAGGGTCGCGCCGACCGCGAAAAACACTGCAGCACCCCGGCCCGCAGCGCAAAACAGGACGCCAGTGCCGAATAACGCGAACGGGATTAGCGCGGAACTCGCGGCAAAGCTGGTAAAGTGCAGCGCGTATGCTCCTGCGACCAGGCTCAGACAGGCTTTGACCATTGCGTGGCTGTCGTGTACGTCGGCAGTGACTGCCCATCCTGATCAGGAAACCGGATTCACCGACTCATGCCAAGACGCTTTTTCAGGAAGTTTGCCGTCAAACGCCACGAGTTCCGGGAACGCTGGTTCCTGTCGCCGTTCCGTCACTTGCTGCACGACCATCGCCTGTGGAGCATCCGCCGCAGAACCGTCGTGCCCGCGGTCGCTCTGGGCACATTTATCGCTTTCCTGCCGTTCCCGGGTCATGTCGTCTCGGCGGCACTTATTGCCCTTGCGCTGCGGGTCAATGTGCCGGTAGCGGCATTGACGACGTTTATCAGCAATCCACTGACGATTGGTCCGATGTTCTTCCTGGTCTATCGCTTTGGTGCCCTGATACTCGGTGTAGAACAGGAACCGTTCGCCATGGAGCTATCGATCGACTGGGTCACCCACACGTTCGTCAATATCTGGCAACCTATGTTGCTCGGGAGCGTGCTGCTCGGCAGCGTGGCGGCGTTGCTGGCGTATATTGGCCTCGATTTGTTATGGCGCTCGTCGATCGGCAATTACAAAACGCGCAAGCGCAAGCAGCGAGCGGATAACGGGCTTTAGTCGCGTTCGCGCAGGCGCCCGTCCTCAAGCACAAGAACGCGGTCCATCCGGTCGGCTATCGAGTGATCGTGGGTCACGATCACCAGGCTGGTCTGCAATTCGCGATTGAGTTCAAGCATCAGGCTCAATACGTGCTCGCCATTACCGGCATCGAGATTTCCGGTCGGTTCATCGGCAAGCACCAGTTGCGGGCGAGTGATCAACGCGCGCGCCACCGCGGCTCTCTGGCGTTCACCGCCGGACAATTCACCGGGTTTGTGCGTCAGGCGTTCACCGAGCCCTACACGCCCTAGCAGTTCGCGCGCCTGCTCCAGAGAATCCGCTTTTGCTACGCGGCGAATCAATAGTGGCATCGCCACGTTCTCTTCAGCCGTGAACTCCGGCAACAGGTGATGGAATTGGTAGACGAAGCCGATATAGCGATTGCGCAGGTCGCCCTTCGCCTTCTCGTCGCCGCCGTGCATGGCCTGGCCATCCACCAGCACCTCGCCACCATTCGGATCGTCCAGTCCGCCCATGATTTGCAGCAACGTGGTCTTGCCCGACCCCGATGTGCCGATGATGGCAACACGTTCAGCAGGCGCGACCGAAAGATCGGCGCCTTTCAAAACCTCAAGGACAGAGTCGCCCTCTTCGAAGCGGCGCACGACGCCACGACATTCGAGAACGGCGTCAGTCATAGCGCAGTGCCTCCGCGGGCGCCGTCCGCGCGGCAACCCAAGCCGGATACAGCGTCGAGACCAGCGCCAGCGCCAGTGCGATCGCCGCAATCCGCAAGACGTCGCCCACTCTCAGTTCAGACGGCAAATCGCTGATGAAATAGACATCGGCGGCAAGAAACTTGATGCCGAATATCGCTTCGAGGTACGTCACTACAGTCTCCAGGTTAGTAGCCAGCAATACGCCGAAAAACACGCCCGCAAGCGTGCCGACGATGCCGATGACGCTGCCTTGCGTCACGAAGATCCTGAGTATGCTCGTCGGCCGCGCACCGACTGTGCGCAGTATCGCAATATCGGCCTGCTTGTCTTTTACCACCATCACCAGCGTTGACACGATGTTGAACGCCGCAACGGCAATTACGAGCAGCAGGATCACGAACAGTATTGACTTCGTTATCTGAATCGAACGAAAGAAGTTGACATGACGGCGAGTCCAGTCGCTGATTAGCACGAGCGCACCGTGCTCGAGCGCAACCTCGCGAACGATCGCATGGGCTTCATAAATTTCCGTAACCGCGAGCCGCATCCCTGTCACGGTGTCTTTCTTGCGGTAGAGTTTTTGCGCATCACCGATATTGACGAACGCCAGACGGCGATCGAACTCGTACATGCCTACGCGGTAGATACCGCTTACAGTAAATCGCTTGGTTCGTGGCACGATACCGGCCGGTGTCACGATTCCTTCAGCAAGCGTGACAGTCACCTTGTCCCCGACGACAACGTCGAGCTTGTTCGCGAGTTCGACGCCGAGAACAACATTGAATTCGCCGGGCTCCAGACTGTCCAGTCGACCTTCAAGCATTAACCCGGCGACACCCGATACAGCATCTTCCAGTTGCGCGTCGATGCCGCGGAGTTCCGCACCGCTCAATTGCTCACCGAAAACTACCAATGCCTGACCGTTCACATACGGTGCTGCGGCAACAACCCGGTCGTTGTGTTCGGCAGTGCGTTGCAGGTCCTGCCAGTCTGTTAATTCCCCTTCCACACCCTCGATGCTTGCGTGCGCAGTCATCGCGAGTAACCGATCCTTGAGTTCGCGCTCAAAACCGTTAACGACAGACAATACGATGATCAATACCGATACCGCGATCGCGATGCCGAGCATCGAGATCGCTGAAATCAATGACACAAAACTATTCTTGCTACGTGATCGCACGTAGCGATTGCCGATCCAGGTTTCGAAACGCTGCGTCATCGTGCTTACTCGTAACGCAAAGCCATGGCGGGGTTGACCAGCGCTGCACGCCGCGCCGGGTACAGTGTTGCCAACGACGTCAAAACAAAAGCAGCAATGGCGATCGTGCTTACGTCCGCCCATTCGAGCTCCGACGGGATGCGTGTGACGTAATAAACGTCGCCGGGCATTATCTGAAAACCGAAAAGCTGTTCGAGCACCGGTACGATCACGGGCACATTGACAGCCAGCACGATGCCTAACGCCACGCCGACAAAGACACCGGCCCAACCGATGATCGCACCTTGCACGAAGAACACACGCACTACGCCATTGGGTCCCATGCCGAGCGTCCGGAGTATTGCAATGTCATTCGTCTTGTCCGTCACGACCATGACGAGACTGGCAACGATGTTGAATGCCGCCACACCGATAATCAGTGACAAAATCAGAGACATCATCATCTTCTCGAGCTTGATCGCACGAAAATAACTCGCGTTCTCGATGGTCCAGTCACTGCTACGCACGTCGTCGAGCCGGGATTGAAGCCGCTGCGCAATTGCCGGCGCCGTCATCACGTCGCTAGCCCGAAATCGAACCGCGCTGACTTCGTCGCCGAGTCCGACGATATCGGCTGCATCTTTTGCGTTGACGAGAGCAAGAATGCTGTCGTGATCCTGGAGACCTGCTTCGAACACGCCGTGCATCACGAAGCGCTGCAGGACGGGCTCCATCGTGCCATCACCGACCGGCCGCGGAACCAGCAGTACGACACCGTCACCGATGCGCGCGCCCAGATCGAAGGCCAGCACGCGGCCGAGGATGATGCCACGACTCCCGGGTTGCAGACCCGACAGGCTGCCCTCGAGCAGGTTGATGACGTCGCCGGAGAATTCCTGTTCGTACTCCGGATCGATGCCGTGGATGAGAACGGCCTGCAGGTCTCGCCCCGACTGGATCATGCCCTCGAGTTCGACAATCGGTGCGGCCACGGCGACACCCTGCTCTTCCCGGACCTCGTCAACCAGCTGCCGCCAGTCGTGAGTCCGGCCGTCGGACCCCGTAACGAAGCCGTGTGCCGACATGCTCAACAGCCTGCCACGAAGCTCTCCCTCGAAACCGTTCATCACAGACAGTATTACGATCAGGGACGCGACGCCGAGTGCGATGCCGAGCAGGGAAATGAGCGTGATAAACGAAACGAATCGGGTGCGGCGCTTCGCCCGCAGGTAACGAAGCCCGACAAAAAGTTCGACGGGGTTAATCATCGGAACGCATTAAACCACAATAATCCGCGCACGGCGGGTGACTACGGGACGGGCAGAAATGTGACCCAGGTCTCATTCCCGGCGTTTACAGTACCCATGCAGCGCAAACCGGGCACGGATTCAGTTTTTTGCCCCGGTCCCGAGTGCTATATTGCCGGGCAAGCACTCGGAGAGGCACCATGCAGACGTTGCGTAATTTATCGATCCTCGCTATGGCCATCGGCCTGATGGCGGGCGCCAATGCACAGACAGGCCAAGGCGCGACCATCAGCGCGGGCGAGGACGGATCGCGTCCAACACGGGGCACAACCCAGGCACAAGTCGAAGCCAAATTCGGCTCGCCGGTCTCGAAAAAGGGAGCGGTCGGAGATCCGCCGATTTCCAGTTGGGAATACCAGAGCTTCACCGTGTACTTCGAGTACGACCGGGTGATCCACGCCGTCCTGAAACGCTAACCGCACCCCTACCACCATTTCCAGCGCCCGGGCATCGCCCCGGGCGTTTTCGTTTTCACACGGGCGTTTATGCCGGGTATTCGTTCTCGGTCAAGCGTCCTTGGCGGGCTCGCGGGATGTTTCTTACCCGAAGTAAAGCGCAGCGTCAGCGAGCCATGAGGGTAAGAAAGCATGCCGGGAGCCCGCCACCCAAATAAATCGAACTGACAGGTATAATCGCGA
>Ga0070727_10001021_pt1 | contig 30987 bp, 27 predicted proteins | sample tdAd472_FD_66722 | JGI IMG/M metagenome (GOLD analysis project Ga0070727, IMG submission 66722) | Marine sediment microbial communities from the Atlantic coast under amendment with organic carbon and nitrate - tdAd47.2 | ecosystem: Environmental > Aquatic > Marine > Coastal > Sediment | place... | reverse complement strand
CCCCGGCCGGTGAAACCCACCCGCGAGCTGCTGGGCGAAGTCCTACTGGAATGGGGCAGCGCCAGGCTGGCGCTGGAACAGTTTCAGCAAGGACTGACCATTTACCGTGGGCGCACCAACATGCTGCTTGGCGCGGCGCGGGCCGCGGCGGCGGCAGGTGATCAGCAGACGGCACAACGCTATCTGCAGCAACTGGATGAAGCCTGGCGGACTGCCGAGGCAGATCACCCGTTTCACCCGGAGGTCATCCAATCGCTAGGCAGTACCGGAAACCTGCACACCGGGGACTGAGAGACCGCGTAATGACCGGGTTTTCTCCCTGCCTGCGCAGATCGGCGGTTCCCGTTGTCAGCGTGATGTGCCCTGACGGTATTCCAGCAGGCGTGCCGTGAACCATGCCCCGGCAGTTGCCACCAGCTGGCCGCGGCACGCTATCTGGTAGGGTTTACCGGTGGTGGCACTGGCGCTGGCAATTTTCTCGATAAAATCCTCCGTGCTGTCTATCAGGTGCGCATTCAGTCGCACCTTGGACCGCAGGTGTTGCCTGGCCTGCCTGCGGCCCAGTTCCCGGTCGTTGCGGATAAAGGTGCATCGATTCCCGGCGATGGCATCTATCAGGTAATCGATCTCGTCGTCCATGGGGGCATTGTCCGCGGCAAGTAGCGCCGGTGACAGTACCGACAACAGCAGCAGTACTGCGGATATTTTATTCAGCGACATGATGTCAATCCTTATCAGGCCCGGGCAGTAAGCGTTCTTCCTGGCCCACTACCCAGTCGATCAGTTCGACAACCAGCTGGCTGGCAGCCAGTCCCAGGGCAGTCACCGCTGCGGACTCCTCGACAACGGCCATGACCCGTCGCGTTTCAAAGCGGCGACTGGCAACGATCTGGCGGTTTACCGTATCGATAAGCGTTGCATCGAACTCGATTACCGCCGCCGGTTGCGCGCCGGTCAGGTCCACATGAAATGAGCGCAACACGCCGCCCAGTTCCAGCGGCGCCCGCAGTCCCTGGCTGGCAACACTGAGCCCGGCTGTCCGGCCGTCCCGCCAGAAGGCATCCACCAACCAGTCGCGCCACAACAGGGGTACAGGTGCCGCAAGGCGCATACCGGCGAACGCCTGAAACTGGTTGTCCCCGGTCAGTATCAACAGCCGGTTGCCGGCCAGCGCCTCGCTGGTCACCGGCCGATCAATGCGCAGGGCGGACAGCAACGGACCTGTGGCGGAGTTTTCCAGCAGTGGCGGGGGCAGCCGGTACAGGGCCACGGGCTCGCGTTCCGGTAGAACATTGCAGGCCGAACACAGCACCGCTACCAGCAGCAGGTACTTTTTCATGGCCGGTATTCCTGAATGTTGTCGCTGCCGAGAACGAAACCTGCCGGATCGTCAGCCAGCTGTCGGGTCATGGTGTCGATATTCACCAGGATACTGCGCAGGTCCCTGATTGCCGGACCGAGTTCCGCAATACCCTGCATACCCGCCGTAATCGCCGGCGTGCTGTCGGCCACCAGCACGTCCAGCTGGCGACTGATCTGCCGCAGGTCATCGACGGCAGTCGCCAGGCCGCCAAGCACCGGCTCTTCATAGCGGGCAAGCTGGTCGTCCGCCCGGCGCAGCAGACCGCTCAGCGAGCGACTGCTCTCGGCCAGCCCTTCCAGACCGACACGAAGATTGGTCTGCTGTTCGGCCAGCACCGACGTTATCGTATCCACATCGTCCAGAACCTGGGATACGCGCCGGGCGTTTTCATCGGAAAACAGCTGATTGGCGCGCTCCAGCAGGGACGAAGCACTGACCAGCAGCTCTTCGCTGGTTACCCGCAACTGGGAAAGTGACGAGGGCGTGGCCTCGATCACCGGTACATTGCCGGCGGATGCGGCCAGGTTCGGGCTCTCCGGCAGCCCCTCACTCAACTCGATTGCCGAAGCGCCGGTTATATTCAGCAGGGTCTGTCGGGCCACGGTATCGACCTTCACCGGTACGCTGGCCAGCACTTCGATCCGGGCCAGGACGATTCGCGGATCCCTGGGGTCCAGGGACAGCTGATCCACTTCGCCGACACGAATTCCGCTGTATTGCACGGGACTGCCCACCGACAGCCCGGACACCGGTTCACGAAACAGCACGTCGTAGGTATTGACCTCCCGTGCCGCGCCGGCACCGGTCATCCACAGTGCAAACAGCAGCGCGCCGGCACCGGCAATCAGCGTGAACAGGCCAACCAGAATGTAATGTGCTCGTGTTTCCATAACAGTTCTCTGATGCCGGCAACCTATCCAGTTCCGGGCGATGCCACCATTGGGTGTCCGACGGCATCCTCAGGGGCGGCTGGCGTCCAGGTAGGCGGCGCGACCACGCGGCCCGTGAAAATAGTCCTGAATCCAGGGATCGTCGGTACCGGCTACAACATCCAGGGTACTGGCCACCAGCACCTTTTTCTGCGACAGCACCGCCACCCGGTCGCAGGCCGTGTAAAGGGTATCAAGATCATGGGTAATCAGGAACACGGTAAGCCTGAACGCATCACGCAGGGTGATCAGCAACTGGTCGAATGCCGCCGCCCCGATGGGATCAAGGCCGGCCGTGGGTTCGTCCAGGAACAGGATCTGCGGATCCAGTGCCAGCGCCCGGGCCAGGGCCGCCCGCTTGATCATGCCACCGGAAAGGTCTGCCGGCCACAGGTCGCCGGCATGGGCCGGCAGGCCGGCCAGGGCCAGTTTCACCCTGGCAATCCCGTTGGCTTCCTGGCGGCGCAGTCCGGCCAGCTCGATCAGTGGCAGGGCGACATTTTCCAGGACAGTCAGCGACGAAAACAGCGCGCCCCGCTGGAACAGCACCCCGATATGACGTTCCACGTCACCGGAACCGCCGGCCAGGGTAACCGTGCCGGCATCCGGCTGCCGCAACCCGGCTATGGATCGCAGCAGAACCGATTTGCCACTGCCCGATCCACCTACCACGCCCAGGATCTCGCCACGGTTGACATCAAGATCCAGGTTCTCGTGCACCACGTTGCTGCCAAAACGGTTGCACAGTCCCCTGACCCGGATAACCGTGTCCACCGTTGCCTGCCCGTCACTGCCCGTGTTCACCAGCCCATCTCCATGAAAAACAGGGCGGCAATGGCATCCAGCAGGATGACCGCGAATATCGCCTGCACCACGCTGCTGGTCGTATGCTCACCCACTGACTGGGCACTGCCGGCCACCTTGAATCCTTCAAGGCAACCGATCAACGCGATCACCACGGCAAAGAAGGGTGCCTTGCTGATGCCAAGCAACAGGTGTCTGATGGGTATTTCCTGAATCAGTCCAATATACCGGACAAACGAAATGTCCAGGGAAGCTCTGGCCACCACGGCGCCTCCCGCCATGCCCGCGAGCATGGCAAGAAAGGTGAGAATTGGCAAGACGACAAGCAGAGCCAGTACCCGGGGAATCACCAGCAGTTCAATGGCACTGAGACGCTGTACCCGCAAAGCATCCAGCTCTTCATTGATCTTCATGGAGCCGATCTGGGCGGTAAACGCGCTGGCGGTGCGCCCGGCCAGTAGAATAGCCGCCAGCATCGCGCCCAGTTCACGCATAAACGCGTAGGCAACCAGGTCCACGGTATAAATCGTGGCACCGAATTCAACGAGCACCGTGGCACCCAGGAAGGCGACCACGGCGCCTACCAGGAAATTCAGCAACACGACGATGGGCACGGCATTCAGTCCCGTCTGCTGCATCTGCGCGATCAGTGCCGTGATGCGCCAGTGTCCGGGCTGCGGAAGCAGCTTCACCAGGGTAACCAGGGTCAGGCCGAGGAAGCTCAACAGCTGCAATCCCTGCTGCCACTGTGAGGTAACCTGCCTGCCGAAATAGGCCAGGCCGTCGCCGGGGCGCCAGCCGCCGTCTACGGATTCATGCTGCTGGCTGGCCACGGCCCGAGCCACGGACAGCAGCAGGGCTTTGCGTTCATCGGAAAGACCCCTGGCTGCCGGGGTCAGCTGACCCAGTCGGTCTGCTCCGAGAATACCCAGAAGAACCGTTGCGCCAGCCGTATCCAGCGCGGTCATGCCACGGGCGTCCAGGGCACTGACCGGGGCCTTGAGGGATGCCGTGGCCTTCACCAGGCCCTGGTAATTCTCCAGTGTCCAGTCGCCATGCAGAACCAGGCAGGGGGACGATCCGGACTCCAGGGTAAAGGGGCTGTTCATACGTGAATCAACAGCGCTGCGTCGGGGCCGGAATCAGTCCTCAGGGAAACAGCATCTCGATTTTGGCCTTGTCGGCATCAGAGGCTGTATGGTTCAGGTCGCTGATAATCCGCGCGAGTTCCCTGGCACTGTCGGGAACCTGCTCATCGGCGATGACCCGGGCCATTGCCTCCCTGCCCTCAGCGGTGGCGGAATGACTGATAGAGGCCACCGTGGTAGCCATGTCCCGCAAACCCGGAGGGTAATTTTCGTTTTCCGCGAAAACCATCAGCCGCGCCTTGTCGGCATCCGAGGGGAAGTGATTGATGGAGGAAACGATACCGGCGATTTCAGCCAGTGCCGTCATCGGTGGCGTTGTGTCCTGCGCCAGTGTGCCGGCTGAGAACAGTCCGGCCAGCAGCAGGGCGATGAGCCTGGATGGCGTGATTAGTTTCATTTTATTGTCCTTTTTGCGTCCTTTTGGAGTCCTGTTGTAATCCTGTTCCTGCTTGTGCGTTGTTCGTGTTGGCGGGGCACGCCTGGCAAATCCGGGTACCCCGCAGGGTCGTTCGCGTCAGGCTATCCTATCATCGCGGACGTGCCGGTCAAACGCAACCCGGCCCTGCCATTGGCAGGCCACTGGCCAGGAATCACGGCGGCAGCACGACGACCCTGCCGACCATGATGTGTGCAACCGTGATGCGTGGAGCCGTGATGCGTGGAGCCGCATGCTCACTGCAAAGCCGCCGGTGCTGGCGGCACTGTCACTATGCCATGGCAGTGGCTTGCAGCAGAACCAGGGACCCTAGCGGTCAGGTAACGCAAAAACCCACAGGGTCGCGCCCTCCGTGGGCAGCGTGATACCGGCTGCAGTCCGCATGGTACGGGTGTGAATACCACCCGAGTTGGTGGCTACGGCAATATACTGCCTGCCATTCACCTCGTAGGTTACCGGGTAGGAATTGACCGCGTTGTCCAGGCGTCGCTGCCAGAGTACCTCGCCGGTATCCTGATCCAGGGCCTTGAACCAGCGGTCCACCGAGCCGATAAACAGCAGGCCACCGTCGGTAGTCAGGTTGGCAGCGGCCTGTGGACCGGGTTGGCGGACTGTCCAGGCCACCTCGCGAGTCTCCAGGTCCAGGGCGACAATGATCCCGTAAGTCCCGTCGGTGGAGGGATCCGGAAATTTCTGCCAGCGCTGGCCGGTGACATCGTCAAGGCAGGTGTCCGACAGGGGGATAAACAGCCGTCTGGTTGCCGGGTTGTAGGCGGCACTCTGCATGTTACGGGCGCCCAGCCAGTCGGGACAGATGCCCGGCAGTGAATACTGGGTCAACTCGGCATCCAGGGCAGGCACGGCATTGGGGTAAGGGATCTTGGCACCGGTGCGCGGATCGATCTCGGCGATCACGTTCTGCATATCCAGGTCAACGGACCACAGGTATTCTCCCGTCGCCGCGTCCATGGCTTCAAAGATTCCCAGCTTGCCCCCGGTAACCACGGCTGTGCGCAACTCCCCGTTAACCGGCAGTTCCATAATCTGCCGCTCGAACGCCCAGTCATGATCCAGCTGGTCGTTGCGGGTATGCTGGTAGTGCCAGACCAGGCGGCCGCTGTCCGCGTCCAGGGCCACGGTGCTGTTGGTGTAGAGGGCATCGTTGTTCAAACCCGGGCGATCCGGATGGGGCCGCAATCGTTCCGTGTCATAAGTCGGTGCCGGACCGAAATAAACCAGGTTCAGCTGCGGATCATAGCTGCCGGGAATCCAGACCGACCCGCCGGTCCGCTGTTCCAGGGGCAGACCGTTCCAGGTATCGCCTCCGGGTTCACCGGGGCGGGCAACAGTCCAGAACCGCCAGGCTTCGCGGCCGGATTGCAGATCCACGGCAACGATGAAGTCTCCGCCTTCCACGGCCTGTCTTCCGGTCAGCCCGATGATAGCCTTGTCATTGACAATAACCGGCGCGCTCTTGAACCAGTGGCCGGTTTCGTCACCCACATCCACCTTGTGGTCCCATTGCAGTCGTCCGCTTTTCATGTCCAGGGCAACGAGGTGCATGTCGGAAGTAGGTACGATCAGGCTGTCGCCAGCGATGGCCAGCCCCTTCTTTGAATCCGGTACACGTCCGGGGTCAAGGTTTCGTTGCCAGCCCCACAACAGCTCTCCGGTGGCAGCATCGAAAGCCTGCACGACGTCGCCGAAACTGTAGGTGAACATAACGCCATCGTGGACCAGCGGCACCATCATGTTGGCGCCGGCCGGCAAGGACCAGGACCAGGCCAGCTGCAGATCCTGGATATTATCCCGGTTGATGCCTGCAAGTGGGCTGTGCCCCCAGGCATTCAGGGTTCTTCGCCAGTTCAGCCAGTCCTGGGGTGGTGGATCCAGCAGCATCGATGCGGTTACCGGGGCAAGATTGTCCAGCAACGGGCTGGCGACAATCGGGCCGTTGGTAGCGTATCTCGGGGAGGATGCCGGGGCCGCCACCGGCGTCGCCGCCCCTGATTCGGGTATGACCAGGTTTTCCAGGCTGGCTGCCTCGACGCCCAGTGGCGTGTCGGCCGCCGCTATTCCATTGCGGCCCAGGATAAATGCCATCAACTCCCCATGGTCGGATGCGGCCAGGGTATTTTCTTCGCCCGGTGGCATTCGCCGAATATCGGCCAGCAGGTCGGTAAGGGGTCGGCCGACCCAGCGCTCGGCGAATAAATCGCCACCCAGTCCGGGAACCAGCCCGAACCCTTCCAGTTCCCTGCCGTGACAGGAAGCGCAACGTTCGGCGTAGATACCTTCGCCCCGGGTAAACTGCGCTTGCGTGTACCCGGGAACAGCGTCATCTCCCGCCACCGATTCAGCGGCGGTCAATTGCATCGCCCCGAGCAGCGACTGGGCCAGCAAACAGGTCAGCATGACTGCCATTAATTTACGTTCTGGAACCATGAGTTTATTCTCTTCTTGTTATTCAACACCTGTACAGCCGATTACAGCCAGCGGGTAAGCTGGGTGGTAACCCCGGCGAAAACAGATTTCCGCGGCTGCTCTCGCGCGGCTGTCAATGTCTGTAGACCTGCGGTTATATGTGTTCAGACTTTACAATACCTGAAGCCGTATAGCTATCCGGGGGACGACAGCCTCATACCTTAATTACGAAAGTATCGATCTGTTCGCCACCGGTCACCCGCAGACCATCCGGGCCTATGGGCTCAACGGCGACCCCCTGCCCGAACGCAACGGGACGCCCCTGCGCCTGCGCATTGAAACCCGGATCGGTTACAAGCACGCGAAAAATGTCGAACGTATCGAACTCACGGACAGTCTGCGCCACATCGGTTCCGGCGAGGGCGGCTGGCGGGAGGATGCTGATCAGGCCCCCTGGTACGCGGGCCTGTAGAGCCGATTACCCGACTCGCCGGCGACAAACCGGAGGATAGCGGCCAGGCCGGCAGCCCACGGCATGACTGACACCCAGCGATCCAGGCCAGTGGCAGCACCCGTTTTACACCCTGCGGCAGATTGTCGCAGCCCCCGTTCCTGCTACCAAAAGTTGCAATTGCGCGGTTTCCAAGCCCGGGGGCTTCTGTTTATACTCTGTCTTCTAGATTCTTTACGGAGCCGGAAACATGTATATAAAACCGATATTTACACGAGCCACCAGGTTACTGGGCGCTCCCACTATCGCGCTTTTCCTGGCTAGCACACTGTCTGTCAATGCCTCGGCCCAGGATCCGTTAAAGGACGCCCAGCCCGAGCTGGCGAAAATGCTGAATGGCTTTGATGTCACCCAGGCCGCGATGTTCGATGAACTGGTCGCCATCAACACTAATCCCGCCACCCGCCTGGCGCGCAACCAGCTGGAGCTGCATTTCATTGAAATGGCCAGCATGTCCGATATGGGTCATGGCGGAGGTCACGGCGGTCACGACATGGAAATGCTTTCGGGCGGTGCCTACGGAGAACATGAAACGGAAAGTCGTGCCATGTTGTTCCGCATGCTTCAGGAAGACCATGGGGACGAAGAGGCACAAAGCGCTTTCTTCAACAGCGAAGCCATCGAACGCCACACGGCGGTAGTGTTGACCCGCGGTCGCCAGTTCAGGGACCAGCTTTTCGAAATCTACATTGATGATTCGGTCACCAATAAGCAGCGGGCAGTCAATGCGGCGGTGGAAGACTACCTCAGTGATGATCGACATTCGGTTGCCCCTGTGGCAAAACAGTTTGCCTTACTGGCGGAGCATCCCCACGCAACGGCTTTTGCAACGGCGTTTCCCAAGCTGAGCGGTTTACAGTGGGCCACTCACTGGGCCACCCTGGCAGCCCTTGAATCGGTGCTGGTCGAATATACCGACAGCCAGTTCACCAACACCATGGACACGGTTATGGAACGGTACTGGAACAAGGTGGGATCTGAAGGCGGGATGACCATGTTCCCGGCACCCACGGAAATGCCCACGGCAGCGGCGATAGCGCCTCACCTGTACAGCTTTCATCCCCGGGCGTCCATCATCCTGGATAACCTGGCCAAGCTGGAGAACGTAATTTTCGACGTGCTGGCCTATCCAAATCTCGAGGATCGGCAGGCGGCAATCGGCGCGGCTGTTGCCGAGTTCACCAACAAGGAAACCAGTCTTGTCCAGGACTATGACTACCTGCTGGCCTCCCTGCGTGGCGGCATCTACAACCAGGGTGGTCCCGCCATCGGCGAACTGACCCGATCCGAGCGTAACCGGTCCCGCGATGCGATGAACCACATGCATACCACTATCATGTCGGTACCTCAGTAGCCGCCATCGCGGTTTCGCAATCCGCAAGGTAAAAAGGCACCAGCCTGGCTGGTGCCTTTTTTTTCGTCCACCAATTTATCGCAATTCCCGTCCATTGCTGACGCTTTTCGCCGTGCTGCCCGGTAGCTGCGAACGGAGCGAGTCGCAAAGGCTTGTGCTGGTGCAGACCACGCCCCTCAGGGGTACCCTCACATTGAAGCATGCCCTGAAAAGGCGTCATTTTTAGCCGTTCAGCGAAGACCCGTTATTGCAGCAGCACGAAAACTTGCCGTCACCTATGTTGCCGTCTGCTTGTCGGGATTGAAAAAGTCTACCGGTTCGGCGTCCAGGGGAAACAGCTGGGCGATATCCCCCTGGTCGATGCCGGCCAGCTGGCGCAGGGCCCGCTGCAGGTGCCTGGGCTGCAGCACCACCCCGCTGGTGTCGTCCACCGTTGCCAGGCTGGTGGGATCGATCGCATGGGCATTGTGCATGGCATCCGTGGCCCCCACCACCCGGTTTCCCCAGGCAGCCCCCTGCTGCAGCAGGATGGCACTGCCTATAGGCCAGTGATCCTTGCCTCCTCCGGCATTGTAAAAAGGTTTCCTGCCGAAATCCGATGCCAGGCAGACCACCAGCCGATCGGCGAATCCGCCTGCCTCGGCCTGGTCGAAGATATAGTGGACCAGGTCCGTCAAGCGCTGCAGCGCGGTGAAATGAAGACCGTCATGATTCTGATGCGTGTCAAAACCATTGAAACCAAGTTGACAGGCAACACTGAGGCCGGACTGGTAAGCCAGCAGGGCCAGCTGCGCCGAGCGCAGGGTGCCATCGGACTCGAACTCGTCAGGTAGCTGCTGGGCGAACGCCTCCAGCTCACCACGCGTAGCGTTGGCCAGAAACAGGTTATTCAGCCCGCGCTGATGTCGCGGCAGAATGGTGTCATCACTCATCAGCCTGGCAAGTCGCGCCTGCTGATACTCCTCGATCCGGGCAAGCTCTTCCTCCCCGTAGAGCGTGAACGCCGAACCACCGGCCTCGACCTCGGCATCGTTAACCAGGTTGGCAATGATGTCTGGGTTCTGCAGCCTGGTAAATCGGGCGATGCCGGCCGTCTCACCATAGCCGGACGCATGGATCAGTGACAGCGGCAGGTCCGGCCCAATGCTTGCTGAAACCATCGATCCAAAACTGGGATAGCCGAACCCCAGGCGACCACTCCAGGTGTGGCGCACGCCGTCGTCATGCGAATTGGTCTGGGTGTCTATGCCGTTGATAACCAGCATATCCCGGTAAAAGCGTTCGAAGAATTCCTGGTTACCGGCAACCGGGGCATAGCGCAGGTTACCCACCTGGGCGATACTTGCCGAGTTCGCCCAGGTGTTGATAGTACGTTCACCGGCTATATTTTCCTTGGGGTCGCAGAAACTGGTGACATCCCAGCCACCGGTAGCGGCTATGGCGATGTAGAACGGACCGTCGTAGCCGGCAGTCGTGGCCTGTGCGCTCCCCGGCCAGGGTCCGGTAGCACCCAGTCCGGCGAAAGCCAGCAGCTTGTTGAATTCCCGTCTGTTCATTTGTTAGGGAACCTCTGATCCCTGACGTCGTGCGCGGTTGAAAAAAGTCTGCCGATCACAGCGTTCACTCATGGATAAACCGGTAGTCCCGCAACAGGTAATTGAGCACTACCGCCCAGGAGCGCAGTGTCTGATCCGAATCAGTGGTCACCGGGTTGATGGCGTTCTCCAAAATACACAACTCGGTTTCGCTGCTGATCCCGGCACCTTTGCCGGCAGCCATTCTGGCCTGCCACGTCTCAGTAAAAAGCATGAAAGTGGCTTCGATTTCAGGATCGTCCAGGGCCAGGCTTTCACCCAGCAGACGCTCATGCAGGTACTGCAGGTTGGTTCGAATACTGTCACCGTGGCTGGTGGGCAGACTGCTCAGTTCCACGTAGGGGAACAACAGTCTTGCCTCCTGCGGCCGGCCGAAGTCCTGGGCAACCATGGGACAGGAGGTCTCGTTGGCCATCACCGTTACCACCGTGCTCATCATCGCGGTCAGGTCCGTGGCCCGTTCGGTAATACCAAAGGAGTCGATACCGCCGTATAGCAGCCCGTAGACATCGGTAAGGGTATTGAATCGGCCGTAACGCCAGCTGAACCCGGTGGTCTCCAGCAGTTTGCGGTCAAGCTGCTCCGGCGTCAGCAGTTGTCCGAAACCCAGGTCCTGAAGCTGCAGCAGGTGATCCGCAGCCAACTCTTCGGCTGACCTGGCCCGAAAATAGCCGCTCATGGCCAGGTCCACCAGCAGGTCCTTCAGGTTGTATGCACCGTTGCCGTGACTGCCGTTAACAAAGTCGTCGGCAATAGTCTGTATCAACTGTCGCTCCGCGTCGTAGGCCGCCGCCTTGGCAGCGTAGTCGGCATCCTCGGGATTTTCGGGTTCAGCCAGGGGCTCGCGTCCGATGACCGCGGGGTACCAGAAATTCACCGTGCCGCTGCCGAAGCGCGGATCCGCGGCCATCTGCCCGGCAAGCCACTGCAGGGAATTGTCCGGATCCGGGGCCGGTAATTGACCAAACCCGGGTGCCAGCATATCTGCATACCAGGTGTCTCCGCGTTGATACAGACCCTGGGGATCGGTCTTGTAGGAGCCCGGAAGCGAATCCAGCCCCATCCGCCGATCCCGATAGCGTCCATCATCACCGTAATTCTGGAAAGTCCCGGCTACCGGATCCATGATGTCATGACACACGGTGCAGTTGGGATTGTTCAGCGTAGGGTTGTTCTCGTCTGCCAGGGCATCCGGGTCGGTTGTCCGTTCCGACAGGCCTTCAATGTCCACGCCGAGAAAAAAGTAATAGGCCCAGCGTGCCCTGGCGCGATTGCGGTTGGTGCTGGTAGAGGGAAACCGGGCAAGAAACGCCGGTGAGTTCAATACGCCGGCATGGGGGTAATCCGTCGGGATATTGTAATTGGGGTATGAATCCTCGTTGTTCCTCGTACAAATCGTACAGCGATAGTATTCGGTAATTTCCCCTTCCCGCCACTCGTACGGATCATCACGGTCGTCAAACTGAACGTTACCGCCATAAATCCCGGCGGACCAGGGATTCACCATTATGTAATCAGCAGTCAATATCTCGGTATAGGGTCGTTCGCTTCTGACCACATGGCTGATAAGCTTCAGTGGTTCCAGGGCCAGGGCTTCGGACACCATCCGGGCATCGGACTCCGGCAGGTTACGCTGGCGGAAATATTGCCGCGAATTGGGGTAGTAGTAGCGATCCACAACAGCAAACACTGCCCGGGAAAATGCCTGGGTCAACAATCTATCGTTGGCGCCTTCCAGCAGAAAGTTTTCAAACCCATCCTCGGCCATCAGCTCGCGGATTGCCTGGCGCAGTCCGGCCTCGTCGGCTTCTGCCACGGCAGCAAATTCGGCATCTGTCGGCAGGCGACCGGCGAACAGCAGTGACGCCTTGCGCAGGGTTTCCCGGTTGTCCAGCATGTCCACACCGCCGAACAATGCCTGGGCGTTGCCACCACCTCCCCCGGCCGACTGCTGAACTGCGAGAACAAAGGCGGTAAATGCCTCGAGTTCCGCTGAACCGGGAGGCAGTACCACGCCACCCCCATGGGTCATGCCCTGGGGTTTGCTCAAAATCAGCTCACTGCCGCCGGGTTCAGCGACAATAAACTGGCTAAGCATATCGTAGTTGGTCAGCTGGTAATCAGGCTGTGGGGCTGGCGTGTAGACCAGCCTGGTGGAGCCGGCCAGACCACCGCTGACGTGACACACGATGCAGCGGGTCTGGATAATCGGTGCGGAGACCGTATCCTGGTACAGCTGAAACGCATCCGCTTCCATGCTTGCAATGTTGACGGCAACAGGACTGCCGCTGTAAAAAATCTCACCCGGCTCAAGTTGCGAGTCGTAGGCCAGGAAAAACAGCATGGACAGGTCGGTGACGCCAACCTGTTCGAAAGCCAACTCTTCGATAATGGCCAGTTCTTCCAGCGCAGTCAGGGAGGTATCTGCCACGGCAGCCTGCAGCGTTGCCACGTCGCCGTCCCAAAGCAGGAACGACGTGTCCGGCAGACGCTGATAGAAATACTGGCCGTCACTGGCAACGACATAGATATTGCCCACGCTGCCCACATGGCCGGGTTCGACCTCGATGGCGCCAACAATATCCAGCAACTCCCAGGGCTGGAAGTTTTCCAGAAAAGTTTCGCCGCCATCGGCGGTGGCGCCACCGAAGAACCGGGCCGACGTGGACTGGCCGCTGCCCGTGGACGGACTGCCCAGTTCCGGCAATTGGGCCGCCGTCGTCAGGGCAAACAGGCTGACCAGCAGGCCCGTGAGCAGGGCCGGAAAAGACCGACTGACCGCTGGAATGTTCCCTGTTGTGTTCATCATGGCTTCCTGAATACCGTATCGGGGTGATTTCGCGGTTTTTATCGGGGGGTATTTTCCGCTATGCAATAACCTTAACGCAGAAACTCGCAATGGGATTACAGCAATGTCGGTGAAATCCCTGAAGGCTGGGATCACTATCACAACTTTAAGGAACCTCTGATTCATTATGGAGGTGCTCTGCGGGAGCCTGTCGGCCGCTTGGTGGCGGCCCGGTTCGAAATTTCCCTGCGGCCCCACCTGCGATCACCTGATCCCATTCACACCGAGCCACCTGCGTAATTGCCGACTGGTTTGCATTCCCGGAAAATTGGGTGAAAATGTCGCCAGGTCCAACATGACATAAATTGCCGGAACAGGCGGTCTTTCGTGGAGTAGGGCGAGGCAGCCTTGTTATAAGACTGAATGAGACAATATTGTCCGATCAGCCCGGACATCCTGTCTGCAAGTCGCAACCGGACGAGCAGCCTGTGCAACTGGGGGTAAGTATGCAGTACAGACATTCCTACACCGGTCTGATTTTATGGTGCGCGGCAACCCTGGCCTTGGCAGCCGACGGTGAACCCGGGCCGGGAGAGGAGCCCGAGGGCGGCGTCGGCATGGTGACAACAGCCGACGGCAATGCCTACATCACCAACAACGCCGCTCATACGTTCGCCGCAGCCCATCTCGATTCCGATACCTACACGGGCGCCTACAGTATTCCCGTACAGGACCACCACCAGGGGCGCCTGGCCAGCGTTTACCTCGGTGCAACCTTGAACGGACAATGGTATATCGCCACACCGTCCGGCTGGGCTCCCTGGAAACCACAGTCCCAGCCCCCCACTGCCCTGGGCGAGAAACTGCTGCAGGAGACCGTGGAGATCGGCATTGTGGACCAGGAATTCCTGCCCCCCGGGGAGATCGAAATCCACGCGGCTTACCAGGTCGACGGTGAACCGGCGGTGATCGGTGAACATCCGTTGCAGTTCAGCGTACTGCCGGCCGATGAAGATTTTCTGCATCCTTTTCAGTCCGCCGAAGCCCTTACCGATTTTCTGCGCCAGGGCCTGGAAAACAGTGCATCGGATCCTTTTTATGCCACCGTCGACCTTGCCGAGGCCGATGCCGGCCAGAACGCGGTACAGCGAACAGCAACCGTGTCCACCACCAACCTGCAGGAGCAGGGAGTGGATGAAGCCGATATCATCAAGGCCGATGAACAGCACCTGCTGTTGCTTCGGGATTGTCAGCCAAAGACCTGTGTCGCCACCTTTGAACTGGACAGTGACAACGCGCTGGCCAGTGAGGTGGGCAGTACCGAGCTATCCGGCGAACTTTCAGCCAGCGGCATGTACCTGGTACAGGATGACAACGGCGGTGACCGGCTCATTACCATTGGCAGCAATCCGGGCTATGCCCTGTGGCTGGATGTGTGGGGATGGTCCGGGAATTCCACTGAACTGGAGTTCTTCGACGCCTCGGACCCTGGCAGGCTGGAATCACTGGACATGCTGACCCTCGATGGCAGCCTGATCGCCAGCCGTCGGGTCGGTGACCGGCTGTTCCTGGTAACCCGCTACACTCCTTTCCTGGAAGGCTATATTCCCTATGCCTACGACGACGAGGCACTGGCGAATAACGCCAATCTATTGGCTGAACTGGATCCCACGGATTTACTGCCCAAAGTCAGGGACAGCCAGCAACAGGAACAACCGCTGATCAGCGCCGAAAACTGTTACCTGCCCACCAGCAATATCGACCAGGCAATCAGTCCCTCCATCATTACCGTCACTGTCGTCCCGCTGAACGATCCCGCCGGGTTTACCAGTACCTGTTTCGTCGGCGACTCTGAAACGCTGTACATGACCCCGGAGTCCCTGTACCTGGCAACCACGCAGTTCGAATACGCCAACACCGGATTCGATCGACTTTTCTACCAGCCGGAACATACCACTGCCGTGCACAAGTTCGATCTGCTGGAGCAGGGCATCGAATACCGCGGTTCAGGACAGGTGAAGGGTCACCTGGGCTGGAGCGAGGATAAAAAGTCCTTCCGCATGGGAGAAAACGGTGACTACCTGAACGTGGTGACCTCCGTTGGCCAAACCTGGGACGGTTCTTCAAGCTCCATGCTGACGGTACTGAAGGAATCGGAGTCGGGAAACCGACTGGAAATTGTTGACACTGTGGAGGGTATCGGCAAGCCCGGTGAACAGCTCTATGCAGCACGTTTTCTGGGAGACCGCGCTTACCTGGTCACCTTTCTGCTTACCGACCCGCTCTACGTTATTGATTTGTCCGATCAGGAAAATCCGCGGATTGCAGGAGAGCTGGAAATCGACGGCTACTCGGATTACCTGCATCCGGTCAGCGATTCTTTGCTGCTGGGTATAGGCAAGGATGCCGTCGCTGACGAGACGTCCATGGACTTCAATGGGACACGTGGCGCCTGGTACCAGGGTGTCAAGCTTTCCCTGTTCGACGTGGCCGATCCAGCCGCACCGAAGGAACTGGATTCTCTTGTTCTCGGCGAACGCGGCACCCAATCGGAAGTGCTGTACGACCACCATGCACTGGCGTTTCTGCCACCAACGGAAACCGCCGCGGCACGCATTGCCATCCCGGTGGATCTACACGATACGGTGCCGCCCCATGAATGGTTTGATCCGGAGAGCCCATCGGCGCTCTACGACTACACCCACACCGCTCTGTACAGTTTCGAAATAACTGATCAGCGGATCGACCTGGCCGGGCTGATCTATGGTGCCCGTGCTGCAGGCGGATCATCAATCCTGCCGGTGGGATTTTTCAATTATTTCGGTGATCGTGCCCTGCTGGTGAACGACGCCGTCTTCTACATTCATGGGGGAGAAGTGCTGTCGTCACGATGGGGCGAATCGCCCTGACGGGCTTGGTACTCTTATTGCGCAAAACTGCTAGTGCGTAAAACTGCCCGTTTTCCACTACTTAGGAACTTTACCGGAAAAGCACCATGATGCAACGTTTTCTGGCTAGCGCATTGGCTATCCTGGTGGCAGCTTCAAGCTGTGCACAACGTTCCAGCAACAATCCCTACGAACAGGCCATTGCCACCGGTCAGGACGACATCGTGGTCAACTACATTGAATTCGCCACGATACCGGATGAAGACTCCCGGCCGCCGCGCCTGATGCACATGCTTGCGGAACCCGGGGGCGACCGGTTTTTTGTCAGCTCCATGCGCGGCCGGCTTTATGTTGTCAGCAGCAATGGCAACACGGTCGACACCTACCTGGACATCAACGACAGCCGCTGGCAGACACGGGTGCAATCCGCTGGTAACGAACGGGGACTGCAGAGCTTTGCGTTTCACCCCCAGTTCAATCAGCGTGGCACTCCCGGCTACGGCAGGTTCTACACTTTCCTGGACACCGCCGAGTCCACGCCGGAAGCAGATTTCATGTCCGGTGGCAGCCGACACAGTCATGATACCGTGTTACTGGAATGGACCGCCGACGCCCCCTCCGCGCCGGCCTACTCTGGTACCGCACCACGGGAGCTGTTCAGCGGCACAACCCTATTCCAACCATAATGGCGGCCAGATTGCCTTCAATCCCGGCGCCAGGCCGGGGGAAGACGATTTCGGACTGCTGTACATCGGGCTGGCGGACGGTGGTTCCGGTGGTGATCCTCTTGGCACCGGCCAGGACCTGGGCAATGCTTTTGGCAAAATTCTGCGTATCGATCCTCTGGGCAGTAACAGTACCAACGGCCAATATGGAATACCCGGCACCAATCCGTTCGTCGGCGGCGAATCGGGCAGCCTGGGTGAAATCTATGCCTACGGCGTACGCAACCCCCAGCGATTCAACTGGGATCCGGCTACCGGACAACTCCTGGTGGCAGATATCGGTCAGAACCGGGTGGAGGAAATCAGCCCGGTGGCCGCCGGTGCGAACCTGGGCTGGGCGTTATGGGAAGGCAGCTTCCGCCACGCAAACCGTCGCATCGATCTGAATAATCCCAGGGGAGCAGCGGGCATGACCTGGCCGATAGCGGAATACGACCACGATGATCCAATGTTTCGCCAGCGCCAGGTGGCAGTGACCGGGGTTGCGGTGTTCAGGGACAGCAATATTCCCCAGCTGAGCAACAAGATCGTGTTCGGTGACAACCCCAACGGTGAGCTGTTCTACGTGGACGCCGACACCCCTGCCAACGGTGGACAACAGCAGATCGGACGCATCCTGCTGAACGACGGGGATACGGACAGGCCACCCTGGCAGCTGATTCAGCAGGCCAGCCGGGAACAGGGCCGTGGCGTCAGCAATGACGCGGACCTGCGGTTTGGCCACGGGAAAGACGACCAGCTGTTCCTTTTGAACAAGCGGGACGGCATAATCCGGTTGCTGGTCCCGGACAGGATCTGATTTCCTGCCCGCCGGCCACGAACTGAATCAGCGGGCCGAATTAAGGACCCTCACTTGACTACCAGGCCTTACCGTTTGCTCTTTTATCCTGGTGGCAGACAGCAACCGGATCAGCAATGAAAACCAGAATTCTGTCAGTGGAGGACGCTGCTGCCCTGGTCAAGAGTGGTCAAACTCTGATCGTGGGCGGGTTTGGCGTGACCGGCTACCCGACTCGGGTGTTGACGGCCCTCGCCAGTACCGATGTCGACAACCTTGTCTACATCAGCAACAACGTCGGTGAGCCGGGTATCGGCGGTGGTCTGTTGCTGCGCAAGGGTAAAATCAGTAAGGCCATCGGCTCTTTCTTTACCAGCAACCAGGAAGCCGTGGAAGCTCATCTGGCCGGCACACTGGAAGTGGAACTGATTCCCCAGGGCGACCTGGCGGAAGCCCTGAGAGCCGGAGGTGCCGGTATCGGTGGTTACTACACACCGACCGGCGCTGGTACTGAACTCGCCCGGGACAGGGAGACCCGTATCATCGATGGCAAACCCATGGTTCTGGTCAAACCGCTGCGGGGTGATGTTTCCCTTATTCGTGCGTGGAAGGCGGATCGAGCCGGCAACCTGCAGTACCGCATGACCGAAAATAATTTCAACCAGGCGGCGGCCACGGCTGCCGATCTTGTCATTGCCGAGGTGGAACAGATCGTTGAGGTGGGAGACCTGGACCCTGATTTCGTCCACACGCCAGGATGCCTGGTAGACGTTCTGGTGGAATCGAAACTCGACATTTCCATGCTGGGTACATCAGCGGATGTGGCAGGCAGCCGAAAGAAAGTGGATGCGGATCGCCTGATCATGGCCCGGGCAGCTCTGGATGAACTGAATCCCGGTGAGACTGTAAACCTTGGCGTCGGCATCCCCACTCTGGTGGCGGATCTGATCACACCGGAACATGGACTGGTCCTTCATTCTGAAAACGGCATGCTGGGGGTCGGTCCGGAGCCTGAAAGCGGTGGTGCCATGGACTATCCGATAAACGCCAGCAAGGTGCCGGTCACCGCCATGCCGGGTGCCAGCTATTTTGACAGTGCCACGTCATTCGCGTTGATCCGCGGTGGTCACATCGACACGGCGATTATCGGTGGACTGCAGGTGGATGAACAGGCCAACCTGGCCAACTGGGCCATCCCCGGTAAACCCCTGCTGGGTGTGGGCGGCGCCATGGACCTGGCACTGGGTGCCAGACGGCTGATCATCACCATGACCCATAACGACAGGGAAGGCAGGCCCAAGGTGGTGAAACGCTGCACCCTGCCCCTTACTGCCGCCGGGGTGGTGGACCTGCTGATTACCGAACTGGCCGTGTTTGAATTCGTCGATGGCCGCCTGACGCTGCGCCGCCTCCTGGGCGACCACACTCTGGAAGAGGTAGTCGCCCGTACCGAGGCCGGCTTCGATGTCAGTCTCAGGAGCGCTTAGCGGCGAACAGCATGCAGCGGCTTTTCAGCCCATTCAGTTAACCTTGACCAGCCCGATCTGGTTGGAACTGCTCTGGTGGATCAACAGATTGCCCTCTTCTGTTACCCAGACATTGCGGACTATGCCCACGCCTGAAGGTATGGCCCAGCTCTGAAATGTTTCTGTTCGCGGGTTGAAACGTACCAGCGCATCGGGCCGCATCCCGGATTCGTTATACCAGACTACGTCATCGATCACGGCGATAGCGTAGGGATGGGAGTCTGGACCGCTGGGGGAATCCCACTGCCTGATCTCGCCGGTCTGCGGATTCAGCCTGCCGATCCTGCCCATGGTGGAATTGACAAACCAGACCCTACCCTGGCTGTCCAGGGACAGGCGCCGAATCCGGCTTTGCGGATCCGGTACTTCGTAATAGCGAACCTCCATGGAATCCGGGTCCATGGCGCCCAGCTTGTTGGTACCGTTGAAAGCCACCCAGACGGTGCCATCGGCAGCCACCTGGATGCCATAAGGCCGGGGCTCGGTATTGATTTCAACGAGTTCGCCGGTGTTGGGATTCAACCGGCCCAGCATGCCTGCACGCTGGGCGGTGAAATACAGGTTGCCATTGGGGTGGAAAGTAGCCGAATGCGGATCCGCGGCCTCGGTTTTATACTCGGTAATGAGCCCGGTTGACGGGTCCAGCTTACCCAGGGTGGCATTGCTGTTACCGGTATACCAGATGTTGCCTTCGGCGTCCGGCACGATGGTGTGCGGCCTGGCTGTCGGTGGCAGCCGGTACTCATCCATGACCCCGGTGTCCGGGTCAAGCCGTCCCGCCAGGCTGGCCCACATTCCGGTCCACCAGATTGACCCGTCCGGTGCTTCTGCCGGGTCCCGTGAGCGCTGCCCCAGGGTTGGTACAGTCCACTCGATAATCTCGATGTCGACATCACCTGCCACCAGCCTGGGTCGTCGTGAGATGTCCTCGGGAAAATGTTCAGCCAGGTAGGTTGCGATGGTATCCGCCTGGGCGTCCGGCAATTCGATCATGGTTGAAAAAACACGGCGCCACTCAGTTGCAGAACTGTAGCCCGCGGCACGGGTTATTGTTGCCGTGGAATGGCAGGTACTGCATAGATTCTGTACCAGCAGCTTACCCGGCCCTTCCGGCAGGTCCGGCGGCGTGAATCGCTGGGCGAGCCCTGCCTGGGCACAGGCAAGTCCGCCGGCAAGGCAGACCAGCTGCAGCAGCAATCGCCGCGCGGCGGCTGAAGTCAATTTCGACGCATACTTCGCCAGGGAAAAGTGCCGTCGCAGCGGCAGGGACAAAGACGGTGGCACGGACAATGGGAGTCGCATGATTGCAGGCCTCTGAGCAGGGTTGGTGTGGAGCATCGACTATAAACCCGCGCCAGGGAAGCGTCCATGGCACGCCGATAAGCTGCCCGATAACACCGACGATCAGCGCCGCCTGCCGGTTCAGCAACAAGCGGTTCGCCAGTGAACGCGGAATCCTGTTGCGGCGCACCCCGAGGCCTGGAGAATAATCTGGCAAATTTCACCAGTATGTGGCGAGAAAATCCGATCCACGACACGACTCACCGCCATTTTCGCTACCTATCAACAACTTACAGACTGGCACTGAAGTTGCAACATTGTCTGGAACAGGGGCGTGGACCAGGCACGCCCTAGTGCACCACTGGACAGGAGATCAAGCTCACCATGACCGATTCAAGACACGCTTCCGACCAGGGTACTCACCGGCACACAGGACCTGTAGCCAGGATACTGGGACTGGTACTGGTAATTTTTTTACTGTGCCTGGGATTGATCGGCCTGGTTTTTCCGTTGCTACCAGGTCTGTTGTTTCTGCTGCTTGCCATTTACGTATTATCCCGGGTGTCCCGTCGATTCGCCTTCCTGGCGCACCGCAATTCCTGGCTGCGCCGCACGTTCAGGCGCCTTGGCCATGTGCGCAGCCTGCCGCCGCTGGATCTCCTGCGACTGGGATTCTGGGTTACGCTGCGTGGTGCGGTCAACGCCCTCGCCACTGCCGGGGACTGGTTTCGCCGGTCAGCGGGGAAAACCGGGGGCAATCACGGGCAACGTCCATAACGCACTGGCAGCAACTTCGGCATGGCAACGCCTTTCGGGGGCATCCCGCGGCCTCAGCCACGGCCAACCCGGGCCTGTTACTGAAACTGTACCGGATGGGTGGTAATTCTCACCCGGGATTCCATGTAGGTGATGGCCTCCCCATCGATGTCACTGAACCAGTGCGGCGTGCCGGGCTGCAGTACCAGTACATCGCCCGCTTTTACCTGGCGTGCCAGGCCACCCTGGATACCGTTCCTGGTGCGTACAATATTGGGATTGGTGGATTCCGCCAGCGGCAGAATAAGTGTGCCACCGGTTACCAGTGTCCCACTGCCCTCCAGCACGCGATAAATCTCCATGCTGTAGGGATGCATAACCGCGTAATTTTCCACGGAACTGCTGCGCCGCCTTACCGAGATGCCCGGAGCAACGGTGACCGACCAGCCTCCCGCCGAGGCCGAGGCCGAGGCGGCCTCATCCAGGCGGCTGACAATCTCTTCCTCGGTCATGTAAATAGCCGGTGGCGCGCCGCGGTCCTGCGCCAGCACGGAAGCGGATCCAGCCAGGATAATCAGAATTGTGCTAAGCGAAGACTTCATTGTTAACCTCCCGGGGTGAAGGGTTTGTCTTTCTTTTCAGTGCTTATTTCAGAACCTTTTTCAGTATTTTCTATTCTTTATTGCCTGCTCAATTGCCTGCTCACAGTGACAGTCGCTTTGCGCAGCGCCGGGCAATGGCCCGAGCGTAGCGACCGACCTACGGAAAGATAGCACAGAAACGACAACAGGATTTCGCCATGTGGCAGGTAGTGGCCTGGCTTAACAACCACCACCGGGCCGGACCTTAACCGGTTCATCTGCTGAATTCCGGCAACAGCCCTGCTATGCTGTTAACGATTGGCCGGGAACAATGGCAATCAACGGTAACAAACAGGACGAAACAGAATGAAAAGAGTCTATACCGCCGATACCAGGGCGCTGGCCTGGCATATAAAGAACGTACTCGAAAGTAACACCGTGGAAGCGGAAGTGCGCAACGACACGCTGCACTCGGCACAGGGCGGGATACCGGTGAACGAATGCAATCCGGAAGTGTGGGTCGTGCACGACAGTGACGCGGAAACCGCCAGGCGACTTATCGAGGAACAGGTGGAGTCAGGCCTGGGCGAAGAAAAGCAATGGCAGTGTGCAAACTGCGGTGAAACCAACTTCGACCAGTTTGATATCTGCTGGAACTGTCAATCAGAAGCCGGTCCAGAAAAGTAACCGGCTGCGACGAGCCGGGTATACCATCGGCGGCAGCCCCTTCACTTCCCTTTCCTGCCCTGTCCTGACCTGACGCGGGAATTCATCGTGAATCAGACTGCTTCGCTCCTTTTCTGCAGGGACTTGGCCTGACGCCTGACGATATGCTGGATCAGCTGTTCCTTTTCCTTCGCCTCGATTTCGAAGTTGATACAGGTGTACCAGGTCTCGATACCGTTCACTACGCGTTGCTCGGCACGGACTACGGTTCCTTTCACTACCAGCGCGGAAGTCACCGTGGATTCCAGCAGCAGGAGCAATTCCAGCCGGTCCTGTACTTTCAATTTGACGTCACAGCAGAAGGCAACACCCGAGGCGCTGAGATTGACATCCAGGTTCGGAAAAAAATAATCGTACTGCTCCATGATCTCCGACTGCGAGGGACGACTTCCCACGGTAAGGAGGTTCAGCTTCTGATTCAGCAGCCCGACAGCCCTGGCCACGTTAGGGTCCGAGTCCCACAACTGGTTGAGCAACGAGTCCAGTTCACCGTCGACCACGTCCAGCATCTCGCTGTCTTCGATGATCGAAGTAGACAGCTTGAGTTCCGGAACCTGTGGTTTCAACACGCGAAAAGACAGGTCCATGTGGTCCGAAATACGAAAATAGCGACGTTTCTCTGCTGTCATGATCAATCCTGGTTTATGGCCTGCAGCTCTCCACGGTCTATCTGTAGAGTGTCCAGAAGGTCATCGTCGAAACCTTCCAGCTGCCTTAGCTCTTCTGAAGTTTCTGCATCAAGTCCCTGATGAATGACTATTTCCACGCGCCGGTTTCGTGAGCGTCCCTCTTCAGTGTCGTTGGATTCGTAGGGCTTGGTGTCGCCGTAGCCGATTACCATCAGCCTTTCATCATTTATTAACTGATCTTTCAATAATTCGTTGGTTACTGACAGCGCACGCTGCGCCGACAGATGCCAGTTGGACGGAAATTCCGCTGTTGAAATGGGCCTGTCGTCGGTATGCCCTTCTATTGCGATACGGCCATCAACCTGGCCGAGGATACTGCGCAACTGATCCAGTACCGGCACAAAATCCTGATCCAATACCGCCGAGCCCGAATCGAATGAGCCACGCTCGCGGATGCGAATGGTGATGGAGCGAAATCCGGACTCGATGTCCAGCAGATCGTCCTGGATTTCCTGCCCGAATGCTTGTTCCAGTTTGCCAACCTCGCGTTGGGTCTGCTCGGCAAGCGAGTTCAGCTTGTCTACCAGCAGCTCCCGGGCCGCCTCTTCCTGCTCCTCTTCCTGACGGGCAGGACTGTCAAGATCCATGCCCATGTCGGCCTGACCGGACTGCAGCGACATTTCCTGGTTCTGCACGGTCTGTTGCTGTACTACGTTTTCAGTAGTAGGCTGCGGGCGACCTGAACTGAACTCGTCGGCGATAACGGAGGTACCGGCGGGAATGGCCTGGGCCACTACTTCACGCTGCACTCCGAAGGCGTTGGCCATGGATCCTGCTACCAGCTTGTATTTCTGCGCATCCATTTCCGAGAAAGACAGCAGCAGCACGAAAAAGCACATCAACAGGGCCATCAGGTCCGCAAACGTGGCCATCCAGGGTGGTAGTCCCTTTTTTACCTCTTCGTGTTCCTGTTCCTGCTCCATATCCTAGTTCTCAGGCAGCTTTCTCACTGGGCTCGTCTTTCTCCAGGTTACGATTCTTGGGATTCACGTAGAGCTTCAGCAGCGACTCGATAACCCGTGGATTCTGGCCTTCCTGAATTGCCATGACACCGTCGAGGCAGATGGAGTTCAGTTTCTCCTCTTCGGTGCGTCGTAGTTTCAGTTTGTCCGCCATGGGCAGAAACACCATGTTTGCCAGAATCGCTCCGTAGAGCGTCGTCAACAGTGCAACCGCCATGGCCGGCCCGATGGACTTGGGATCGTCCATGTTGGAAAGCATCTGCACCAGGCCGATGAGTGTACCGATCATCCCCATTGCGGGAGCAACGTCACCACTGGATTCGAAAACCTGGGCGCCAAGTTTGTGGCGATCGCTGATTTCCTTTTTATCCTTGGTCAGGAGTTTTCGAGTGTCTTCCGGGGAACTGCCGTCAATAAGCAGGTTGACACCGGATTGCAGAAAGGGATTGGAGATTTCGATTTCTTCCAGTGCCAGCAGTCCTTCCTTGCGCGCCACCGACGACATTTCCACGATCTGGGGAATGATTTCTTCCGGCTTCTGCAGCGACGATCGAAACGCGTTGACCGCTACCTTGAAAGCGCCGAAGTATTGCGACAGGGTGAACTTTACCAGTACCACCATCGCGGTTCCGCCCATCACGATGAACAGCGAGGGTATGTTGACAAACATGCTGGCAGAACCGCCGATGAAGATCGCTGCCACTACCACGCCAAAAGCGCCAAGCAGGCCGACCAGTGTAGCTAGATCCATTAGTTCTTAAACTCCTTAACTTGGTTCAACAAGGCCACCGCCTGAGGCGGGCAGGGTCTGCCAGGCCATGAAATTACTGACTTTCCTGGCATGCTCGAGACTGTTTCCCTTGTGTGGGCGGGTAAAATGGATATTCCCGCCGCAGGTCCAACCGGTTTGTGTAGCCTCACACTGGAGAAAATCAAAATGATTTCCTGCAATGGGCTCTACGACAGGCCCGGTAATAGGTTGACCCATTAATCCCCCAAGTTTGACGTAATTCATACTTTTGCCACGCCGTATCAGGATTTGCTTTAGAAAAGCAAGGGAGGGTCGTAGACAGGCAACAACAGGAAGGAATCGGGAAAGCCACGGGGCTGCCACTTCCACACATTCCGGGACGATTCCGCCGGCTGACATATCGGGAGAAGTCAATTGAAAAAGAAACTGGTCTTATTTTCTATGGTCGGGCTGCTGATTCTGGGAGGCGGTGGTGCCAGCGCCTATTTCTTTATCCTTAAGGATGATGGCGCGGCGGAGGCGGTAGTCGGCGAAGACGGCGAACCGGTTGAAACCAGGGCGAGGGATCTGCCTCCCCCCCTCTACTATAACCTGCCGCCCCTGGTGGTCAGCGCCAACTACCAGGGTCGTTTGCGCTACCTGCAGGTAAAACTCTCTGTCATGACCCGGGAAGAGGAAACCCTGGAGTTACTGCAGGACAACACTCCCCTGATCCAGGACTCGCTGATCCTGCTGCTTGGTTCCTATGAATTTACCGAGCTGGAAACTACCGAAGGCAAGGAAGAACTGCGCAAGAAGGCACAGCAGAAAATCACTGCACTGGTGGAAGCGGAGGGAATCGAATCAGTGTTGTTTACCGGCTTTGTCATTCAATAACGGCGCCAGATAACGTATCGACTGGCGAACTACACTACCGGAGACAGCGATATCTACCAAAACCTACTCAAAGGAATTTCGCCGGGAGGCTGTTAATCCGGAATATGCCTATCGGTGGACTGGTAACTCCTGGCAATCTGCTGGCGCCTCTCGTCAGCGTGCTGTCGCTTGACGAGGTCCTGCTTTGCCTGACCCACCAGTCGGGTAATCTCGCGGTTCATGTGAACCAGTGCAGCCAGCGCTTCAATCACTTCTTTCGAGTCGTCGTTGTCAGCCTCTGAAAAACAGGCGGCCAGTTCCAGCTGCCTCAGTTTCTCCAGTTTTTCCACCGCGTCCCAATCACCCTGCTGGGCCAGGCTCAGAATCTCTTCGGTACTGTGCAGCAGCCTGGCCAGGCGGAAGCGTTTGCGTGATACGCGCATCTGCCGACGCGTCGCTTCGTCCATTTGTGCCGTGGGAACCAGCTGTAACATCAGGCACCCCGTGATTCGGTTTTTATAGCGTCCCAGCCGTCCTTCACCTGCTTGACCAGGGACACGACCTCGGTGACGATAGCGCCATCCGACTGGGTATTGGCTTCCAGCAGTCGGCGTTCCATGTAGTCGTACATGGCCCCCAGGTTGGCGGCGATTTCTCCGCCTTTTTCATAGTCGAGACTGGCACGCAGCCCGTCGATGATCTTGATGCTGGCACTGAGGGCTTCGCCTTTTTCCGCCACGTTCCCGCGGGAAATGGCACCGCCTGCCCGGGCCAGCTTTTCCAGCAGGCCATCGAACAGCATGGCCACCAGATTGTGGGGATCGGAGGAGGATACCCGGGTTTCGACGCCTATCTTCTGATAATGACTGATTCCGTATTGATCCTGCATCGTGTTGTTTCCTGATTAAATTGGTAGTAAATGTCCGCGGCGAGCCGGGTTACGCTGTGGCGCGGCGACCCTAGCCGTTGCCGCCGGTATTGGGCTGCAGCAGACCGCTCAACTGCTGTTCCAGGAACTGGCTGGTGCCCTCCAGTTGCCCCAGCAGGGAGTCCAGCGCATTGAACTGCCGCGTATAACGTTCCCTGACCGCTTCCCAGCGCAACTCAAGCCGCTCCCGCCGTTCTTCGATATCGTCCAGCCGCGAATCCAGGGAATCAATACGATCACTGAGCGCCCCCTCGATGTCCAGCATGCTGTCAAGCAGGTCATCCAGTCGGGCAGCAATTCCCCGGGAAAAGGTAATCGTGCCCTTGTCGCCCGTCGTCGCGGTATTGACCTCTACCCGAAGCCCTTCGGCCGCGGTGCCACTGCCGGCCGTCAGGATATTGCCGGTAACCGTGGCCGCGACGCCATCGATCAGCGCCTCGATGTCTGTTCCCGCTGTTCCCGCGCCGACATCCAGGCCCAGTTCTGCGGCTGTATTGGTATCGACGGTCAGGAACTCTACCGTGGAATCGCTGCCTGAGGAGTCGGAGGTTATGACCAGGTTGTCTGCATCGCTGTCGTAGGCAACCGACACTGACACGCCGGCAGACACCAGCGCCGATGCACTGTTGATCTGTGTCTGAATCTCCGTCGCCAGGTCCGCTCCGCTGGTGTAGGTGTCCTGGGTCAGGGCAATGGACGCAGTGATCCCGTCAACAGACAGGGAGAACTCGTCATTGTCATCATCCACAACCACGTTATTTCCAGCACCCTGGCCAATGAAGCTGGGGAGCACTGACGCACCGCTATAGAATCCGGCCTGTGCCAGGGAGGTGACCTCGACACTGAATTCTCCCGGTTGAGTGAGATTCGAGGCTCCCAGGTAAGCAAGCTGACCATTGTTCGCTGTGCCATAGGCGGTGAACATCTGGGTGACCCGGCCTGGATCCGCCGCCAGCACTTCGTCGAAGCGGCTTTCATCGATGGTCAGGGTGCCGTCGCCGGTCGTGGTTATGCCCAGCTCCGCCAGGGTCGCTATGCTGCCGGCGAGTCCCGGAACCGAACCCCGCAGTATGCTGTTGATCTGGCCCTGAATGGAGCGCAGGGAAAAGTCGCCAACCAGGGCGGCGGCCTGACGGGTATCGGGATCGTAAGCGGACAGGGCGTTGGCCAGCCCGATGAACTGGTTGTAGCCGTCGATAAACTGGTTGACCGCCGTCTTTACGCCCTGGGTATCCGGCGCCACCGTCACCTGAACAGGCGAGACACTGGTCTGCTGCAGGGTCAGCGTCAGCCCCTCGATAGCGGAGTCAATGCTGTTGCCGGCACTGGTGATGGCCAGGCCATTGATGGTCAGCTGGGCATCCTGGGCGGCAACGGTCTGCTCCATGTTGGTAGCACTGGCGTTGAATGCCAGCTGGGACAGGCCGCTGAGATCGGTATTGTTGCCGTCGTTGTCAGCGACAGTGATTTCCAGGCTGTTGTTCAAGCCGGTGTCCGTTGGACTCATCAACAGGCGGTAGCCCGAACCGTCGAAAACGACGGACGCGTTGACGCCTATATCGGCATCGTTGATCGCCGTCATAATGCCCTGCAACGTGTTGTTGCTGCTGTCGATGACTACCGTGGCGGAACTTGTTTCAGTATTTTCTACAAAGCCGTTGTAGGTATCAGTACCTGGCTGGTAATCCGTAGTGCCAAAACGGAACGTGAGACTCCCGGTACCCACCGCCACGGTTTCGTCGGACGCGATGGCGGGTCCGGCCAGACTGTGGGCGGCTGCCAGCTGACTGACCGTTACTGCATAGTTCCCGGCCACGGCATCGCCATCGGCACTGGCGGCCAATATCCCGCTGTCGGAGCTGGTCGCCGTGTTACGGGTGAACGTGGAAAGTGAATTGAGGGAGGTCAGCGAGGATTGAAACGTCGACAGGGCGCTTTTCAGGGAACCCAGTGCCGAGAACTTTGCCTGCAACCTGGCGCTCTGCCGGTTAAGCTGAAAATCGGAACCGGCCCGTTCGGCAGCAACCAGGCTGTCCACCAGTCCTTGAATATCCAGTCCCGAACCCAGTCCGGTTGCGGTAATCATGCGTCGTGTTTCTCCCGGGTGTTGGCCAGGAATTGAATACCCGTGCCATTTCTGTCAAGTGATGCAGGCTGATTTGGGCGGCGGCAGGTTACAGGGTTCAAGATACGCTCAACTGACCGTGTAAATCCCCGGTAATGCCAATCCTGGCCGGAAAACTGCAACAACCATACCAACAATATCTGTGCCTCATGTATCCTGGTCGAAGAACACGCCTTTCAACACCGAATCGTCACCGGGGCCCTGAACGTCTGCCAGCAGCCGGGCCAGGGCCAGCATCTCTTCCATGGGTATCTGACGCACGATTTCACCGGTTTCACCGTCGCGTACCGTCACCACGGTGCTTTTCGACTTGTGTTCTATGGAGAATTCGAGATTGCGACCGGATTTTTCGGCGTAGTGACTGGCATTCTTAACTGCCTGGTCCAGCGAGTCGCCGGTTTCATGTTTCGGGCTGACCTTGTCTACCCGAAGTTCAGGCAGCGCATTGCCGGTGGCGGCAAGTTCATGCCTGTTGCCGGCATTGCCTGACGAGCCGGATTGCGACACTTTTCTTGATGAACTACTGGAAAGACTGGACTTGCTCAACGAGGTCATTGCCTCCGTCCTCCATTCGCTAAAGCACCCTGATCGTCAATCCCGCAAGATCGCAGACCGTCTAAGGTTCCTCAATGAAAACGTCCCCCGTGGTTTTCATCAGTTATCAAGGACACTGGCAGACGCAACCGTTTCTCGATTGCGTCTGCCAGGTTTCAGTCGTGGTTATCCGTAACCAGGCTTACTGGAGCAGGGCCAGTACATTACCCGGCAGCGAGTTAGCCTGGGCCAGCATGGCTACACCGGCCTGTTGCAAGATCTGTGCCTTGGTCAGGTTGGCCGTTTCCGCGGCAAAATCAGCGTCCATGATTCGCGAACGCGAGGCCGACAGGTTTTCAGAGGTGGTGGTCAGGCTGGTTACCACCGATTCGAACCTGTTCTGAATCGCACCCAGGGTCGCCCGGGAACTGTTGACCGTGGTCAGCGCCGCATCGACGGCGGTGATGGCCGACTCAGACCCGGAAACCGTGGAGATATCCACCGCGCTCATGGCAGTACCGGTGGTACCGATGGTGGTGGTATTGGCGAACGCGCCGGTGAAGACGACGTCACCGGTTACGCCTGAAGGCGCCACATAACTGATGTCGATGGTTGCGCCGCTGGTGGCTGCGGCGAGGCCGAAGTCGTCGGCATCGGCGGAACCGCCGCCACTAAAGGCCACGGTTATGTTCCTGCCATCGGCAGCGGTCAGCGCGACACCGGTGCCATCATTGGCAGCGGTGACGCCGGTAACCGCGGACTGTGCGTTGATGGCATCCACTGCCCGGGTTAGGTTGGTGGCGTAAACGCCTGAGTTGGTCACACCGATGTCGAGACCATTGATAGTGATCGTATCGGCATCGCCGTCGGATCCGTCTGCATCACCCGCTGTACCCGCAACGCTGGTAACGTCCGCAGAAGCGGTCAGACCCTGGATACCGGATGCGTTGATGGCGTCTGCAATCTGCTTGGCGTCCGTGGCAATGGTGCCCAGGTCGTAAGTCGTGCCATCGATGGTCACATCGGTAGCGGCGGTAGAGTCATCGGCCGTACCGATTGACTGGTCAGTCAGGGTATAGCCGGCGAACTGGCCGAGAGAGGAAGAACGGGCACTGGCCAGTCCGGAAACAGTGATGGTCTCACCGACGTTGGCGCCTACCTGGAAGATCTGGGAGGTGAATGATCCGTCCAGCAGGTTGACCCCGTTGAAATTTGTTTGCGTGGCAACCCGGTCGATTTCCGCAACCAGCTGATCCACTTCCTGCTGCAGTGCAGCCCGGTCGGATGCGCTGTTGGTGGCGTTGGCGGACTGTACCGCCAGCTCACGGATTCGCTGCAGGTTGTTGGTGACCTCGGCCAGGGCACCCTCACCGGTCTGTGCCAGCGAGATGCCGTCACTCGCGTTTCGCGCAGCCTGGTTAAGGCCGCGTATCTGGGCCGTAAATCGTTCTGAGATCGCAAGACCTGCTGCATCATCTTTGGCGCTATTGATTCGTAGACCAGAGGAAAGACGCTGCAACGAAGTACTTA